>Ga0307475_10000005_pt1 | contig 149231 bp, 143 predicted proteins | sample atmos_gasesECM1C_FD_203317 | JGI IMG/M metagenome (GOLD analysis project Ga0307475, IMG submission 203317) | Hardwood forest soil microbial communities from Morgan-Monroe State Forest, Indiana, United States - atmos_gasesECM1C_515 | ecosystem: Environmental > Terrestrial > Soil > Temperate... | reverse complement strand
GATGGTAAAGACAGCAAAAATCATACTGTTTCCAACCCTACGATTGGATATGGATTTCACACAATAAAATATGCCAATGGAAAAAGTAGAGAGTTTTTTCAAATCGGCGTGAGCGGAAACAAAACCGGAATCTCTGTCTATATTCTTGGTCTCAAAGATAAGAAGTACTTAGCCAAGACGTATGGAAAAAAACTAGGCAAGGCGAGCGTGACCGGATATTGCATTCGGTTTAAAGCTCTAAAGGATATGAACATCGATACGCTTGAAGCGGCAATACGATATGGGCTTGCAGCTCAGAATGAAAAAGGCAAGCTGATGAAATAATTCCACTGTTAAAGGCAGCTCGCCCGGACGCAGTACGGAAATCCTAAACCGCTCCGCGGGCCCGGCAAAGTCTGCGACGATGTAAGTCACCAGCGCATCTGCCCGGCCATTGATCGCGGCCTCGAGCACCATCTCGTCATTCGGGTCCCGGGACTGCGGCCGCGGGCCAAGCCCCTACAGCTTATTCAATCCGTCCAGCGCCGCCACTTTGTACGCTTCCGCGAGAGTCGGATAGTTGAACACCGTATCCCGGAAATACTCGATCGAGCCCCCGTAAGCCAGCACGGCCTGCCCGATATGAATAATCTCCGTGGCGCGCTCGCCGATCGCGTGCACGCCGAGCAGCTTGCGCGTGTTCCTGTCGAACAGCAGCTTCAGCATGCCCGTCTCGTCGCCGAGCATCATGCTTTTTGCCAACTCGGCGTACTTCGCGATTCCCACTTCATACGGCACGCGATCTTTGGTCAGCCGTTCTTCGTTCTGCCCCACCATTGAAATTTCAGGAATGGTGTAAATGCCGTACGGGAAAAGGTCCGACATTTGCTCGCAGGGCAGCCCGAACATGTGGCAGCCCGCCAGCCGTCCCTGTTCCATCGACGTGCTCGCCAGCGCTGGAAATCCGATTACATCGCCTGCCGCGTAAATGTGCGACACCTGGGTTTGAAAACAAGGGTTGACTACCAACTTGCCGCGCGCGTCCGCTGTCAGCCCTGCCGCTTCTAGTCGAAGTTGATCGCCGTTGGCTTGCCGTCCCACGGCGTAGAGCAAAGCGTCGGCGATCACTTTTTTGCCGCTCTCCAGCTCTGCGAACACGCGCTCGCGTTGCGGATCGACGCCCACGCGCGTCACCTTGTCGCCCAGCCGGAAGGTCATACCGACTTGCCGCAGGTGATAGCAAAGCGCCTCAATGATTTCCCGGTCCACAAAATCCAGAATCGTCGGCCGCTGATCGATCAGCGTCACCTTCGTTCCCATCGCCGCCAGGAACGACGCAAACTCCAGCCCCACCACACCCGCGCCCACCACGATGATTTCCCTCGGCATCCCGTCCATTCCCGCAAGCTCGTTCGTATCGATGATCCGCTTGCCGTCAAACGGAATGTCGGCGCTACGCGCGGGCCTCGTGCCGCAAGCAATCAGAATATTTTCGCCGCGAATTGTGGCGCTCTCGCCCTCACCTTTTATCTCCACCGTATGCGGATCGGCGAATTGGGCCAGACCTTCAAAAATCGCCACGCCGTTTCGCTTCAGCTGCGCGCGAATCACCTCCGTCTCTCGCGCAATAATCGAATTCACCCGGAACGCCAGGTCGGCCATCGACATCCGGTCGCCGCCGCGCGCGTAGCTCATCAGGTTTCGCACGGTAGCTCGGGTCAGTTGCAGGATCGCTTCGCGCACGCTTTTGCTCGGAATCGTCCCGGTGTGGACGCAAACGCCGCCCAGCATCGTGACGCGATCGACCACCGCCACGCGCTTCCGCAGCTTCGCCGCGCAGATCGCTCCCTTCTGCCCGGCCGGGCCGCTGCCGATGACCACGAGATCGAATTGCGAATCAGCCATAAGAGCTATCTACTCTAACTTGGATTGGCAACCCACACAATTTCTGCCGAAGAATTACTGGGTATCGCAGAACGAGGATTCTGCGGCGCGTGAGTCTTCGATCGAATTCTTATAGGTGTGTGCACCTGGAGAGCGCCAAGAGCAAAGTGGTACAAGAAGCGATTACAGGGGTCGCAGATAAAACTCGATTCGCATCTTGTCAGGGTCGTCGAGCCAGATAAATTCCTTCTTTCCGTACCGGTCTATCTTAATCCCGCTATGGGGAATCCCGGCGCGTTCTAATTGCGTCTGAATCACTTTCAGCTCTTCCAGCGTACGCACGCCAAAAGCAAGATGATTCAGACCGACATCCTCCTTCGCATACGGCCCGCGTGGAGACTGCTCGCAATGAGTGAAAAATAAACGGGTATGCCCGGCCTGGTACATGACGCTGTCCTCGGTTCGCTGAAGAGGTTCTCCCAGCAGCATCGTGTAGAACCGTTCGGTCTTATTCAGGTCGGTCACACGAAAAACAAGATGATCGACAAATTGTGGATACGTCATGGCCTTCACGTTCCGAAGGACTCTCCGGCCGGAAATGCCGCCCGGCGTTCGGCGAGAAGCATGATCCTGATTCCCACTCCGCTCCAGTCTATCGCTTGACCCCATAGACTCTCGATTTCGGACATCCGGCGCAGAGTTGTGCGACCGGCTTCTAATGCGCCTTCGGATCCGCTTGCATCACGCCGAAAACATTTCCTTCCGTGTCGCTGCAGTACGCGAGATACCCAACGCCCGGAATCGCCATCTTTGGAGCCATCGTTTTTCCGCCGTTCTTCGTCACGCTGGCCACCGCGTCATCTACCGACGCCACATCCACGGTATTGCAAGTCACAGCCCCGGGATACGGTCGCCGCAACAAGCCGCCGTTGATTCCCGGTTGCGCTGCATCGCCGGTCGAGATGAGCCAGTATTCCGTCGGGCCTTCCCATTTCTGCATCTTCCAGCCAAACACTTTGCCGTAGAACTCAACCGCTCGCTCCGGATTGTCTGCGGGAAGCTCAAAATGAATTACGCGAGGCATGGCCATTCTCCTTTTTTTCAGTTCTGAATTTATCAAAAAACGGATCCAGCTCTGCGGCTCAGGCTCGCGCGTCGACAGGACGTGGCGCGCTGCCGTATTTCTGCGTGGCGTAACCGACGATCAGCCCCACGAGGCCGCCGGGCAACATAATCTCGAAGTAATACCCGTGCTGCAAATACGCCACGAGGAACGCCAGCACCAGCCCGACGCCCAGACCGAACACGATACCCAGCGCTAGTGAATTCACCTTGCGTGCGAACACGCCGATGAGCACTCCGGCGATGAGCCCTTTCATCATCGAGCCGATGACGATTCGGAGAAGCATCGTGCGCACTTCCGGCGTAAACCATGCGGTCAGTCCATCGAGAGCCCCTAGGATCCCGCCCAAAATTACGCCCAACAGAATCTTGTTCATTACTCTCCTCCACAACTGCCCATTCCCGAATCTTGACCCTCAACCTTCGCAATTCTATTAACCGCAGGCCGAAATTCCTTTAATGCTGCGAAAACAAAATCAGCAGAGCACGCACGACCAGGTAGGTCAAGACCAAGACGATTGCCACGCGGTACCGCGAGGCCCACCGCACCCCTTTTCGAAATACATTCTCCGGATAAGCTGAAACGGGCAACCCGTCCAGATAGCGCGCCACGTCCAGCGCGACATCAGACGCCGAACTGTAGCGACCTCGCGCCTGGGGCGCCATCGCTTTTTGCGCAATCGCCGCAACCTCGCGGGGGACTGGCTCTGAGCCTCCGAGGAGAAAGGTCAGAATCGCACCCAATGAAAAAATATCCGCGCGCGCGTCCAGATTCTCCACCTCGCCCCGTGCTTGCTCGGGCGACATATATCCCACGGTGCCGATCACCGTTCCGTGCGCCGTCCTTGCGGGCGAAACCGTGCGAGCGTGCCCTGGCGACTGGCCCGCTTCCGCATCGAATTCATCCGGCGTCGACCCGAGAATTTTCGCGACTCCCCAGTCCATCACCAGCACTTCGCTGAACGGCCCAACCATGATGTTTTCTGGCTTCAAATCGCGATGAAGCACTCCGCGCGCGTGCGCGAATCCGACTGCATCGCAAATTCGCTGAAAAATGCGCAGCCGGTCGGGCAACAAGTCGGCGCCGCTCGCGGATGGGTGGTTCATGTCTTTGACAAGTTGGTCGAGCTGTTTCCCTTCCACGAATTTCATCGCATAGAAAACGCGGCCGTCTGCCAGAGTCCCGGCATCGTGCACCGGAACGATTCCCGGGTGTTCGAGCTGAGCGAGGATCTTCGCTTCGCGAACGAGCCGCTCGGACACCCCGCCCGCTCCGTTCAGCATGTCCGGCACGTCGAGAATTTTCAGGGCCACGCGCCGTTCGAGTACGGAATCTTCCGCCAGGTACACGGCGCCCATGCCGCCGCTTCCGACGCGCTCGATCAGCCGGTAGCGCGTTCCGCTTACGTCCGGAAGGGAACTGGCTTCCTTCAGCCGCGAAATAGCCTCATCCGAGAGCCAGCTCATTTCGGCTCCACTCCCAGCAAAGCCCGCGCTTCGCGCCGGAACTCTTCCTCCGAACCCGTCATCTCGCGCAGTCTCTCGAGCGCGATGCGGCGAAACTCGCGGCGAGCGAACGCCAGGTAATTTGTAACATCGGTCACCGCGATCCCGAATTTCTTCGCCAGTTCGGCATATCCGGCGCGCTTTTGACCGTTATCCTCCAGATCGTAAATCTCGAAAAGGCGGAATTGAGTCTGCTTGCCGCGACTTTCGCAGAATTGACGTAGTTCTTCCACGGACAATCCAAACAAACTGCGGATGAATTCCTTCTCGAGGAACTCGTCGATCCTCTCCGAAGATGCCGTCGCGGATAGCGCAGGTTTCGTGCGCTCGAGCTCGGCTTCCGCCGCGGGAAAATCCAGTGATAAATGAATGGCATCGCCTCCGCGTTTCATCCGTTTGGCGGCTTTCGCTTCGTTCGCGACGAAATGATCGACGCAGACGCGCAGAAATGTGCGCAACCGGGCTTTCGCGGGATCAAAATCTGCGAGTGTCCCTTTTTCGATGAGCCGCGCGAAAAAATCCTGCGTCAGATCCTTGGCATCTTCGTTCGGCTTGTTCCATCGGATCCGCACGTACTTGTAAACCGGCTTCCAGTACGCTGCCACGATGGCCTCGAGTCCTCGCGAACGCTCCCCGGAATCCTCGCTGCGGGCCGCTACAATGGCGGACCACCGCGTCGCTGGAAATCTTCCGCCCCCTCCGCCGCCCCAGCGGCCTATTTTTGTCTCCGTCGTCATGGTCGAACTCGCGTCGAGCTGGGTCGTCTCTAGGCCAGAGCAATCAAATCGATTTCCACGCGCAGATCGAGCGGCAACCTTGCCACCTGCACGGTGGTGCGCGCCGGTGGGTTCTTCGGGAAATAGCTCAGGTACACTTCATTCATCGCCGCAAAGTCATTCATGTCCTTGAGAAAGACGCTGACTTTTACGGCGTGGTCTAGCGACGAGCCAGCTGCCTCAACGATCGCCTTTAGATTGTCGAGAGCGCGCGTCGTCTGCCGCGCTATATCGCCCTCCACGATCTTGCCTGTCGCGGGGTCGATCGCCCCCTGCCCGGAAATGAAGATGAACCCGTTCGCTCGAATCGCCTGCGAATACGCACCGAGCGCCTTTGGCCCGCGATCGGTCGAAATCACTTCTTTCACGTTTCCTCCTTATCGAGAAACAACCAGCACACTTTTGGCCACTCCCGGCTGCGTTTGGTGAGCCCGTTCGTACTTCGCGCGAAAATCGTCCGGAATGCCTTTGCCTTCGAGCCAGACGTGGAAGATCCCAGAAAGATCTTTCCCGGTCGTATGCTCGAGCGCCGCACGCAGATCGTCGTATCCAGCTTCCTGCCCTCTCAATAGTTCCGCGAGATCGCGAAGGCCGTGCCGCACCGGTTGTTCGCCATACGAATCTTCCAGGGCGATGTAGAAGAGCGGCGCCTTGGCCAGTGCGATTCGCCGCTGTTCGATCGGATCGGACATCCAACTGGACCGCAGAGGTTTTTCCGGCGCTTGCTTTTGCGCTTGGTCATAATCGCGCAGCAATTTGACGACCCGGGCGCGTCGCGCATCTTCGCCGCTGCGGGCTTCATCGATCACAATCGCAGCGTATTCCGGCAAGCCTTGGCCCATGCCAATCCCGGCCTCGGAAACGGCCACTTCTTGCCCGAACCAAATGCGCGCCAGCGCCTGTATAACGATTTCAGGGAAGGAATCGCTTCGGATTCCCAAATGCAGCGCCGCCGAATTGACGAGCACACCGCCTGGAAATGGCGCAGCCGCGAGACCTTCTTCGCTGGTCGAGGGCGGGCGCAACTCCGATGCTTCGACTACATGCGGATTGCGAATGTTTTTGTCGAGCGGGCCGAAATTCGCCTGCAGAACTTCCCAAGCGGTGGAGAGCGCGGGTGCGGCGGAAAGCGAATCGCTCGGGAGAGGTTCGTGCGTCCAAAAAACCACCGCGCCGGATTTATGTCCAGCCGATCGGTCCGCGTAACCGCCGGCAACAATGTACGGTTCGAGATCTCGCTTCCGCAGCTGGAATCGATACTCTGCTTCGCCGCCGTTTTGCTTCCTTCCCGCCGCGGTTCCTCGAGAAAGTACTGCAAAATTCGACGGAACGCGGATCGTGACCAGCATATGATTCGGCCGCTTCGGATATGGAGCGAGAATTCGTTTCGGAGGCTCGAGCGCGGGAGCCCATCCGCGAGAAGCCAAATGAAAATCGTTTCCACTCAAGGTGATCCGTGCCCCATCCTGTGGGGAGACGAAGTCGTACGCAACCAGCAATTCGCGCCGCTGTCTCTTCTCCCACGAACCGACTTTGACCCGGAACACTTCCTCGGGCCCCCAGGAGAATTGCTCGGTGAGCTGTTCCGGCGCGATCGCTTGTCCGTTCACCTCCACTCGAACATTCTTTCGTCCGAACGTTGTCTCGTCCGGAAGAATCACATCGATAAACTCAAGCTCGATCGTTCCCGTGTTTTCGAGCGAGTAGCGAACGCCAATCTCGAGATGCGAAGGCGGCCCGGAAACGAAATGCACCTCGCGCGATTCCTTCAAGATCTGATAACCCGGCGCGAGCGGAACCGAACATCCGGAATGACAGATCAGGATCAGCACCGCGAACAATCCTGCGAGATGCGGGAGGGAGCAAGCGAGGCGCGAGTTGCCGGGAATTCGCCTCGCCACTGCAAAGCAATCAAAACCGTTATGAATTGCCACGTTCAGGAACCGGAGAAGCGGCGAAGGATGTCGGCGTCACTGGCGCCGTGACGTCGCGAGGCGAGAATCGCGGCGGCCTGCGAATCGGGGACACCGCGGCGCGTAAGTTCGAGGAGCGTCGAGTTCCGCACCCCGGCATTTTTCATTCCCGCAAGCGACGGGCCCGACAGCACCGGAGCGCCATTCGCTCTCCGGCGCGCAACTTCAAGGACAATTTCATCCGTGAGCCCCGCGAGGCGCATCGCTTGAAGTTCGCCGGCACCGAGACCCAGTTGATTCATCCTTGCGAGTTCGAGCGTGGTCTTCTCCCTCATGCCCGCTGTGATCATGCCGCCGACGATTTCGCCCGCCGTGAACGGTTCGCCGCGCTGATGAAACATTTGAACCACTTCGATGCAGCCCTCCTCGGAAAGTCCGCCCTGCCGCGCCTTTACAATCTCAAGAACTTCGGCGTTTGAGATTTTCAGCGCCTTCAGTTGCACGATGCCGCTGTAAGTCAATCCAGCGGCGTCGAGCGGCTTGGTGTCGAGAGCAGGCGCGTGGTGGCAGCCGACGGCCGCGGTAAGAAAAGCTGCGAGCAGCGCGCACGTGGGCCCGTTCCGTTGGGTGCTCATGGGATTTGAAATGCGCGCGCTCATTTTCATCTCAGACGTTGTAGACGCGCTCGATATCAAATACACCGGGGATGCGCTTGATGCCGGTCAAAATCCGCTCGAGCTGCTTGCGGTCATGGACGTCGAGCGCGACGTCGATCCGCGCGTGAAGATCCTGGCCGCCGCTCTCGAACGTGCGAATGTTGGCACCCGTATCGCTGATGACGGTGGTGATTCCAGCGAGCATGCCGGGACGATCTTCGGTGAAAATGCGCAGACGGACGGGAAACGTGGACTGCGTTTCGGCAGCCCACTCGACCGGGATGCGCCGCTCGACCTCGTAGAGAAGATTCTGAACGTTGGGGCAAAGGGTGCCGTGCACGGCGATCCCGCGTCCGCGCGTGACGTAGCCGACGATGTCGTCGCCCGGAATCGGATTGCAGCACTTCGAGCGGTAGACCATCAGATCGTCGTGGCCGCGAACGAGAATCGCGGCATCGTGCATGCCGAGCATGCGCTTGACGGTCGAGACGATCTTCGGCCGCACATCGGCGCCCGTCTCTCCGAGCGGCAGCCCCGACGCTTTTGTCAGGATTTGCCGCGCCGACCACTTGCCATACCCGAGGTCGGCGTAGAGATCGTCAATTCGCGAGCAGCCATATTCGGCGGCGACGCGCAGCCAATCTTCGTCGGTAATTTTCTTCAGCACGATGCCGCTGTGGCGCGCTTCCTTTTCGACCAGGCGGCGCCCCACGTCGGTGGCCTGCTGGCGCTCGTGGAGGTTGATCCACTGGCGAATCTTGCTGCGCGCGCGGGACGTTTGAACGGAGCTGAGCCAGTCGCGGGAAGGCTCGTGGCCTTTCTGGATCAGGATTTCGACGACGTCGCCATTCGCGAGAGCGTGACGCAACGGCACCATCGCGCCGTTGACCTTCGAGCCGATGCACGAATGTCCGACTTCGGTGTGAATGGCGTAAGCGAAATCGATTGGCGTGGCGCCGCGCGGGAGCACGACGACGCGGCCCTTCGGCGAAAATGTGTAAACCTCCTCGGGATACAGATCGACGCGAAGCGTGGAGAGAAATTCGCTGGGCTCCTGGATTTCCTGCACCCACTCAATCAATTGGCGCATCCAGACGATGCGGCGATCGTCGCCCTGCGAGGCTTCACTGCCATCCTTGTATTTCCAGTGCGCCGCGACGCCTTGTTCGGCGATGCGGTGCATTTCCTGCGTGCGAATCTGCACTTCAAACGGCTGCCCGGCGTGAATCACGGTGGTATGCAGCGACTGATAAAGGTTCGGGCGCGGCATGGCGATGTAATCTTTGAACCGGCCGGGAAGCGGCGGCCAGATTTGATGAATCACGCCGAGCGCGGCGTAGCAGTTCTTCACCGTATCGGTGATGAGGCGCACGGCAAGAAGATCGAAAACCTGGTCGAGCGTCCGCTGCTGCTTCTGGATTTTCAGGTGCAACGAGTAGAGACGCTTGAAGCGGCCCTGCACTTCGGCAGGAATGCCGCTTTCCACCATTTTGTCGCGGATCGTTCCCTGCACTTCGAGCAGGAATTTGTCGAAGACTTTTTGCTTGGTGCTGAGCTTCTTGGCGATTTCGAAATAGGATTCCGGCTCGAGATAGCGGAAGGCGAGATCTTCGAGCTCGCCGCGGATGAGGCCCATGCCGAGGCGGTTGGCAACCGGCGCGTAGATGTCGATCGTTTCGCGCGCGATTCGCTGCTGGCGCTCGGAATCGAGGAATTCGAGCGTGCGCATGTTGTGAAGGCGGTCGGCCAGCTTGATCATCACGACGCGAACGTCGTTGACCATGGCCAGAAGCATCTTGCGAACATTTTCGGCCTGGCGCGCCTCGGGCGCGAGAAGATCGAGACGGCTGATCTTCGTGGTGCCTTCGACAAGCAGCGCAACGTCGGTACCGAACGTCTCGGAAATTGATTCGAGCGGAATCTTGGTGTCTTCGACGACGTCGTGAAGAAGCGCAGCGCAGAGCGTGGTGACGTCGAGCTTCATGTCCGCCAGAACGTGCGCCACTTCCACAGGATGCGAGAGATAAGGCTCGCCGGAAAGGCGAGTTTGGGTTCGGTGTTGCTCGGCGGCGAAATCGTAGGCGCGGCGGAGGAGTTCGAGATCGTCGCCGCGGCGGTTCTTGCGGACTTTGTCCATCAACTCGACAAAGCGCAGGTCGACAGTGCGGCGCGCGGCCGGAGAAATTTCGGGCTTGCGAGCGGGGTCGACCATGGAAGTGCCCCATTGTAAGCCCGGAAGGGCACTTCAGCGAAGTTTCGCGAGAGGCGCCGCGAGAGATGCACCGTTCGCCGCAGCGCTCATCGTCGCCACTCGATGGGTGCGCAAGAGATCCGTGCGTTTACGATTGGCGCGCGACGGAGATGGATTTTGCCACTTGATTTGTGATTTCGCTAAATGGCCCGATTTCTGTCGACTAGAATCGGCGTATATACTGATTGCACAGGAGTTAGTGTATGCTTCTGATCGGCTCGACCGCCCCTCTAGAAATGCTGCGAAAAAGCCTGAAGGAGGACCAAGAGCGGGAGCGGCTTATTTCACGCGCAGCTCGTCGCCGGCTCTTACGGTTTTCCAGGAAGCGCCGTCGTCGGAGCGCTGAATTTCGAAATGGATTTTGTCGGTGCCGGAAAACTGATTGACGTTGCGCCACAAGACTTTTTTCGCGCCGCCGGCGTCCTCCCAACTGTAAACCCAGCGATCGGCCTCAATGGACAGATTGTTCCAGGCGCCGGCGAGACTGGCATCGGCCGCCAGCCCGTTGGTCTTATATTCCTCGCCGCCGCTGGCAGTTTTCGCTACCGGAAGGAAAACAACCAGAACCTCCGGCTTTCCATTCACCGTCTGTTCGCAAACAAAAAACAGGCCGGTCCTGGCGCAATGATTTTCGAGATGGACGACTTCTTTTTCGCCGATGGTTGTGGTGGAATCCCATTTACCATCATAAAGCTTCAAAGGCGCATAGGGGTCGTCGGCGACCAGCGGCTTGCGCTGGATTGCGCCTGGCATCGGCAAGGCCGCGACAAAAACAACGAGCGTGCATGCTCTTCCGATCGCACTCATCTGATCTCCTCCTTCGCGCCACGATTCCATCCGCCGAGAACGCCGTAAGATTCGCCCTGCGCCGTTCGACGTGTCAAGGAACCTCTGGTGGTGTGAAGGTGCCATGCGAGGATTGTCTTAAATCCGATCTTAATCCGCCCTTGAGGCGGCTTGAGAAAGGATGAAGAACCGCCGGATAGTGCGAGGGCTACGAACAGGCTGGCTCACTCGTCGCCGTGGTGGAGTGCGGCCCGCAGCTGCGAGTGTGCTAGCGCGGCGAGGCCAAGGTGATGCGCCGGGCGTCCCGCCCTACGGGGAAGGGGCAACAACGAAAAGCGAAAAGGTCGGCGAGACACATTCGGCAAGGCTCAGTTCAGGCACCGGTGCTTAATCGGCACAATCTTCGGTTGCAAGCAGCGCAGGAACTAGGAAGTGGGCTGCGGATTCTCCATCTTCTTTTGCTTGATGGCCTTCACTTTGTCGACCAGATCGTCGGCAGCCTTAAGGTCGGCATCGCGAGCTTCGGCGTTGGTTTCGGTGTCAGCCTTCTGGCGATATAGGAGGTTGAGGTAAGCCATGGCGTCGTCGTAATCCGGGCGAAGTTCAATGGCTTTTTTCAGGCTAGTCATGCCTTCGTCGATGATTGCGCCGTATTTATCGGCGAATTGCTTGGCGAGAGCCGGAGGCATAGGGTCGGTATCTTTGACGGACTTGTTGCGGGAATTATTGTTGTACTCCGAGCGCATATCCTTGTTGCCGCGAAAGGCGAGCGACCAATCGATCACGCCAACCCAATAGTAAGATTCGGGATCGCCGGGCTTCAACTGAATGTGCTTCTGGTGGTAGGTCTTTGACTCCTCCATCATTTTGGGATCGAACGGAGGGCCGCCGGCCATGTTGTAGAGGATGGAGCCGATGCCGTCCATGGCCGCGACATTCTTAGGATCTTGCGAGAGGACGTCCTGAAATTCCTGAATGGCTTGCCGGCCGTTGCGAATGTTTTCCTGGGAGGGCGCGCCGGGAATGTACTGGTTGGCGTAGGCGGTTGCCAGATACAGGCGAGCGTTGAGAAGGCCGGGGTCGTACTGCTTGGCTTCCTTGAAGTCCTCGATGGCCGCGTCGAACTGGCCACCCTTGAAAGCCTGGACTCCCTTATTGAGCTTGTCGCGAGCGCGGAGCTTGTCGCAGCCAGCTCCTGCGGCGAGCGCTAGGAGAACGACGGCGAGAAGAAAACGAGTGTGGGGCTTCTGCTGCATTCCTACTCTCCTTGATAATGGCTGCGCGAGCCGCACGCGATTTCAACTTCCGAGGCGAAAGCCTCTCGCCATTTTGCCCTTGTGCCGGTCGACGCGGGCGCTAAAACTGCGACTCCCCAAAGCGAAATCAGCCGAGAGGACTCGATTCAAATACTTTGGATGGACCGGACTACTGACCCGCTTCGACCTTAGCCGTGATGAGCCCGACTTTTTCAATGCCTGAACCGCGCATGATGTCAATGGCGCGAGCCACCTGTGCAAACTCCACCGAGTCGTCGCCCTTTACGAAAGCAACTTTCTCAGCGCGCTGCTTGAAGATGTCGTCGAGACGAGGACCGAGATCGTCCCAGGTGGTTTGGTCCTGGTTGATCATGACCTTTCCACCGGCGGTGACCTGAACGACGATGGTCTTCGCCAGCAGATCGGGATTCTCCTTCTGATTCGGGGGAGTGGGCTGCGGAACCAAAGCGTCCATTCCCTTCGGCGTTGTGGGATTGATCACCATGAAAATGATGATGAGCACAAGCAAAACGTCAATTAGCGGAACGATATTCGGCTCCGACATCGTTCCTTTGGATCCACCGACTGCCATTCCCATGGAAAAACTCCTTTAAAGCCCGATGCGCCCCAGGGGCTTAAGCCCCAGATTCCTCGAAGTCCTTGCTGCCGAAGCCGGCGTTAGTCCGATCCACCCGAGGGCGGAGGAGGAGAAGCACCGGCTTTCTTCTGCTCGACTTTCTCGGTGAGAAGGCCCAGGTTGTCGACGCCGGCGGCGCGCACTTCATCGACCGCTTTTACGACTTCGCCGTATTTCGCCCGCGCATCGGAGCGGACGAAGACGGTCTTGTCGATTCGATTGGCAAGCTGGTCCTTCACGAGGTTGGTGATTTCATCGAGCGCGACCTTCTTGCTGCCAATGTACAGATTGCCGTCGTGGGTGACGGCGATGATGATGGCGTCGTCCTTGTCGGCATCCTGCATGTCCTGGGCCGTGTTGGCCTTGGCCATGTCGACCGAGACGCCTTTCTGCAACATCGGCGTGACCACCATGAAAATGATCAGCAACACCAGCATGATGTCCGCCATCGGAATCACGTTTGGCGAAGCCATCACCGGCGGCGCTTTGGGTTTGTATCCCATGGGTTACTTCTTTCCGCCCCGGCGAGTGATGAAGTAGTTGATCAACTCCATCGAGGAGTTGTCCATCTCGACGTCGAAGGCTTCGACTTTGTTCGTGAAATAGTTGAAGGTCCACACGGCGGGAACGGCGACCAGGAGACCGAGAGCCGTGGTGACGAGAGCTTCAGCGATACCGCCGGCGACCGCGGACAACCCGGTGGCCTTCTGGGCGGAAATGCCTTTGAACGCGTTGATGATGCCCATGACGGTGCCGAACAGGCCGACGAAAGGAGCCGTGGAGCCGATGGTGGCCAGGCCGGAGAGGCCGCGCTTCATTTCGGCGTGAACAATGGCGACCGAGCGCTCGAGACCGCGCTTGGCCGCTTCGATCACTTCTTCGTCTCCGACCTGAGCGGAAGCCGCCTGGAACTCGGAAAGCCCGGTGGCGACGACCTTGGCGATGTGGCTCTTCTTGTTGCGCTCGGCGATGGAGATGGCTTCGTCGAGCTTATTGTCTTTCAGCGCGCCCGCGACCTGCTGCACGAAAACGCGGGACTGCTTGCGTGCGGCGCTGTACATCAACGCGCGGTCGATCATGATGCCCACCGACCAGGCGGACATAATGAAAAGAATCGCCACGACCGATTTGGCGGGATAGCCCATGTTGTGCCACATGGTGACCAGATCCCAACCGACCTCCGGCTGCTGCTGAAACATCGCCAAACTGACCCACAGTAAATTCGCAACCATAGCGTTTGCTCCTCCATTCCTACGAAGCGATCACGGCAGCGAGACGCTGCCGGTCGGAACTCTTCCGCACGCGGCCCCGGCTTCTCCAGAGAAACCCGAGCCGTGCCCTGCTTAGCCGCCTAGAGTAAACACGACGGAAATCGTAGTATCGACCTCGACCGGCTCGCCGTTGAGCGTGGTGGGCTGATAGCGCCACTGCTTGACGGCGTCCATGGCCGCCCTCATGAGCAAGGGAGGACCAGAAATGTATTCGAGCTGCTCGACGTTGCCGTCCTTTGAAATAATCGCGTGAAGCATGACGGTGCCGGAGATATGCGCGGTCTTCGCGATCGGTGGATAGGCCGGCTGCACCATGCGCAGCATCTTCGCCTGTTGCACCTGGCCTCCTACGCGGATGCGCGTTTGGGTGGGCCTTGGGGGAGGCGGCGGGCCACCGCCCACCCCTCCGATAATTCCACCCAGTACGCCGCTGGCTGAGCCGCCCGGAACTCCGCCGGGAACGCCGCCGACAACTCCCACCGCGCCGACATCGGGAGGCAACTCTTCTTCCTTAATCATGTTCACTTTTTTCGGGATGACCGTCGGGGCCATCATCTTGCCTTGCTGGATTAAGCGCGCCACGGGCTTCACGATTCGGGTAACAGCCGCCGCGGGCGGAGGCGGGGGCGGCGGAGGAGCCGGGGCAACCAGAAACGTCGTGAGCAGCTGTTTCGGCAACGCTTCGGTGTAGATCAGCGGAATCAAGATCATGAAGATCACGATAGCCGACTGAACGAGAACGGAAAGTGCCACCGTCCAGGGCTTGTTGGTCTTCTTCGGGTTCGCACTCGAGATGACAAGATCGTCGAACATAGCTACCTCCTTGCAACTGCCGCCACGCGCTTATCGGCTGCGGATCCGGCGCTGACAGCAGATCCCTGATTCCCCCGAAACTTGCTCCAGACCACGACGATGGGTGCAGCGATGCCGAAGCTGGAGTACGTTCCTACCACAACTCCTACCACCATAGCAAAAGAGAAGGCGCGAAGAACCTGGCCGCCCATGGCGTACAGCACCAGGACCGTGAGGAAGGTGAGGCCGCTGGTCAGGATGGTGCGCGAAAGCGTCTGATTGATGGACTTATTGACGATGTCGGCGAGGGGTTCGCGGCGCATGAGCCGAAGGTTTTCGCGAACGCGGTCAAAGATAACGATCGTATCGTTCATCGAATAGCCGACCAGAGTCAGCAAAGCTGCGATAACGGTCAGCGAAATCTCGTACCGAAAGAGGGAGAAGAAGCCGAGGGTAATCAGCACGTCGTGAAACACGGCGATGACGGCCGCGGCCCCGTATACCCACTCGAACCTAAAGGCAATATATACCAACATGCCCGCCAAGGCATAGAGCGTTGCAAGGATGGCCTGGCGGCGAAGCTGGGCGCCAACTCTAGCGCCGACCGCCTCGACATTGCGGACCGTAAAATTACCGAGCGAATAGCCGTTCGAGACAGCGTTAAGCACTTGCGGAGTGGCGCCGTCCACGTTCTTCAATTGATCGAAGCTGGTCACAATGCCGCTGTGTTGCTTGTCGCGGGCGTCGATCAATTTCTGGGCGAGCAGATTATAGCGGTCGCCGGCATTGACGCCGAGAGAAAGCGGGTCCTTCTGAGTGAGATAGGCGGCGAGTTCCGGCTTTCCGACGGAGTTAAAATCGTCCTTGCCGGAACTGTCGGTGCGAAAGGTCTTGTGAAGGACGTCGAGAATCGCTTGCTTACCCGAGTCGAGCGATTCGTCGCTATCGCCCTTACGTTCAAGGCCGATCACAACGTCGTTCTTCGAATTGGGGTCGGAGATATCGCTGATACTCTGGATTGTGCTGTCATGCAAGCCGGCAGTTTCGAGACCCTTGCGAATGTCGTTGATGGGCGGCGGGCCGGCAAAGCGGACGTAGACGAGCGTGCCTCCGCGGAAGTCAATTCCGTAGCGAAGGCCGTGATCCTTGAGAATCGAGGCCCAGCCAACCGCCAGCAAGAGCAAGGATAGGGTTACGAAGTACTTGGCCTTGCCCATCCAGTCGACGTTTACACTCCTAAATAATTCCATCGAGTCCTATCCACTCTTATTTGACACCGGGCAGTGCCGATTAGTTCCCGGCTGCCCGGCTTGCCGCCAGCGCCAGGGCGTCGAGAGGCGCCTTGGTTATTTGACACCAAACTGGAAACCGGCGCTAGATGCTGAGCTCCGCCTGACGCTCCATGTGCGACAAGTGATAGTCGAAAATCGCGCGCGAGACGTAAATCGAGGTGAATACGTTGGCGATCAAACCGATGACCAACGTTACGGCAAAGCCTTTCACTGGGCCGGTACCAAACAGAAACAGGAAAATTGCCGAGACGACGGTGGTGACGTGCGTATCGATAATCGTGAGAAATGCGCGGTCGAAGCCGAGCTCGACCGCCGAAGCGTTCGCCTTGCCGTTGCGCAATTCCTCGCGAATGCGCTCGAAGACCAGGACGTTCGAGTCCACGCCCATGCCGATGGTAAGGATTACGCCGGCGATGCCCGGAAGGGTGAGCACGGCTCCCGCATATGCCATGAATGCCAGGAGGATCACCAGGTTGAGCATGAGAGCCACGACGGCGTTTACACCGCTCAGCCGATAATAAATCACGAGGAATATCATGACGACGATCAGGCTGCCGATTGAAGCGCGTACGCCTTCACGGATCGAATCGGCGCCCAACGAAGGTCCGACGGTGCGCTCCTCGAGATACTTGATCGAAGCCGGAAGAGCGCCGGCGCGAAGCACGAGCGCAAGGTCCTGCGCTGTTTCCTGCGTGAAATTACCTTCAATCATTCCGGAGTCTTCGATCTTGCCGTTGATGACCGGCGCCGTATAAACCTTATGGTCCAGAACGATGGCCATGCGGCGGCCGATGTTGGTCTCGGTAAACGGACCGAAGCGCGCGGCGGCGGCTGTCGAAAGTTTGAAATCGACTTGATACTGGCCTGGGTAGGTCGAACTCGGGCTGGTGGTGGCGGCGCGCAAATCCTGTCCGGTAACGATCGGCGCCCGATCGAGCAGGTAATAAACCTGCTGCACCGGCTGGCCGGGAACATTCGATTCGGACCGCCCGGGAACGATCTCCGTGCCGGGAGGCAGTACGCCACCGTGCGCAGCGAGCTCTGCGGCTTCCGAAGGATACGTTTGCTCGTCGGCGACGCGGTTGAGAGCGAGCTGGCCGCCAACTTGAATCACGGATTTCGCGCGCGTGGGATCGCCTTCGCCGGGAAGCTGAACCAGAATTTCATCATCGCCGCGGCCGGTGAATGCAATCGTGGGCTCGGTGAGGCCCAGGGCGTTGATGCGGCGCGTGATCGTTTCCAGAGATTGGTCCATCGTGTCTTTCCGCAGAGCGGCGACGACCGATGGCTTCAGGTCGAGCTGATAGCCGTTTACCTGCCCAGCGGCCGGCGTGAGAGCCCAGTCGGGATACTGGGTTGTAACTAGATCGCGGAACGCAGCGGAGGTAGAAGGGTCGACGTTCAGTACCAGAATCTGCGTGTTGCTTACGCGCCGGATATCGCCGACGTTAATGTTCTTCTCGTGTAGCTGCTTGTTGAGCTGGTCGATCGTCTGATCGCACCGCTGGCCGATGGCTTCGTCCACCTGCACCTGCAATACCAGGTGGCTGCCGCCCTTCAAATCAAGACCGAGCTTGATGCGGTCCGCGAGATTCTCTTTCAGTGCTGCGAGGGAAGTGGGAAATCCTACGATGCCGAGAATGCATACAAGAATGACGATGAGGATAAAAATGAACTTCCATTTGAGCTGAGGATTCATGCGGGCTGGCTAGCTCTCCTTCGGTGGTTCGGCCTGTAGCCCGGCGATCGCGCTGCGCGAGATTTTCACTTTCACTTGTTCGGCAATGCGCAGCTGCACGGCATCGTCCTCGAGCCCCACGATCGTGCCGTAGATGCCGCCGCTGGTGATTACTTTGTCGCCGGTCTTCAGCTGCTTCAGCATTTCGGCGACTTTTTTCTGGCGGCGCTGCGCCGGCATAATCATCAGAAAATAAAAGATTACCATGATGAGAATCAACGGGAGGAACATGCCAAGCCCGCTGGGCGTCGGAGCTTGCGCCAGAAGAGCCGGTTCGACCGGCGTCCTCGCTATGAGAGTCACGAACATTGAGCCTCTTCCGCCAGGGCGAACAGGCCGCCGTAGTCAGGTATGCCTGCCGCGCCCGGCAGGTTGCAAAACCGAATTCCGAAGATGCTGCCCGCTAACTGCTCCCAGCGCCTGCTTAGGTTTGCCTATTTGAGGCGTGCCTGAAGATCAGAGCGGAATCTTTCGAGCTTCCCAAAACGGATAGCCTCGCGAATTTTGCGCATGATGTCAAGGTAAAAGTAGAGGTTATGGTGGGTGTTCAGGATGATGGCGAGCGATTCTCCCGCGGAATAAATGTGCCGCAGATAGGCACGCGAATACCGTTGGCAGACCGCGCATGGGCATGCTTCGTCAAGCGGACGCTGGTCCCTTGCATAGCACGCATTCTTGATGAGCACGCGCCCTTGCGAAGTGAAAAGGCAGCCGTGGCGGGCGCTGCGCGTGGGAAGGACGCAATCCATCATGTCGATGCCCAGGCTTACGTAGTCCGCAAGCTGTTCAGGCTTTCCCACGCCCATGAGATAGCGCGGGCGATCGTGCGGAAGCCGCGACGCGGCGATTTCCGTCATCTCGCAGGTCACGCTGTGCGGCTCGCCCACTGCGAGTCCGCCGATGGCGTACCCCGGAAAATCGAGCTCGACGAGCGCGTCGGCATTTTCACGGCGCAGCGCCGCATGCGTTCCGCCTTGCACTATGCCGCAGAGCATCTGTCGCGCGCCGTCGCCGTGACGCGCGAAATAATCACGCGAGCGGCGCGCCCACGCCAGTGTTCGAGCGGCAGCATCGCGAGCGCGCGCTTCCGTCGATGGCGCTTCGATGCATTCATCGAGCACCATGATGATGTCCGCGCCCAGTGCGATTTCGATTTCGAGGGCTTTTTCAGGTGAAAGGAAATGCTCGGAGCCGTCGAGATGCGAGCGAAACGTGACGCCTTCGTCTGAAACCTTGCGCAGATCGCTGAGGCTGAAAACCTGGAAGCCGCCCGAATCGGTGAGCATCGGCCGCGGCCAGGACATAAAACCATGAAGCCCGCCCATTTCGCGGATGACTTCGTGGCCGGGGCGGAGATAGAGATGATAGGTGTTGGCGAGGAGGACTTGAACGCCGAGGGTCTCGAGGTCCTGCTGCGTCTGGCTTTTTACCGTGGCGGCCGTGCCAACCGGCATGAAGGCCGGCGTCTCGATCACGCCGTGCGGCGTCGTGAGCCGGCCCAGCCGCGCGCCCGTCGGATCGGTTGCCAGAACTTCGAACCCAAATCCCATCCGACGGAGTGTATCAGGAGAAGATGGCGGGGATGCCCACCTTAAAAATTAGCACGAAGAGAAGCCACATTGCGAAAACGTAACCGAACGCTTTGCCGAACGAGATTTTCTTGGGATTCGTGGCGCTGTATCCGATGCCCAGCAGGATCATGACCCAGAATGAAAAGATGTCCAGCGCGCCCAGAGCGGAGACGAGAACTTTCGAGGAGTCATCCGGCAGCACTGCGCCAGGGTTTGACGCCACCAGATTCTGCAGGTCCACAGTAGATGGATCCTTCAAAAACATGGTGAGAATGCCGAGCAGTCCGTGAATCACCCAGGGCAGCCAGGCGTACGCAACGATCGCGAACGAAGTGCTGAATTTCATCTGCGCGCCAGACATATTGAAAACGCCCATGAAAACTCCGGCGAGAATCAGGAACACGATGAACGTTCCAACCGTGGTGATTGCGTACCCGAAAGCCGGCGCCAGCTTCGCTCTTTGCTCGATTGCCTGCTCGCGCTGATCCGCCGTCATCGACTCGAACTGCCTTTGCGCGGAGGCACTGGTCGCAATTTGCTTTTCGATGAATCCGCGCCAGCCGACACGCTGCCCGAAAAGCCAGGTAACGCTCACTCCCATCAGACAAATGAGAATAAACGGCACGAGCCACGTGGGCCGTCGCGCGATGGATTCGAAAGTTGTCTTCGGACTAAACAGCGCGCCAAATACGCGGCCGATGGAGCTGACGGATTCCGAAGCTTCCGGAGTGGGCAACTCAGCGCTAGTCATTGACGTCTCCTCTCAGGGGGTATCAAGGGTCCGCTTCCTCTGTGATTACGGAGCATGGAGCAGAAAGTTACATTGGGAGACGAAGTTTTGCAGCGACGATGCTTTCCGGCCGAAAACGCGACAATTTTAAGGACTTTTGCGCGGCAGTGCGCGGATACATCGCTAAGCAGGAACTTGTGGTACGGCGGCGAGCAGTGCTTGGGTGTAAGGGTGCTGAGGCGCGGTCAGAACCTGTTCCGCGGATCCCCATTCGACGAAGCGGCCAGCCTGCATTACGGCGAAGCGCGTCGCGAGTTGCGCGACAACCGGCAGGCTGTGCGAGATCAGGACGAGCGTGAGCGAAAAGTCGCGGCCGAGGCGCGCGAGCAGCTCGAGAATTTGCGCGCCGACGGAAACATCGAGCGCTGAGACTGGCTCGTCCGCGATCACCAGTTCGGGGTGAAGAATCAGCGCCCGTGCGATTCCGATGCGCTGGCGCTGGCCGCCGGAAAACTCGTGCGGATAGCGGGCGAGCGCGTCCGCGCCGAGGCCCACGGCTTCAAGAATTTTTGCGGTGCGCTCGCGGCGCTCGTTGCCTGAAAGGTGCGGCTCGTGGATCGCCAGCGGCTCCCCGACAATCGCACCGATGCGCATGCGCGGATTGAGCGAAGCGACCGGATCCTGAAATATCATCTGCATGCGGCGGCGCAGCGAACGCAGCCCACTCCCGTGCGCGTCCAGCCAATCCTGCCCGCGAAAATAAATTTCGCCTGAATCAGGCTCGATGAGCCGCAGCAGCATTCGCGCAAGTGTTGTCTTGCCACATCCCGATTCGCCGACGATGCCCAGGGTTTCGCCGCGCTGGAGCGCGAAGCTCACACCATCCACGGCCATCGAGCGTCCCACGGAGAACTTCTCCGATACCGGCGACGCAACCGAGAAAACGCCCGTTGAAAGCGCATAAGATTTCCGCAGATCGCGAACGTCGAGAATGATTTCGCCTGCGGTGGTCATGATTGAACCGCGCCGATGAAGAGAGTGGGGTTCACCATCTGAATGTCGGGCGGTTCGCCAGGCTTGTTGGCGTCAGGAGGCGCAAATTGCGCGCGGAATTGAGTGACCTTATCGCGTATGGCGTCTTCCATCAGGCGGCGTGTCTCGATGTACGCGGGATCGCCTCGACGCCATCCGGCCACTTGAAGCCAGTGGTCAAACGAGCGCGGAGGGTATTCCACTTCACTACCGATGACGCGCAGCCCGGCGTCGGCGAGAAGCTGCGCGAGTTCGGATTTGGCGAGAGTGCGAGTGTGCGAAGGATCGCGCGCTCTCTCGATGCGATTCGAAAGCGCGGCGTCCTTGGGATCTTCCGAGGCGAAAATGTCGATGAGGCCGACGCGTCCGCCGACCTTTACGACGCGCGCCATCTCGCGAACCACGCGGGCAGGATCGGGGATGTGGTGGAGGCTATAGCTGGTCACGGCGATGTGGACCGAACGATCGGCGAATGGCAGCGCCTGCGCGTCGCCAATTGCGAAATCCAGATTGGTCAGCCCCTCTTTCGCGGCCGATTGCCGGGCGCGCGCGAGCATCGCGGGCGTGAGATCAAGTCCGTAAACGCGGCGAACTTGCGGCGCAAATCGCAGCGCGAGCGTTCCGGGGCCGCAAGCAAGATCGGCGACGATTTCCCGGTGGCCCGCGCCGACCAAGCGCATGAGGGATTCGGCGAACCTCACGCGATAGTTGACGGCATAATCGCCAAAAACTTCCGCGGTGCGAGTGAACCGCGCGCGGATGAGATCTTTTTGTTGCTGCTCGCTCGGCGTTGTCATGGTAGCGCGCTCATAGCGCTAAATTCATCGCGCGGCGTTCACCGGATCCTGCGCCAACGGCACAAGAATACACCGCGCGCGATGGGCTTCATCCGCGGCGCGCATCTCCGGCACCGCAAGGTCGCATTCGGAAGCACGATGGGAGCAGCGTGGCGCGAACGCGCAGCCCGGCGGCAAAGCATCGAGCGCGGGGACCGTGCCGGGAATCGGCGTAAGTTTTTCGCGGCGCAGGCGAGGCGCGGCGCGCAGGAGCCCTTCGGTATAAGGATGGCGCGGGCGATGCAGCACTTCAGTGACCGGGCCCTCCTCGACGATTCGGCCGGCGTACATCACGAGTACGTGGTCAGCTACTTCGGCGACGACTCCCAGATCATGCGTGATGAACAGAAGCGAGAGCTGAAGTTCGCGACGCAACTTCGCGAGCAACTCGAGAATCTGTTTCTGCACGGTGACGTCGAGGGCGGTCGTCGGTTCATCCGCGATCAATATGGCCGGGCCCGCGGCCAGAGACATCGCGATCATCACGCGCTGGCGCAAGCCGCCCGAAAGTTGGTGCGGATACTGCCTTGCGCGGCGCCCGGGTTCCGGCACGGAAGCGCGCTCGAGTACCTCCCCGGAGCGGCGCTCGATTTCCGTTTGGCTCAAGGAAGGCTCGTGCACGCGAATGGCCTCCTCGATTTGGGCGCCGATGCGCATCACGGGATTCAGCGCGGTCATGGGCTCCTGAAAAATCATGGCGATTTCGCGGCCGCGCATCGCGCGTAATTCGCCGGCCGGCATCGCCATGAGATTGTCTCCTCGCCGATCGACAGCGCCGTCGCTGGACAGCATCCAGGCCTCGCCTTTGCGCTGTGCGCCGTGCGGCGCGAGTCCCATCAGCGCGAGCGCGAGCATCGTCTTGCCCGAGCCTGATTCGCCAACGACGCCGACGGTCTCGCCTTCGGCCAGCGTGAAGGAAACATCGTTCACCGGCCGCACCCAGCCGGCCTGCGTGGGCAGTTCGACCGTAAGCCCGCGAACATCGAGCCTTGTCGCCATAGCAACATCATAGCTGCGTGCGCGTGACTCGGCGAAAATTTGCGGCATTCGCTTGCCGAATTTAGATTAGCGGCGAGCGACGGGGATGACGAAACGAAGGGCGGTGTGCGTCACGGAGAAGCTGCACACTTTGTTATCCACAAGGCCTGCGTTTTTTCCAGCGTTGATGACGTCGATTTCGCGGATGTGCTTCTGGCCTTTGGGGTAAACGACCCAGATCGCGCCGCTTCTTTGCATCGAGCGCGAAAGTGATTTCAGGTGCGAGAGGTCGGCGATCGCTTCGGCTGAGAAGAAAATCAAATTGGCATCCTTGCAGAGTTCCCCCGCCGAATATTTCGGGACACGATCCGCGAGATCTTTCAGGAATTCGGCGTCTTCGACGCCGAGCACCGCGACGCGCTGTTCCCGCTTCACGCCCAGCTTGTCGATCAATAGCCGGTGCGAGTAGTCACGTTCCGCTGGGCGGGACTTCGGACTAGTAGTCGTTTGCAGAACCTTCCAGGAACGCGCGGAGCTTGCGCGACCGCGAGGGATGCCGCAGTTTTCGCAGGGCTTTCGCTTCGATCTGGCGGATGCGTTCGCGCGTTACCGCGAACGACTGCCCCACTTCCTCGAGCGTGTGCTCGCTGCCGTCGTCGAGTCCAAACCGCATCTTGATCACTTTTTCTTCGCGCGGCGTAAGCGTCTTCAGTACCGAAGACGTTTGCTCCTTGAGGCTGAGGTTGATTACCGCGTCGGACGGCGACACGACAGCCTTGTCCTCGATGAAATCTCCCAGGTGCGAATCTTCCTCTTCCCCGATGGGAGTTTCGAGTGAAATCGGCTCTTGCGCGATTTTCAGAATCTTCCGGACTTTGGCGACCGGGATATCCATGCGCTTGGCGATTTCCTCCGAGGTCGGCTCACGTCCGAGTTCCTGCACGAGCTGGCGCTGCGTGCGCACGAGCTTGTTGATCGTCTCGATCATGTGCACGGGGATGCGGATGGTGCGCGCCTGGTCGGCGATGGCGCGAGTGATGGCTTGGCGAATCCACCACGTGGCGTACGTCGAGAACTTGTAGCCGCGCCGCCATTCGAATTTGTCGACGGCCTTCATCAAACCGATATTGCCTTCCTGAATCAGGTCGAGGAACTGCAAGCCGCGATTCGTGTATTTTTTCGCGATGGAAACAACGAGCCGCAGGTTCGCTTCGATCAGTTCTTTCTTGGCTTGCTCGGCTTCGGCCTCTCCACGAAGAATCACCTGAAGCGCGCGCTTCAGCTCGGTGGGGCTGACTTCGCTCGCGATTTCGATTTCGCTCAGCTCCTGGCGGCGCGACTTCAGGTCTTTGCGCGCTTCGGCTTGGACGTCGGCTTTCGACGCTTCCACGCGGCGCTCGAGCTTCACTTCCTCGCGCTCGAGGAAATGAACGCGCTCCACCGTCTGGCGGATCTTGTCGATCAGGCGCTTCTTTTCCAGCGGATTAAAGTCCAGTTCGCGAAAGCGCTTCGACATCTCGACGCGAGTGCGCGCCACGGCGTAACGCGCGTGGAGATACGGACGCTTCTTCGAACGCGGGACCTTCTCGAGCTTCTGTGCCTGTTTGATCGCCAGCAGATACAGCTTCGCCACCTTGTCGATCTGCTTGAGCGTTTCCTTCGTCTTCTGCTCGATCTTTTCTTCGGTCAGTTCCTCGTCGTCGAACTGAACGATTTCCTTGATCGAACGGGAGCCATTGCGCAAATCCTCGCCGACTTGCAGAAGCTCCTTCAAAATCAGCGGGGCGCGCGTAATCGTTTTCAGCACCAGCAACTGACCGCGCTCGATGCGTTTCGCAATAGCCACTTCGCCTTCGCGCGTCAGCAGCGGAACGGTGCCCATTTCGCGGAGGTACATTCGAACGGGATCGTTCGTTTTCTCGAGCGTTCCGGGCGTCAGGTCCAGCTCGGTCTCGACTTCCGGAGTATCTTTCTCGACTTCCACCGGCTCGGCCGAATCGGCGGCCGCCAGCGCCGCTTTGGCGGTCGATAGGTCCTCGTACACATCGATCCCGTAGCGCTCGAAAGTCGAGAGCAGGTCGTCAATTTCTTCCGAGGAGTGAACCTCGGCCGGCAGGATATCGTTCACCTCATCGTAGAGCAGGTAACCGCGTTCCTTACCCATAGCGATGAGCTGTCGTACCTGATCGTATTTTTCCTCAAGAGCTAACGTCACGCTTCCTCCCCCTGGTGAGGCCAAGCGATGCGCGCAGAGCATTTCCCAAGAATAAATTTGCCGGCATGAGACACCCCGGCCCTAATCTCGATAGACCGCATTGGGACGGATAATAGAGAAGAACCCTCGAACTCGCCGCCGCGTTCTGCGCCCGCACCCATCTTGTCTGTGCCCACACAAGTACGTATATATGATGCGCGGCACAGGCTGCCAGATTCCTCCAAAACCCTCCAATTCTACAACATCGGGCAACCCAGCGTCAAATAAATTGCCATAAGCTACTGTCGCGCCAGTGTTTTCCGCTGTTTCTGCAACTCCAGGCGCCGCGTGCCGAGCTTCACTACTTCCTCCATCGGCGGCTGGGCATCGATCCTTCGCTGCAATTCCGCCAGCTCCTGCTCAATTCTCAGACCACGCAGCACATCCAAGCAGCTTTCAGCGGCTTCCCAAGTGCCCTCTTCCGACGTTTCAAAGAGAACTCCAAACAGCAACCGCCGGTCCCTTTCATCGAGCGACGCGGACAGCGCCGCGGGATCGGGCCGTTCTTCCACCTTCGAGATGAGCGCCTCGAATATCCTTTCTGTCTCGAGCCCGTGGTGCAGCCCTGTCGTCGCTATTTCGCGCGCGAGCTTTTCGCGAAAGCCCTCGGATTCGATGAGCATCTTCATCAGCTGCCGCTCAGCAGGCTTCACGGCGGGTCCGAGCAGTTCCGCTTTAGGCTTCACCTCGCTACGCCGCTCGGCGGCGGCGCGCCGCAACGATTCGCGCAAGACCGGCTCGTCAACACGCAACTCGGACGCGATCCTGGTGGCCCATTCGGAGCGTAGCAGCCGGTCCGGCAGGCGTTGAACGTAAGGCATCAAGAAATTCAGCGCGGCCACTTTTCCCGCCGCCGTCGAGCGGTCCATCAGGCGCGCACGGCCAATCAAATAATCCAGATATGGCGGCGCTGCTGCGAGCAATTTGCGGTAGGCGTCGGCGCCCTGCTCCCTTAGAAATTTGTCCGGGTCGGCCCGGCCCGGCAACGCCAGCACGCGCACATCGAATTCCTTTTCGAGGAGCAGCGTGAGCGAGCGCTCGGTGGCTGCTTGTCCCGCGGTGTCAGGATCGTAGTTCACGATCACGCGCCGCGTGAATCGCCCCAGCAATTTAATCTGTGGCTCAGCAAGGCTCGTGCCGCAACTGGCGACCACATTCGCGATGCCGGCGCGCGCCACAGCGATCGCGTCCATGTATCCTTCGACCAGCACCGCGAAATCATTCTGCCGCAGCGTTTCCTTCGCTCGGTCCACGTGATAGAGAACATTGCTCTTTGAATAGATCGGCGTCTCGGGCGAGTTCATGTATTTCGGCATGTCGTCGCCCATCGCGCGCCCGCCAAAGGCGATGATTTTCCCGCTTTCGTTCGCGATCGGGAACATGATGCGCCGTCGAAAGCGGTCGTAGAGGCGCCCGCCCTCGTTGCGCGAAAAAAGCCCCGATACTTCGAGCAGCTTCTCTGGGTATTTTGCTTTCAGATGACGCAAAAGTGCGTCGCCGGCGGACGGCGCGTAGCCGAGTCCGAATTGCGTGAAAGCTTCTCGATCCAGGCCGCGGTCTTCCAAATAAGCCGATGCAACTTTACCTTCTCCGCTTTCTTGCAGTTGTCGCGCGAAAAATGCCGTTGCCTCGCGGTGCATTTCCACGAGCACGCTGCGTTGTTGATTTTCTTTGCGCTCCTCAGGCGAGCGCTCGCGCGGCTTCGGAATTGCGATCCCGCATTTTTCAGCAACGGTGCGAATCGCTTCCGGGAACGTTATCTTGTCCATCTCCATCACAAATTTGAAAACGTCGCCACCCACGCCGCAGCCAAAGCAGTGGTAAATCTGCCGCACCGGATGCACGTTGAATGATGGCGTCTTCTCCTGATGGAACGGGCACAAGCCGGTGAAACTCTGCCCGCTCTTTTTCAGGCGCACGTATTCGCCGATTACGCGGACAATGTCCGCCTGTTGCTTCACCCTCTCCGCGAATGATCCGGCTTCAGCCATGCTCAGAGGAAGCAGAGGATCGCTAGCACCTTGCTTCTACGATTTCAACTCGGCGATGGTGATGGCCGCGCCGCCGCGGTCTTCTGCTTCGTTGCGAACGCTGTCGATGAGCGGATGTACGGACAAAAACTCCGCGAGCCCTCGGCGTAACGCACCGGTTCCATGGCCGTGAATGATTCTCACGCTTGCCTTTCCCGCAAGCGCCGCTTCGTCCACGAACTTGTCGACGCGCCGCCTGGCTTCTTCCACCGTGCAACCAATGACGTTGATTTCCTCCGCCACAGGCTCATCGCTCGGTTGCGCGTGAACCGTCACGCCGCGCGGACCCGCCGCAGCGGCCCGATCCGCCTTCGCTGCCGAGTCCACTTCGATGCCAACGACATCGGCTAGGGGCACTCGCATCCGCATCGGCCCGGCCTCCACCTCCGCGTGGCGTCCGTCATGACGCCGGAAAATTACCGGTTGCTTATAGCCCTTCACAATCACGCGCTGCCCGGCCGAAAGTTGCTCCGGTCGGATGGGCTTCGGCGGCGCTTCCACCCGAACGCCCAAGTCCGCCTGCGACGCGGAAAGCGTCTCAACCACGGCGGCGTCCGCTTCGGCGCGCGCATCCGAGCCGAGCTGGCCCATTCGCCGCCCCGATTGCTTTTCGATCTGCGCGCGCACCGCGCGATCCCGAATATCCGCAGTCAGGCGCGCCACTTCATTTTCCAGCCGCTTCCGCGTTTGCTCGAAGTTCTTCTCCAACTCGGCGATCCGCTTCTTCTGACGGTCCACCCATTCCGTTTGCAGCAAACGGCGGTCGGCCTCGAGTTGCGCCAACTCCTCACGCGTTTGCCGCTGGATCTGTTCCATCTCGTCGCGGCTGCGATGCAGGTAGGCGATCAGTCCGCGAGACTCGCGCAATTGGGGCGAAAGGCTCGCCTGAGCGTGCTCGATCACGCGCGCAGGCAGGCCAAGACGCCGCGCGATTTCGATACCGCTCGAGGTCCCGGGCACGCCCACAAGCAATCGATAGGTCGGGCGCAAGTTCTCTTCGTCGAATTCCATCGCCGCGTTGACGATTCCCGGCGTCGTCGAAGCGTAAGCCTTAAGCCGGTCGTGGTGCGTGGTGGCGATGGTAAGCGAGCGCCGCGCACGAAATTCCTCCAGCAGCGCCACAGCCAATGCCGCTCCTTCTTCGGGTGCGGTGCCCGTCCCCATCTCGTCAACCAGAATCAGCGACCGTTCCGTCGCCACTTCCAGCATCGATTTCAGGTTTAGCATGTGCGCGGAAAACGTCGAAAGATCGGCGGCGATCGATTGCTCGTCTCCGATATCCGCCAGGACGCGGTCTAGAATCGGAAACTCGGCGCTTTCTGCCGCCACAGGAATAGCCGACTGCGCGGAAAGCGCCGCCAGCCCGACGGATTTCAGCGCCACTGTTTTCCCCCCCGTATTCGGCCCGCTGATCACCATCACCGTTTCATCGCCGCCGAGCGCAAGTGTCAATGGTACTGCCTTTCGTCCCTGCGGCTTCAGCGTGTGTTCGAGCACCGGGTTGCGCACCGTTTCGAGCCGCAGCGAATTTCCGGTAGTGAAGGAAGGCATCACGCAATCAAACTCGCGAGCAAATCGTCCGCGCGCCAAAACCGAATCGAGGTAAGCAATTCGAGCGGCAGCCGCCGCCAGTGGGCCGCGATCCGCGCGCAGGCGTTCGGTAAGCTCCGCCAGAATGCGGATGATTTCGGCTGTTTCCTTTTCGGCCAGCTGGACAAGGCGGTTGTTCAAATCGATCGCTGCGAGCGGCTCGACGAACACCGTTTGTCCCGTCGCGCTCGCCCCGTGCACAACGCCCGGCACGCCGCGCCGGTCGGACGCTCGCACCGGAATCACAAAGCGGTCGTTGCGCAGTGTGACGTAATCCTCACCGGAGTGCTCTCCGCGCGCGCGCAGGATGCTTTCGAGCGACTTCTGTATTTTGTGGCGCGCTTGCGCCAGGTGTGCGCGAACGCGTTTCAGTTGCGGGGAAGCGTCGTCGCTGATTTCTCCGTTCGGCAACACAGCGCGGCGAATGGCCGTTGAAATGTAACGAAAGTCCGCGAGCGCAGCAGCGCGCTCGGCGAGGCGAGGATATTTCGTCGCTTCGCCTTGGAACGTCTGGCGCACACCCGCAACCGTGTCCATCAGCGACGCTGCTTCAAGCAATTCCGCACTCGATAACATTGACGCTGGAATGGCAAGCCGCGCCAGCCATGCTTCCGGATCGGCAAGCGATCCAAAGCCGAGCTCCGAGCCGGCGCGCAAATAGGCTACCGCTTCGCTCACCAGAACAAATTCGGCGTCGAGCGCTGCGATTTTCGGTTGCGGCACGAGGGCCTCTGTTACGCGGCGTCCGGGCGCGCAGGTAGTGAAGCCGCCGACGATTTCCTTCAGCCGATCGAATTCCAGGAGTTCTTCTGCGGAACGTGACACAAATACCTCGAAATAGAATTGTAGCCCCGTTGCCTGTGGGAAATCAGTCGCCGCAAAGCAGCCTGGCCAGGAGCGTGGCAGTTTCGCCCGGCGAATCCGCAAAGTGAATCGTCGCTTCCTTCGCCTCACCCCAGGGAGAGGCGTGGCCAAGCTCGGTTTCTCGGACGCGCTCAACCACCGGCCGCCAGAAGTCTCCGAGCACGACGAGCGGCTTTTTCGGGATGGCGCGCTTATTGATCATCTCCCAAACCACCGCGAGTTCGACGAGCGTTCCCGTGCCTCCGGGACAGGCAACGTAAGCATGGCCGCGCTGGATCAATTCAAACAGCCGCTCCTGCCACGTTTTCATTTGAATTTCTTCGTCTACCCATTGGTTCGCTGGCGCTTTGAAAAATTGCGCCGTCACGGCGAGCGTTCGGCCGCCGCCTTCTTTCGCGCCGCGCGAAACCGCTTCCATCACCCCACCGTAGCCGCCGCTACAAACGACGAATCCCTTGGCCGCAAGCTCGCCGCCGAGCGCTTGTGCTATGGCGTACTGGGCATCCCCGGCTCGCGGGCGCGAGCTGCCGAATACCGTCACAACGGTTAGCCCAGCCATCATTTTTTCTGTTTCGGGGGGGGCTGCGCGCCAAGCGTCTCAACCATGGCGATCCCGATCGCATCCATGGCCACCGTGGCGTCGCGGCCTTTCTTCGTGCTGTTGTTTCCAAAAATAGAAAAGACCAAATGTTCTCCCCGCAGCGTTGTCACATATCCAGACAGCGCGCGGACGTGCTCGAGTGCGCCGGTCTTTGCCCGAATCAATCCTTCCGCGGTGGTCCCTTTCATGCGGCCCTCGAGTGTTCCGTCCGTACCCGCGATTGGAAATGTCGAAATATAGTCGCGGCCCCAGGGCTGCTGTGCGGCGTAGCGCAAAAGTTGAACCACCGCTCGCGGTGTCACCAGATCCGTTCCTGACAATCCCGAACCATCCAAGAGAACAACGTCTCCATCCGCGATCCCCGCGCTTCTCAGAAAATCCTGCTCGACCCGAAGACCGGCATTGCTTGAGCCTACCGCTGTCTTCTCTCGCGCCACGGTGCGCAGTAACAGTTCAGCGTGCAAATTGTGGCTCATTTTATTTGTCACGCGCACGCTCTCGATGAGCGGTGGCGAAAGGTGTTCTACTAGAACAATCCGGGGCGTTCCATTCGCCGGCATCATTTCGGGAAGTGGCGGAAGGTCACCCGCTTCGGAGGTGTCGGGAGGCGGCGCGTGGTGAACGCGAATTGTTCCCAGCACACGCACGCCGCGCTCCACGAGCAACTGCTCTAGCGTGCGCGCCGCCATTTCCGCGGGCTCAAGCATCGCCAGATCAAGTTTCACCGAGGCGTGACCGATGGGAATTAAGCCGCGCAACAGCAGGAAGTCAGTTCCCGGACGACGCACCACGGCGAAATCGGGTTTCGCATCGGACGCTCCCGTCGTAATCTCGTGCCCTAAGCCAGCTATGGCGGTCCGCGGTTCGACGGTAATGACCGCGGGTTCGCCCGCGCTCGCTCCCGGCAGAACGTCGATCGAAATGGAATTGTCGTTGAAAGCGATTGCGCTCACCGGCGCGCCAAATGTGAAAAAAAGATCGCCGACGCTCCATCCCGCGGGATACGGATCGTAGGGGAAATAGCTGTCATCGGCGACGAGGTCGCCATCCACTTCCTTCAGCCCCTTGGCAACCGCCTCTTCCACCATTTCCCCGAGAACCCGTTCCACCGGGCCGTCGTGCTCTACTTTCCCGGCATAAGGAAATTTCCGGTTCGAGAGGTCGGGATCGCCACGGCCGACGAATCGAAGATCGCCCGCAAGTCGACCATCCGCTCCAATCACGCCCTCGGATTCAAGCGTCGTGCGGAACCGGAAAGTAGGCGGGAGCGAGGCCAAAGCGAGAGCCGTCGTGAATATTTTCGCATTCGACGCCGGCGTGAAAAAATGATCCGCGTTCAGCTCGTAGAGAATCGCGCCGGTGTCCTGGTCCGCGACGACAACTCCCCAGTATGTTTTCTGCGCCTGAACTTCAGCGAGAGCAGCTCTGGCGCGCGCACGGAATCGCGCAACGTCCGCGCCACCCCTTGCTCGTGGCTCAGCGGAGGCCGCCGATGCCTTGGCCCAAGAGGATTTCTGCCTCGCGCAGGGCATCGCGCTCGGCAGGATCGCCGTTACAAGCAAGATTCCCGCAACCATGCTGCGCTGCCGGCGGCGAGAAATCCATTCGCGCGTTTTATTTCGATGCACCCGGATTTCCAAGAGCGCCCGATTATATTCCAATGCCCTTGGCCGCGTCCTTTGCGCTTCCCGAAATTGGTTGCACCTTAAGGACCAATGCCCCTATCATCAAAACAGTCGAAGTACGCGCCTGAGGGAGGAATACTCATGAAGAAAATATTGCTCCTGTCCATCATTGCGGCACTGATTGGCCTGCCGGCGCTTTTCAGCCCTGCGCCCGTTCGCGCAGACGACAAGGCCAAGGATGAAGACCGTCTTCAAAACGCCGGAACCGTGTTTAAGGAAATTCTCGACATTCCGGACGACATTCCGCAGAGCCTGCTCGACAAGGCCGACTGCGTGGTGGTGCTGCCTTCCGTCCTGAAGGCCGCATTCATCGTGGGGGCCAGTTACGGGCGCGGCGCGATGACCTGCCGCGCGGGCGAAGATTTTCACGGCCCGTGGTCGGCTCCAACCATGATGGCCCTTGAAGGCGGCAGCTTCGGCCTGCAGCTCGGCGGACAAGCCACTGATTTCGTTTTGCTGATCATGAATGCAGGCGGAGCCAGCGCCATTCTCAGCAGCAAAGTGAAGCTCGGCGCCGACGCATCGGCAGCCGCAGGACCGGTGGGACGCAATGCCGCAGCGGATACGGACGTGACCTTGCGCGCGGAAATCCTTACCTACTCCCGGGCACGCGGTCTTTTCGCCGGCATCTCGCTGGCGGGCTCCACTCTGCGCCCCGATAACGACGCCAACGAGCGCATCTACGGCAAGAGGCTCGACGCAAAACAGATCGCCCTTCACGGAGCGGTTCCGATTCCGCCGTCCGCGAAATTGCTCATTTCCACCTTGAACCAGCACAGCCCGAAACACGCGTCCTAAGAATCGATCGTAGCCTTCGGCGCGAAGTACCTTTCCCGGCCCCCTCAAGCGAAACTTCCTGGAGACGATTGACTTCCCCTTCAAACTTGACCTAAAGTCATATATGCCCGTAGGTCAATGGAAACGAAAATGAAAGTGCCCCTCGCTTCGGCCCTGAGCCGCGAAATGCCACGGCGAACGCCCCGCGCCGGCCGCCGCGAACGCCGCCGTGTCGAAATCCGCGACCGCCTTTTCCGCGCTGCACTCGCGCTATTCACCGAGCGCGGCTACCTCGAAACCACGGTCGAAGACATTACCGACGCCGCCGATGTAGGCAAGGGCACCTTCTTTAATTATTTCCCGACGAAAGAACACGTCCTCGCAACGTATGGCGCCGAACGCATCGCCGCTATCGAACGTGCCCTGTTCGAAGCGCGCCGTGCCACGCGCCCGGTTCTCGAAATTCTCGGCGACCTCGCCGCCGATCTCGCGGGTCAGTCGAAAGAAAGTCCCGCCCTGCTCCGTTCGATTTACGCGGCCCATGCTTCCTGCGAGCCCGTTCGCGCCGAATTGCAAAAGCGAATGCATCGAGGCCGCCAGTTGATGACTCAGATGTACGCGCTCGCCCAAAGGCGCGGCGAGGTACGGCGCGATCTTGCGCCCGCCGAGCTCGCCCGGCTCACGCAAATCATCTTTATGGGCGTCACGTTGAGTTGGTCGATGAACCCGGACACCTCGGCGCGCAAGACCGCCGCAATGGTTTGGGAATTGCTCAGCCCGAACCTGCGCGCGGCGGATCAGCGAAACACCCAGAAGCCGCGCCGTTCTTCCTGATGCAGCGTGGAGAAAATGGGGAACGGAATCCGAGCGCGCGTGAGTCCTGCGGCAAGCACGCATCATCCATACGTTAGGGAATGGAAGTGAGCAGGAGGACAATCCGGTGACATATCGTTCGCTAGGACGCCGCTCATTGTTTTCATTGGCGATCCTTTCGGTCCTGTTTCCGCTGGCAACACGGGTCGCCCGCGCACAAGGCCTTCAGCCCGCCGGCTCACCCGCGCCGAACTCGACCTACACCGCGCCCGCGCAATCGGCTCCTTCGGCGCCTTCCCAGGGTCAAAATGCCTTTACCGGCAGCGTTCCTTCGAAGCTCGTGCCGGGCGTCCTGCCGATCTCGCTCGAAGACGCGATCGACCGCGGCTTAAAGCAGAACCTCGGCCTTCTGCTATCAAACGAGGACGTCCGCACCGCTCGCGGAAAGCGCTGGAATGAACTGAGCGCGCTGCTGCCGAACGCGACAGCTTCTCCCTACCTCAATGTCTCGCGCATCAATTTGAAAGAGTTCGGATTCAACTTCAACATTACCGGAACGGCGCTGCCCTCGGTCGTCGGGCCTTTTTCCTATTTCGACGCTCGCGCCTACGTCACTCAGTCGCTCTTCGATTGGAAAGCAATCAACAAAACGCACGCCGCTTCCGAAACTGTAAAGTCCGCGCAATACAGTTACAAAGACGCTCGCGATCTTGTCGTCCTTGCTGTTGGCTTCACCTACTTGCAGGCGATCGCTGACGCTGCCCGCATCGAAACGGCCGACGCGCAGGTAAAAACGGCACAAGCGCTGTATAACCAGGCGTCCGACCAGGTTTCTGCCGGAACCTCGCCCAAGATTGACGCTCTGCGCGCGCAAGTCGAACTGCAAACGCGCCAGCAGCAATTCATTCAAGCGAAAAACGACTTCGCGATTCAAAAACTTGCCGTGGCGCGCGTGATCGGTCTCGCTCCCGGCCAGGAATTCGAGCTAACCGACAAATCGCCGTATCGGCCCTTCGAGGGCATTTCCGTCGAAGAAGCCCTCAAGCGCGCCTACTCTTCGCGCTCCGACTATCAGGCTGCGCTGGGCGAAGTTCGTGCTGCGGAATATTCGCGCAAGGCCGCTTTCGCCGGCTACCTCCCATCGCTTTCTTTCAGCGCGGACTACGGGGCGGCGGGCCAGCATCCTTCCGACGCTCGACAGGTGTTCGACACCCGCGGAACGCTAACCATCCCGATTTTCCAGGGCGGCAAGGTTCACGGCGACGTGCTTCAAGCCGACGCCCAACTCGAGCAGGCCCGCCAGCGCGCTGAAAATCTGCGCGGGCAAATCGACTCTGACATCCGCACCGCCCTCCTCAACCTTCAGTCTTCGGCGGAATTGGTGGCTGTGACCCAGAGCAATATCGAGCTCGCCGAGCAAACTCTCACGCAATCACGCGATCGCTTCGCCGCCGGCGTCACGGACACCGTCGAAGTCGTGCAAGCCGAAGAACAAGTTGCCAGCGCTCACGAGCAATACATCTCGAGTCTCTATTCCTACAACTACGCGAAGATTTCCCTGGCGCGCGCTCTGGGCGCCGCGGAAGAGGGCGTGAAGGCATTTTTCAAAGGACGATAAGACATGGCACAGCAAACCGGCGTTGAAGCCCCTGCAAATGCTCCTGCGAATCTTGCGGCTCAAGAGGCCAGCCGGCCTTCGGAAACGCATTCGGCCTCCCCGCCCCCTTCGCGCCGCGAGGAGTTTTTCCGCCAGCGCCCCAATGCGCGCTGGTGGTTGATTGGCGGGGCGATCGTGCTGTTGATTGCGGTCTTCTTCCTATGGCGCTACCTGGCAAGCTACGAGTCCACCGATGACGCGCAGGTCGACGGCCATCTCATGCCGCTCAGTGCGCGCATCTCCGGCTACATCCTGAAAGTAAACGTCAACGACAATCAGTACGTCGAAGCCGGCACGGTCCTCGCCGAAATCGACCCTAAGGATTTTCAAGTCGCCGTTGACAAGGCGCAGGCCGATCTTGCCGATGCCCAGGCCACAGCCCAATCCCTGGGCATCGACGTACCCATCACCTCCGTCAACACCTCGAGCCAGGTCTCTTCGTCCGAGGCCGACGTCGAAGGCGCTCACGCCGGCGTAATCGCCGCACAACAGCAATTTGACGCCGCCAAGGCGCAGCTTTTGCAAGCCGAAGCCAATGACGTCAAGGCGCAAAACGACGTGGTGCGCTACAAGCTGCTGGTCGACAAGCAGGAAGTTTCGCAACAGCAGTACGACCAGGCCCTGGCAGCCGCTCGAAGCAGCACGCAGGCGGTTGCCGCGGCGAGTGCCCTGGCGTCCGGCGCCGAGCAACAGGTCCATCAGGCTCGCTCCAGGCTTCTGCAAGCCGAAGCCGCTCTGCGAGCCTCGCAAACCGGGCCACAGCAAGTGGCTTCCTCGCGCGCCAAAGCCGCCGCAGCCGAGGCCAACGTGATGCAAAAACGCTCCGCCCTCGAGCAAGCAGAACTCAATCTTCAGTACACAAAAATTACCGCTCCGGTCGACGGCATCGTTATGAAGAACGCCGAAGTGGGCATGAACGTCTCACCTGGACAGCAGTTATTCAATGTCGTGCCGCTCAACGACATCTGGGTCACCGCCAACTTCAAAGAGACGCAGCTAAAATACATGCGGCCCGGCCAACGCGCGGTAATCTCCGTCGACGCCAACGGCCGCAAATACAAAGGGCACGTCGATAGCCTCGCCGGCTCTTCCGGCTCGCGCCTCAGTTTGCTTCCACCGGAGAACGCCACGGGAAACTACGTCAAAGTGGTGCAGCGCATCCCCGTGAAGATCGTTCTCGAATCCGGCGAAGACCCCGACCACTACCTGCGCCTCGGCATGTCGGTCGAGCCAAAAGTCTTCGTAAAATGAGCGCCACCGCTTTGCCGGCCGACGCCGCCTGGCAGCGGCCCGCCGTGAATCCGTGGGTGATTGCGCTCACCGTGACGCTCGCCACCTTCATGGAGGTGCTCGACACCAGCGTCGCCAACGTTTCCCTCCCGCATATCGCCGGCAGCCTGTCCGCGGGACAGGACGAAAGCACCTGGGTGCTCACTTCTTACCTCGTTTCGAACGCCATCGTCCTTCCCATGAGCGGTTGGCTTTCCCAGCTCATCGGGCGCAAGCGCTTCTACATGTCCTGCGTGGCGCTGTTCACCATTAGTTCATGCCTCTGCGGCCTTGCTCCCAATCTCACGATGCTGATTATTTTTCGCGTGATGCAGGGCGCCGGCGGCGGCGGACTTCAGCCCAGCGAGCAGGCGATTCTCGCAGACACGTTTCCACCCAAGCAGCGCGGAATGGCCTTCGCGGTTTACGGCATGGCCGTGGTTCTCGCGCCTGCCATCGGCCCAACCCTCGGCGGATGGATCACCGACAATTTCAACTGGCGCTGGATTTTCTTCATCAACATTCCCGTTGGCATCATCTCCTTGTTTCTCACCAACCGCTTGATCACCGACCCGCCTTACATGCAGAGGCAGAAGCGCGGCGGCATCAAGATCGATTACATCGGCCTGGGCCTGCTCGCCCTTGGCCTGGGCACGCTGCAAGTGGTGCTCGATAAGGGTGAGCGCGATGACTGGTTCGGCTCGCACTTCATTACCGCGTTCGTGGTCATCTCGATCGTCTCGCTCATCGCCGTCATCATTTGGGAGTGGCGCCACGAGCATCCCATTATCGATCTGCATCTTTTCCGCGACCGCTCTTTCGCCATCGGCACCCTGCTGATGTTCATGGTCGGCTTTGCGTTGATGTCCAGCACCGTTCTGCTGCCGCTCTTTATGCAGACCATCCTCGGCTACACGGCGGAACAGGCCGGCCTCGCGCTGATGCCCGGCGGTTTCGCGATCATCATTGTCATGCCGCTCGTGGGCTTTATGCTTTCCAAGTTCGACGCGCGCAAGCTATTGGTCTTCGGCCTCGCCGCCGTGGGCCTCTCTTTGATTCATATGACCAGCTTCGACGCCACAATTGATTTCCGCACCGCCGCCACCGATCGCGTTTTTCAGGCGCTCGGGTTGGCCTTCCTGTTCGTGCCGATCAACACCACCGCCTACGCCTTCTTGCCGAAGGAAAAAAACAATGCCGCTTCGGGTCTGATCAATCTTGCGCGGAACATCGGCGGCAGCATCGGGATTTCGGTCGTCACCACCATGCTGGCCCGCCGCGCCCAGGTTCATCAGACGAATCTTTCCGCCAATGTCCACGCCGGCAGCGTAAGAATGCAGGCGATGCTTTCCGCGATGCAACACCTGCTCGTGGGTCGCGGCTCGAGCTCCTGGGAGGCCGCCCGGCAAGCGCAGGGTATGGTCGCCGGCATGATCGATCAGCAGGCCACCGTGCTCGCGTATATCGACTGCTTCTGGCTCCTCGGCATCGCCGCACTCACCATGATCCCGTTCGTCTTCCTCATGAAGAGAGTTAAACCCGGCGGCCCAATCGCAGTACACTAATATCGCGATGAAGATACGCGTCATCACCGTCGAGCGGGAATACGGCAGCGGCGGCGCCATGATTGCGCAGACGCTGGCCGAACGCCTGGGCTGGAAGCTTTGGGATCGCGACCTCACCGAGGAAATCGCACGCGTCGCCAATGTAGACTCCAAGGCTGCGCAGCGCTGCGACGAGCGCATCGATCCCCTCCTCTATCGCCTGTTCAAGGTTTACGCGCGCGGCAGTTACGAACGCACGCTCTCAGTCGGCGGCGAAACTCGCGCCTTTGACACCGATTGCATGGTCGAGATGCTGCACAAAGTGGTCGTCGACGTCGCTTCCCGCGACAATTGCGTGATCGTCGGCCGGGGCTCCCCTTACATCCTCCGCGATCGCCCCGACGCCTTCCACACCTTCATTTTTGCCTCGGACGAAGAAAAAATCCGCCGCATCATGACCCTCGGAAAAACCGAAAAGGAGGCCGCGCAACTCGTCGAAGAAATCGACAGCGAACGCGCCCAATTCATTCGCCGCTACTTCGGCAAACAGTGGCCCTACCGCCCGCTCTACAACGTAATGATCAACTCAAAGTTCGGCGACGAGCACGTCGTCGAAATGATCCTCCAGCACGTCGCCGCCCTCGAAAAACTCCTCTCAAATCAGGAAGCCCGCACCGCCAGTCGGTAGCTCGTGGCTGCCCATTTAAGAAACCGGAGCGGCTTAACGGCAGCTTTGATCCAAAGGGTAATGAGGGTGGAAATTGTCCCGACCCCCCCCCGATATGCCGAAAATCGAATTCCATCCGATAACGATGTAGATAATGCTTGCGGACCGGGATACAGATCTTGCAAGGCCCACCGGGGAGAAGTTGGCATTGGCTCTCCCAGGCTCGGGCCCCGCTTGCTGGCGAACTTCTCTTGCCGTAGTCTGATTCTTTTGCGGCGAACCCTCGAGGCTTCGGAATGAGCTGTCCAATTTGCGAAAAGCGCCAGCCGAAACGCTTCTGTCCAGCGATGGGCGAAAAAATCTGCGCGATCTGCTGCGGACGCGAGCGCGAGGTGACCATCGACTGCCCGCCGGATTGCTCGCACCTCGTCGCAGGACACCGCTATGAAGCCGAGCACCGCAAGCCGCTCTCGCCCGAAGAATTTCCCTACCGTGATGTCGAATTCCCCGTGGATTTTGTCTACGAACGCTGGCCGGTTCTCACCGGTCTCGCCGCCACGATTCTCGCTTTTCAAATGGAGAACAAAGACCTCAACGACAGCGGCGTTTCCGCAGCGCTCGAAGCGCTCGCCGAAACTTATCGCACACTCGGAACCGGGATTTATTACGAGAAGCCGCCGGACGCGCAGCTTCCGCGTGCGCTCTACGGACAGATTGACGGATTTCTTCAGGAAGTTCGCGAGCAGGAATCCGCGCGCTCCGGATTTTCATCGTGGAAAGATGCTGACGTGTTTCGCCTGCTCGTGTTCCTGGTGCGCATCGGCAAACAGGAAACCAACGGCCGCCCACGCTCCCGCGCGTTTCTCGGCTTCCTTCGCTCCCGCTTCCCGCTCCCAGCCGCCAAGGAAGAGCCCCGCATCGTCATTCCGTGACGCGTTCCGAAACCCGTTCCCTGACCCGTCTGATGATCCGATGCCGCGTCCGATGCCGAGACTGGCGGCCGTCCCGCGATGAACGCTCCGAGGCACAGCAGCGCGAAAATCATCGCGAACCTCGAAACGGTTTTCAGCCTCACGCCTCGCACCGGCTTTTCGGGCGCGACAACGCCAATCGGTGCGGCAATGGGCGCTGCCATCGGTAGAGCACTGCGCATCGGACGTCGCGTACTTTTTCTTCCCACCTCCGCACCCGCCATCGTTATCCTCGGTTCTCGAGCGCGAGCTGCATTTGCGGTGACTGCCAGGAAATCGAGTTAGACATTTCCGGACGCACGCCGAGCCCATACTTGCGCCGCAGGTGCTCGAAGCGCGCGGCGATTTCTTTGCGGTACGCGTCGGGCGCGTACGCGTGGCGCGAATACCACTCCCGATATTGGCGCACGAGCTTTGGAAACTTCTGCTCGAGAAACGGCATGAATTGCTTGAGCGACGCGGGCATTAGAAACAGCACGCCTCCGGCGATCCACTGTGCTCCGCAATCGCGCGCGCCGCGCACCAGGGCGTCGAGATCCTCCTGACGATCGGTGAGGCCTGGAAGAATGGGCATGGCGTTGATGCCCGCAGCGATTCCCGCCGCGCGCAATTTGCACACCGCTTCGAGCCGCAAGTCGGGACGAGGCGCGCGCGGTTCAAGCAGCCGCGCCAGCCGCGTGCGCACCGTGCCCACGCTCATCTGAATCGTGATCGACGAGCGCTCCGTGATGCGTTTCAGCAAGTCGATGTCGCGCACCACTTGATTCGATTTCGTGGTGATCGAAAGCTTCAAACCTTCGCGCTCCGCCATCTTCTGGAGGATTGCGCGCGTCGCTCCGAATTCCCGTTCTGCCGGCTGGTAGGGATCGGTCGCCGTGCCGATGGCGATGTGCTCGCCCCAGATTTTTTCGTTCGATAAATCGCGTTCCGCCAGCGGCCCAGCATCTTTCTTCACGTAAATTTTTTTCTCGAACTCTCCGCCGTCCAGCTCCATGTATTCGTGCGTGTACCGGGCGTAACAATATTTGCAGCCGAATTCGCAGCCGCGGTACGGATTCACAGTCCAGTGAAATGGCACGCGCTGGGAATCGCAGTGGTTCAGGATCGAGCGGACGGGTAAGAGAAAATACTCCGTCCCGCGCTTGGCTTCGGCGCAGGGGGAGGAAGCGGCGAGACGAGCGATACCGACCAATTCCCTAGCGGGCTTCGTTCTCCGGTCTGGCGCCGGAGGGGGCGCGGAAGCGCCGCTAGGTGGCTCACAATTGCCGTGGCGAGCGGCGGTGGGGAAAAGGGTGAGATTGGTCGGCTCTGGCCTGGCCCGCTGCGTCTGACGTGGGGATCGAAACGTCTCGGGACTCGTTCGAAGGGTCGAAGAAGTGGCCATTGGCTGCCTCGCCGCACGGGGAGCATAATATTCGCTTTTGTTTCGCCATGTCAAGTATTTCATTCGCTTTATTTTCGCCCTGTATTCGCCTGTACCGAAGTTCAAATCCGACCTGGAAATCGATCCCGGGATTTTGGCACACCGCTTGTCCCCGAGTCCCTATACTCGATGAAATCCAATCTGCTGAGGGAGAAATGTGGCTGAAGTCGGGATCCTGATCATCGACGACGACATTGTCAGCCAGCGGGCGCTCAAAAACGTCCTCGACTCCGAGGGTTGGCGGGTCCGCATCGTGCCGCTGGCGTCGCAGGCGATGGCCGAGCTGGCCGTCGGCAACTGGAGCCTGGTGATCGTCAATGTCGCGCTTTCCGACCTGCGCGGGCCGCTTTTCTCCATCTTGAAGGAGCTCGCGCAGGCCGAGCCCCCTTCGGTCGCTGAACCGGTCGTCGAAACAAATGGGAACGGTGATGAACACCCTGCCCCTATTCCTGCGCCTCCCAGGCGTCTGCGCGTTCTGTATCTCATACCGACCCTCGCGGTGAAGGAAGTTCAGCCAATTCTCGAGCAGGAAGGTTTGCCTTACACTCTCAAGCCCTACCACCTGCACGACTTCCTCGAGAAAGTAAGCGAGTTGCTGCTGGAAGCCGGTGCCATCTCCGAGCCGATTCGCAGCGTCGCGGACAACTTCGGGCGCAAGAAACGGCAGCGCGTGCGCAATGCGCGCGACAGCCGCCGGGGCGCGATGTTTGCGTCCCGCGAGGATTACCACATGACCGAGGAAGAACTGGTCGAGTGGGAGCGCCAGGAAGAGGAAGACCGCAAAAAGCGCGAGAAAGAACAGCTCGAACGCCTGCACCGAGGTTAGCTCCAACCCGCCGCCGATCACCTGCAGCCGATAACTGCCTGGAATCTCTGCAAGGAATTCCTCCCTGGTCGTTCTCTGGAATGAACAGCCGGATCGCGTTGTGTTGACGCTCTTCGGCCGAAAGGGAGGACGTCATGGAAATCAAACGGGCAAAAGTAATCTGGGTCTTGTGTTCGGTAGTTTTGACGATGGCTGTCGGAGCGTTCGTTGCGTCCGGTGAAACCTCGAAGTCTGTGCCAGTTCGCGGGAGCGAAGAAAGCTGGCGGCTCGCCAAACCGGTCAGCTACGAAAACCTGACGATTTTCCCGATCGTAGCGGCGCAAGACGCGGACACGAGCGGTTTCGAAACGCTCGATGAAGCGCTTGCGTCCGGCGACGCCATCGTGAGCGAACAAGGTAGCTACATGCGCCGAACGCGAGATGGCCGCGAGCAGCCGTCCTACAGCGGGCCGCAGGTGAACCAACTTGTGCTCGTGAATCGGGGAAAGCGTCCGCTGCTGCTGCTCGCAGGCGAAGTAGTTTCCGGCGGCAAGCAGGATCGCATCATCGGCAAAGATCGCATCGTGCCCATCGGCGCGCCTCCGCTGCCGCTCGACGTATTCTGCGTCGAGCATGGCCGTTGGACAAGCGGCACGGACAAATTCGCCGCGGCGAAGACGATGGTCCACCCCAGCGTGCGCGAAAAAGCGGCCGTGGAACAGGATCAGGGACAAGTGTGGGCTGCCGTCAGCGGACAGATTGCGCAAGGCAGCCGCAGTGGCGCGGGACATGGCGTCACCGAGGCGGCGCCGCTGATTTCGCAGCAAGATCTTTCTAACGTGATTGCTTCCTCGGCGCCCACGCAATCGTACCGGCAGATTTACCAGTCGCGCGCGGTGGGCGATTCGGTGGAAAGGTTCGCCGAAGAAATCGAGCGGCGATTCAATCGCGCAGCGGGTGGGATGAAGGGCGAGCGCGTGGTCGGAGTAGTGGTTGCCTACGGCGGCGAAATCGCGTGGAGCGACGCGTTTGCTTCTTCCGAACTGTTCGCGAGTTACTGGCCGAAGCTGCTGCGCAGCTACGCCGTTGAAGCGCTGACGCGGCCGGCCACTCGGGAAAACGCCTCGTTCGAAGACGCGCGCGATTTTCTGCGGCCGGCTTCCGGACACGTGCGCGAAGAATCCGACCCGGGAGTTTACCGCTGGAGCGAGCGCAGCGAAGGCCGCGAGACGGAAATCGCACTGGAATCGTTACACCCGAAACCGCTCCTGCTGCACTGGCTTAAACTGACGCGCGCAACTGATGCCCGCGCAGTGCCGATGTACCGAGATCGTTAGGCGGCGTGCCACGGGCGCACCTCGCTGCGATCGGTTGTTTGAGCGAGGAGCTCGGCAATCGTTTTCTTGAGCGCGGGATGCCGAGCGTCTGGCGCAATTTCGGCGAGCGGCACCAGGACAAACCGCCGCTCCGCCATGCGGGGATGCGGAATGTCGAGATCCGGTGTGTGCACAACGCTCGGGCCAAAGAGAAGAATGTCGATGTCGATCGTGCGCGGGCCATGCAGGGCGCGCCGCTCGCGTCCGACAGAGCGCTCGATTTCAAGAAGCGCGCGCATCAGTTCTCCAGGCGTCAGCGCCGTTTCCGCTTCGACCACGCAGTTCAAGAACCAGTCCGCAGAACTCATTTCCACCGGCTCCGTCTCATAGAGCGACGACTCGCGCCTAACGCGCACGCCGCGCGACGCCAGCGCCTCGATGGCGCGCGCAATATTTCGCGCGCGGTCGCCGACGTTCGCTCCCAGCGACAGGTAGATTGTGTTCATGGGCGCTATCCGCGGCACTGACGAGTCGCTACTGAGGGCCGTCTTGCGCACATTTTGCCGCGTAGCAACATTTCGCCAGATTTAGCGTAGCACTGAAAACGCAGGAATCAAGTAATATTCAGGTAAAGAAAATTCAAAGCGTCATGAATGTCGAGGCCATCTCCGGCCCTGAATTGCTCGCGAAGGCCTTTGCCGCGCGACGGAGTGCGATTCCTGCCTAAGTGGAAAATTCCGTGTGGCAAGAAAAATTCGAGTAGAGCGGAGGTCATGCATAATAGCGATTTTAAAGAGGCTCCGATGCTCGGTATTGTGGCTGTTTTGAAACGCGCGCGACTGCTCGCGACGTTCTCTGCGAGCGTGCTCTGTCTTTCGCTAGGCTCGACAGGGGCGCTCGCCCAGAAACCGAGCGCGGGTCTTATCGTCGGCCACATTGATGGCATCGCCGTTGACCTCGGCGGCCAGCACATCACGGGTTGGGCATGTCAGCAGGGACGTCCGGAGTCGATCGCCGTACATATCTACGCCAGCGAGACTGCCTCTGACGCGCCCAAGGGAATCTTCGCGCTGGCCGGCAAAGCGGACCTCGGTGAAGAGCCCGCGGTGGACGCGGCCTGCAAGGATACGCAAGGCCGCAAGCATCGTTTTGACATTCCGTTGCCCGGCGCGATTCTGCTGAAACTTCACGGGAAGCGGCTTTTCGTGCACGGCATTCGCGTCGCCGGCAGTGTGGAGAACGCTGCCATCGGGGGATCGGGGACAATAAAATTTCCGGATGCGCCCCCGGTCAGACACGAACCGGCATCCTATCCGCGTCTGGTCGGCCGGTATGCCAGACTTGACGCGCATCCGCGCGTGTTCGACACGCATGAGGAATTGGAAGACATCGCGCGGCGCGCCAATTTACCGAAATCATTTACCTCCAAACAGTTTTCCAGACTTGCTGCCCGCGTTCGCCGGGATCTGGCCGCCAAGGTTGACTGGCAGGCGACCTACTCCGGCTGCGACCTGGAGATTTATTTGCGCGGCTTCGCCTACGAGCAGAAGCCCGCCTACGGCAACGACCGCTCCGACGACCAATTGCGCGCGGCGATGGGTGGGAATCCCAGCCTGGCCCCGCCGCACGGCGCGGCCATTGTCGCGGCGCGCGCCGCACTCTACGCGGCTCTGGTTCACGCTGGCGCCGCGCCACCCGCAGGAGCTCTCTCGTCCAACGACGCGGCGGCTTTTGCCAAGCGTATTCTGCTGGCCTGGGCCGACCACGGTTTTCGCGACGAAAAAGGCACCTTCCGCCGCACGGAGGATAAATATTGCGACCTGAATCGCGACGGCAAACCCCATGTCACGCAATTCGGCACTTTTAACGGAGCGCTCACGCATTCGCGCGGGGTTATCTATTCCGTCCACGCCGAGGATCTCTTATTGTTCGTCGGCGCGTGGACACGCGACGAGCAAGCTCGGCTCGACACTTTTCATCACAACATGTTCGATGCGATTCGCGCCATACATAACCAGGAGTACGATCTCAATATGAAGTGGAGGTATTCCGACGAGGTTTACAACAACCAGTTCGTCGGCCATCTCACCGCGCTGCTTTCGATCTCGCGTCTGTTCGACGACCAACAAGATTTCGAAGCCGCTCTCGACGGAGGCGACGGCAGCCGCGCCGTAAAACTGCCGTGGATTGAGCTCGTCGATCACGTCATCTATGGCCTGAACGACATTCCTCATCTGAACATCACGCCCAACTCCAGCGTCGATCCCCTCAAAAGCCATCCCGCGTTTTCCACCACGATGGTAGCCGCCGGCGAGATCAACGACCGCTATCGCCACGATAACCCGGCGCAAACCATCGGCTACCCCATGGGGTCGTTGCAAGGTCTCTATATGGCCGCCGAGCTCATGAAGAATACCGGGCTGGACGCCTATGCCTACCGTGGGGCCCACGGCCAGTCGCTCGAGATGGCGACGCGTTACTATGCGTGCTTCGCGAAATATGCCGGGTTTGCGAAGGTCATAACGGCAGAGAATTCCGGCAACTGCCCGGACCGAACGCAATATCTCGGAGTGATCGTGAACGGTGTGGGGGAGAATGTCCTGATTGGTGCCTATCGTTTCCCGGATGACGCCGATCTTATCGCGCTGGATGCGCCCGCGAAGGCCAATGTCGCAGGATCGGCCTTTTCGCCGGAGCCGATCCTATTCGGCAAATGGCGTGATTAAGGTACGACCAAGCCTGAGTTTCCTCTCGGCGGCTCGGAACTCGAATGCCCGAGTTGCCGGAGGAAAGCGACGGTTCAGCGCACCGACCTTCGGTTCCAAGACGGATTAGGGCTTGAGAATTATCAGCGGTTCTTAATTTCGAGAAAAAATCCTCGCCGGGCTAGAATGCGGTCACTGGAGCCACCTATGCCGGAGCCGAGGAAGTGGAGTTGGCCGCGCTCGGAACGAAGTGAATTGATACAAGCCGTACGAACGACGATTGCGGCGACTGCTGCGTTGCTGATCGGCCGCTTGTTTCGATTGCCGGAGTCTTACTGGGCGGCGATTACAACCATCATCGTGATGCAGTCCACGCTGGGAGCCGCTTTGACGGCTTCGAAGCAGCGCCTGGCGGGAACGGCGCTGGGGGCGGCCATGGGCGCCTTGCTGGCAACCTACGTGGGATCGAACGTAGCGGTGTTCGGTGCCGGCGTTTTTGCCCTCGGGGTGATTTGCGCGTACCTGCGGATCGAACGAAATGCGTATCGCTATGCGGGAATCACGCTGGCCATCGTCATGCTAGTCGAGCGGACGCGTCCCGCATGGATCATCGCCGTTCACCGGTTCGTCGAAATCTCGGTAGGAATCGCGGTGGCATTGATCCTGACCGCGGTGTGGCCTGAATCGCAGCCCAAAGTTGAGAGTCAAGCGCCGCCGCAAAAGGCGTGACCCGAAGGCACATGAGCTATTCATAGCGCAGCGCGATCATGGGATCGATGCGCGTGGCGCGGCGCGACGGCAAGTAGCAGGCGGCAATCGCCACAAGAGCGAGCAGCGCGGGTACTCCAGCGAAAATCAGAGGGTCCGTCGCGGACACGCCGAACATCAAGCTGGCCATCAGGCGCGCGAGAACAAATGCCAGGGCAACGCCGATGCCGAGACCGATCGCCGCAAGCCGAATCCCCCGCCCTGCAATTCGCCGCAGCACCTGCCGCGGTGTCGCGCCGAGTGCCAGGCGGATTCCAATCTCCTGGGTGCGCTCGGTCACCGAATGGGCCATCACGCCGTAAACACCGGATGAGGCAAGCACGAGCGCGATGAGTCCAAGCACGGCCATCATCGTCGCGATGAAAGAAATGCCGCTCAGTTCCTCATACGCCAGACGCTCGAGCGTTTTCGGTTCGTAAATCGGCTGGTCCGCGTCCACGGCTCGAACCTTCGCGCGCACGGCGGGAACGAAGCTGAGCGGGTCGCCCGCAGTCCTCAGCAAGAATGTGGCCTTGGTATCCGGACTCTGCAGGTAAGGCACGTAAACGGCTCCGTCGACAATCTGGAGATAGGGATTATACTTCGCGTCTGAAACGACGCCGACAATCGTCAGCCACGGTTCCTTCGAGTCCGGACCTCCACGCTTGATGCGCTGGCCGATCACATCTTCTCCGGGCCAGTAGCGCTCCGCCATGGAACGGCTAATGACGGCGACGCGCTGAGTGTTCGGCCCATCTGCATCCATTAATTCGCGCCCGCGCAGCAGCGGCAAATGCAACGTCCGAAAATAATTGGCGCTGATCGACTCGGCCAGCGCAATGTGTCCTGGATCTTGCGTCCAGGTCTTGCCCTCACCAGTAAACGGGTGATAACTGAGTTCATCCTGGTCCGGAACAGCAGTAGCGACCGCTGCGGACTCGACTCCCGGAATAGCGCTCATTTGCGCGAGCGCCTGATGGTAAAACTCGCAGACCTTTGCATCGTCTGCATACTTCGCTGCGGGGAGCGCGACATTCATGGTCAACAGGCGGTGCGACTCGAATTTCCCGTTCGCGCTGAGCAGCGCGCGAAAGCCCTTGACGAGCAGGCCCGCTCCCACCAACAGCACCAGGGATATCGCAACTTCCGCAACCACCAGCACGCCTCGCAGCCGGTGTGAAGCGCGCCCCGAGCCTCCGCGCCCGCTTTCCTTGAGCGAATGCGAGAGATCCGGACGCGAATGGCCAAGCGCCGGTGCAAGTCCGGAGATGACACCGGCTAAGACGGCAATGGCAACCGTATACGCGACCGCACGCCAGTCGAGCGCGATGCGATTCCAGCCCGCGATGTACTGCGAAAGCTCAGCCGGCATGTAGTTGACGGTCAAGCCCACGGCCCATCCGGCGAAAAGCAATCCCAGCGCAGCTCCCGCGAGGGCCAGAATCACGCTTTCGGCGAGCAGTTGCCGGACCACGCGCCAGCGGCTTGCTCCGAGCGCTGTACGAACCGCAATTTCCCTTTCGCGCCCGGCCACGCGCGCAAGCTGCAAATTGGCCACATTCGCGCAGGCAATCAGCAGCACGAATCCCACCGCCGCCAGCAGCAGCAACATGAAATTGTGCGTCAGCTCACCGGTGGCATAGGTGCGAAACGGCACAACACGGATGCCGAGCCGCTCGTTCGATTTCGGAAACGCTTGAGCCAATTCGCGGCCTATGCTGTCGAGTTCGGCCGCCGCGCGCGATGCCGAAACTCCGGGCTTCAACAATCCAACAGGGAAAAGGTAATTGTTCTCCCGGTCGGTCTTGTCGGCGTCCGAGAACGCGATGGGCCGCCACAGTTCGGTCGCCAGGGGATACTGAAAATCCTTTCCCATCACGCCGGAAATCCTGAGGGCCCGCCCATTGACGCGCGTCTGTTTGCCGATGATTTGCGGATCGCCGCCGAACTTGCTCTGCCACAGACCGTAGCCGAGGACGACTTCGTCTTCGTGTCCGGGCGTGCCATTCTCCGGCGCCAAACCGGGCCCCAGAATGGGCTGCACGCCGAGCGTATCAAAGAAATTCGTCGTGACCCTTGCAGCTTGCTCGCGTTCTGGATCGCCTTGCCCGGTCAGATTGACGTCTTCCAGGGTGTAGGCGGCGAATTTGTCGAACGACTTGCTTTGTGTTCGAACCGCTTCGTAGTCCGCTGCGTACATCGAATTCTCATTCGTGACCGGAACAACCCGGTTGAACACCAACACCAGCCGGCTCAGATTCGGAAACGGCTCGGGACGCAGAAGCAGCGGGTCGGCGACGCTGAAAATGGCCGTATTGGCGCCAATGCCCAGTGCCAGCGCGAAAACCGCCAGCATGGTCACGCCAGGGTACTTGGCCAGCATTCGCAGACCGTAACGCACGTCCTGCCAAATCGATGTCATCGACATATGCCCCTAACGAAAACGAACGAGTTTCTGAGCGAAAGTTACGCAAGGAACATACCAGCCATTCAGTCCTCTATCTTATTGTGAAGGCATCAGTTACCGACACCACCTCGCGATTAACTCCCCCGGGGCAAGAGCGAATTCGGGAAATGTCGTTACGGAATCGGACAGGTCCCTGCGGCAGGACGTAGCGCAGCGTCCCGCGGCAGTTTCGCGCGCCGCAGATGATGATGATGCGCTGCGCTAAAAAAGGCCGGGCTGGCGACGAGGCTCGTCCATGGAGAAGTGTTTGTAGGCGAGAGCAGTGGCGACGCGGCCGCGCGGGGTGCGGTCGAGCAGGCCCAGTTGCATGAGGTAGGGCTCGTAGATTTCCTCGATGGCGTCTTCTTCCTCGCTGAGCGACGCCGCAATGGTATTCAAACCCACGGGCCCGCCGGAATATTTCTTGATAATGGTGAGTAGCAGATTGCGGTCGACATCGTCGAGGCCGTGCTCGTCCACACCGAGCATGGCGAGAGCATCTCGCGCGACGCCAACCGTAATCTGGCCCTTAGCGCGCACTTCGGCAAAATCGCGAACGCGGCGAAGCAGGCGGTTCGCGACGCGCGGAGTGCCCCGGCTGCGGCGCGCAATCTCTTGGGCGCCGGGCTCGTCCATGGTGATGCCGAGAATTTTCGCGGAGCGCGTGACGATGCGCAGCAAATCCTCGGGCGAATAAAATTCGAGGCGATGCACGATGCCGAAGCGTGAGCGCAACGGCGCCATGATGAGCCCGGCGCGCGTAGTGGCCCCAACGAGCGTGAAGCGGTTGAGCTGGTAGGGATGAATACGGGCGCCCGCGCCCTGGCCGATAATCAAGTCAATGCGAAAATCTTCCATCGCGGGATAGAGAATTTCTTCAAGTGACGGCTGCAGCCGGTGGATTTCGTCGAGAAAAAAGAAATCGCTCAAATCCAGCGATGTGAGCACCGCGGTGAGATCGCCTTTCTTCTCGAGCAGCGGCCCGGAGCTGACTTTAATGGCCGAACCCATTTCGTTCGCAAGAATTTGCGCGAGCGTGGTTTTGCCGAGGCCGGGCGGGCCGTAAAGCAGAACATGGTCCAGCGCTTCACCGCGGGCGCGCGCGGCCTCGACGGCGATCTGTAAATTCTCCTTCACGCGCTCCTGTCCGATGTAATCCGCAAAGCTAGACGGTCGGACGCTGGCTTCGATGCGCGCGTCTTCGTCGGAAGCCTTGCCGGAAACGATTCGATTGGGGATGTCGGTCATTTTCTGTTCTCGAACATTCTAGCCGTTTTCCTCGTATTCATCTTCGAAGACGCCGATCCGGCGCTCGCTTTCCGTGAAACCTTCGCAGGTTCGATCGAGCTCCTCATATTCGGCCGAGAACTGGGCGCGCATGCCGACATGGGCGGCGAAACTATCCCAGCGATCGAGTGTGAGGAAGCGGCGCGGGTTCTCGGCGTCGCGCAGCAGGATCGTCCCGCAATAGCCGGGATGCTTGCGGAACAGCGCCGCCCAGAGTCCCTGGCTGGAATAGTAGCGCTCGAATTCCTCCAGTTTGTCTTCGCGCGCGAGAAATTCCCAGACGAACTGAACCACGGCGGCCTCCTGAGGCGGCTCTTAGACGCGCGGGCGCGGGATTCGTTATTCGTCGCGGCCGGCGCGCGCGGATTTCTGCATGGCGCTCGAGCCGAGAATCTGCAGCGACGCACGCAACAGCGCTTCAAAACCAGCTCCGGCGCCGGCGCGCGCTTTGTCGATTGCTTTTTCAACGGCGCGCGCATCGTAGCCAAGGTTAACGAGAGCCGAGGCGATGTCGGCTTCGAGCTGCGAGCCGGTGGCGGGTTTGCCGGGCGCGGGCACGTCGATCGCAGCGAGCTTGTCGCGCAATTCGACTACGATGCGCTCGGCGGTTTTGCGGCCGACGCCGGGAATGCGCACCAGTTGCACCAGATCGCTGTTGCGTATCGCGGGGATGAGTGCTTCGAGGCTCATCCCCGAAAGAATTTTCAGAGCGAGCGATGGGCCGACGCCGGAGGCGGATATCAACAACTCGAAGCAACGTTTTTCACGCGCGGTGGCGAAGCCGTACAGCGCCAGCTGATCTTCGCGCACATGCGTGTGAATGAGCAGGGTTGGTTCGGAGTCGAGCGCACCGAGCGCGGCAAAGGTCGAAAGCGAAATCTGCACTTGATAGCCGACGCCGTTCACATCGAGCAGCACCTGATTCGGACGCTTGTCAACGAGCTTGCCGCGGAGCAAACCAATCATGTCGAGCGATTATTCCTGAGCGGCGGGAGGGTGTCAACGAAGCCGCTTCCGTCAGGGTGCAGCCAAGGCTGCCGGGATACCGTTTCAAAGTGTAACGCCAGTCTATCCGAATTTTCGGAGGCTGCCACGTGGGGGGCGCCCTAGGAAACCTGTGCATTGTTCGTTTGCGGGATAACGGTGTCCGCGTTTGACGCAACAAAGATTTTGTGGCGTGTGGGTAAACTTTTTTTGCGAAACATTTTGCGAATTGCTTTCTGTGCGCGGGACGATGCGTCTAAGCACTCGCAAGGGGCGAATGACACCAAGGAGAAACAAAATGTCCCGACGCGGAATGAATCTGGCAATGACAGTCCTTGCAGCGCTGGCGCTGGCTTTGCCGGCGGCAGCGAAACACGACACGAACGATTCGAAGTCCACGGTAAAGGCATCGATGGAGCTTCCGAATTCGGCGGTTCTTGCCGGAACGGAACTTAAGGCCGGCGACTACTCGGTGACGGCAGACGATTCGAAAGTGACGCTGTCCCGTAACGGCAAGGTGGTGGCCACCGCTCCGGTTCAGTGGAAAGAAGCACCCAGTAAGGCGAAGTACTCGACCATCGTGACCGACGGAAATCAGATCAAGGAAATTCACTTCAACGGGAAGAGCAGGTACGCTGAGATTTCCGGAGGCATGTCGGCGGGCAAGTAGCTTTTTTTTTGGCTAACACCATCAACCGATTCGATGGAACTAGAGACGGGCAGCGTTCCCCTTCTCGAGCGCTGCCCGTTTTTTCTTGTGAGCGGAATTCCGAAAATAAAACGCAAGGATTCAGCGAACTATTTAGCGCCAGCGATGAGGTCGACGGCGTCAACAATGCCGATGACGGCCGAGTCAATTGGAGAATTCGGGCGGCCAACGGAGGTCATCGCGGAGAAACCTTCGGTGGTAACGAGGACGCGTTCGCCGATTCCCGCGCCGACAGCATCGAGCGCGAGCACTAGGTCACCACGGTCGGAGCCGTCGAGATTGAGCGGCTGAACGACGAGGATCTTGCGGCCTTCATGCGACGGGGCTTTCTGCGTCGCGACCACATCGCCGATCACTTTTCCGATGAGCATTTAATTTATGCCTTCGCCACCGCCGAAGGGATGTTGATGACGTCCACGATTCCCACGATGGTCGCTTCGGTGGGAACTTCGGCGGGGAGAAACGGGAAACTCGCTTCCTTGCCACGGCACCAGTAAATCGTCTCGCCGGCGCCAACGCCCACCGAATCGAGTGCGACGATGGGCTTGCCCTTGTCGCGGCCGCGGCGGTCGATCGGTTGGACGACCAGCAGCCTCTGGCCTTCGAGCGAGGCGTTCTTCATGGTGGCGACCACTTTTCCGACCACGCGGCCCAGTAACACAGAGCCCCATCCTTCGCTTCACTCAAGCCCCTTTTTGAACTTGACGAAGCCCTTCCAGCAAGTGATCGCGCCCGCGGCGAGGTGCGGTTTGAGAATTACGCGATATTTCATACCGGCCTCTCCTTCAGCGTTCATTCTTGCGCGAGGCGGCGAGTTCAGCTTCGTGCAGCGCGTCGAGTTGGATGGTGTCGACGATGCCGACAATCGCGGCATCAACCGGGCGATCCTTGCATTCGGCCGCCATGCGCGCGGAGCTGCCGGAAACGATGAGCACGGTTTCGCGGAAGCCGGCGTCGACGGTATCGACCGCCACCAGGTAGCCCGACTCGTCGGCGCCTTCGGGGCTGATGGGCTTGACGACCAGAAGTTTCTTGCCTTCCAGACGCGGGTCCTTGCGCGTGGAAACGACGGTGCCGACGATGCGCGCGAGAATCATGGCCGGGAACGGAGCGTTGGCGGCTGCGAGTTAAGGGTCAAGAATGAGAACTCCATCACCAATCAGGCGCTGCGCGAAATCATGCGCCGAGAGACGTTGCGTCCACCCGCGCCTTGGCGCGGCGTAACCAGCGGACGCTCCAGCGTTGCGGATGGCTACTTCGCTGCGACCATCGCGGACTTGCCGATCGGCAGCGCGTCTTCAAGCGACTGATGCGGCCGCGGGATCACGTGAACCGCAATCAGTTCGCCCACCCGGCGCGCCGCGGCAGCTCCGGCATCCGTCGCCGCCTTTACCGCGGCGACATCACCGCGTACCATCGCCGTCACGTAGCCTGAGCCGATCTTTTCCCAGCCCACCAGCGTGACCTTGGCCGCCTTTACCATGGCGTCCGAGGCTTCGATCATCGCGATCAGGCCGCGCGTCTCGATCATTCCCAGTGCTTCGCCCATTCTGTACCCTCCACCGAAGAGCAACTTGACTCATCGCAAGTACGTTACCGTGCTTTCCGATTCAGCGCCGAATGCGATCTTTCTGCACCGCTTCGTCGACCAGCGCTTCCAGCTCCCGCCGCGTCAGCGTGATGCGCTCGCCCTCAGGAGCGTCCGAAGTAACCGGACAGCGCGTGCCGGCGCTTGCCGCCGTCTGCACGCCGTAGCGTGCTCGCGCCGCGAGCAATTTTTCCACATCCCCGCCGGAAAGCAAGACTTGTTTACCGAGCATCTCGGTCACCAGAGCGACACGGGCAAAATGCTCAGTGGTCTCCATCCGGAAGAAAGCCGTGAGAAGGTCGGGACCGTAGGTGACGACGCCGTGATTGGCCATCAGGATTGCATCGTAGCTCTCGACCAGCGGCTCGATTGCATCCGTGAGTTCCGCCGTTCCGGGCGTTCCGTACTGCGCCACCGGGATGCATCCTAGCGACAACACAAGTTCGGCCAGAATTGCTTTGTTCAGTGGAATGCCCGCTGCGGCGTAACCTGTGGCCGTGGGTGGATGAGCGTGACAGACGGCGTTGATGTCTGGGCGGCGGCGATAAATTAAAAGATGCATGCCAAGTTCAGACGAGGGGTTGCGGCGGCCGCTTAGCTTGCAGCCTTCGAGATCGGTGATGACCAGATCGTCGGGCGCCATCATGCCCTTGCCGATGCCGGTCGGCGAGGTGAGAATCCGCCGCGGATCGAGCCGCAGGGAAATGTTGCCGTCCGTGGAGGCTACATAGGCGCGGTCGTGGATCCAGCGCCCCACGGCACAAATATCCCGCCGGTGCTCTTCTTCCGTTTTCAGAGCACCCGGCGAAATCGGTTCAGGATACAGAGGCGCCTCCGCAGTCGTACCGCGATTTCAGCTTTTTAAGCGTAAATCCCGCGAAGTTTCAAGGCCCGCGCGACGCGGTCGATGGCCACAATGTAAGCGGCGATGCGATTGTTGACTTTATGCGTTTCCGCGTAGCGAACCACCTGATCGAAGCTCTGTTCCATTACGTCTTTCAAGCGATCGTTCACTTCGCTTTCGCGCCAGAAGAAACCCTGGCGGTCCTGGACCCACTCGAAGTAACTCACGGTGACGCCGCCGGCATTTCCGAGAATGTCCGGAATGATGAAGATTCCCTTTTTCTCGATGACGGCGTCGGCGTGGGAGGTGGTGGGGCCGTTCGCGCCTTCGCACAGAATCTTGCAGTCGACTCGATGGGCATTTTCGCTTGTAATCTGATTTTCGGTTGCAGCAGGAACCAGAATTTCGCAGGGGTGGAACAGAACCTCCTGCGCGGTCATTTTTTCTCCACCGCCGGGAAAGTCCGGAAGCGGCTTTCGCTGGTTGTAAACCCAGTCGTAAACCTTGGGAATGTCGAAACCCTTCTCGTTGTACAGCCCTCCGTTTATGTCCGCGACGCCGGTGATTTTGTAACCGGCCGCGTGCATCAGCAGCGCGCCCTGCGAGCCGACGTTGCCGAATCCCTGAATGATCGTGCGGCAGCCTTCGCGTTTCATGCCCAGCTTCGCGAGAGCTTTATCGCAACACATCATCAAGCCCCGGCCGGTGGCCTCTTTGCGGCCCCGCGAGCCGCCCAGATCGAGAGGCTTGCCGGTGACGACGGCGGTCGTGGCCTGCCTGGTGTGCATCGCGTAGGTATCCATCACCCAGGCCATGGTCTGCTCGTTCGTGCCAATGTCAGGAGCGGGAACGTCGCGCTCGGGGCCGAACCATTCGCTGAGTTCGGCCGTGTAGCGCCGCGTGATGCGTTCGAGTTCTGACTTCGAGAGCTTTCCGGGGTCGCAGATCACCCCGCCCTTCGCGCCGCCAAATGGAATATTGACTACCGCGCACTTCCAGGTCATCCATGCCGCCAGCGCGCGCACTTCGTCGAGGCTGACGTTGGGGGCAAAACGGATGCCACCCTTGCCCGGCCCGCGAATCGTCGAGTGCAGCACGCGATAGCCGATGAAAACTTCCAGCCGGCCCGTATCGAGAGGAACCGGAATGTAAACCGTGATTTCTTTGCTGGGATACTTAAGGTAGCGGTAGAGACCGTCTTCGAGATTCAGTTTCCTGGCGGCAATCTCAAAGCGCGCTTCGGCGGACTGATAGACATTCAGCTCGTCTGGTGCAGACGCGGACATCAGAACCTCCCCCTACGATGCGACGAATGCGGGTAATCGGAAACGGTATAACGTGCGGCTGGCTCAAATCGACCCAACATCAAATTGCCTTCCGAGAATCGCCTTCCATACGGTTCCCAAACAGCGGCGGCCAGTATACGAACACGGCGAAGTCGGCGCAAGAAAAGCGTTGCGCATCTTTGTTGCGCATCCGTGCCGCACGCAGTTTTGGCAGCGCCGGCGTAGCGCCGCCTCCTTAGGAAACAATGGTTTACAGGAGCTACGGGCAGGAGGAAGCTAGAGCTAGCAGCGTCGGGCGTCTCGCCGGCTCCTTGGAATTTATAAAATGTCGCGGAACCGAGCCTGGCGGTCTAGCATCTTAGATAAGAATCCCAAACCGTTCACAAGGAGGAATTCATATGGCTACGCTATCCATCTGGGCTCAACTCGAAGCAAAACCCGGCAAGGAAAAGGAAGTGGAGGAGTTTCTGAAGTCGGCTCAACCCCTGGCGGTACAGGAAACGGGCACTCTGACCTGGTATGCAATCAAGTTGGCGCCCGGAAAATATGGAATCTTCGATACCTTCGCGGATGAAAAGGGACGCGAGGCGCACCTGAACGGAGAAATCGCCAAAGCTCTGTTCGCGAAAGCTAAGGATTTGTTTGCGAAAGCGCCGGAAGTCGCCAAGCCCGAAATCCTCGCGGCAAAAGGTCCACGCATCTGAGCCTGCTGCGGTAATCCACTGCAACAAGCGAAGTTCAGGAACGGCGGGGACGATTCACGAACTCGTCGAGGAGCAGGCGCGTGAGCCTGGTCTGATCGTGCCGGATCACGCCGTCCTCTTTTAGAAGATTGCCGCTCACATAGCGCAGACCCATGCGCGTGAGCTCGGCAAAAGAAGGGTCGACTGGTTCGGCGCCCTGCGCGCGATACCGGCGCAGCATACGCGGGTCCACGGCCTTGCGGTTGACCACCGCGAAATCAAACAGACCGTCTCGTGTGTGGTCGTAAATGGCGCGGACATGGTCGGCCACCGAGTAGTGCTGCGTCTCGCCCGGCTGCGTCATCAGATTCGCAATGTAAACGCGAGTGGCGCGCGAATGCCGGATCGCTTCGACAACCTGTTCGATCAACAGGTTCGGAATAATGCTGGTGTAAAGCGAACCAGGGCCTACGAGGATCAGATGCGCTTCGCGGATCGCTGCGAGAACCTGAGGGACGGGCTGAACGCGACGAGGAACGAGCCGGACACGCCGGATCTCCCGGCGCGAGCGTGAGATGTTTGTTTCGCCGGAAACGATCGAGCCGTCCACGAGCTGCGCTTCGAGCGTGACGTTCTGGTCCGTCGAAGGAAAGATCCGGCCTCGAATCGCCAGCACTTGTGCGGACACTTGAACGGCTTTCGGAAAATCTCCAGTGACGTTGCTGAGCGCAGTGAGAAAGAGATTGCCGAAACTGTGTCCCGCGAGGCCGCGACCGGCGGGAAAACGGTACTGGAACAGATGGCCGAGCAGATCCTCGTCCTGCGAAAGGGCCACCATGCAGTTCCGAATGTCTCCCGGAGGAAGCACGCGGTATTCGCGTCGGAGACGCCCGGAGCTGCCGCCGTCGTCGGTGACCGTAACAACGGCCGCGAGATCGGAAATGGGGCGCCACGAGCGATCTCCCGCAGGGATGGAAACGTATTCTTTGAGTCCGCGGAGAACGGTGGAAAGACCCGTGCCGCCGCCAAGAGCAACAATACGAACGGGCCGATTGCGTCGTTGCGAATGATTTTTCAAGGGAAGAGGGAAACTTACCCTGCCGAACCATCGCGCTCGGGATAGAGCAGCTCGGTAAAGCGCGGGTCTTCCTGCAAGAACGCGAAGTCTTCGTCGTTGCGGGCGTGATAGCGGTTCTCCGGGCGCAACTGGATGGCGATCTTCAAATTCTGCATGGCGGATTCTGCTTCGCCGGTAAGGCAATCGAGTGCCGCCATGGCGTAGACGATGTGATCCGCCTTCGGAGCAGCTTTGTAGGCGCGGTCAAGGTGCTCGCGCGCTTCGTCCCAGCGGCCCAGATTCATGAGCGCGACACCTTGCGTGTAATGGTCTTCCGACGACTTGGCGGCAGGTGCCGGCATGCGCGAAATGCGCTGCTCGCAGATGCGCAAATGCATTTGTGCTCGATCGTTTAGCTCCTTGCTGGGGCCACCGAGAACGCGCTCAAGTGCTTGCTTCGCGCGGGGATATTTCTGCTCCTGAAAGTACTTGAGGGCTTCTTCGTAGGCCTTAAGCTGCTGCTGCTTGGCGGGGGCGTCCGGATCAGGGGGAGTCTGGATCTTGGCGTTCTTCTTCAAGCCTTTTGTTTTCAATAGTTTATGGCTGCTTACTGAGGAGTGCGAGGTTCGAATTGAGCGACGCTTCACTTGTCCGCTCCGCTGGACTTAAACAGGAACCATAGCAAAGTCGCGGAGTGGCGTCAATGCGGGCGTTTTGAGGGCGTTTCGGGGATGTCGCTCGCGGGAGAGGCATTTTGGGGCATTTTCAATGCGATTTGGTGCCTGTTAAGGGCAGTTAGGGTGACAGCTTGCGAGCCATCGCTCGCGCCACGAATCGCTATTCTGGTTTCGCGAGGCGGTGCGCGATGGCGTCGTCGAGGAGAGACTTCATCTCGCGCGTGGCCTTTTTGGAAAGCTCGCCTTGCTGGCGGCCGATCTCGCCCTGTTTTCTTCCCAGTTCGCCTTGCTTGCGCCCAAGCTCGCCTTGCTGGCGGCCCACTTCAGATTGCTGACGGCCTGCTTGCGACTGCAGCTCGCCAATCCTGCTCTGCAATTCGCCGATTTCCGATTGAAGTTCGCCGAGTTCTTCCTGCGTTCCGCCAGTGCCGAGTTGTCTTATTTTCTCGCGGAGGCGATCGAGATCGGCAGTCATGTCCGGCACAGACACCTTCACTTCTTCCATTTTCTGACCTAGGGCTTCCTGTTGCTCGCCAAGAGCTTCCTGCTGCTTACCGAGCTCTTCTTGTTTTTCCTCGAGGGCCTGCATAGGCGCGAATAGATCGAGGGCGTGTTTGATGGTGGCTTCATCGCGAATCACGTAGTATTTTCCGTCGCGCTCGAAGTAAATGAAGTCACCCGGGATTCTGTGGCGAAGCCATCGGACTTCATCGTTCCCGTCACCCGAAGAGCTAAAGGAGAAATCGTGGCGGCCGACGTAAACATATTTTTTTCCTGAGGCGATGACGAACGTCTGGCCGTTTCTCCAATCGTCGTCCTCCTGGATGATGTAATTGAACCCGCTGGTGGTCACTCGAGGTAGCCTAGGGAGCTGGGCAACGGAAACGACGGGCACCACGGGCTGCACATACGGAACGGGCGCGACGCGCGGGAGCGGCGCTGGCGGAGCGGGCGCCACGAGCGGCGCGGACGGTGACGCTTGCTCCTGCGGCTGGGCCGGAGGCACCGTGCGCACCTGGATATGAAATGCCGGCTGAACGGCCGCGGCGAGAAAAACCACCGGCGGCGCGAACAACGCAAACCCGAAGGCGAGAGACTTCTTGAGCCCGTTCGATGTAACACCCTTCCACGCGAGGATTCTATCGACGCGACGTTCCGCTGTGCCTGGTGTAGTCATGGATACCCCCTGCCAGTTCATGCGGCCTGGCGCAGATTCAAGTACAGAAAAAAAGTTGAGAAGAGTTTCGGCATAACGGGTGCGATCAGCCCCATGAGCGAGTGCCGCTTCATCGCTGGCTTCTTCGGCGAGCTCGGCGAGGCGGCGATCGAGCCACCAGCTCAGTGGGCTGAACCAGAAAGCAGCGCGATGAAGAAGCGAGAGGCGCTGCGTGAGCGCGTCGCGGCGGCAGACGTGCGAGACTTCATGAGCCATGACGGCGTCGAGTTTGGCATCGTCCCAATCGCGCCAGCCAGCGGGAAGCAATATGGAGGAGCAGCGCACTCCGAGAGTGACGGGGATGAGAACGATTTCGGATTCGGCGAGGCGCGGCAGTCTGGCCAGGCGGGCTAGGTGCGAGTGGAACGTGAGTCTGGCGAGCGCGCGCGGGTCGTCCACGGTTCGAGCGGCGCGCTCGAGACGGCGACTAAGAACGAAGCCGAGCCAGAAGCGCGCCAAGAGAATTGCAGCCACTAGCGCGTAAACGGCGCCCGCGGCGACCCTTAAGCGAGTGAAGAGCGACTCGGTACGAGCTTGCTTGGGTGCCGGAGCCGCTGACGACAGACGCGACGGCTCGGCAACGGATATCGCCACTTCCTTTTTTGTAATGGAGTTCTTGGTCATGCGGCTATTTGTCGCTCGCGCAGCGGAAGTCTTTGATGGTAATTCATTCGCGCCGCGAGGTTCGGTAGCGCGCGCAGCCAGGGTGGGAGCAAGGTCAGCGCCCGCGCGCGAAACAGAACCGGCCATAAATTCAGGAGCGGGCACGGAAAGCGGAAGCGCCGGGAGAACCAAGCCGAGAACGGGCATGGCCAGCGCGCAGCACAGCACGATCTTCCAGGCTGCGAGCCGCGGTGTGACTGCTTTCACGCGAAGTACGCTCAGCAGAATGGCAACGGCACACGCCAGAAGCATCGACCGGATGGCCGGTTCGGCGGCGCGGGCCAACAGACTTGTGGATGCCGAGAGTGGAGAGCTTCCGAGCATGAGCGTGGCAATGGGTGCGCTGAAAATCATGGCTTCTCTTCCTTTCGCTCCGCGATTTTTCGAGCGAGGCGCTCGAGCTGTTTGCGATCAAGCACGGCACTATCGACCATACCGATGACGAGCTGTTCGGCAGAGCCGCCACAGAAACGGTCGATGATATTTTTCACCGCGCGGACGGCGACGTTCTGGCGGCCTTCGGCGGCGCGATAGATGAACGTGCGTCCTCGGAGTTCGTGCATCACGAAGCCCTTTTGTTCCAGGCGGCGCAGCACGGTTCGAATGGTGGACTCTTTCATGGGACGCGTGGAGGCCAGGGCCTCGCGGCAAGTTTCCGCCGACAGCGGGCCGTGCGACCAGACGTAGTCCATGACGATTTGTTCGACTTCACCCAAGTTCTTTAGACGCTTGTGTAGTGTGTTCGTCATTGTAACGTTACAGGTTGTAACAGATAGAGAAAATCCTGTCAAGGGAAAACATCAAGTTACGGTAGCCCGGAGACATCACCCGAAAATGGGGGAGCATTCCCCGCGCGGCGAGCAGGTAGTGTGAGGGCTGCGACCGAGGCCAGCATTGTCAGTTGCGAAGCACGCCCCACCGCGGCGCGTTGGTATGTGGTAGGAGCCATGGTATATAGGTAAGGGCTATCGAACGCTGAGGAAATTGTGCCGTTCATTAATTTTCCCGCGAGGGAAATCAACTGCAAGCTCGTCTATTACGGTCCCGGACTTGGCGGGAAAACCGCCAATCTACAGTGGATCTACGAGCACACAGGATCGAATCAAAAGGGAAAGATGGTTTCGCTGGCCACGGAAACCGACCGCACCCTTTTCTTCGATTTTCTTCCGCTGGACCTAGGAACAGTCCGCGGATTCCGCACAAGATTTCACCTGTACACGGTGCCAGGGCAGGTTTTCTACGAGGCCAGCCGGCGGCTGATTCTGAAGGGCGCGGACGGCGTGGTGTTCGTGGCGGACTCGCAGGAAGAGCGGCTGGATGCGAATCTTGAAACGCTCGACAACCTGCGCGAGCATCTGAAGGATCACAATCTGGACTTCAGCACTATTCCCTACGTACTGCAGCTCAACAAGCGCGACCTGCCGAATATCCTGCCCGCCCCGGAATTGCAGAAGCAGCTGGCGGTAAAGGGCGAACCGGCGCTTGAGGCCGTAGCGATCACAGGTCAAGGAGTGTTCGACACTCTCAAGGAAGTTGCCAAGCTGGTTCTCGCCGAACTGAAGAAAAACGCTTAGAGACGCGTTCGCTAGTAGAGCCGGAACGTCACTTCGACTGGGGCCATGACTTCGGCAGGCAGGCCATCGGGACCAGTTGCGGGTCGAAATCTCCATTGACGAACGGCATCGATCGCCTGTCGGTTCAAGCCGCAAGGAACTCCACGAACAATGGTCACGTCTTCGGCGCGACCGTCCACGCCAATTCGAACATTGATGACTACCGTTCCCTGAAACACCTCTTTTACCGCTACGTCTGAAAACCTTGGATTAGGACAATAAACGCAAGACGGCATCGAATAACCCTTCACGCCGGCGATTGGAAAGCTCGCGGGGCCGGGAGAATCAACAGTAGAGCGATTCGAGTTCGCAGAAGCAAACACCTCCGGGACCTCCGTGAATAATTGCTCCATAACGGGTGTGAGCGGCAAGCTTACTCGCTCGTCGAAGATCAATTTGCGATTTTTAATTCGAGTGACTTTGATCCACAGGGCAACGGTGTCCGGCAGATCCTCCATTTCTCCCGTGACGACAAATGCCGCATCCAGTACGGAGGCATAGCACCTCATCGTTTTGGGATCTTCATAGGACGGCGCCGATAGTTTATCCGCCGCAAGCTGACGCGAATATTCATCGAGGTCGGCAAAAGAAAAATTTCGCGCGCCTGCTTGCAGGCTTAAGGAAAACTGCCGGGCCAACTCGGGACCTAATGCGCTCGGATATCCCTTAGTCTCCGAGAAGTCCGCGACCAAGACTTTGGCGTCCGGGTGTTTTCGAGAAGCTTTGGCTATGGCGGCGGCGACTTCTGCGGCTGCTGCGTCGAGCGGGTCCTGCTGGGCATTCGCGCAGGGTGCGACGCCGATCAGGCTGAATACTAAGAGCGCGACAAAGTAGCGCATGTTTCGAGTCCCGCCGGGAAGCTATGCGTGCTTGGCGCCGCCGCGGAAGGCGGCAACCGCTTTGGCTTCGTCGGTGAATGTGGGAATGGAATTGATGAGGCGGGTAAGCTCGAGGACTTCGCGAACGTGGCCAGCCGGGTTGAGAATTTCGAGGCCTCCGCCCTGGCGCTCGAGGGTGACGAAGGCGCGCACCATGGTGCTGATGCCGGAGCTGTCCATCTGAGTAACACCTGCGAGATTGATGACGACATCGGACGGGCCCTCCTCGGCGAGCCTGCGAAGCTCGGAGCTCAGAGCGTCATTACTGACGCCGATGGTGATGCGGCCCTGGAGATCCAGGATGGTGACCGCGCCGGACTTTCGCGCCGAAATTTGCAGGCCCATGTTCGCCTCCTCGATGGATGGCAGCGAAATCCGCCGCGTGGTTGACGTGGCGTGCCAATAAGTTCGCGCATTATACCGCTGTCGGGCGCCGCGAAAAGCAGGAATCCGCCGGGCAAGCAAGCACACGCCTGGCGAGACTGCCTGCCGGTGAGACTGACGGCCAAAGAAATGCAAATGGGAGGTGAAAACCAGGCGGCGTCCACCTCCCAGGGTGGGTGAGGCTTGTTGCTGGAATGGAATGCGTAGTTACCGCGCTGACGGTTTCCAGCAACCCGGCTTGAGCCGGAGTCCACGAATTGGCTTCAATTAACACCGAAAGGCAAAGGGTGTCAACTCATTCGTAGTTCAACTGCGGCGGACGAGCCGGCTGTAGCGGTCGAGCATCGCGCGCATTTTGCGAGCAAGATCCGCGGAGAGTAAGGCTTCTGGATCACGGGAAGGCTCTGGGCCTGCACTTTACAAGCAAGGCGATATCGGGGCTGTACGCGGTGACAAAAATCACCGGGACTTCCGGATTCCCCCGGCAGATCTGCGAGTAAGCATCAGGGCCGCTCAATAGGAACGAGGGGATCCATCGGGTGCTGGAATACTCCAAAGAACTTATCGGCATATTGGGTGTGGAAGGACCGTTTGTCGTTGGCAGACAATGCCGCCGCGGAGATAAGATTAGAAAACGCTAATTCAAAGGCTGGATGATCGACGCGTTCGCCAGGCTCGAGAGCGCTGCGAGGCGAAGAGAGGCCCTTTTATTGCGCGGCAGGCTGCTCGGGCGGGTGACTGGCGAAATACTGTCCGAGATGCCCAGAGAGTTGTTGCATTCCCGCATGAACATTACGATTGAGCGCTTCGACGACATCTCCGACGGACTTGCCCTCGACGGGCTCATCATGGGAATAGGTGTCGGTCCAAAGCGTCGTACCGTTTTTCGGGTTGAACAATTCGATCTGGATCGAAAATCGGCCGGCAAGCTGGGGTTGATCCACTTCGTAGAGGGCGTAGAGCTGACTGCGAACCAGGTAATCGCCGCGCGCGCTGCTGCCGACCGGCGTGACCGAGCGATACTGTCCGGTACCGCGCAGAGCGGAGATTAACGCCTGCTGAATCATGTCCGCGGGCATTTGGGCCCAACGATAATATTCGTGAACGCCAAGCTGAACCGGCCCCGAACCGTAGACGATTCGACTATCACGATAGAGCTGAGGCGTACCGACGCGGCCGACGAGGATCGTAATCGGGTAGGGAGTCGCTTGGGCAGCCGTTGGGGCCGCGACGTCGAGCTCGTAATATTTGTACGGGCGTGAAGCGCCACATCCGGCGGAAATGCCCGCCAACAAAGCGACCAGCGCAATCTGTTTGATGCGATGCATGGACACTCTTCGCTCTCCTTACCCTATTTCGGCGGCGCTTTGCCGGGCTCGTGCGGTGGAGGCCCGGAGGAACGTATCAACGTGTACGGTCTGGTCTTGATGGTGTCGGTAAATTCCTTCATGTTCTCGGTGATGTGGCGCATATTCTCGAGAATCTCGTCGAGATTTTCCGCATTGGTGGTCATCGTACGATCGAGCTGATCGGTGAGCGAGTTGGCGTTCGCCAATGTGCGGCGGAGATTCGCGATGGAATCGCGCAAATCGGGGCGATTCTCTGTGATCGTCGAGTCAACGTGCGCCAGAGCGTCATTGGCCTGCGCAATGGTTTTCTTGAAATCGTCCATCATGGGCCGGAGCTTGGCGCTCGTTTCATTGATGTTACCGAGGGCCGAATGGACGAGAGGGCGGTCTTCCTCGAGCATGCCGCGAACATGAGCGAGGCTCGCGGAGATGTTGGCGCGGTTCTGTTGGTTCATCAGGTCGTTAACGTGGTCGATAGTTTCCTTAAGTTCCACCACGCGCGCGTTCAGGTTATCGAGAAGCTGGTCGGCTCGCGGGCTGAGATCGGCGAGCAGCGCGGCGATGTCTGCAATGCTGGTGTATTCTTGAGACGGCAACGTCGCGTCCTTGGGAGCGCGCGGAGCCTTCACGGTGCCAGCCTTAATTCCGAGGAAGTTGTCACCGAGCGCGCTATTGCTGGTAATGATGGCGACGCTATCGGTTTTCACCGGAATATCCGGACGAATCGAAAAATCGATTTCCATGCGCGTGGAGTCGTGAGGATCACTTTCCACCTTCGTCACGCGGCCAACCGGCGGCCCGCCCGAATAACGAACCTCTGAGCCCGGCGCCAGGCCCCCCGCGTTCTTGAAAAATGCGTGATAGGGGATGTCGCCTTTCCCGGTTCCGGTGAGAAGAAGGACGGTGACGATGAGCAGTCCCGACGCAATGATTACGAATAAACCGACGAGAGCCTGCTCCCGTTTTGCATCCATTGGCTTCCTCGATTATTGCCAGGCCCGACGACGCCTGCGGCCGCCCTACAGGCCGGGGAGTATAACACGGGCCTTGCGGATGACCAGACTCATTGCCGGAGCGGCGGCGTTTCTCCGGTCAGCATTTGCAAGTAGTCCAGTTCTTCGGAAATCTCAGGCTCGGGCACGCGATCTAGAAACTGGCGGACGCGCGGCTGCTGGCTGGCACGAAGTTCCGAGACCGTGCCGTTGGCGACGATCACGCCCTTGTCGAGAAGAATCATGCGATCCGCAATCAGGAAAGCGCTGGCCAATTCGTGCGTGACGACCACGATGGTCATGCGGAAAGCCTTCTTTAATTTCAGAATGAGCTCGTCGAGGCCCGCGGCGATGATGGGATCCAGACCTGCCGAGGGTTCGTCGAAGAACAGGGTTTCGGGGTCCATCGCCAAGGCGCGGGCGATGGCCGCGCGCTTCTTCATGCCGCCGCTCAACTGGGCCGGCATGTAGTTTTCGAAGCCGGAAAGACCTACTTGATCGAGCTTGAGGCGGACGACGATTTCGATGGTTGATTCGTCGAGCTTGGTGTGCTCGCGCAAGGGAAGCGCGACATTGTCACCCACGCTCATCGAACCGAACAGTGCGCCTTGCTGGAACGACATCCCCATCTTTTTCCGGATTTCATCGCGCTGCGCTTCGGAAATGGCCGCAAAATTCTGGCCACGAACCCATATCTCCCCGCTGCTCGGCAACTCGAGACCGACGAGCGTGCGCAGCAGCGTGCTTTTGCCGGAACCCGAGCCGCCCAGGATGACCAGCGTTTCACCGGCCTGAATTTCGAAGCTGATTCCGTGGAGAATCTCGCGCTCGCCGTACTTCACGCGCAGATTCTTGACCGCAATCGCGGGTTCGCCTGCTTCCGGGGACGGTGCGTTTTTCGACGTCAAATCCGCTGCCATTTGGCTACCTGGGCGCCGTGAAATAAAAGATTGCCGTGAATATGAGGTCCACCATGACAACCAGAAAAATGGATTTCACGACGGCCGAGGTGGTCGAACGCCCCACTTGCTCGGAGCCTAGCCCGGTCGAAAATCCCTCTTGACAGCCGACCGCGGTGATCACCAGACCAAACATCACGCTCTTGATGAGGCCGGTCATGATGTCGCGCAGGACCAGGGCCTTCAAGGTAGCATGGAGGTAGCTGGTCAGCGTGAAACCAGCGTTGGTCACGCCAAACAGGGCTCCGCCCAGGACACCCATGAAATCGGCCCAGGTCGTCAGAAGCGGCGCCATCAGAATCATGGCCAGGAATTTCGGGGCGACGAGAAAGTTCACCGGCTCAAGTGCCATGGTTTCGAGCGCGTCAATCTCTTCATTCACCTTCATGGTGCCGATTTCAGCGGCGAACGAAGATCCGGAGCGCCCGATAATGACGATGGCAGTCATCAACGGACCGAGCTCACGGGTCATCGAAATGGCCACAGCGCTCGCGACCAATTGCAGGGCGCCCAGCTTCCGCAGTTCGTACGCTCCTTGCAGAGCGAGGATCGTGCCGACAAAGAAGGAGATCAACGAGACGATCGGGAGAGCTTCGATGCCAACCGCCATGGCCTGATGCACGGCCCGACTGAAGCGAAACTGGCGGCCGCGCAACGGCTCGATGAAAACGGCGCGGGCGGCGCCGCCGGTCAGGCGCGCCAAGCCTCCGATGTAAGCGAGGCCGTTGATCGTGGCTTCACCGATCGACGCGGTCAGTGGCATCTATGAATCCTGGAGCCCGGCACCGATGGAAAGAATTTCACCCGGGGGCAACGGCAGTTTCATCGCACCGGAGCGGCAGCGCTGTTGCCGCCCTTCAAAGCATCGTCTTCGTTTTCGTACACTTCAAAAACCTTTATGAGCCGTGTGAGTTCCAGGACTTCGCGGGCTGTCCGGCTGAGGCCAAAGAGAGCAAAACTGCTTTTCAGATCCCGCGAAATCTTCAAACCTTCGACCAGCGAAGCGACGCCCGCGCTGTCGATGTATCTCACCTTCAGCATGTTGACGATCACGCGCGGCGTGCGTTTTGTTCGCAGCAGATCGATCAGTACTTTGCGTACGTCGGGTGAATTGTACAGAGTGATGTCGCCGACCACATCTACAACGGTGGCGTTGCCCGATTGTCGGCTAGAGATTTCCATAACCTGGCCCCCCGGGGACGTGCAGAGTGTTTTGCCAGAGATTTCCGCTGGATGCAATCACTTTTAGAAAATAGTAAGAATACCGACGACCCTCGGTGCGAGGCGAGCCCAAGTGCCAGAAGCGCGTTATCCCCGACGCTCGAGCGGCAGGTAGCTGCGCAAGTCCTCACCAAGATACACCTGGCGGGGGCGAGAAATCTTCTGCTCCGGATCGAGCAACATTTCCTCCCACTGCGCGATCCAGCCGGAAGTGCGGGGAATCGCGAACAGCACCGGGAACATGGTCACCGGGAATCCCATCGACTGGTAGATGAGGCCCGTGTAGAAATCCACGTTGGGATAGAGGCGCCGCGTGACGAAGTAATCGTCTTCGAGCGCCACGCGTTCGCATTCCAACGCGATATCGATGAGGGGGTTCCGGCCCATCACGTCGAAAACCTCATACGCGATGTGCTTCACAATCTTGGCGCGCGGGTCGTAGTTCTTGTAAACGCGGTGTCCGAAGCCCATCAAAAGTTTTTCGCCTGCCTTTACGCTCTTGATGTAGGCGGGGACGTTTTTCACCGAGCCAATTTCGAGCAGCATGCGTAGGACCGCTTCATTGGCTCCCCCGTGGAGCGGGCCGTACAGCGCAGCCGTAGCCGCCGCGGTTGCCGAATACGGATCCACGTGCGAGCTGCCGACACCGCGCATGGCGCTCGATGAACAGTTCTGCTCGTGATCGGCGTGGAGAATGAACAGGATGTCGAGGGCATGCTCGAGCGTTGGGTTGGGGCGATATTTCAGCTCCGTGGTTCGGAATAACATGTTCAGGAAATTGCCGCAGTAGCTCAAATCGTTGTCCGGATACGCGTAGGGCATCCCCAGACTGTGACGATAGGCGAAGGCCGCGAGCGTCGGCATCTTTCCGATAAGGCGGTAGGTCTGCTTGAGACGCGAATCGGGATTAAAGATGTCTTTCGCATCGGGATAGAAAGTTGAAAGCGCGGCGACCGTCGAAATGAGCATGCCCATGGGGTGCGCATCGTAATGAAAGCCGTCGAGAAATTTTTTGATGCTCTCGTGAATAAAAGTGTGATGCGTAACGTGATAGGACCAATCGGCAAGTTGCGTTTTCGTCGGCAATTCACCGTGGAGAATCAGGTAGGCCGTCTCGATGTAAGAGCTTTTATCCGCCAGCTCCTCAATCGAATAACCTCGATAACGCAAGATCCCCTTGTCGCCATCGATGAACGTCACGCGGCTGATGCAGGAGGCCGTGTTCGAATACGCGGGGTCGTAACTCATCATGCCGAAATCGGATTCGTTGATTTTGATTTGCCGCAGGTCCATGGCCCGGATGGTGTCGTTCTTGACGGGAATTTCATACTGCCTGCCGTTGCGATTATCGGTGATCGTAAGCGTATCGCGGCGGTTGGTGGCGGGCGTGGCGCTCGTTGCAACAGCGGAACTCGGTTTAGTGGGATTCATACCTGAGCCTCTCAACCGGCAGCGCGGTTATCCGATTGTCCGCGCGCATCTACCACTGTATACCAAATCCCGGCGCCAGCGTGCCCGGTTTCCATCCGAGGCCAGCGTGTGGCCGACGGAATGCCATACGGCGCCGTATAGTCGCCGGCGGGCCCGAGCACACTGCCCAGCACACTGCCCGGTCTTGCACCCGCATGGCGGTCGGTTGGAGCTCGTCGAGGGAAGGTTTGTGCCACAGGTCTCCTTCAGCAAGGAACTGCTCCAAAATCAACCAGCCCGCTTCCACTCTTCAAACGCAGTCAAACCGCCAGGCCGCGGCTTCGGCATTCACATTCCCGAAACAGTTGGTCCATATTGGGTTAACAAGCCTGAAGTATCATTGGCTTGCCATTTACCCAAAACTCGCAATATCCATCCTCCGCGATCTTGAAGGGCCGATCGTCCTCGAAGAAAACCCGCCGCGCTCGCTTGCACGCGAGGGGTCATTTCCCGTATGTTGTGGGCAAGTCTGCCAAAGAGAGAACCAATGAAACGTGTTCTGGTAATCGAAGATGACAAAGATATCGTCGAGTTGGTTCGCTACAACCTCGAAAAAGACGGTTTTCAGGTATCGGCTAGTGGCGATGGCGCTACCGGGCTGGCCCAGGTCCGCAAGGCTCCGCCCGATCTTCTGGTTCTTGACTTGATGCTCCCCAAACTTTCGGGCCTCGAAATCTGCAAAGAGGTTCGCAAGGATGTCACTTTGAATCGTCTCCCGATCTTAATCCTCACCGCGAAGGGCGAGGAGGCCGATCGGGTTGTCGGCCTCGAGCTTGGCGCCGACGACTACGTCACGAAGCCTTTCAGCCCGCGGGAACTGGCTGCTCGCGTAAAGGCGCTTCTGCGCCGCGCCGAGCCCGGCGCCCCGACCGAAAAGCTCATCGACGTCGGCCAATTGCGTATCGATCCCGCCGCGTACCGGGTTTCGCGCGGCGGCAAGCCCGTCCCGATGAGCACGCTCGAATTCCGTCTGCTCTATTTTCTGGCGGCGCGCCCCAACCGAGTCTTCACTCGCGATCAGCTCCTCGACTCCGTCTGGGGAACCGAGCGGTTCGTCACACCTCGCAGCGTGGACGTCTACGTACGCCGTCTGCGCGAGAAAATTGAACTCGATCCGCAACATCCCGTCTACATGAAGACGATTCGCGGCGCCGGCTATCTTTTCGAGACCCGTGCGAGCTAGGCTGTTCTGGAAGCTCGGGCTCACCTTCCTGGCCCTACTGGTCGGCGTCCTGATCGCCATCGATATTTACTCCTCGCGCGTTCTACGGAGTGACGCTATTCGCACCGTCAACGGCGAGCTCTCTTCGCTTCTGGATATTGCGCAAAAGCCCATGCCGCCAATGGACGACCCCGCCCAGCTTCGCACCTGGGTGGAATGGATAGCTCGCAGCGGCGCCCGGGTGACCGTGATCGACGGCACCGGCCGGGTCCTCGCCGATTCCGCGCCCGATCCCGAGACGATGGAAAATGATGCCACTCGCCCGGAGGTTCAGCAGGCGCTCGCGTCGGGCGAAGGACAATCCGTGCGACACGGCGCCACCGTCGACTCCGATCTCGTCTATCACGCGCGACGCTATCAGCCGCCGTCAGGACCGCCGGTCATCGTGCGAATGGCTTTGCCTCTCGCGCAAATCGAGCTTTCGCAAAAAGAACTTCGCCAGCGGCTCCTTCTCGCTTCTCTGGTTATTCTCGTGCTTGGTGGAACAGTTTCGCTCTTGTTTTCGCGCGTTTTCGCGGCGCGCGTCGAGCGCCTGAAGGAATTCTCACGCCGCGTCGCGGACGGAGATTTTCGTCCGCTGTCCTCTGAAAACCCCCGCGATGAACTGGCCGACCTCGCGCAGGCGCTGAACAACACCGCGGCACAGATGGATCAAACGATTCGCTCTTTGAGCGGCGAACGCAACCGTTCGAGCGCCATCCTCCGCAGTATGGTCGAGGGCGTTGCCGTAATCGATGCCCACGAACGCCTGGTATTCTGCAACCGCGCATTTTCTGAAATTCTGAATCTGGATTCCGCCGGCGGCGAGGGACACCCGCTCATTGAGGTCGTCCGCAATTCCGAGCTCCTAAGCCTGATTCGCCGCGCTCTGCTCGGGGAAGAAGGTCTGCGCAGCGACATCGCCACCGGCATCGTTCAACAACGGAGTTTTTCGGTTACCGCTGCTCCCGTGAAATCCCTCGAAGCGAACGTCGCCGCCGGAACGGGGGCCGCCGAAAAACCTTCCGGTGCGGTTGTCGTCTTGCACGACGTCAGCGAACTGCGCCGACTCGAACGCGTCCGTCAAGATTTCGTCGCCAACGTGTCCCACGAGTTCAAAACACCCCTTACGGCAATACAAGGCTTCGCGGAAACTTTGCTTGCCGGCGCCCTCGAAGATCCCAAGAACAATCACCGCTTCCTTGAGATTATTCGTGACCATGCCGCGCGCCTGGCTCGCCTGACGGACGATCTGTTGAAACTTGCGCGCATCGAAGCGGGCAAACTTGAAGTGGCATTCCAGCCCGTGGCGATTGCCGAATTGCTCGAGGCCTGCTCCGCCACCACGTTGCTGAAGTCCAGCCGCAAGCAGATCTCCTTCACCGTCAAAGTACCGCCTGGACTTCCCGCTATTCTTGGGGACCCTGGGTTGCTGCACGACGTCCTGCAGAATCTACTCGACAACGCCATCCAGTACACGCCCGAAGAAGGCCAGATCGAAGTGAGCGCCACCGCCGAGGCGCGCGAAGCCGTGATTACCGTCTCCGACACCGGCATCGGCATCCCCATCGCCGATCAGGAGCGCATCTTCGAGCGCTTCTACCGCGTCGACGCCGCCCGCTCCCGCGAAGCCGGCGGAACCGGTCTCGGCCTTTCCATCGCCAAGCACATCGTCGAAGCACACGGCGGCCGCCTATGGGTGGAAAGCGCGGTCGGGCGCGGCTCGAAATTTTCCTTTTCGGTTCCCCTCGCCGCGTGAGTGCTTTACTCAACTCGTTGGCGGGAATTGCTCAATCATTGTTCTTGAGCGAGCCATCGGGGTGGGCCAGCTTCGGAATGGCACGCGAGAGAGATTAGAGGGACCGGACTTCAGGAAGCCGGCGATTTCACTCTTCGATCTGTAGAAGGAACGAATTCCACCATTCTCTTCACCACAGGCCAGAGCTTAAGCCCGCCACGCGAAAAACAGAATCGTCGTAGCGCTTCGTCGTTCTGGTAAAGCGGTGCTCGTTCCTTGATGACGGCGTCGTGGGTTTCAGAATCCTCCAACGGTTTCATGATGTCCGGGTTCAGGCACACCGCTTGCAGCAGTTCCGGCCAGCGTTCGCCCAAAACCGCCCATTTGCCGACATGTCTGGAAGAGAGTTCTGGTTTCCCGCCAAGCATTCTGCGTTCGTGCGCGATGAACAGAAGCAAGCGTAACCGGTTTAGCAATCGCTTGGCATGGCGCGGCATGGGCTCCAGATACTGCATCACTTCATCTTCGGCCTCGAGCTGAAGCTCTGATTCGTCTTCTAGATATCGCTGCAGGCGTTCGGTAACCAGCCCCTCCATCTCTGGGTCATTGCGCCACGCTGAATTCTCGCCTCTGACATAGGCTTCAACCTTCGAGAAGTCGCGTTCGCCTGCGGTCGTCCTGGCCTTGATCTGCTGGTCGATCTGTCTGCGGCGCCCAGACTCACGCATCCGCGCGAGAATCCGTAGGAGCCATCTCACCAAAAACAAGGCGAGAACGATGGTTGCCGTCTCGGTGAGTATCCCGGTGACGGGATACTCCGGCGGGGCGGTATCTGCTTTCCAGATGCCCCAGCCGATCGCCAGCACAACCAGCAAATAGAAAATCCCGCTCGCCCAGTTCCGCGACGCGCGCCGTCCCGCGAAAGCTCCCGGAGTCCTGGTCCCGCGACCCTGCCATACCGTATCCAGCCAGTTTCTGGTCCGCTCTTTAGGCACCTCTTTTGCGAAATCCCCGACCATCTGGCGAATCTTCCTGGCGGAATAAATCGGCAGATCGAGCTGCAATTGGATAATTTTCTGAAGAAAGTTCCTGCTATACGTTGAAAAGTCCGCAGACGACTGGTTTTTCTCCGGCACTTCCCCTTTTGCCAGATCCTTGAACTTCATTTCAGCGCACTTCGCGAGCACCTGCATGTCGCTCATAAGCACTACAACCACGCCAGCATGGTCGAGTAGCTGATTGACGGCTTCCAGTACTTCAACAGACCGCGGCGGCCGGCATCGGTCGAGGTCGTCTATGAAAACTACGAACCTGCTGCCTTTCGGCGTAGCCTGCTTAATGAGCTTTCCCAGTTCGCTGCGCACTTCTGGCATCGAGGCGGCCTGGGCGGCTGCCTGAGGATCCTTTGCAAATCCCCCTACTGACTTGGCCTCGCGCAACAGAGTCGCTAGGATTCGAAACAGAATAATCAAGGCCAGCACTGTCAGGACGACGAGAAAAATACTCCCGCTGAGAGCGCTCAAAATCCTGGCGACCTCGGGGTTGAGCCTTGCTGCCGCTCGAAGCCCGTAACCCTGGCGCAGCAGGACAACCACACACACCAGAACCATCAGAACCAAAACCGCCAAATATTTGAATCCCTCGCGGAGCTTCCTTTCGCTTGCGGTTGAGAGGATCGACGGCAATGGGTTCGCCATTCGCCTCCACAGGCTGCGCGAGCGCCCGGCCACCTTTGCTACTTCCGCAGCGAGAGCCGTGGACAGAGTTGGAGCATCATCGTGCATCCAGGCCCCGAACCAACAGGTAACATGCGGAGAGTAGCTATCCGCGGCGGACTTGGTTTCAAGTCGCCGCTTGATCATTTGGCCCAGCGTCGTTTTGCCCCCGCCCCAGTGCGCGTTGATCGCCATCACCAGCGGGGTAGTGGTCCTCGGACTGTCGATAATCCCGGCCATGGCGTTGGCAAATGATTTGAAGCCAAGTTTATCCCCGGCGTCATCGCGCAACGCCAGATCCGCCAACATGTGCAGACTTGGTCTTCGTTCGCTGGGAAATGCCAACTGAGTCGGGGCGGCGGAAACAGGCGCTGTGCGGCTCCGGACACGGCGTATCTGCTGAATCGATTGAGCGATCCTGGGCAGCGGATTCCAGCGCCATCTGAGAAAGCGAGGTCGAGCTTCACCGATTAGGTTTATTTTCATCATTGGCGTTTCTTCCTGTTCGATTCAGTCTGGAAGGGTCCCAGCCACCGGGGCGAATCATACTCTCGCCCGAACCAGAGTCAATTCATCCTGCTAACTCGAGCTAACGGGAACGGGCAAGCCCGGCTAGCTGTTTAGAAGAAGGGCGCAGGCTCGGCAAAGATAGCAGTGGCTCGCGTATACTTTGATGGACCGGGCAAAATTTGCAGAACCAAGGTCTGGGGGAGCGCCGGCTCATCCGGATGACGAGGTGCCATGGCATGAAAAAACTACCTACACTGGCTCTGGCAATACTAGCGAGCTCTCTGGTTCCCTGCAGCCGGGCACAGAACCTTACCGCTGCCGAGTTAAGGGAGCAGGCGAAGGAAAACGAGATCCGGCAGGACGAGCTAGTGAATCTGGAAAAAGAGACGGCACGGGCGCTGCAGGGGAACAACGGAGGGCTGTTCCGGCGAGTCTATGGGGAAGATTTCGTGGCAATATTGCCGTCCGGAGAGGTCCTTGACAAGGCGGGGTGGATCGCCACAATCGAGAATTCCAGCACCAAGTACAGTTCGTTTGTGGCGACAGATGTCCGGGTGCGCTTGTTCGAGCAGACCGCCGTGGTCACTTGTCTCTGGAGTTCGCGCGGAACCAAGAACGGACATACTTCCTTCCAGCAGTGGCGCGTTACCCACGTATATATCTACGGCCAAAGGGGCTGGCAAGCCATCGCCAGCCAGGAAACGCTCTTGCCCGGTTAGAGCTGCTTCCACTTGGATTCCATAATCCACGACCAGAAACCCCTTCCACGACGAAATAGTCCCTCGACTTAGACAAGCGCCCGGTCAGACTGGATGGCCGGAGCGGTGCGCGCCGTGGACCACACCGGGTTTGCAGCAGTGGCTCTCGGGCTGTCCCCCTTTTTCTTCAACGATTCACGCTCTTGTCATCCCCTTGAAACTCGCAAGCGCAATCCTGTACACGCGTGGAATAGGAAAAAAGCACCCGAGAGGCTCCGGAGGCGGTGCAGCTCAAGATAACGGACCTTCAACCGAGGAGATGCAGTGACGGCTACGAATCACAGCGCGGGTGAAATTTTGCAGAGCGCACTGGTAAATTATCTGGTCTCCCAGGCGCGCACGGTGGAGGGCTCCGTCAATCGGGCACTTTCGGCCGTGCTCGAAAGAAACGAGTGTCTTGCCAGTGAAGTTTTTCTTACCGAGCCGCGCATCAACGAAATGGAAATTGTCATCGACGAACACGCCGTCCGCCTGTTGCGCCAGGGTAATTTGCTCGATGCCGATGTCCGGCTGATCGTCGCCACGCTCAAAATCAACAACGACCTCGAGCGTATGGGCGACCTCGCCGTCAACCTCAGTGAGCGCGCGCTTTCTCTGGCCGCCATGGGAGAAGTCGAAACGCCGCCGGAGTTCGAGCCGATGACCGCCGCCGTGCGTTCCATGGTGGCCAAATGCCTCGGCGCGCTGATCTACAAGAATGTCGACCTGGCAACCCAGGTCCTCGAAAGCGACGATGTTGTCGACAATTTCCGCGATCAGGTCTTCGAGGCGCTGCTGAGGAGCATGAGCGAGAATCCGACGCTTACGGCCCCGAACCTGCACTTCATCCTGGCCTCGCGGCACCTTGAACGCATCGCGGACCACGCCACCAACATCGCCGAGGACATCCTGTTCTGGGTCCGCGGACTCGAAGTGCGCCACGGCCGCGCCAGGCAGTCCGACGAGCCGACCGAAAAAGCGCAGGCGGCCGGAGGATCAATGTAATCAAGTTTTCACACGCCCCTTACTTCCCGTACAACGATGACGGCTAAAGTGCAGCAACCTTCGCTGGCACCGCGAACCTAATAGCTGGACGAGGAAGGTTTCGCGAGGCGAAGGATTTCCGAGCCGGTTTCTCGATGGCTGGCGAACCATGGTGGGATGCCATCCCTAACTTCCTGCGCGACCGCCGTTTGCGCCGGATGAGCGCACTCCAGAACCTGCCCACACAGGTGAGGCGCGGCCTGATCCACCCCCCGGGGCCGCGCCTCCTCACCCTCGAAGGAGCCTGCAATAGGCATGGCGCCCGATTTCATGCAGCAGTCTCGGCGATGTAACACAACTGTAACAATTGTGGCCAAAACTGATGTAAGGAGAACGAACTGACATGAAAAAGCGCTTGCTGGTAGTGTGGCTGCTGGCGGCCCTGGCCGTTTCCGCCGGAGCGCAATCGAATAAGGTGCTCCTGACCGGTGCCGGCGCCACGTTTCCCTACCCGATGTATTCCAAGTGGTTCGACGTCTATCATCAGCAGCGTCCCAACGTGGAGATCAATTATCAATCGATCGGATCGGGTGGCGGAATTCGCCAGGTTTTGGCGGGAACCGTCGACTTCGGAGCGTCGGACGGACCCATGAATGACGACCAGATCAAAGAATTCAAGGAGAAGCGCGGCGTCGAAATTCTGCACTTCCCGACGGTCCTCGGTGCGGACGTGCCCAGCTACAACGTCGAAGGCGTGAAGACCGATTTGAAGTTCACGCAGAAGTCGCTGGCGGGAATTTTTCTGGGCACGATCACCAAGTGGAACGATCCAGAAATCGCGCGACCGAATCCCGGCGTGAAACTCCCGGATTCCGACATCGTTGTGGTTCACCGTTCGGACGGCAGCGGCACTACCTACGTCTGGACCGACTTTCTTTCGAAAGTCAGCGATGAATGGAAGAACAAAGTGGGCAAAGGCACGTCGGTGAACTGGCCCGTCGGTCTTGGCGGCAAAGGGAACGAAGGCGTGGCAGGGTTGGTCAAGCAGACACCCGACAGCATTGGTTACGTCGAACTGATCTACGCCATTCAGAATAATATGCCGTACGGCGAAGTCGAAAACACCTCGGGAAAGTTTATCAAAGCAGATCTCGCGAGCGTCACGGCAGCAGCGGCCAACGCCGCCAACAACATGCCGGACGATTTCCGCGTGTCAATCACAAATGCTCCCGGAGCGACCGCCTATCCGGTTTCGAGCTTTACCTGGTTGCTGATTCCCTCGAAGATCCCGGACACCGCGAAGCGTGACGCGATTAAAGGGTTCCTCGAGTGGATGCTCAAAGACGGGCAAAATTCTACGGAAGCGTTAGCCTACGCGCGACTTCCGAAGCCCGTCATCGCCAAAGAGCTCAAGGCCATTTCGCTCGTTCAGTAGAGGAGTTCGGTAAAGAATTTGGTCCACATGTCATCGACAGCCACAACCTTAGATCGCGCGGCGCCGCCACAATCGGGGCCGAGCGCCTTGATGCAAAGGTTGCGCCACGGCGATGAAGTGGCGCATCTTCTTACCCTTATATTTGCCGCGCTGATTCTTCTGCTCACCTCGATGCTTGTTTATGAGCTCTGGGTGAACTCCCATCTTTCGCGGACGAAATTTGGGTGGATGTTTTTTTGGACGCGTGTGTGGGATCCGATCTTCAATAATTTCGGCGCGGCGCCTTTCATCTATGGAACGCTCGTCACGTCGATCGTATCGCTGGTGATAGCGGTGCCGCTTGGTTTGGCGGCGGCAATTTTTCTGTCCGAGCTGGCTCCGCGAAAGATTTCCGACACGATTTCGTTCTTGATCGATCTGCTCGCGGCCGTGCCCAGCGTGATTTACGGGCTGCTGGGAATTTTTATCGTCGTTCCGCTGATGCGGACCGAAATCGGGCCGCACCTGATCAAGTGGTTCGGACATGTCCCTTACCTTTCGGTTCTCTTCAAGCCTCCGAACTACGGCGTCGGTTTTTTTACCGCCGGAATCGTGCTGGCGATCATGGTGGTCCCGTTCATCATTTCCGTTTCGCGCGAGGTGTTGTTGACGGTCCCGCGCGAACAGCGGGAAGCGGCGCTGGCGCTGGGCGCCACGCACTGGGAGTCGACGTGGAAAGTGGTGGTACCGTGGGCGCGAACCGGAATTATGGGCTCCATTTTCCTGGCGCTGGCGCGAGCGCTAGGAGAGACGATGGCCGTTACCATGGTGATCGGCAACGATCCAAAGATTGCAGCGTCGCTGTTCGCGCCGGGGTACACCATCGCCGCGGTGATCGCCAATGAGTTTACCGAAGCAACCGGCGATTTGTATTTGAGCGCGTTGATCGAGCTGGGACTCGTGCTCTTCCTGATGACGTTTATCCTGAACGGCCTCGCGCGGATCATGATTGTCGCCACCGAACGCGGCGGAGGGCAGCCGGCATGAACCGCCTCCGCCTGATCTGGAGAAAATCGCTGAACGTCGTCGCGCTCACACTCACCGGAGTGGCCGCGCTGGCGGTTGTGTCGATATTGTTTCTGATTCTCGGCTACCTCATCTACAACGGCGGAAAATCGCTTAGCTGGGATTTCTTCACCAAGCTGCCGAAGCCGGTGGGCGAAACCGGAGGCGGGATGGCGAACGCCATTGTGGGAAGCCTGAAACTTTTGTTGCTTGCGGCCCTCATGGGAATTCCCGTGGGACTGATGGCGGGAGTTTACCTCGCGGAATTCGGCGGCAAGACTTTTTCGTTCGTGATCCGCTACACCACCGATTTGCTGAACGGCGTTCCGTCAATCGTGATCGGAATATTCGCTTATTCGCTGGCGGTGCTGCCCGTAAAACATTTCTCGGCGCTCGCCGGTGGCGTAGCACTGGGGATCATGGTGATTCCCATCACCGTTCGCAGCACCGAGCAGTTCCTGCGCGCGGTGCCCGGAACGCTGCGTGAGGGCGCCATGGCGCTGGGGGCGAGCAAATGGAAAACGATTGCCACCGTGATTCTTCCCGCGGCAAAAGGCGGCATCATCACCGGCGTGCTGCTGGCGCTGGCGCGCGTGGCCGGCGAGACGGCTCCGCTGCTGTTCACCGCCTTTAGCAACCGTTTTTGGAGTCCGGGATGGTCTCAACCGATTGCCTCCTTGCCGGTGATGATTTACACCTACGCGATCGCGCCGTACGACGATTGGCACCGGCAGGCATGGGCCGCGGGACTGGTGTTGCTGGCCCTGGTTCTGGTAGCCAACGTAGGAACGCGGCTTGCGTTGAGCCGCGGTGGAGCCGCCAGGAGTGTCTGATATGATTTCGGTAACGCCAGGTGGAAACTCCTTGGCCGCGCGGCTCGCGCCGCAGGTGCGAATCAGCGAATCGTCCCCGACGACCTCGGAAAGGGAGGCGCCGTTGCGCTTTCAAATCTCCGACCTGAACTTTTTTTATGGATCGAAGCAAGCCGTCTTCGGATTGAATCTGAAGATTCCGAAGAATCGCGTGACCGCGCTCATTGGACCTTCGGGCTGCGGCAAATCGACATTTCTTCGGACGCTGAACCGCATGAACGAAACGGTCCGCAACACCCGCTTCGACGGCCAGATTCTGTTGGACGGCCAGGACATTCGCGAGATGGACGTGGTGGGACTGCGGCGGCGAGTCGGCATGGTGTTCCAGCGGCCAAACCCCTTTCCGAAGTCGATTTACGACAACGTCGCGTATGGACTGCGCATCAATGGGTACAAGGGCCGGCTCGACGACCTGGTGGAGCACAGCCTGCACCGGGCGGCGCTGTGGGAAGAAGTAAAAGATTTCCTGCATAAGTCGGCGTTCGCGCTTTCGGGCGGGCAGCAGCAGCGGCTGTGCATCGCGCGGGCGCTAGCCGTCGATCCCGAAGTGCTGCTGCTCGATGAGCCCTGCTCGGCGCTCGATCCGGTCACCACGGCGAAGATCGAAGAGCTGATGTTCCAACTGAAGGATAGTTGCACGATGGTGATCGTGACGCATAACATGCAGCAGGCGGCGCGCGCCAGCGATTTCACCGCGTTCATGCTCGATGGAAAATTGATCGAGCACAACGAAACGCCGAAGCTGTTTACGACGCCCAGCGATCCGCGGACGGAAGCGTACATCACCGGCCGGTTCGGATGAGACTTGGCCGGCAGCGAAAGCGGGTTGGCGCCACGGTAAAGAACGGCCGGGAAGGAACTGAGGAAACATGGAACGTCATTTTGAACACGATTTCGACGAGTTGAAGCAGCGGCTGCTGTGGATGGGCAGCCTCGCCGAGCGCGCCGTCCACCAAGGCGTGCAGGCGGTTCTCGACGCCGAGGAAAACCTCGCCGAAGCCGTGCTGACCGAAGAAGACGCCATCAACGAAATGCAGATTGAGATCGACGAGCGCGTGCAACGCCTGCTGGCGCTGCAGCAGCCGATGGCAGCCGATTTGCGGTTTCTGCTGGCTGTTTCGCGGATCAACGGCGATCTGGAGCGCATCGGCGACCAGGCCGTGAACATCGCGCAATCGGCGATGCGAATCCTGCGGCACCCGCAGGTGAAACCGTACGTCGATCTGCCGCGGATGAGCGAACTGGCCGAAGCGATGGTCCGCGACAGCCTCAACGCGCTGGTGCGCGGCGATGTAGAGCTGGCGGAAAGCGTGCTGCGCCGCGACGACCAAGTGGACCGCCTGCGCGACCAACTTTTCCGCGAGCTGCTGACCTACATGATGGAAAACTCCGCTGTCGTATTCCCCTCATTTGAACTGATCCTGGTGGCCAAGAACCTCGAACGCATCGGCGACCACGCGACGAACATCGCAGAAGATGTAATCTACTTCGTCGCCGGCCGCGACGTACGCCATCCCGCGCTCGACCGACGGTAGCGCCGCCTCCGACGCCGCGACTCGTCGCCACGCCGAGAAGCAACGCTACGGCTATTCGAACGAACGCGAGAGGACGACGATGAGGCGGCGAGGGCCATGCGCGCCCAGGACTAGAATTTTCTCGATGTCGGCAGTGCGGCTAGAGCCGGTGATGAGGCAGACGTAGGAGTTTTGCGTGGCGGTGCCGCGTTCGCGCATCAGCCGGAAGGCCGAGTCGAGGTCGGGCACGAGATGCTTGAGTCCGGCAACGACGATGTGAACGGGCGCGACGACGGAAGCTCCGCGACCGCCACAGGCGGAAGAGACCAGCACCGAGCCGGTCAAAGCGACAAGCGCCTCGCACAAGGTGATGGTGGCCTCGGATTCTTCGCGCGGGCCTCCTTCACTCGACCAGCGGACCGAGCGCGATTGCCGCCAAGCGGGCGCGAGAGCTCGAAGCTCCGGAGAATCCTGGACGAAAATCTCGCCGGGCGGAAGCGCGGCCAAAATCTCTGCGACTGCGGCGGCGCTGGCGGGGAGGTCCGGCGCCAACACGCATTCGGTGATGTTCGCGGCGCATTCTTTCTGGAAACGGTCGAGCGGATCGGCGACCGGGGCAAAGATTCGTTTTTGCTCGGGGCCCGCATGACGCGCCGCAGGCGTGAGAAGAGCATTGCGGACGCGCGCGAGGATGCGCTCGCGGGACGACGATTCAGTTTGCGCCATGGGCACGTCTCCAGAGAGCGCGGAAGGAATGCGCGGGAATAGCGGGCGCGGAGTGATTCCTGGTCCAGGCGCGGGAAGGATCGAGAGCGCTGCCGGCAAGCCCCAGGGCGTAAAGCGCGCGCATTTTGAGGCGAGCCATCCAACCGAAGAAGGCGAAGCGCCGCGAGTCCATCATCATCCAGCGAAATATTTGGAAGGCGCGACGCTCGAGCCAGGGACGTGTGGCGGTGTTTATGGCGTCGCGTCGATTGTGCAGGAGGTGATGGTGGAGATCGATTTTGACGGGGCAAACATCGGTGCAGGCGCCGCAGAGAGAAGAAGCGTAGGAAAGATGCTGAAACTCGTTGAGGCCGCGCAACTGCGGCGTGAGAACGCTGCCGATAGGGCCAGGATAGGTGGTGCCGTAGGTGTGGCCGCCAATGGTGCGGAAAACGGGGCACGCATTGAGACACGCGCCGCAGCGGATGCAGTGGAGGATGTCGCGCTTTTCCGCGTCGCCAAGGAGCTCGCTGCGGCCGTTGTCGAGGAGCACGACGTGAAATTCTTCGGGGCCGTCGGGCTCACCGGGGCGGCGAGGACCGCCGACGAGCGTGCTGTAGCAGGAAATCGGCTGGCCGGTGCCAGAGGTTGCGAGCATGGGCCAGAAAGCGGCCAGGTCCTCGAGGCGCGGGAGGATTTTCTCGATGCCGGCCACCGCGACGTGGATTCGCGGAAGACTGGTACACAGCCGGCCGTTGCCCTCGTTGGTGGTGAGTGCAATCATGCCGGAATCGGCGATGAGGAAATTCGCGCCGCTGATGCCCATTTCGGCCGAGAAAAAATCGCGGCGAAGCGCACGGCGGGCGGCGGCGACCAGTTCCTGGGGATCGTCGGAATCGATGCCGCCGAGTTTCTCCTGAAAGAGAGCGGCGATCTGCGCGCGGGTGAGGTGCATGGCGGGCGTAACGATATGGTAAGGCGGCTCGTTACGCAGCCAGACGATGTATTCGCCGAGGTCCGTTTCGATGGAAGGAATACTGAGTTTTTCGAGCGCGTGCGCGAGGTGGATTTCCTCGGTGACCATGGACTTCGACTTGACGATTTTCTTTACGCCCCGGGCGAGGGCGAGATCGGCGATGTATTTGCAGGCTTCTTCGGAGTTCTCCGCCCAGAAAACATGGCCGCCGCGCTCGATGACGCGCCGCTCGAATTCCTCGAGGTAGCGGTCGAGATGATTGATGGCGTCCCACTTGATTTCGTAGAGGCGACGGCGAGCGTCCTGCCAATCGAGAAAGCGCGAACGCCCGCCCTCGAAGGCAGCCTGGTAGGAGTCGATCCCCTTGCGGATGATCTGGCGATGCGCGAGATCGGCGGATTTCTCTGTGGCGCTGCGGAGGAATTCCTGGGCCGGGGAACTCATGGCGCGCTCCGGGACGGACGGGCGTCCGCCGCGTGTTCGCCTGCCGACGCGGTTTGGGCGAGGATGCCGGGCAAGCTGATGATGCGCACTTGCGAATTGTGGCGGCGGAAGATTCCCTCGATATGCAGCAGGCAGCTTGGATCGGTCGAGGTGACGTACTCGGCGGCGGACCTCTCGGCGCTGGCCGCTTTGGCGTCACCCATAGCCGCGGAAATCATGGGAAACTTGCCGGAGAAGGTGCCGCCGAAACCGCAGCAATCTTCGCTGTAAGGTAAGTCGACCAGGGTAAGCCCCTGGACGTGACGCAACACTTCGCGCGGCTGCTGCTTCAGGTGCAACTCGCGCAAGGCGTGGCAGGAATCGTGAACGGCGACGCGGTGGGGAAATCGCGCGGCTACCTCGCCGGCCTTCGCGAAGGTGACCAGAAATTCAGAGAACTCGAAGACGCGGCTGCCGATATCCATGGCTTCCTCGCGCAAAGGCGAATCGGCGAGGAGTTCGGGATAAAAGTTGCGGACCATGGCGGTGCAGGAGCCGGAAGGGCAAACGACGAAGTCGGCGGAGCGAAAAACGCTTACGAAACGCTCGGCCAGCGGCTTTGCCTCGCCCCAATAGCCGGTGTTAAAGGCGGGTTGCCCGCAACAGGTTTGCGCTTCCGGGAAATTGACGTCGCAACCGATGCGGCGAAGAACGGTGGCCAGATCGATGCCCACTTGCGGAAGCAACTGATCGACGAAGCAGGGAATGAAAAGAGAAACTTTCATTGCTTCATAACCCTGGAAACGCCCCGATTGTACGCCCATCCCTCCCGGCGCGTGACGCCGTCTTGATCACGAAACTCTTCTGGAACGGATCGGTGATTGGGGCTGGTAATTTTGAACTTTCCTGTAGAGTATGACTGTGGCCCATGTGTTTGCTTGAACAGAACAGAGGGATAACCGAAAGCCTACGCGCTAAGTGCGGGCACCTGCGTTACCCGGGCTGGGCACGGCAGGCCGTGCCCCTGCTGGTGAACGACGGACGGCGCGGGCGCGTGTGATGATCCATTTCCGCAACTTCCATCTAAGAACGTGGCTCCTGCTACCGGTGATTGTTATTTTAGGGCCTGTGGGAAACGTTCTGCTGAGCAAGGGCATGAAAGACGTTGGGGCGGAGATGAAGTGGAACAGCAGCGGGCTTTTGCCGATTTTCATCGGCATTTTTAGGTCCGGATACATCTGGCTGGGGATTGCGTCGCTGCTGACGTTTTTTCTGGTGTACATGCTGATGTTGACGTGGGCCGATTACAGCTACGTGCAGCCGGCTTCGGCTCTGTCGTACGCCGTGGTGGGGATTCTCGGCTACTTCTGGCTGGGAGAAGCTGTGCCACCCGTGCGCTGGTTGGGAATTGGAATCATTTGCGCGGGAGTGCTGATCATTGTGGGTACCCCTCACCGGACGACCCACCCCGGGACGACTCACTTGGCAACTCACGGTACAACTCCACAGAGGCCTCACCAAACGCCTCACGAGAAAACGGAGAAAGTTTAGGCGTGCGCGAATTTCTTTTGCTGATGGCGGTCGTACTCCTGGGAACGGGTGGCGAACTGTCGATGGCGCGGGCCATGAGGACCGTGGGTGAGTTTGGGGAGTTTCGCCTTGGGGCATTGGGACGATTCCTGGGACGCGCGATGCTGTCCGGGTGGATGTGGATCGGGTTGGGAATGATGACCGCGGCGTTTTTCGCGCTGCTGGGGATGCTGTCGATCGACAATGTCAGTTTCGTTGTGCCGGTGACGGCGCTGAATTACGCGGTTGGAGCGAGTGGCGCCTCGTTATTTTTGGGCGAACAGGTAAGCAAGCAACGGTGGGTCGGAGTGGCCGTTGTGTGCATCGGCGTGACCGTCGTGTGGTTGAGCAAGGGATAGCCTAGAATTCGATTCGCCCGAACAAGTTTGCGCTAGAAAGAATCGAAATTGTTGTTATTGTCTCCGTGAGAGCGCTGCGCGAGCTTTCGCTGGGAAATGTTGACGACCCAAGAGGCGATGTTCGCCTGCGTGACCGGTAAGGGCAGGCGCTTCAGCATAGACTTCCAGTTGTAGAACTTGAGGTACATGTCCTGGACGTTTTTCTCAATTTCCTCTGCTGTGAAATTTTTGGGTTTGATGTGACAGAACTCTCCGGGGAAGCGGCCGATGTCCTCGAGCTTCAGGATGCGGTCTTCCGCTTTCATTCTCTCGTAAAACATGGTGCCTTTCTCGGGGCATAGGATATTGAAGTAGGCGACTGGCACCTTTTCCTCGTGAAGGAAATCCAGGGTGGATTCGAAGACGCCGTGCGTTTCGGTGTCCCAACCGAAAATGAAATTCAGGGAATAGCTGATGCCGCGCTTACGCAGGTTCGCCAGCATTTCGCTGTAACGATCGACCTTATTAAATTTCTTGTTCATGCTTTTGAGCGTGTCGCGGTTAATGCTCTCGATGCCCATGTTGACGTGAAGCAAGCCGCTGCGCTCAGCCAAGTCCATGTATTCGTCGTCGTAGCACAGGAAGGAAGTCCACAGGGCCGACCAGCGCAGTTTCAGGGGAATCATCGCTTCCATGAGTTCCATGGCGTGGGCGCGCTTGCCGCCGAAGTCGCTGTCGCCAAAGAAAATATACTTGGAACCAGTGTGCTTGATTTCTTCGATCACGTCATGGACCGGGCGAACGCGGAATCCGCCGCCCAGATAGAGGCGCTCGGAGCAAAACTCGCACTGCATGGGGCAGCCGCGCGAAGACAGCAGAGAGAAAGTCTTGAATGGGCCGTAGCGCTTGAGGTCGAGCTTTTCCCAGCGCGGCAACGGCAAGCCCGCGATGCTCGGCATTTGCGGAGCGCGGTAGACTTTTTCCAAGCGCCCGCCCGCGGCGTCCTGGAGCATTTGCGACCAGATGGGTTCGCCTTCACCGATTCCGATGGCGTCGCAGTGCTTGGCGGCTTCCTCGGGATGAAACCAGACGTGCGGGCCACCCATAATCACGGGTATGCCACGATTGCGGAACTCGCTCGCGATGTCGTAGGCGCGAAGCGAGTGAACAGTCCATGTGGTGATGGCCACCAGGTCAGGCTGGGTATCGAAGCTGAAGTCCTGGACTTGCTCATCGATGAGAGTGACGTCCCATTCGTCGGGAGTGAGAGCCGCGAGGTAGGGAAGCGCAAGAGGTACGAGAGCTCGCGTGCGGGATTTGAAAACGGTGCGGTCGGACTTGGAAGCATAGTGCGAAGGTTGGATGATCAAAAGCTTCTTGGCCATGTCGAGCCCTCAGTTGGTTTACCTTCGACAACCCATCTACAACCGTGGTGCGCAGCCGGCTTGGATCTGGAGGCGCGTCCTCGAAGCCGGACTCGCTTAGTTCTCAATCTGCCTCAACTTAAGACCGTACAACCAGTTCCGTTTTGGGTCAAGCACGAACGGAGTCGAACGGAGGGGTCTGTTCGGAACACCCGGGGACGCAAGTGATTGATTATAAAAGCTGGTTTGCCGAGAGCGGTTAGCTGCTGAATCTGGCCACGGCAAGCAACGGTTGGCGATTCGCTCGCAGCGAAGAAAGTGCGAAGCGTCAGATGCGGGTGAGGGCGGTTGCTTCGTCTTCGGCGAGATCGAGGATGGTATCGAGGCGCACCATTTTCAGAAGCATCTGGACTCGTTTACTGGCGGCAAAAAACGTGCATTTGCCGCCGGCGCGCTTGAGCGTCGTAAACGCGCGGACCAGGGCGCCGATACCGGAGCTATCGAGCTCGCTAACGCCGGCGAGATTTACGGCCACGTGTGTTGAGCCGGAGTCCACGAGCTGCTGAACCTGGTTGCGAAAGGCTTCTTCGGCATCACCCAGCTTGAGCGGACCTTCGAGATCGAGAATGGTGGCAGGACCAGCCTTGCGAATACTTATGTTCACGGACGCCTCGCTAGCGTTGCAAAGCTAACCGAAATAGACGCTTCAATCAAGGGGATGAGAGAAAAGAAAACCGGCAGAAGAGCGTCCGCTAGTGGACACTAAGTGGACACTTCCTTGACGCCGAAGCACCGCATTTGTTAGGCTGCGCGCGCTCGCCCTACCGCTGTCCAGAGGCAATTTGCAAGGAGCGAGCTGGAGTTCCCCCACCTCGGCCCGTCTGCTTCGACCCGGGCCAGGGAGAGCCATGGAAACCACTGCGGCGCTCTTTGAACTGGCGAGCGTGTCTCTTGCCTGCCGGGATCGGGATACGCTTCTGAAGACGTTTGCGGCACGAGTGGGCGCGACGCTGGGCGCGCGAGCGGTGCTGGTGTGGGTCAAAGACGGAAACGACGAGGGATTGGTATGCCGGACGCGGTGGGCGGAACCGGGCGAGAGGTTTAACACCGCGGACGGAGCCGTGAGCGAGGGATTGCTAGCCGAGGTGTACGAATCCGCGGAAACGCGGCGCGTCGGGGCACGGGACGTTGCCGCGGACGGCTTCGGTCACCTGGAAGAAGCAAGCCGCGCGCGAGTGAAGTCGGGAGTTTACGCGGCATTGCCGGGCGCACAAGGGCCGGAAGGCGTTGTCGAGGTACTCAACAAACGCGCCGGGGAATTCACCGCGGAAGACGCGCATTTCCTGGAAGAAGCAAGCAGTCTGGCCGGGCAGGCGCTGACGAATCTCGGCGCGATCGAAAAAGAACGCCACGAACAACTGGCGACACTCGAGCGGCTGACGGCGCTGTACGACCTGGGACGAACGTTTACGTCAACGCTCGAACTGGGATCGCTGCTTCCGATTGTCGCTGAAAAAATCCGGGACATCTTGGGGGCCGGCGCCTGCAATCTATGGCTGCTGGATGCCAAGGGGCTGTACCTCGCGCACCAAGCGGGCGAAGATCCAACGGTCGAAGACGGAGCGCGAGTCCCGAGCGAGGAGGGGTTGCTCGGCGGAATCGCGCAGCAGGCAACTGGGAAACTGGTCGAGGACCCCGTGGAAGAAGCGGGGCTGGAGGAGCGGAGAAAAACCGGGGGCGAATTCGAAATCCAGGCCTGGATGGGCGCGCCGTTGCGGAAAGACGACGAGGTGCTGGGGGTCGTCGAGCTGGTGAACAAACAGGACGGGACGGCGTTCGATGAAGACGACCTGTTTTTTCTGTCGAGCATCAGCGAGCAAGCGGCGGTTGCGCTGCACAATGCCAACCTTCTTGAGGCGGAGCGCAAGGTCAACGCGCTCGACGCGCTGCTGAAAATCTCGCAGGAAATCACCTCGACGCTCGATCTCGATCATGTTTTGACAACGGTGGTACAGCAGGCCGCTTCGGTGGTGCCTTTCGACCGCTGCGTGATCGGTTTCTTCGACCGCGGCCGTTTCGTGCTCGGAGCGGTTTCGGGCGAAACGGAAGTGCCGAAGACGAAACAGATGTCCGAGCTGCGGGAGCGGCTCGAATGGATCGCCGGGCAAGAAGGCGCGGTATCCGCAGACCTTTACTCCGACGGCTGGCGAGTGCAGCCGGAAGAGGCGAAGGCGCAAATCGCCTCGTTCCTCGAGGCATGCGAATACAACGGCTTCTATGCCTTGGCGATGCGCGACGATCAAGGGACGCTGGGAGTGCTGGCGTTACTGAGCGGCGACGCGGACTTCCTGACGCCGAGCAACCAGGAAACGGTCGGAATTCTCGCGAACCAAACAACGGTTGCCATCCGGAATGCGCAACTCTACCAGCAGGTGCCGCTGGCGAATATCTTGCAGCCATTCGCCGCAAGAAAGCAGAAGTTCCTGGCGGCGATTCCCAAGGGACGGATGCGCGAATATGTCGAGCGCGCCGCGCTGGTCATCATCCTGCTGGTGATCATCCCCTGGCCGATGCGCGTCGGAACCGACGCAACCGTGGTGCCGGCCGAGCATCGCTTCGTAAGCACGATCGATGGTGGAGTGGTGCAGCAGGTATTCGTTCACGAGGGGGACGCGGTCGAGGCCGGCCAGGTGCTGGCCGAGCTCGACGACGGCCAGGACCGCGTGAAGCTGGCCCAGGCAACGGCGGCGCTGGCGCTGGCGCGGCACGATCTGGCGGAGGCGGAGTTTCGCAATGATCCTTCCGCCGCCGGAGGGGCGCAGATCCGCGCGGATCTGCACGCCGCCGAAGCGCAACTCGAGCAGCGAAGGGTGGATGCAGCGCAACTTCGCGCACCGATCGACGGAATCGTGGTGACTCCGAAGATCGAAGAAAAAGCGGGCACGATGGTGAAGCCCGGCGACCCGTTCTGCGAAATCATCGACCAGCGGCGCTTGGCTGCGGAAATGAGCGTGCCGGAAACAGACCTGTCACTGGTGCGCGAAGGGAAAAATGTGGAGTTGAAACTCAACGCGTTCCCGACCGTGACGTTCGAGGGAACGGTGGAGCGGATCGGGGCCCAGACACTGGCAGAGGCCGGCGAACAATATTTTCTGGTGCGGGCAATATTCGATAATTCCGGCGGGCGCGCGAAAGTCGGAATGGTGGGGCGCGCTCGGATTCGTGCCGGAGGTGGATTCATCGTGAGCGGGTGGTATCCGGTTGGTTATGTCGTGCTGCGCTCGCCAGTTCGTTGGATATGGCAAAAAACGTGGGGCTGGCTGCCGTAACGGAGAGTCAGAAGATGATCAGACGCGTAATTTGGCTTCTTACCGCCTCACTAGGGATTGCCGGAGCGGGTTGCGGAAGTTCTCCGGTCGCTTCCACACCAAAGCCCACCACCGCTCCGGCCGCGAATCCTCCGGCGCGGCCTTCTGCGCCGATTGCTTCCACCCGAAACAACTACACGGGCGACATCCTGAGCGTCCTTTCGGTGGAACATCAGGTGGACGTCTCCGCGCAGCGCGATGGTGTGCTGGTTTCTATTGCCACGGACGAAGGAAAAGTGGTGAAGGCGGGCGAGATCATGGGACAGATCGACGATCGCAACGTGCGAATGGAAATCATCAAAGCGCGCGACGATCTTCAGGTCGCGCAGAACAACGTGAAGTACAAGGAGGCGGAGCTCAAAGCCAAGGGCGCAGCTTTCAAGCGGCAGCAGCAGCTTCGCGCGCTGGGCATTTCGAGCGATGCCGACCTGGAAGCGGCTGAGTTCGCCGCGAAAGCGGCCGAATTCGACATGCACGGCTGGGAAGCGCTGGTGGAAAGCAGCCAGGCGGAAATCCATCGATTTGAAATTGAGCTGGATCAGATGCGGATCCGCGCGCCGTTTGCGGGTGTCGTCGTGCGGCGTTACGTGCGCGAGGGCCAAACGGTATCGAAATCCGAAAAGTGCTTCCGAGTGAGCCAACTTTCGCCTTTGCTGGTGCAATTCCCGGTGCCGGAGTCTTCCACGCGCCACCTGGAGCGCGGAGCAATCGTGGAGCTGTCACTGCTGGGCGATACCAAGCGGGCCGTAAGCGCTCGTGTGACCAAGATCAGTCCGACTGTCGATCCCGCCAGCGATAGTTACGATGTGACCGCGCAGGTGACCGGTCCGGGAATATCCGATTTGCGTCCCGGAATGGCCGTGCGCGTTCTGTGGCCGGGCGCTTCGCCGACCGCGCCGACGAAACCCTAGAGAACCCACGCATGCGTTTCGGTCCCACTAGCCTGCAAGTCTCAAGCGTCCTGGCCAAGGGACTGCGCCGGCCCAAGCTGCGCACGGACCTTCGAATCAGCGAACAAACCGTTTCGGGCGAGACCAGCTACGTAATCAAAGTGCAGGAAACCAGCTCTTACAACCGCTACGGAGCGACCGAGTATGAGTTGTTGACGCTGTGCGACGGAACGCGCACGCCACCTGAAATCGCGCAGGCAATGACCGAGTTGCACGCGGATTCGCCGTTGGATGAATCCGAGGTGCTGGAGTTTCTCGACGGCATCGAGCCAGCCATGTGGGAGCGTTCGCTGGGAGAGAAAAACCTGGCGGTGCTGGAGCGCATCCGCGATGAACGAAAAGGCCGTGTGGATCAATCGAGCGTCCTGTACATAAGCTTCAAGGCCTGGGACCCGAACAAGACGCTGGCAAGAATTGATCCCTATCTGAGTTGGATGTATACGACGGGGTTCGTGATTTTCTCATTGGCCTTGTTCGTGGTCGCGGGATCTTTGATGGCCAGCGATTGGACCCGGATTCAGCAAGATACGGGAGCCTTGTATTCCTTCGCGAACAAGAGCGCTTACGATATTTGGATGTTCTGGATTCTCCTGCTGGCCCTGGGGGGCATCCATGAATTCGGCCACGGTCTGACATGCAAACATTTTGGGGGCGATGTTCATCAAATGGGTTTCCTGCTGATTTATTTCACGCCGGCATTCTTCACCGATACCACCGATATTTTGCTGTTCGATCGCGGGTCGCGCCGGCAGTGGGTGGTTTTCGCAGGCATTTGGATCGAGCTGGTTATCTGCGGCGTCGCCGCGATGGTCTGGCATTTTTCGCTTCCAGGCACGCTCGCCAACGACATCGCATACAAGACAATGTTGCTGAGCGGCATTCAGGGCGCGTTCTTGAACCTGAATCCGCTGATCAAGGCCGACGGTTATTACGCGCTGGCGCAGTTTCTGGACATCGATAATCTGCGCGAAGACGCGTTTACCTTTTTGCGGGGTTGGGCGAGAAAATATCTGTTGTTTCAGGATGTCGATCTGCCGCCAGCCAGCCGGAGGCAACGGCGAATTTTCCTCATTTTCGGGATTTCCGCGATGGTCTACAGCACGACGCTGATTTTTCTCGTCGTTTTATTCCTGAAGAATATATTTGTCAGCAAACTCGGCGCCACCTGGGGTTATCTGGCGACCGCTGCTCTTATCTACTTCTTCGCTCGGAAGGGTTTGAAGAAAGCATGGCCCACGATACGCGCCTGGTTGCGGCAGAAGAAGGAGGAATCCATGTCCTGGAAAATGACGCGAGCGCAAGGATTCGGATTGCTGGGCTTGGCGCTCGTGCTGCTATTGCCGCCCATTCCTTCCAAGGTGTCGACGGAATTTGTGCTCGAGCCGGGTACGGACGCACGAGTGCGAGTGCAGTCGGCGGGAATGGTGAAGCAGGTCCTGGTTCACCAGGGCGATTGGGTTAAGTCCGGACAGCTGTTGGCGGTGCTGGAGAATCCGGAGATCGAGGCCGATGCGCGCGAGTTGTCGCAGCAACTTGCGCTTGCCTCGAGCACTCTTCGCGGTGAGGTAGGCCAATCCGACCTCGATAAAGCCGCGCGGTCTTCCCGCGACCGCATGCGATTGCAAGAGGAATTCGAAGTGGCGCAAAAGAGAGTGGAAGCGTTGGACGTTCGGGCACCATTCGCTGGGGTGGTCACAACTCCTGAAGTGGAGCAAAGAGTCGGCGAATTCCTAGGCGCAGGGAGCGAGCTCTGCCATCTCGCGGACCGCACCACGATGAAGGCGCGCATTCTTGTGCGCGACTGGGAGCTCGAGGAGATCAAACAAGGCGCCCCGGCACAAGTGAAGGTATTGCCGTTCCCCTTCCGTACCTACTCGGGCCGCGTGGAACGAATCCTCCCCGCCGCTGCGTTGGACCGGCCGGTGGGAAGCCCGGCGAAGCTCGAGCGGCTGGGACAACAACTAACGAATTATTTCGCGGTAGTGATGGATTTTCCCAATCCTGATGGCTCTCTCGAAGAGGGGATGACGGGCACCGCGAAGATTTCCGTGAAAGGCTATCCTCTTGCATGGCGAGCGGCGCGCGGGGCTTGGCACTGGCTGCGGTCGTACGTTTGGTGGTAGCAGCGACGACCGGGGGCGAGAGTAACTTAGTAGAAAGGGTTCCGGGCGACATCCCGAATGAAAAGGGCTGCCCGCTGGTATGGGCAGCCCTTCTGGACATTCGACCATCCGCGCTAGCTTGGCGTGGCTCGGTGGCCAGAATCGTTGAATTCTGGCCTGGGTTGTCGAAGAATAAGGGCCGCCGTTCCTGGGACGGCGGCCCTTGGGGATGCTGCTACTTCAATCCCCCAGCCGAGCAGCGAGCCCGGCCGGAAGAGCGCAATCTCAATTAAACCGGGAAATGGCGCTGCAGGCTGATGGTGCGCGTCAAGGTGGTTTTCTTCTCGAGTTTCTTGGCCGTTCCGAGAGTCTTGCCCTTTTTCACCGGCTTCGCTGCGTTTGCCATGATCTTTTATTCCCCCTCTTTAGATTTAGCCTGTTCGGCTCTGGCCTTCCTTACTGCAATCACGACGCCAAACCGCTACGAGCTGTTTTCCGGCAGGCACACATTCAAAAAGAGAGGTTTAGCACGCGGGGGAGCAGTTGGAGTCCAGGGCAAGGGCCGCAGATGTTGATTTTTTTTTGTGCGGCGTTTAATTATTCAACACGCTCAGGGTTTGGCTGCGAGCAAAGACCACGAGATCTGGTCGGGTTGCTAGTGCCATGGATGGTTCTCCGGCAGTTTGTGGAGCCGCAACGGCACGGAACTCGGACGGAAGGCTCGGTCCGGGGTCTTGAGCTAGTGAATTGCGGATCGAGCTTGGGACGGTTTGCTGATGCCTGCTTCCTGGGGAGAGACTTCCAGAGATCATTAGGGGCAGCGCAGCGAGCGCAGTCCCCGAAAGTTCGAAGATCGAGGGGACTACTTCTTTTTGAGCGTCACAGTCAACGATCTCCTTATCTGGCTGGGTCCCTTGAGGCTGTAACTACGTGAGGTGATCGGCTGGCGCCCCTGCAGGTGCCAGCCGTTTGATTCCGCCTACAAACATCTTGAGTGGCCTTGGTTCGCCGTTCGCAGGCCGGCATGGCAACCGCCTAACGTTTGATAAACGTCGTAAGCGTCTTGGTGCTGGAGAGTTTCTTCGACTTCTTCAACCGCTTCACTTTCTTGGCCATGGACTTCCTCCTCGTTCTGACTTGCCCCCTGGGGCACACATCTAGTTCTATGCAAGTGTCGCACCAAACTACACCGCCCAACCGTGATTCCACAACACCCACCGTTTCTTACAGATTCGAAGCGGGGAGGAACCGAACGAGCGCGCTTGGCCGACGGAAAGAGTTGAATCTTTCAATGACTACTGAAAATTTCAACGTGGTGCTAAAGATTGTGTTTGCGGCAGAGATAATTCAGCCGATTGCGGTCGACGCCCAGAAGTCGGGCGGCTTCCGACTTCACCTGCTTGGCCTGCTCCAGAGCTTCCGCAATCCACCGCCGCTCGAAGGCTTCCATTTCCTTGTCAAGGCTGATGCCGCTGGAAGGGAGCTTGAACCGGCCGCGGGAATCGCGGCTCACAGACTGGACCACGTCCGGCGGCAGGTTCTTGACGTCGATCACGTCTTCGTCGGTCATGAGGACGAGGCGCTGGACGGCATTTTCGAGCTCCCGGACATTCCCCGGCCACGGATAGCGCTTGAGCGCCTGCATGGCGCCTTCGGAGATGCGCTTGGGCGGAAACTTGTTGGCGGCGCAATAGACGCTGACGAAATACTCGGCCAGCAGCGGTATGTCCTCGATCCTCTCGCGAAGAGCCGGAACAAAAATGGGCACCACGTGGATGCGGTAGTAAAGGTCCTCGCGGAATCGGTTGTCGCGAACCATTTCCTCCAGGTCTTCGTTCGTCGCGCTAATCAGCCGGAAATCCACACGCATGGCCTTCTTTCCGCCCAGTCGCGTGAGCGAGTGATCTTCCAGCACGCGCAGCAACTTGCTCTGCAGCGCCGGAGTAAGAGTGGCAATCTCATCAAGGAAAAGCGTTCCCTGATGGGCCAGCTCGATACGGCCCTCTTTCATGGCCACCGCGCCTGTAAAGGCCCCCTTTTCATAGCCGAACAGCTCCGCTTCCATCAGCCCTTCGGGCAGCGCTGCGCAATTGACGCTCACAAACGCACGGCTACGTCGGGGGCTCTGCTCGTGGAGAGCGCGAGCCACTAGTTCCTTGCCTACGCCGCTTTCGCCGCGGACGATGACGTTCGTAGTCGCCTTCGCCATTCGCTTGACGGAGTCAAAGACGTGGCGCATCGCGTCGGTGGACCCGATTAAATCGCCCAGCGCGTTCTTGCGACTGATTTCCTGCCGGAGAATACGGTTCTCGCGCTGGATGTGCAGCTTTTCGACGGCGCGCTCCAGCAGATGCCGAAGAACGTCGTTGTCGATTGGCTTGATGAAGTAGTCGTACGAGCCGGCATCGATCACTTTCAAGGCAGTCGATTTCTTTGGGTCCGAGCTAAGAACGATCACGAGCGTGTCGATCTCGCTGCCATCGAGCCGGCTTAGCAGTTCCGTGCACTCGCGCACGTTCCCGGATTCGATCCCCAACAGCAAAACGTCGAGTTCGGCCTCCTGAAGAAGCCTGTAGGCGCTCTCGTAATCGGCACCTTCGAGGACTTCGAAATGCGAGCGCAACGATGACGCAATCTTCGCGCGCAAGCTTGCGTCGTCATCCACAACCGCGATCTTGGGTTTAGGTGCCCCAGGCGTTATGGGCGGTCTCCGGAGGAGGACATGGAAGCCCCCCAAGGCGTGGAAGCTGCCGGTCAGCGTCCCGGCGCCGCCGCGATTCTAGGTGCACGCGGCCACAGTGTCAACGCTTCAACTCATATAACTCATATAACCTAAGGCCAGAACTGGCACCTGCTCACTCGATTTAGAATCGGACTAATTTCCTGTTCCTCAGCGCTTGCGAGGCGGCAGGTACTTTTTGTCGATCTTGGCGACGACCACGTAATTCGGATCCACCATTTCCGTCAGGTGGATGCGGCCCACCTTCGATAAAAGCTCGTAAGCGTCAAGCTCGGAGAGGCCATAATCGGAGTGAATCCATGCAATCAGCTGCGTAAAAGCGATCCGCAGAGCGTCGTCCACGGGACGATAGATGCCCGCGGCCATGATTTCGTTCTCATTCTCGAAGCGTGGCCAGTCGATTTTCCGGCCTTTCATCACCGAAAGTTTGAGGCGAACGTGCAGCGGTACCTCAATCGCGGTTCCGGCAACCTCCCCGTCGCCCATCGCCGCGTGCCCATCGCCCATGAAGAGCAACGCTCCCGGTACATTCACCGGCAAATACAGAGTATTTCCGACACTGGCTTCGGGAGCATCCATGTTGCCGCCAAATTCCGCGGGTACCACGGAACTGCGCGCTTCACCGCCCGATGGGGCAACGCCGATGCACCCTAGAAAAAGATGCAATGGAATATTCACGGAGAAATTCGAATCGTGAGCGTGAAACGTTCCGGTTCCTCGTTCGCGATCAAGCGGATAGAGGTAAATATGCTCCGGTATCGGCGGATTGAGCATGGGCGTGTAGAACGTTGAATTCAGCGCGCCAAAACCGGGAGCGAACGCGCCAACACCTTGCGGCGAAGTCACATCCATTTCGAGGAATTGAACGGCAAGCGTATCCCCAGGCTCCGCGCCTTCCACATAGAATGGCCCCGTCAACGGGTTGTCGCCTTTGACCAGGGCCAGCGTGTCGCCCGGCTTTTGAATGGCGTTGCCGAACGCGTCCAGCGTATCGGCATCGAGTATCTCACCGGAAGCAAGGCGAGCCACCGGCGGCATCGCGCCGTAGAGGTATTTCACCGTGTCCATGGTCACCTGATACTTTACGACGCGCGGCGAGGCGTCTTGCGCGCTGGCCGTGAATGGGAAAGAGAAACAGGCCAGCAGTCCAGTCAACCATCCAGTTAGCAGACGGAATTTCATTGACAATCCTCCGGAAATCGATGGCGCGGAGATCTTAGAACACACTTGCCCGGAAACACAGGTTCCGTCTCACGAGCTTCCGATCCAGATTCCGACGGCGAATACCAATCCGCCACCGAGAATCACCTGAAGAGTGGAGGAGACCAGAGAGGTATCCATGTAGCGATGGCGTACGTAGCTGATGATGGCCAGCTCGATGGCAACCACAACTGCCGCCGCGATGAAGGCGAGATGGAAATCTGCAATCAAAAATGGCAGCGTGTGTCCGATTCCGCCTGCCGCGGTCATTAGGCCGGTCACCACTCCGCGTACCACCGGCCGGCCGCGACCCGTAAGAGAGCCGTCGTCGGAGAGCGCCTCGGCGAACGCCATCGAAATGCCGGCGCCGATCGAGGCGGCCGCGCCGACCAGAAACGCGTCGTGGCTCTTGTGCGTCGCGAGTGCTGCCGCAAAGATGGGGGCAAGCGTCGAGACCGAGCCGTCCATCAAACCTGCCAGGCCCGGCTGAATGATCTGAAGCACGAACATGCGGCGCTTCGATTTTTCCTCATCTTTGCGCGCTTCGGGGGCCAGATGCTTCTCTTCGAGCGTGGCGGCAAGGTCGCAATGCTGGCGCTCGATTTCCGCCAGATTACCGAGCAGTTTTCGCGTCGATGCGTCGGAAACCTTCGCAAGCGCGCGTTCGTAGAATCGGCGGGTCTCAAGTTCCATCACCTCCACCTGTTTTCGGACTCTGTCGATGCCAAGCGGGCGGACCAGCCACTCCGGGCGCCGCTCGATGAAACCTTTCACGTCCTGGCGGCGAATCAGCGGAATATGATCGCCGAAGCGCGAACGATACAATTCCAGCAAACTCTGCCGATGGCGTGACTCCTCGGCTTGCATCTCTTCGAACACTTTTGCAGTCGACGGGTACGTTTCACGAAGCCCGTCCGCAAAGTCCGCGTAAACGCGGCTATCCTCTTCCTCCAACTGAATCGCAACCGCCAGTATTTCGCGCTCGGTAAGATCCTTGAAGTTCTTCTTGGGCATCGTTGCCCCTCCCATGAAGACGGCGTCGAAGGGCATTATATATGGGTGGGAGCGAAGCTTTACGAACCTCTGGCGCATCCAAGAAGCGATATCGAAAAGTGCTGGGAGATCCACTCATGCCGGAAACGCTTGGCTTCATTGGATTGGGCAACATGGGCGAGCCGATCGCCGCGAATCTCTTGCGCGCGGGATACAACCTGAGAATTTTCAACCGGACCGCTCCGAAGGCTGCCCGGCTCGTGGAGCAAGGAGCGACGCTCGCCGCTCGCTCAAGTGAAGTGGCCTCGGCAGGCGGAATCGTCTTGACGATGCTCGCCGACGATCGAGCGGTCGAAGAAGTTTGCCTGGGGACGCCGTCGTTTGTCGAAAAACTTGGCGCCGGCGGAATTCACGTTTCTTGCAGCACAATTTCACCTGTCACCTCGCGGCGCCTTGCCGATCACCATGCGGAGCACGATGTCCGCTATGTAGCGTCGCCCGTGTTCGGCAGGCCCGACGCGGCCGCAGCGAAGCGGCTGTGGGTCTCGACATCGGGGCCCGCAGCGGCGAAAGAAAGAGTGCGACCTCTTTTGAATGCAATCGGCCAAGGAATATTCGATTTTGGCGAAGACGCCGGAGCGGCGAACGTCGCTAAGCTGTGCGGCAATTTCCTGGTTGCGTCCTCCATTGAGACGCTCGGGGAAATGTTCGTGCTTGCGGAGAAAAACGGCGTCAGCAGAAAAGCCGTCGCCGAAATGATTGCCAAGCTCTCGCCATTGCATGGAGGTTATGCCAATCAGATTGCGGATCGTAAATTCGAGCCGGCCGGGTTCCGGCTGGTGCTCGGCCTGAAGGATATCAACCTAATTGCGCAAGTAGCGGAGGCGAGCGGAACGCCCATGCCCCTTGCCAGCCTGCTCCACAACCGCTGGGTTTCAGCGGTCGCGAAGGGCCGCGGCGACCTCGATTGGTCCGCCGTTGCCCTAAATTCCGCCGAAGACGCCGGCCTGAACCAGAATTGATCCGGTTTTCGCAGGTAGCGGCATACTGAGGAAACGCCGCGAAATAACCCCCAAGATTCAGGGAGCTCGAAATGAAAATCGTCTCGGTAAACATCTCGCTCCCTCGAACCGTCGATTGGAAAAACCATGAGGTAACCACGGCAATTTTCAAGGAGCCGGCAGAAGGCCGCGTCATGGCTCGGAAACTCGATCTCGATGGCGATCGCCAGGCCGATCTAACCGTACATGGAGGTCCGGAGAAGGCCATTTACGGATATCCCTCCGGCCACTACTCATTTTGGCGAAGCGAGTTGCCCGGGATGAATTTGCCGTGGGGAATGTTCGGCGAGAATCTCTCCATCGAAGGTTTGAGGGAAGAAGAGACCCGCGTGGGGGATCGCTTTCGAGTTGGCGGAGCGGTTTTGATGGCCACGCAACCTCGCATTCCCTGTTACAAGCTGGCGGTTAAGTTTGGACGCGATGATATTCTGAAGAGGTTCCTGCAAAGCGAGAAAAGCGGAGTCTATTTTTCGGTCCTCGAAGAAGGTTTCCTACAAGCCGGCGATGCGGTCGAGAAGATCCAGCAGGACGAGCACGGCATCACCGTGATGGACGTTCACCGGCTATACACCGCTAGACGTGCCGACGTTCCGCTGTTGCGCCGCGCCATCCAGCTCCCCGCACTTCCGGAGGGATGGCGCGACTACTTCCGCAGGAAATTGGCGCAGGTCGAACCGTAGAATCTCCCGAAGCCGCCCTTCACAATCGCGAAGCGCTGCCCGCTCAGCTATACTCCTCCGTTGATATGAAACGCTTCCTCGTGTCGCTCCTTCATCGCAGCTTTCAAATCGGCATCACCATCAAAGGGATCGATGGCGTGTTCGAGGCCATTGGCGGGATTCTCCTGTGGTTCGTCAAACCAGCTGCCTGGAACTCGTTCGTGCGTACCATCTACCTGCACGAGCTTTCGCGGGACCCGCACGACTTCATCGCCGCTCACCTGATGCGCGCATCGGAAAGGCTGGCTACCGCCGACCCCTTATTTGCTTCGCTCTATCTCTTTTTGCACGGAATCGTGAAAATCGCGCTCGTGGTTGCGTTGTGGTTCGACCAGCTTTGGGCTTATTCCGCTACGATTGTGGTCTTCGGCGCCTTCACGGCCTACGAATTCTACCGTTTCATCCACCGACACTCGCACGTCCTCGGCGTTCTCAGCGTTCTCGACGCAATTGTCGTACTTTTGACCTGGCGCGAATACATCCGGCAGCGCCCGGAACATCGAGCCCATGCGCCACGTTCCGCTGAACACCTGTGAGCAATCGAACGGGGAAAAGCAATCGCAATCTGAATTCGTGCCGGACGGAAGCTCTCTAGAAGTCCAAGAGCGCGCGCTGCATGTGAAGTTTCGCCGTGGAGAAGTCGTAGCAATTCTGGAAGTCGCTGCATTGCCGGCACTCTTGCCATGCGTCCTCGTCGATCTGGAGCTTGCGATCCTTCTGGCCCGGCCCCACGGTATCGACTCGGATTTGGAAGACTTTTCCGGCAATCAATTTGCCGAATTGGAACTGCTCAAGATCGGGATAAATGGTGCCGAAGCAGGTTTTCATACTTTCCTCTGTATGATTCGGATTCCAACCGAAGCAAAAAATGATTACGCCTCAAGCGAAAAGAGGGACGAGCTTGCTCCTCGCCCCTCCCTATCGCGTGAGCTCATTCAGTCCGCGACGCCCACCCGCTCGGCGCGGTCCACGATTTCCTGCACATTCAAGCCCAGCCCCTTCGCGACTCCCCTACCATAAGCGGGATCGGCCTTGTAGAAGTGCTGGACCTGCAACTCTTGAATGCGTCGTGGAACAGACTTCATGCTCGCGACGATGTTTCCGACAAGACGCTCGCGCGCGTCCGGCGTCATCAAGCGGAACAGATTGCCTGGCTGCGAATAATAATCGCTGTCGAGACGATGATTGTGGCGATCGACCGAGCCCGTAATGGTCCTCGGTCGCTCGCGATAGGCAGCATCCTCGGCGGGCCCGCCAAAACTGTTCGGCTCGTAGTTGGGCGCCGAACCAAAGTTCCCGTCGAAACGCATGGCGCCGTCGCGGTGATAGGTAGCGACCGGACATTGCGGGCGATTTACGGGCAGCGCGTCGTAGTTCGTGCCCAGCCGATAGCGGTGCGCGTCAGGATAGGAAATCAAACGCGCCTGCAACATCTTGTCCGGCGAGTATCCCATGCCCGGCACGATGTTCTTGGGTTCGAAAGCCGCTTGCTCCACTTCCGCAAAATAATTTTCCGGGTTGCGGTCCAGGACCAGCTCGCCAACTTCGATCAGCGGATAGTCTCGATGCGGCCAAACCTTGGTAAGGTCGAATGGATGGATGCGATATGTTTCGGCTTCTTTTTCCGGCATCACCTGAATCGAAACGCGCCACTTCGGAAAATCCCCCCTGGCGATGGCTTCGAAGAGGTCCCGCTGCGCGTAGTCCGGATCTTTGCCGCGCATTTCATCCGCTTGCTCGCGTGTGAAATTCCTGATGCCCTGCTTCGTTTTGAAGTGCCACTTCACATAGAAGAGTTCGTTCTTGCTGTTGATCAAGCTGAACGTGTGGCTGCTGAACCCGTCCATGTGCCGATAGCCGTCTGGTGTGCCGCGATCGGAGAAAAGAATCGTCACCTGGTGCAGCGATTCCGGCGAAAGCGACCAGAAATCCCACATCATCGTGGGCGACTTGAGGTTCGTCTCCGGGTCCCGCTTCTGCGTGTGAATAAAATCGCCAAACTTCAGCGGATCGCGAATGAAGAAGACCGGCGTGTTATTGCCGGTCATATCCCAGTTGCCTTCTTCGGTGTAAAACTTCAGCGCGAAGCCGCGCGGATCGCGTTCGGTATCCGCGGAACCCTTCTCACCACCCACCGTGGAGAATCGCAAAAAAGTGGGCGTGCGCATTCCGGCAGCGGAAAACAGCTTCGCCGTGGTGTACTTGGCCATATCGGGATTCGTCGAGACGAAATAGCCGTGCGCGCCGGAACCTTTTGCATGCACCACGCGCTCGGGAATTCTTTCGCGATTGAATTGCGCCATTTTTTCGAACAGTTGATAGTCTTCAAACACCACCGGGCCGCGCGGGCCCACCGTGAGTGAGTTCTGGTTGTCCCCGACGGGGCGTCCTGCTTCGGTGGTCAGTTTCTTGCGTTGTTCGGGCATGAGGCCTCCTTTCATGGCCCCAGACTAGAGCAACCGAAGCTATACATCCAATATATAGTTCGCATAGAATGGATAGGCGCTGCCTATGGAACTGCAGCAATTGCGCTACTTCTGTGCCATCGCCGAGACCGGCAACTTCAGCCGCGCGGCCCAGCAGACGCACGTCTCCCAGCCTTCGCTTTCGCAGCAGATTCGGAAGCTCGAAGACGAATTGGGGGCGCGGCTCTTTGACCGCCTCGGCCGCACCGTTCGCCTCACCGAACTCGGGCGGGCGTTTCTTCCGCGCGCTCGCGCCGTCCTTCGCGAGCTCGAATCAGCGCGCAGCGACGTGGTCGAACGCAAAGCGTCGATTGGCGGGCCCGTTCGCGTCGGAGTTATCCCCACCATCGCTCCCTATTTTCTTCCGTCCGTTCTCGCCGCGTTCTCGCGAAAATTTCCGCAGGCGCGCGTCACCGTGGTCGAGGAAATCACACCGCTGTTGCTCGAACGGCTGCGGGCCGGAAGCATAAATGTGGCGATTGTCGCGCTGCCTCTCGAGGGTCGTGGCCACGAGTTCGAATCGTTTCCGCTAATGACCGAAAAGCTCTACGCCGTACTTCCCAAGGGGCATGCCCTGGCCGGGCGGCGTTCCGTGCCCCTCGGCGAGCTCAACGGCGAGCCCTTCCTACTGTTGCGTGACGGCCATTGTTTCCGGGAAACCGCCGTGGCCGCCTGCAAACGTGCGCGGCTTAACCCCAACATTGTTTTTGAGAGTGGTCAGTTCAGCAGCATTCTGAGCATGGTGAGCGCGGGTCTGGGAGTATCGATCGTTCCGGCGATGGCCCTCGAAAAGCGCGCGGAATGCTGTTTCGTTCCGCTGGCGGATGATCGCGCGGCGCGTACGATCGGCGCCGTGACGCTGAAGGCGGGTTCGCTGACCCGCGTTAATGAAGCATTTCTCGCGCACCTCGGTGCCAAAGTTTCAAGCCATACACGCTGACGCGCGGCCTGGCCTTTTGTATCTTGGTTGTTAGTCGCGGTAAACGAATTCAAGCCGCACGCCCGCCACTTCGATCATGTCACCTGAGGAAAGTTTCGTGGGGTGCGTGATGGGATGGCCGTTGACGCTCGGCACTCGGTCGGCCGCCCCGATGTAGTAGGAATTGTCGTCGCGGCGGTTGATCTGCGCGGCGGCTCCCGGCTTGAACCAACCGAACCAGCCCGTCAGCTTCACTGTGGCCATCGCGGACCTTCCCACCACCGTCAGTTTGTTGTTGAGCAGGTATTCGTGCTGGTCCGTCTTGCCGCTGCGCACGACGAGCGTCGGCACCTTCAGACGCCCCGGAGCAATCTGCGCTTTCTCGCCCACCGCCATAATCTTCTGCAGAAAGTCACGCCGCTCTTTGGTGTCCAGCACCACCGTCTCGGCAATCTTCGGCGGTGCGGGTCTCGAGGTGTCGCCGCCGGCCACCTGTTGCGCGCCCTCCTCCGATTGCCATACGACAATCGTGTGCTTCCCGATCACAATCGAGTCTCCTTCCTTCAGCTCCACCATCTTCACGCGCTGGCCGTTCACAAAAGTTCCATTCAGGCTGCCGAAATCCTCCAGCATCAACCGGCCCTCCTCGGCGAACACGCGCGCGTGATAATTCGAGATCGCGGGATTGTCGATTACCAGCCCGTTGTCCGGGGAGCGGCCGATGCTCACTTCCCGGGCACCCGCCACCACTTCCTTCAACACTGTCTCTTGGAATTTCAAGACTAGCTTCGGCATAGCAACATCCTCCCTATCAGGACCGGGCCCCGGAACCTTCGAACCAGCTTGCCAGTCGCGCCAGAAAACCCATCCGCTTTCGAGACGGGCCGATCACGATGGCTGTCACGTTGTCCCCGCCGCCCGCCCGGTTCGCCAGGTCGACTAAGCGGTCGGCGGTTTCCTTCGCATCTTTCGTTTCGCCGAGCACGGCGGCAATCTGCTCATTCGAAAGCTCGCGCGTGAGCCCATCTGAGCACAGCAGCACCACATCGCCGTCCATCACCAGCTGCTCGTCGAGCGCAACCTCTACTTCCGGCTCGATGCCGAGTGCGCGCAGCAGCACGCTCTGCATCTTGCTCTCGCTCGCTTCCTGCTCGGTAATCAACCCGCGTCGAACTTGCTCGGCGACGAACGAGTGATCCTGCGTCAGTTGTTCGAATTCGCCGCCGCGCAGACGATAGATTCGGCTGTCTCCCACGTGCGCCAGGCTCATTCGGCCGCCGGCGAACCACACCGCCACAACCGTCGAGCCCATTCCGTGCCGCGATTCGTCCTTGTTCGCTTCTTCGTTTACGACGCGATTTGCCAATCGAACCGCGCTCGCCAGGCGATTCGACGTGTCGGAAACTCCGTCGACGGGATTGCCGACCTGCGCCAGCGATGGATTCGCGATCCCTTCACGGCAGTGGGCGATAATCGTTTCCGCCGCCAGACGGCTGGCCACTTCTCCCGACGCCTGCCCGCCCATTCCGTCGGCGAGGACAAACAGGTTTATCTCCGGCGCCACCCGGTAACTGTCCTCGTTATTCTCGCGAACCCGCCCCATGTCCGTCCGCGCGCCAAATTGCATTGCCGTTCCCGCCTATGGAACCGATTTCTGATTTGTCCCGGGCAACGTAAACGGGTGAACGTTCGAGAATCCCTGTGTTTCGAGCCACTGCGTCACGCTGGCCACTCGCTGCCCGCCGAACGGTCCGGTCACAACCAGAAAGAAGTCGCCGCTGGCATTATGGCGCGGAATGACGGTCACCGGCAGCCCAAGTTCTTCGATCTTTTTGGCCGCCTTCTGGGCACGCTCTTCCATCGCGAACCGTCCCACCCAGAGATACGTGCTGGCGTTCCCATTGTCCCCCGCCGCGGAATTGGTCTCTCCAATTGCCTTCCCGGCACGCGGCTCGGTGTCCACCGAGGGGCCCGGTCGCGTCGTCTGCTGGCCTGCCTTATTACCCTGAGTTCCTTCGCGACGCAAGAGTGCCGCAGACGCTCGAGCCCGCTCCTGCTCTCGCGCAGGGGATCTCGCCGGGGCCGGTGCCGGCAAAATCGTCGGGGAATTCTCGGTGGCCGGTGCGGGCGGCTTCCCGGCTGCCGGCTTTGCTTCGGCATGTTTCGGTTCGACTGCAGCCGCAGGGGCCGCCGGTTGCTCGGTTGAATTCGTCGCCGGACTTGCTGGCGATCGCTCGGTCACAAATTCCGGCGGCTTCGGCGCAGCGATTCGTGCCGGCGGAGGCTGGTTGTCCGCCGACTCCATCATGGACTTCGCGCGCAAACCACCAAACACGGCCAGCGCCCCTAGGACCATCACCGTCGCCCACTTCCCGGCGGACCCGCGTTTCGCCTCAGGCTCGGCCTGCAGCGATCGAAACGACAACGCCGACGCGGCGTCTCTCGCGCGCGTTGGGTTCTCACGCGAGGCATTCCTGCTCGGAGCTTCAGCCGCATCCGCTCCCACTACGGCTCCGGGCGAACGCAGCAGCTTCTCGAGATCGACGACCGATTGAAATCGTTTCCCGGGTTCTTTCTCCAGGCACTTCAGAATGGCTCGTTCGCTGGAAACCGGGATCGTAGGATCCACTTCGTGCGGAGGGGGCGGAGTCTCGCGCATTTGTTTCAGCGCCACTGCCACGGCAGTGTCCGCCTGAAACGCCGGCGTCCCGGTGAACATTTCGTACAGCATCAGTCCCAACGAATAAATATCGGTGCGGTAGTCCACCGGCTTCCCGGCTACTTGCTCCGGCGCCATGTAAGCGGGCGTCCCGACGATCGAGCCAGTCAGCCGCGTTCCCGCTTCCATCGACCGCGCGATGCCGAAATCCATGATTTTCACATTGCCTTGCCCGTCGATCATCACGTTTTCGGGTTTGAGATCGCGATGCACGATTCCCTGCGCGTGCGCTTCGGCCAGCCCGGAGCAGATTTGCAACGCCACGTTGTTGGCTTTGCGCAGCGGAAGGCCGCCGAAGCGGTTCAGCACCGAGCGCAGACTTTCGCCCTCGACAAATTCCATCGAGGTGTACGCGACCCCGCCGATGCGGTTGAATTCATGCAGGCGGCAAACGTTCTTATGCGTGATCTTTCGCGCGTACAAAAGTTCTCGCTTGAAACGGTCCATCATCGCCTGGTCTGACGCGATCTCCGGCTTCAGCACCTTCAGTGCAACGGTCTCACCGGTTTCACGATCCCGCGCTTTGTAGACGTTTCCCATGCTGCCGTGCCCGGCTTCTCCCAGGATGTCGTACCGCTGGCTCAGCGCAGCAAGAGTCGCGGCATTAAGACTCGGAAGGTTCGTGTCCGGAGCGGAAGCCTCCGCCATCAGTGACGCGGCGTCCGGCACGTCGCTCAGCAGCACGGTCTCCCGGTTTGCCTGGGAGTCGTTCGTCCCGCTTCCCTGCGCGTTCGGTCCGTTCCGTTTGTCAGGCACACTCATATGGGCATCTTCAGCATAGGCGAGATAATGGCGCACCGCTACGAATCACGTCTCTGGTGTAAAGAAAGAGTATCGGGTGCCGCTTTCGCGTCACAAACTTCGACGCCAGCCAAGCGCGCCTGACCTTTGCAGGCCTGGCCGATTCAATGGAAATCGTGCGACGCCGTTTCCGCGCGCGTGATCGAGAGTGGCCGGACGCATTGCACTTTCACCGCGATCACGTTTTGTTGATTCTGCAGTTCGCCCTCGACTAGCAGAAATTGATTGTGTACCACAGCCACGCGATCCCGCTCGAAAAGCTGCGGCGTAATGATGGCATTAGCGATTCCGGTTTCATCTTCGAGACTGAGGAATACGAAACCTTTCGCGGTTCCCGGACGCTGCCGCGCGATCACCGCTCCCGCGACGCGAACGTGCATTCCGTCGGGAAGGCGCGTGAGTTCGATGGCAGAGCGAATACCCTGCCGCTTCAATTCCCCGCGATGGTACGTCAGCGGATGAGGCCCCACGGTCATGCCCGTTCCGCGAAAATCGGCCACCAGTCTTTCTTCCGGCGTCATCGCCAAAAGCGGGGAGCTTTCGGCGGGCAGTTCGCACGATTCCCCGTTTGTCACACCGGCCGCCGCGACCTTTGTCTCGCAGTTCGTCTCGCAGTTCTTCTCCATGCTCGCTTCGAACAATTCGCCCGGGCGCCGCGCGGCGCGCTCGATTTGCCACAGCGCGTCACGGCGATGCCTGCGCTTGCCTCCGACAAAATTCAACGCGCCGATTTCTGCGAGCGCTGCAAGCTCGAATTTCTGGATCGCCGGCACGCGCAGTTTCAAATCGTCCACCGACACAAAGGGACGAATGGCGCGCTCGCACACAATCTCCGCAGCAACGTCGGCGCGCAGACCTTTCACGTAGCGCATCCCCAGCCGCATGGCAAATCGTTCCCAGGCTTTTCCAGGCTCGGCAATTTTTTCAAGCTTGCACAGCCAGTCCGAACACGTCACGTCGATCGGCCTTACCTTCAATCCGTGCCGCTGCGCATCCTTCACCAGTGTTGCCGGCTGATAAAAGCCCATGGGCTGGTTGTTCAGCAGGGCGGCGGTGAATGCGGCGAGATAGTGGCATTTCAAAAAGGCGCTGGCGTAGGCGATCAGCGCAAAACTCGCGGCGTGCGATTCGGGAAAACCATACAACGCGAACGATGTGATCGAACGCACGATTTTGTCCTGCGTCGCGGGACCGATTCCGTTTTTCTCCATGCCGCGCCGCAACTTTTTTTCCACCTCCTTCATGCGCGCTTCCGAGCGCTTGAAGCCGAACGCGCGGCGCAATTCCTCCGCTTCGCCTCCCGTGAATCCCGCGGCAATCATGGCCATGCGCAGCAATTGCTCTTGAAAAAGCGGCACACCCAAGGTGCGTGCCAGCACCGGTTCGAGCGACGGATGGAGATAGTCGACCCTCTCCCGTCCCTGCCGCCGCTTCAAATAAGGGTTTACCATCTGCCCGACGATCGGTCCCGGGCGAATGATCGCCACCTGCACCACGATGTCGTAAAAACATTTTGGATGCAGCCGCGGAAGGCACGACATCTGTGCGCGGCTTTCGATTTGAAACATGCCGACGGTGTCCGCTTTTTGCAGCGTTTTGTAGATGACCGGATCATCCGCGGGCAGGTGTGCCAGGCTCACTTTTTCACCGTAGTCCTGTTCGATAATCTTGAGCGAATCTTCCAGCACAGCCATCATTCCCAGGCCGAGCAGGTCCACTTTTACGATGCCCATGTCGGCGCAATCTTCTTTGTCCCACTGCACCACCACGCGGCCGGGCATGGTCGCCGGTTCGAGCGGCACCACGGAATCAAGCTGCCCCTGGCACACGACCATTCCTCCGGAGTGCTGCCCCAGATGGCGTGGCAAATCCTGTACCAGTTGGCAAAGCTCGAAAAACTTGCGAATGCGCGGGTGATGCATGTCCAGACCCGCATCGCGGAATTGGCGCTCGAGTGTGTCTTTATCATCTTGAAATCCCCAGGTGCTGACCAGACCGGCCAGGCGGTCTAGCGTTTCCGGATCGAACGACAGCGCTTTGCCGATTTCGCGCGCTGCGGAACGTCCGCGATAAGTGATCACGTTGGCGGTCATCGCTGCGCCCAATTTTCCGTAGCGTTCGTACACGTACTGAATGGCGCGCTCACGCTGATCTCCGCTGGGAAGATCGAGATCGATGTCCGGCCATTCGCCGCGCTCTTCCGAGAGAAACCGCTCGAAAAGAAGTTCCATTCCAACTGGATCGACCGCGGTGATGCCGAGCGCGTAGCAGACGGCGCTGTTCGCCGCGGAGCCGCGTCCTTGCACCAGAATGTTTTTCTCGCGGCAGAAGCGCACGATGTCCCAGACGATCAGAAAATAGCCGGGAAGATCGAGCTTCTCGATCAACTGGAGTTCGCGGTCGATTTGCTTGCGCGCGCGCGCGCCCACCGGCCCCTCGGGCGGCCCGTAGCGCGAAAGCATTCCCTCGTACGTGCGCTGGCGCAGGAAACTCATCTGCGATTCGCCGCTAGGAACCGGATACTTCGGGAATTGGTATCCCAGATCGTTCAAGGTAAATTTCAGGCGCGAGGAAAGAACCTGCGTGTTGGCGACGGCTTCGGGAAGGTCCCGAAACAACTGCGCCATTTCCGCGGGCGTTTTCAGATGGCGTTCGGAATTGCGCGTCAGAAGCCGCCCGGCGGTTGTGAGATTGCGGTGGTGGCGAATGCAGGTAAAAACGTCCAGCATTTCCCGCTGCTGCGGCCGCGCGTGGCAAACGCCGTTGGTGGCCAGCAGCGGCAGATTCAAGCGGCGCGCGATTTCGACCGCCGCCTGGTTGCGTGCTTCTTCTGCGCGGCAAAAGTGGCGCTGCAATTCCACATACACATTCGAGCGGCCAAATATCTCGCAGAGCCGTCGTACGCATCCCGCCGCGCGCTGGATTCCGCCTCGCGCGAGCGCGTGCGCCAGCGGTCCTTCTTCGCCTCCCGTAAGGCAAATCAGCCCCGCGGATTTTTCCGCAGCTTCCTCCGGCGAAACATGGCCTTCGCCTTTTCGCGCGCGCAATTTCATGCACGTAATCAGGCGGCAAAGATTCTGATATCCGGCGCGCGTCTCGACAAGCAATGGATAGCGCCAGCCTTCAGCGGACGTCACTTCCGCGCCGATGTGCGCCTGGATGGGAATCTTCTTCGCCGCGAGATAAAAACGCGGCGCGCCATACACGCCGTCGCGATCGAGCACGGCCATCGCTCCCATTCCAAGTTCCGCGCACAGGCTCGCCAATTCCTCGGGCACCGAAGCGCCTTCGAGAAAACTGAACGCGGAACGCGCATGAAACTCGGTATACATTCAGTCGTACATTCCTCGCACGAACCAGTTCTGAAGGATTGCGTCGTAATAAAAGCGGTACAGACCACACGGCGGGAGCGCTGTCCTTTTTATATTTTGCCCATTTTTATAAGGGTGCTCGGCCGGCAGTCGCGACGAATAATAAAAGCGGATTTCGAGGTCCCACTCATCCTGCTGCCAGCCGTCCTCACGCCACCAATCTCCCGAAGTGCGCCAGGGACCGCAAGCGGCAACCACATCGCCGCGCATGCCGCGAAACCCAACGCGCACCGGGCGTCCCTCGCACAGCTCAACACTTGCCGGAACGGAAGGCCTGAAAACTCGGAAGGCAATCGCAGGAACGACATCGGATTTTCGCCGAGCACGACCATTTTCACGGGCGCCATTCTCGCGGCCAGCTTCCGCTGCGCTGCGCCCATTTTTACGGCGATTCTCCGCCGCGCCAAGGGAAGTAGCGAACCGGCTCATGCGAAACTCGTCGGGCCGGTGCGTATCGGTCGATTCGGGCGAACCGATATTCGCGTCGCCCACCAGATTTGCGATTCGCGCCACCGTAAGCTCGAGCTTTTCAGGATCGGGCGAAGCGGGAAGAAACAATCCGCCCTGGGCCACGCGTGGCCGTGCCGGGTCGGCGGTCATGGTGATTTTCACAATCGGCGCGAGCGGAGGATCTCGCTGCAAGTGCAAGCGAAGCAATTTCAGGAGCATTTTCGAATCGCGCATCGGCACGGGCAGCGCGAGGGTTTTCTGGTAGGTTTTCGGCGCGCTCTTTCCCAAGAAATTCTCACTCAACGAGCAGAAATCCTTTTCAAACGAAGGCTTCAAATCGAATCGCACTTGAATCGTGGACGCAGCGAGCGAACGCGCCGCTAGCCGCGCGCACAATTGATCGAGCAGGCGGCCGAGCAGGAACGCGAGCGGCTCGAGTTCCTCGACCGAGTCTTCGAGCTCCATCTCCTCTTCGAAAAAAAGAGCGGGTTCGGCGAGCGTCAGCGAACGCGTGCGCACGCCTCGCGCCAGTTCGTGCAGGCGAACTCCCTCTTGCCCCAGGCGTTCGGAAAGTTCGAGGACGGGCAACGTCCCAAGGGCCGCGCAATTCCGCACGCCCCAGTGCTCCAGGGTTTCCAGAATTTCCGCGGACGGCAAAAGCGCGCTCACCGGCAGGGAGCCCAAACGCCGGGCCTCTTCGCCGGGAGGAATCACGGTGATGCCGGGAAAACCGCGCGCCGCGTGCAGGGCCGACTCCATATTCGAAGCGACGGCGACGTTCGCAATCAGGCCAAGTTTCAATGCGCGCTCGATCAATTGCGACGCGATTTTTTCTTCCGGGCCGAATAGGGAAGCGAGGCCCGCGAGGTCGAGAATGATGGCGTCCGGAGCGGCATCTTCCAGGCGCGGCGAAACCGACCATCCGAGGTCGAGCAAAGCGGCGTGCGCGGTTTTTTCAAGCGCCAGGGAACGAGGACAGATTTCAACCGCGCCGAAATCGCTGGCTTGCAATTTGTTCATGCCAAGCTCGATTCCCACAAGCCAAGCCGCTTCGTTCGCCGCCACGACGCTGGAGAGCGGCGGAGCGCCTTCGATCAGCGCGACCGCGCGGCCGCGAAGCGCGGGCTCGGCGCGCACCACGGACTGCACCATGAAATCGGGCACGTAAATGGAAGCAAATGCCATAAAAATCCATTTTCGAATTGGATAGCGGGCGGCTGCAAAATCCGTGGCGCAGCGTCTTGATTCATTTCCGCTTGCATTTTTCGACCGGCAAGCCGCCCAGGTAACCCCACATGGCTTTCGTTTCAAAGATTCCTGTGTCAACTGAGTTTGCCGCAGCGAAATCGTCGTGGAATCCTGTGCCGGCGACCGGCGGCATGCGGGAACGCAGTACTTCTGCGCGGACATCGAAACCATCGAGCAGGCACGCCGAAAAAAAATCCGCGCCGTGAGTTTCACGCGCGTGATTTTCAAGCGCCCGAATTTCCCCGGTAGATGTCCAGCGGGCCGGCTGGGCTTCGAGCCGCAGCACAAGCGAGGCGCATGTTTTGGCGTTGGCCTCCTGTTCGAGGAGCATCAGAATCGTCGGCGTATCTTCCACCGCGCGTCGGAAACGGAACCACGCGTTCAGTGGAACATAGCGCACAGTTTCCGGAGGAATATCGCTCAGATCCACAGCCACCAGACCGAAGCCTCCGCCTTGCAGGAGCAGGTCTGTCGCGCGAAGCGCCTGATCGATATTCCGGCAGCGCACCCAAAGCAATTGCTTCAGCTCCACGCCGGCCGCTTCGGCGGACTGGGGATCGAAAGCGTCGCGCCCATCCACCAGCGCACACACTTCCGCGTGCGCCGTTCTCTCCGCCAGCGCCGAAAGCAGCAAGCTGGTGCGGCCGGAGCAGGACGGGCCGCAAATTTCCGTGAGCCCGCCGCGCGGCAAGCCTCCCGCGAGAGAATCAATTTCCGGAATGCCGGCGGGAACCGTTTCGATGATTTTGCGGTCGCGATACCGGAAGGGCGCAGTGACGCGCCCGGCCAGAGCCAGTTCGACACGAGAGCGCAAGGCAGCGAGCTTAACGGGCATAGCGGCGGACCCAGGGGCGAGAGAAAGAAAGAGGACAATCTTCGCTTTTTCTTCGCCTAAGCGAAATTCTCTACGAAGAAGCAGCGGTTGTCAAGCCGCGCAAGAGGCGCAAGAGGCGGAGCGCACCAGGATCGCACTCCGCCTCTTGCGGGTGGGCGGACCGGATTATCTCCACGGGCTCAATGCGCGGGCGCGATGCCGAGTTGCGCGAACGTGACGTAGTGGCCGGCGGGATCCTGGATGCCGATTTCCCTGGCGCCGTAAAACGTGGTGCGCACCGGCATCACTACATCGATGCCCTTGATGGCGGCGATAACCTCATCGAGATTCGCGACTTCGATGTAGAGAAACGTCGGGCCTTTTTTCACGGCTTGCGCGGCAAAGGAGACGTCCTTCTCGGCGCTGGCGTAGCTTTGATACATCAGTTCGACGCCATCTTTCTCGACGGCCGCGAATCCGAGTTTATTCCCCTCCGGAACCTCGATGGTCTTCTGGAAACCGAGCCGCTCGACCCAGAACTTCACGCACGGCTCGATTTCGTCGACAAACAGCACGGCGGTTATTTTTTTCACTTTCATGGCTTCCGGTTTCTCCTTTTGTTGGATGGGTGCAGACGACAGGCCGAAAAACAAAGCCACGGCGGCGGGGACAAGAGCAGCGAATCGCATCTTGATTTCCTCCTTATTTTCTTCTTGCCATGTTAACTAGTCTTGTTTAGACTAGTGGCAAGTTACAGCAGCAAATTTCGCGTGTCAAGGAGAATTTTCATGCCCGATAAGGAAAGACGCCTCGAGGACCTGATTTCGATCGGACCCGTCATGCTTCGCGATTTTGAGGTTCTGGGGATTCGCAGTGTGGCACAGCTATCGCGCCAGAACCCGCGGAAACTTTACGATAGACTCTGCCGCGCGACCGGACAGTACGTTGACATTTGCTGCCTCGACGTATTCAACGCTGCAGTCGCGCAGGCGCGAAATCCGCTTCTCCCAGCCGAGAAATGCCTCTGGTGGTATTGGAGCCGGAAGCGCAAGGCAAGCGGGAGGGCCAGAAGGGAAGGAAGATGATGCGCACCGCTAAATCGCGCAACTTGACGACGCCAGACCTCGTCCTGCTTAGCCTTCTGGCCGAGCGGCCGATGCACGGTTACGAAGCGAACGCCGAACTGGAGCGCCGCGAGGTGCGCGATTGGGCGGGCATCTCGCGGCCCCAGGTGTACTATTCGCTCGAGAAACTCGCGCGCCAGGATTTAATACGCGCAACAGAAAGCGACACACCGAACGCAGGGCCGGAACGCCGCGTCTTCGAAACGAAGGCGAAGGGACGCGCGGCACTTGCCGAGGCCCTGGAGCGCGAGGATTGGACCACGCAGCGCGAGCGTCCGCCGTTTCTCACCTGGATTGCGCTTTCCTGGCAGGCGCGGCCCGGCGCCTTTCGACGGCAGATTCAGCGCCGCCAGAAATTTCTTACAGCGGAGCTGGCTCGGGAACAGGCCACGCTGCGCGCAATTCACCAGGAGGTCGGCCACCGTTTCCACGAAGCGGTCTGGGTGGTCAGTTTTACGATTCAGCAAATGAGCCTTGAGCTTCGCTGGCTCCGCAAGCTCGAGCGTGAAATCCCACGACGAGCCCCGGCACAGAACCCTCCGTCCGCGGAGAAGAATACTTGAGAATAATAGGGAGCCACGCCCGCCTAAATCGCACAACCCCTGGCTGATTGGCTGCGCGGCATAAGCACGGCGGACCTGCCGCCCGGCCGAGAGGCAATTGAAGCCTGCCATTGATTCGTCTCGCGTGTCGACATTTGGACGGACATTGATTGGGCGTCCAACCGTCCGACATTTTCCCCGGCCGCCGGGATTGCTTCATCCTCACCGAACTTTTCCAGAATCAATTGTTTAACGCGATCCCGAGTGCTCACCACCGTTGGCACCCAGCATGCCTTTCCATAGGTGCGATTCGCTGACGATTGCGAGGAACAGAAGGTGAGGAGAAATGATAAAAGAGATTTCAAAATTTGCCATCGGCGCAGTGCTTTCGGCGATGTTCACCGCCCCCTGCTATGCACAGACCGCCAGCTCGAGCGTTAATTACGGTCGGCCCCACGCCCTGCTCTCGATTGATCGAATCATCAACAAAACGAATCAAACGATTGTGCCCGGCGCCGCGAAATTCAGCGGATCGTTGAATCCGGAGAAGAGCGATCCGGCAAAGTTCGCATTCAGTATTTATCCCGCGACCTCAAGCTCGTCCTCCGCTTCCTTCCTGCTGTACCAAAATGGAGGAAAACCCCCTGCCCACTTCCGTTGCTTGTTGGCGGGAGACTACCAACCTGACCGCAGCATGGAGCGCCTGCTCCCGATCGAAGAGGTTCAAACATTGTTTTTCGAGCAGTCGAGCCTGCGGCTCGTCCAACTCTGGAGCGGAAGGTTGCAGCTGGATGGCGTCATGGGCACGCTTAGCATGCAGAACGTCGAGCTCGGCCCTTCAGCCTCTGGCGGCCTTCGGGACTTTCGCCCCCCGCGAGAAATTTTTCCCGGCGGGCCACGTTCGGTCGATCTCTATGGAGTCAGCGTGAGCCTTCAGCTTGACCGGAAAGCGCGGACGGAACGCGCGCCCCAGGTATGGCGGTATCTGTCGCGAGTTGTCGGGGACGTCCTAGGTTGAACTGCAATGCTTCGGTCTCGAAGTCATCACGGATGTTCGATGAAGAAGAAAGAAATGGCGAAGACAAGCATAGCCAAATCCGCATGCAAGGAGGAGGGAAACATGGAATTCGTAACCATCTCAGGCACTGACTTGAAGGCCTCCCGTATCGGCCTCGGCACGTGGGCGATGGGCGGGTGGATGTGGGGCGGTAGCGATGAACAGGAGGCCGTTCGCACCATTCGGGCCGCGCTGGATAAGGGAGTCAATCTGATCGACACCGCCCCGGTTTACGGCTTCGGCCGCTCGGAAGAAATTGTTGGACGGGCCATCGCGGAATCAGGAAAACGCGACCAGGTGACCTTGGCCACCAAAGTAGGTCTTGAATGGCGGGACGGAGCCGTGTTCCGAAATTCTTCACGCGAACGCATCCTCCGTGAAGTCGAAGATTCGTTGCGACGCCTTCAGACAAGCTACATCGACGTCTACCAGGTTCACTGGCCGGATCCCCTGGTACCCATCGAAGAAACCGCCGAAACGATGGCGCTGCTTTATCGGAACGGCAAGATTCGAGCCGTTGGCGTGAGCAATTACTCGCCGCAGCAGATGGAACAGTTTCGCCGAGCGGCGCCACTCGACACCGATCAGCCCCCCTACAATTTGTTCGAGCGCCAGATCGAGCAAGACGTTCTTCCATTCGCTTTGCAAAACGGCATCAGCACGTTGACCTACGGCTCTCTTTGTCGAGGATTGCTGAGCGGCCGGATGAAGCCGGACACCCAATTTGTTGGGGACGATCTGCGCAGGGTCGATCCGAAATTCCACCCGCCCCGCTACGCCCAGTACCTGCAAGCGGTGGAGCGTCTCGATCATTTTGCGCAGGAGAATTACGGCAAGCGGGTGCTTGATTTGGCGATTCGCTGGACGCTGGACCAACCAGGGGTCAGCGTAGCCCTGTGGGGTGCGCGCCACCCCGGGCAGCTGGCGCTGGTTGATAACGCCGCTGGATGGACGCTGGGCGCGGACGCTCGGCGAACCATCGACCAGATCGTTCGCGAGACGGTGACTGACCCTGTTGGGCCGGAGTTCATGGCCCCTCCGGCACGGCCCGCTGACGCTCGCTGGGCTGCCTCCAGTCGGGGCAGCGCAAAATGGAGCACCGGCTGCTAGAAAACGAGAGCGTCACAACTCAAATGGAAAGGATTCTTTGGGACCTGGAACCAAACGCCCCGTGAAATAACCATCTTGCAAAATGCCCGCGCAGCGGCCCAGAATCGTCTCCGCGCGTTCAGTAAATTGCAGAAAGCACACGCGGCATTACCGGAGCGGAAGGCATGTCTAGGTTCAATCCTCTTCTGTGGCCGAAGCCGCCTGCGATTTGGAGCTATGGAATTGCCCTTCTGTCGGTTGGCGCAGCACTGATCGTCTCACGGTGGCCGACGTTTCATCTACAGTCTGCTCCCGTTTCACTCTTTCTTTGTGCCGTCATTTTCAGTGCGTGGTTCGGCGGAGTCGGGCCCGGGCTGCTCGCGACGGCCGTGTCCGCTCTCGGTTTCTACTACTACTTCCTGCCCCCTACATATTCTTTGGTTGCGAAGCCCGAAGAGATACCACGCTTCGCCATCTTTACGGTGTCAGCCCTGTTTGTCGGTTCGCTGGGTGCGGCGCAAAGGAGCGCCACAGAATCGCTCAGGCGCGCCCGCGACAACCTAAAAGGAACGGTTCAAGAGCTCAAGAGTGCCAACGAAGCGTTGCAAGAAGAGAGCCGCGAACGCAAGCACGCCGAGGAGGCCCTGCGTCAGGCGCGAGCAGACCTCGCACACGTCAGCCGCGTGACCACCATGGGAGAGCTCACGGCTTCCCTGGCACACGAAGTGAATCAACCGATCGCCGCCGCCATCACCAACGCCAAGACCTGTTTGCGCTGGCTGGCGGCCGATACCCCCAATCTCGAGGAAGCACGAGCAGCTGCCGCGAGAATCGTAAAAGACCAGACCCGTGCTGCGGAAATCATCAGCCGAATCCGCCTGCTTTTCAAGAAGGGTACTCCGGAATTGGGGTTGGTTGACGTAAACGAAGTGATTCGAGGAATGGTCGTCCTCCTGCGCAGCGAGGCAGCGCGATACTCCGTATCCGTCCGGACGGAGCTGGGAGCAGATCTTCCCCAGATTATGGGAGACCGCGTGCAATTGCAGCAGGTGCTGATGAACCTCATGATGAATGGCATCGATGCGATGAAGGATGTGCATGGGACGCGCGAGCTCGCCATCCAGTCCGAGCGAGCGGAAAACGAGCAACTGCTGGTGTCCGTCAGCGATACCGGCGTGGGGCTGCCCCCGCAACAGGCAGACCAGATCTTCCATGCGTTCTTCACCACCAAGCTTCATGGGACCGGCATGGGGCTTCGGATCAGCAGCACCATTGTGGAATCGCATGGCGGCCGCTTGTGGGCGGCTGACAACTCGCCACACGGCGCAAGTTTTCACTTCACTCTACCCACCAAAGTCGAGGCTCATGAATGACGTCGGCAGGCGCTCCCACCGTGTTCGTCATTGATGACGATGCCGGTGTGCGTGCGTCCATCGAAGGCCTGCTGAAATCGGCGGGCCTGCGGTCGGAGTCCTTCAGCGCTGCCGAAGAGTTCCTTCGCAGCAAACGCCCGGACGGACCAAGTTGCCTTGTTCTGGACGTCGGCCTTCCTGGAATCAACGGTCTGGACTTTCAGCGTGAGCTGGCTGACGCGGGCGTCCAAATTCCCATCATCTTCATCACCGGTCATGGAGATATTCCCATGACCGTGAAGGCCATGAAATCCGGTGCGGTGGAGTTTCTGACCAAGCCCTTCCAAGATCAGGATTTACTGGATGCGATCCACCAGGGTTTGGATCGGGACCGAGTGCTGCGCCAACAGCAGAGTGGGCTTGCCGAGTTGCGACGGCGTTATGAAGCGCTAACCGCGCGGGAACGCGAAGTGATGAGCCTGGTGGTTTCGGGGATGCTAAATAAGCAAATCGCTTCTGAACTCGGAACCAGCGAAATCACCGTGAAGATCCACCGCGGCCACGCGATGCGGAAGATGAAGGCCGAATCACTGGCGGAGCTGGTTAGAATGGCGGCAAAGCTGGAGCTCGCGCCCGGCAAGAAGTAGTCAATGCCGTGCCTGTTCCGCAAGACAGTTTTGTCAGGTCGCAGTTCTCCGGCTGAACTGCCGTCTTCTCAACTACCCTCAAGAGATCGCAGCTACCGGGACGACCCTCCGAGCTGCTCATACCAACGTATAATTGCGCCGTTCCGGGCGACCTGCTATTTTCCTGCCATGATGACTCAGGGAAAGACCAAACCAGTCGCGGTGGTCGATGATGATGACTTGATGCGCGGAGCATTGCTGGGCCTGTTGAAAGCGGTCGGCCTGCCGGCGCGTGAATTTGCTTCGGCGGAGGAATTTTTGAACTCCGGCCTGCAGCATGAGGTCGGATGTCTAATCGCAGACATCCGCATGCCGGGAATCTCCGGACTCGAACTACAGGCCAAGCTGAACGCTGATCATTGCAGGATTCCGATCATCTTCATCACAGCCCATGGCGACGAAAAAATGCGGTTGCAGGCGTTGAGAGCCGGCGCAGTAGAGTTTCTGGCAAAACCATTCGACGACGAAGCCCTGCTCGTGAGTGTTCGGGCCGCTCTGGAAAATTGAGCTCGATAGGGACGTCCGCGCGCGGGCACCAGGAGGTCTTCTGTGGGAGCTGTTGAAAGGTTGGGGTCCGGGGACCAGGACCGTGATCCGCGCAAATTCGAACAGATTATAGGCAGCAGTCCTGCGCTGGAATCGGTGCTCGAACAGGTCGAGCGGGTGGCGCCAACGGATTCCACGGTCCTGCTCCAGGGAGAAACCGGCACCGGCAAAGAATTGATCGCGCGCGCGATTCACAACATCAGCTCGCGCTGCGGGCGCCCGTACATAAAGCTGAACTGCGCTGCCATTCCGTTCGATCTATTGGAAAGCGAGTTTTTCGGCCATGAGAAGGGCGCTTTTACGGGCGCCATCGCGCAAAAGGCCGGTCGTTTCGAAATGGCCGACAAAGGGACGCTTTTCCTGGATGAGATCGGCGATATCCCCTTGGCGCTGCAGTCCAAACTACTGCGCGTCTTGCAGGAGCAGGAGTTCGAGCGCTTGGGCAGCACTCGAACTCACCAAGTGGACGTTCGGCTCGTGGCTGCCACCAACCGAAATTTGGCGGATATGGTGAAGCGCAACGAATTTCGCAGTGACCTGTATTACCGGTTGAACGTTTTTCCGATCGCGCTGCCACCCTTGCGGGAACGCCGGGAAGACATTCCAGCCCTGGTGGAGCATTTTGTCGAGGTTTTTGGTCGCCGGATGGGCAAGCAAATCGAAGAAATTCCTCAGGAAGCGATGTCTGCGTTTAGCTCATATCCGTGGCCGGGGAACATTCGAGAACTGCAGAATTTCATCGAGCGGAGCGTGATCCTGAGTGACGGGAGCGTTCTGCGTTCTCCCCTAGCGGAACTAAAATCATCCCTCGAAACTGAATCGCTGGGAGCTACCACACTAGAGGAAGCCGAACGAGATCACATCCTCAAGACACTCGAGGCCACTCGGTGGGTCGTCGCCGGCCCTAGTGGTGCTGCTGCGCGTCTGGGAATCCCGCGGTCAACGCTCTACTTCCGCATGCAAAAGCTTGGCATCTCCCGATTCAACTAGGATGCTCGTCCCGCGCAGCAGATTTGCCGTGATGCAGGAGTGACTGTTCCCTGGAATTGACGACCGATCGAATTCGGGATCAGCGCGCTTTTCTCGCGTTACTCTGGGTAGCTCTACTCCGATCTCGATTCTCGGCTCATCGAGGCTCATTCCCTCTGTCTCGAGGCGTCCACTCGGCCGACGGCTATCCAATCCGTTGGACACTTCCCGTGTCGGCCCCAACACCTCTCGGTTCATGTCCTCTAGCTTAAGCGCACCTATTTTCAGCCACTTGCTGCAATTTGCGATGACGCTTCTCTTTGGCATCCCTGCTGCATCCACCACCCGTGTGAGGCATGAAAAGGTTGGATTGAGGACGTGAATCATGTGGATCGTTCGACTGGCATTGCGGCGGCCTTATACCTTCGTGGTTATGGCCATACTCATTCTGATCCTGGGGATGCTCGCAATCGTTCGCACCCCAACGGATATTTTTCCGAACATCAACATTCCGGTTGTCAGCATTATTTGGACTTACAACGGTCTCGTGCCCGAGGATATGAGCGACCGCATCGTCAGCATCACTGAACGTGCGCTTACCACCACCGTTGACAACATCGAGCACATCGAATCCCAGTCCCTGAACGGAATCGCTGTTGTGAAGGTGTTTTTGCAGCCAACCGCGAACATTCAGCAGGGCATTGCACAGATCACGGCGGTTTCTCAGACTCAGCTCAAGCAGTTGCCGGCAGGATCGACGCCGCCACTGATTCTGGCCTATAGCGCATCGAGCGTGCCCGTCCTGCAGCTGGCCCTGTCCGGTCGAAACTTGTCAGAACAGGAGCTCAATGACTATGGTCTGAATTTCATTCGCACCCAGATCATTACGGTGCCGGGTGCATCGGTTCCTTATCCCTATGGCGGGAAACAACGCCAGGTGCAAGTGGACCTCAATCCGACGGCGTTACAGTCGAAGGGCCTGTCCGCACTGGATGTAGTGAATGCTCTCAGCGTCCAGAATCTAATCCTGCCCACGGGAACGTCCAAGATCGGCTCCAGGGAATACGATGTTTCCATCCCCAATGCGGCGCCGCAAACGATTGCGGACCTGAACCGCATCCCGATCAAAACAATCGGCGGTACTACCATTTACATCAAAGACGTCGCCTGGGTGCGCGATGGCTTCCCCCCGCAAACGAATATCGTGAAGGTGAACGGGCAGCGGTCGGTATTGCTGACCATTCAAAAGGCGGGCGATGCGTCAACCTTGAACGTAATCTCAGGCATCAAGGCTCTTCTTCCTCAAATTCGGACCACGGTTCCATCCCAACTGAAGATAGACCCGCTGGCCGATCAGTCGATTTTCGTTAGCGGCGCCATCAGCGGCGTGGTCCGGGAAACTCTGATTGCGGCCTGTCTGACCGCTTTCATGATTCTGACATTTCTGGGCAGTTGGCGAAGCACCCTTATTATCGTGACCTCTATCCCTCTGGCGATCCTGACCTCCATCATTGTGTTCAGCGCCCTCGGCCAAACGATCAATATCATGACGCTTGGGGGTCTCGCACTGGCGGTCGGCATCCTGGTGGATGATGCCACCGTCGAGGTCGAGAATATCAATCGCAATCACGAAGCGGAGCCAGAGAAGGACATGGACCAGATTGTCCTCGACAGCGCGGCGCAGATTGCGACACCCGCCTTCGTATCCACGCTCTCGATCTGCATTGTGTTTGCTCCGATGTTCTTGCTGACCGGCGTAGCGCGGTACCTGTTTGTGCCGCTCGCGGAAGCGGTGGTTTTCGCCATGTTGGCCTCCTACCTGCTTTCCCGGACGATTGTCCCAACCATGGCCAAGTATCTCTTGCGTGGAGAAAAAAAGGAGGCCGGAGATGGCGTTAGCCGCAATCCGCTGGTAGGAATTCAGAAGCGCTTTGAAGCGGTCTTCGAGGCATTCCGCGGAAGCTATCGCGCGATGCTCGAGACATGTCTCCGCCACCGGCGGGTTTTCCTGATTGCGTTCTTCGCGTGCTGCCTTGGCTCCCTGGCAATTCTCATTCCCTGGCTGGGCCAGGACTTCTTCCCCAGCGTGGACAGCGGGACTTTCAAACTTCACCTGCGAGCTCCTACCGGCATGCGCATTGAAGAAACGGCCAACCTCTGTGATCTGGTGGAGCAGTCGATTCGACGACAGATTCCGGCCGACGAAGTCCAGAGTGTCATCGACAACATAGGCTTGCCCTATAGCGGCATCAACCTCTCGTACAGCAACTCAGCGCCGGTTGGATCATCGGATGCCGACATTCTTGTGAACCTGTCCGCCAAGCATCATGCGACGGACAACTACATTCACCAGCTTCGGCTCACACTCCCCAAACAGTTCCCGGGTGTGAGCTTTGCTTTCCTGCCCGCTGACATGGTCGGCCAGATTCTAAACTTCGGCCTGCCGGCTCCCATTGATGTTCAGGTCGTCGGAAACGATCTGGAGGGAAACCGCCGTTACGCAGATGGCCTGCTCGCGAAAATGAGAAACATTTCAGGAACGGCGGATCTTCGAATCCAACAGCCCTTCGACCAGCCCTATCTCAATCTCAGAGTGGAACGTACGAAAGCAGAGCAGCTTGGATTTACCGCTCACGATATCGCGCAGAACCTCTTGGTTTCATTGAGCGGCAGTTTCCAAACTTCTCCTACGTTCTGGGTTGACCCCAAAAATCGTGTCAGCTATCAAATTGCGACTCAGACGCCGCAATATCGCACGGACACGTTGCAAGATCTTGAGAACATCCCCATCACGGGTACGGACCCAACCGCTCCCCCATCGATCATGGCCAGCTTAGTTTCCACGCAACGGGGAGCAGGCATGGCCGTGGTTTCGCATTACAACGTGGCGCCGGTAATCGACATTTTTGGTGCTGCCACGGGACGCGACCTGGGGGGCGTGGCAGGTGACATCAACAGAGTCATTGACGCCACACGCCAGCAATTGCCGCGCGGTTCTCAAGTCGTAGTTCGCGGGCAGGTTCAGACGATGCGCTCCTCCTACGTCGGCCTTTTGAGCGGTCTGGCGTTCTCGATCGTGCTCATATACTTGCTGATCGTGGTCAACTTTCAATCCTGGTTGGACCCTTTGATCATGATTTCCGCGCTGCCCGCGGCGCTCGCCGGGATCGCCTGGTTCTTGTTTATAACCCACACCACTCTGAGCGTGCCAGCACTCATGGGAGCCATCATGTGCATGGGCGTGGCAACCTCCAACAGCATATTGGTCGTGAGCTTTGCTTCGGAAAAAATGATGGAAGGAAACGATTCCGTCAGCGCCGCACTGGAGGCAGGCTTCACGCGCTTTCGCCCGGTGCTGATGACCGCTTTAGCGATGATCATTGGCATGGTGCCGATGGCTCTCGGACTGGGTGACGGCGGTGAACAGAATGCTCCTCTCGGCCGGGCGGTCATAGGCGGACTGATTTTCGCGACAGTTTCAACGCTTTTCTTTGTGCCGGCATTTTTCAGCGTTCTACAGAGTTCACGCCGGCATCCGGCCCAAACGGGAAGTCAGCCATGAGCGCCATTTTGCGTGGAGTCACTATGTCACATCAAATTGAGAATGGAAAACAGATGGGCGGACCTTCAGGCCCGCCGAAAGACGTTGCGGTAGGAAGGTCTCGGCTCAGGCGACGGCTGTATCTGCCGGCTGCGCTGATTGCGGTCGTCACTCTTTTGATAACGGGAATATGGTCACGCGTCCGGGCACGTACACTCTTACGCGCGGAGACAGCACAAGTGGCTCTCGCCGCGGTGTCGGTTGTTACGCCAAAACAGACTGCGCCTGCCCAGGAGATCATCCTTCCCGGAAACGTACAACCGTTCATCACTGCCCCGATTTACTCCCGTACGAATGGTTATCTAAAGAAGTGGTATTTCGATATTGGGGCGCATGTCAAGCAAGGGCAATTACTTGCGGTCATCGAGACGCCAGAAGTGGATCAGCAGCTCCAGCAGGCTCGCAGCAACCTGTTAACGGCGCAAGCAAATCTCGAGCTCGCTGCCATCACCAAAACCCGATATCAGGGACTTTTGAAAAGCAACGCTGTGTCGCAGCAGGACGTCGACAATGCCGTCGGTGCCTATAACGCGAACAAAGCCATCGTCGAAGCAGACCAGGCAGCCGTCGAGCAGTTCACGGCCCTGGTATCTTTTGAGAGGATCTACGCACCGTTTGACGGGGTAGTCACCGCTCGAAACACGGATATCGGCGATCTGATCAGTTCCGGCAGCAATGGCGGTGTGAAGACCGATCTGTTTCACATCGCTCAGCCCGGAAAGTTGCGTGTTTACGTAAACGTCCCGGAGGAATACTCGCGGGGGATCAAAGTCGGGATGAGCGCAGATCTCAGCCTCGCTGAGTTCCCCGGACGCAAGTTTCAGGGAAACCTGGTGCACACGGCCGATGCCATCAATGTGGCAACCCGCACCTTGCTGATCGAAATCGATGTGGACAATCCTGCAGGCACGCTGCTCACGGGCTCCTATGCAGAGGTCCACTTGCAGGTGCCGACGCAGGCCTCCACGTACCTGATTCCGGTCAATACTCTGTTATTCCGTTCGGAGGGTTTACGCGTCGCCATGGCAAGAGACGGGAAGGTCGTATTGGCTACCGTAACCCCCGGGCACGATTTCGGTAGTCAAATAGAAATTGTCTCCGGCCTGAAATCGGACGACCAGGTCATTGTCAATCCACCCGACTCAATCGTTTCTGGACAGGAAGTGCAAATTGTTCAGGCAACATTGCCAGGAGATATCAAGTGAAACGGCTTCGAAAGTTGATCTTGCTCAAGAACTCGCGCCGAGCACCTTTGTTCATCGTTCTGCTCGCGACCGCGGTGCTCCAGCTCAGTGGTTGCTCGGTTGGACCGAAGTACCACATTCCTGTGACGGAAACTCCTCAAGCCTATAAAGAGGTAGGGAACTGGAAGCCTGCGCAACCCAACGACCAAAATCTCGGCGGTACGTGGTGGACCATTTTCCAAGATCCGCAGCTGGATGCGCTGGAACTCCAAGTTAATGTCTCGAATCAGAATCTGAAGGCTGCTGAGGCGCAGTATCAGCAAGCACGAGCCGCTCTGCGCTACTCCCGGGCTGACTACTACCCGACCCTTACAGCCGGGCCGTCGGCCACTCGCACGCGAGTGTCTGCCAATCGGCCGCCTCCTAACTCGATTCTCAATGGCATCACCGAGAATGACTTCGTGTTGCCCGTCGACCTCTCCTACCAGGTGGACGTTTGGGGAAGAGTGCGGCGCACGGTCGAGTCTAATCGGGAACTCACACAAGCGAGCGCCGCAGACCTGGCTACGGTCAATCTGAGCATGCACGCGGATCTAGCCATTGATTACTTTCAGGCCCGCAGCCTGGACGCCCAAGAACAGCTCCTAAACTCTACAGTGAAGCAGTATGAGCAGGCATTGGAATTGACCCTAAGTCGTTTTCAGGGAGGAATTGCTTCGGAAGTAGAAGTTGAGCAGGCGAAGACCCAACTGCAAACTACTCGGGCAGCGGCGATTGATGTGGGCGTGCTACGAGCGCAGTACGAGCACGCGGTTGCAATTCTCATTGGGAAACCTCCCGCGGAGTTCAGTCTTCCTCCGCTGCCGCTGACCGCACCGCCCCCACATGTTCCACTCAGTGTGCCCTCCGAACTGCTCGAAAGGCGCCCGGACATTGCAGCTGCGGAGAGGCGCGTGGCGGCCGCCAACGCCCAGATCGGAGTCGCGAAATCGGCCTATTACCCAACGATAAGTTTGGGCGCTTCTGGGGGATTTGAAAGCTCCGCCCTCACGACCCTGCTGCAGGGACCGAGCGGGTTATGGTCCTTTGGACTTTCTGCCGTGGGGATCCTCTTTGACGGGGGAAGACGCCGTGCCCTCACCGATCAGGCGCGTGCCGCTTACGACTTTCAAGTCGCTTCCTATCGAGAGAGTGTGCTGACTGGATTCCAACAGGTGGAAGATAATCTGGCGGCCGTGAAAACCCTGGAGAACGAGGCCAGAGTCCAAGATGAAGCAGTGGCGACGGCCCAACGGTCGCTCGATCTTTCAATCACTCGCTACAAAGGCGGCGTTACAAGCTATTTGGAAGTGACCGTTGCGCAAAGCGCGGCACTTGCCGATCAGGTTACGGCGGTCAATATATTGGGACGACGTATGGCGAGCACCGTGTTGCTGATTCAGGCTCTCGGTGGCGGATGGGACCGTTCAAGTTTGCCAGAGCGCCCGGAATGCTGCGGCAAACTGACGGGCAATTAAAGATGATGCGCGGTGCGTTGGCAATGTTGGAGTGTCGCTTCAGCCCGACTTGCTTTTCTGGGGCGTAAGACTCTCACGGTGAGGGGTTGCTCTCGGCCGTGGATTTAGGCCCACGGCCTTGCGGCCCGTCGGACTAGGCAGGTTGGGAATGCAGTGCCTGTCCTTTTGGCGCAGCCGTTTTATTCCGGCGCACTTCGATCCAAACATGGTTGTCTCTTTCGCCTTTTCCTACACTTCAACAGGTTCTGAAAATAGCCTGCGAACTTGTCCTCGGCCTACAAGTCGATTCAGCACGCGGTATGACTTGCGGTCGTGTCTAATTCGACCTGCAACAATTGCCGGGTGTATTCGCAGCCGGGTAGCAAGATGCTGGGCGGCTTCCGGTGTGCGCAACTTGCTGGCTGGACTCTTATTCCATTCCTCTTGCGGAATTAGCGCCTCCCCTGCGAGTTGATCGGCCTCCTGTTCCTGGGCATTCCCCGTGTCTTCAACATCGAGATCATCGTAGAACGTAGTCAATTCCGCATTCAAATGTCGCGAAATGTGAATCAACTCATGCATGAGCCTTGGTTCCGAGTGCCGACTGAACCGAATGATACCAGCAGTCAAATACTCCCCAAAAAACGATGGAGAACTTACCTATTGCTGCCAGCCACCGCCCAGGGCTTGGTAGAGTTGGACCAGGGCTTGGAGTTCATTGAATTGGGCCTGAGCGAGCGTAAGCTCATCGGAAAAGTAATTCGTTTCGTTCGTCAAGACTTCCAAGTAGTCTGTCGCCCCGGCATTGAATCGCTGTTCGGAGAGTTGTGCTGCGTCCCGTGCTGATTCTGTGAGCTTTTCTTCTTGAATTCGAAATTCGCGGTTCTTTCGATAGGCCACCAGCGCATTCGACACATCCCGGAATGCCCCCTGGATGGCCTGCTGGTAGGTCAAGAGCATCTCCTGGTGCTGTGCCTCGGCGAGCCGGACGTTTGACCGGAGTCTGCCGCCTTCGAAGATCGGTTGTACGAGTGATCCGCCAAAATTCCAAATTCCCGCGGGACCAGTAAAAAGACTCGTTAGCGCCGAACTCTGATATCCGCCCGATCCGGTCAGCGAGATCTGCGGAAAGTAAGCGGCCCTGGCCACACCGATCTGCGCATTGGCGGCAATGAGGTTCTCTTCAGCTTCTCGCACGTCCGGGCGACGCTCCAATAATTCCGAAGGAAGCCCCGCGGGAACCTCGGGAGCGTGCGGCTGTTCGGTCAATCTCAGGCCGCGCGGAATGGCCCCCGGATTATTCCCTAGGAGAATGCTCAGCGCGTTTTCTTCCTGCTCGATTTGCCTCTCGAGGTCGGGAACTTGAGCTGCTGCGGTATAGACCAACTGCTCCGCCTGGCGCTGGTCGAGCATGGTGTCGATTCCATGCTCGGTACGCATGGCGGTGAGTTTCAGAGATTCCGAACGAGAAGCAAGCGTGCGTTTCGAGATTTCCAATTCGAGATCGAGTTCGCGAAGCTGAAAATAGCCGCTGGCTACATTGGCGACCAGAGACGAAATCACCGCCCGCTGTGCCCACTCCTGGGCTAACAGTCTGGCCCTCTGCGCTTCCGTGGCTCTCCGATAGCGTCCCCAGAAATCGAGATTCCACGATGCGGACAAGCTCAGTTGTCCTTGCGTTGACTGAAACGCCGAGATTGGACCAGCTGCTGCGTCACGCTGGCTGATGATATTGCCGCCGCCGCTCAGGGTGGGAAATTGGTCTGCCCGCGTAATCCCGAGCTGAGCCCGAGCCTCTAGAACGCGTGCCGCAGCGATGCGCACATCGTAATTGTTCTGGAGCGCCGCGCGGATCAAGCCCTGCAGCTCCTGGTCCTGGAACACCTTCATCCATTCTTCGTCGCCCAAGGCAGGATCGCTCTTCGGCGCCTGGTGGTAGGCTTGGACATCCATCTGCCCTCGATACGAGGTCGGCACACTGACGTCCGGCTTTCTATAATTTGGTCCGACGGCGCAGCCGACGAACCAAACCACGATCGCGCAAAGAATCAGAAGCGAAAGCCGCTCGGGACGGGAACTACGAAAGTGTCGAGGCATCGTGATGCTAGTCTCCAGTTCCAGGTTCGGCCGCCGAGGCGTTCCCCGGAATCGCTAGCCCGGGGCGCTGCGCTCGAAAGAACGAGAAACGGTCCAGGACTTTTTCCTGGAATTCTTCGAGATAGAGGTAGATAGCCGGCGTGATGTACAGCGTAATGAGCTGTGAAACGACCAAGCCGCCGATGACGACTAACCCGAGCGGCCGGCGAGAAGCGCCGTCTGCGCCGAAACCGAGCGCGATGGGCAGCGCGCCGAGGAGCGCAGCCATCGTCGTCATCATGATCGGGCGAAAGCGTTCGATGCTGGCGTCATGAATCGCTTGATCGTCCTTGACTCCGTGCTCGACCCTCTGTTCGGCGAAGTCCACGATCATGATCCCGTTCTTCTTCACGATTCCCATCAGCATGAACATGCCGATGTACGCGTAGAGCGAAGCTTCCGATCCAAACAGCCACAGCGTCAGCAATCCTCCGAAGAGTGCCACCGGTAGCGACGACAGCACAGTGATGGGGTGTAAATAGTTCTCATAGAGGATTGCCAGAATCACGTACATCACGAAGAAGGCCACCAACATAAGGACCGCGAGACTGGAAACCGTATTGCGAAAGGTCAATGCCTCACCCTGAAGACTTCCGCGGACTTCGGGCGGCAGGATTTGATTCGCCGAATCTTCCACAAATTGAGTAGCCTGACCAATCGTGTAACCGGGCTTTAGGTTGAAAAACAGGGTGACGCTCGTGAACTGGTTGATGTGATTGACCGCCTGCGGCCCGAGCAACGGATGCCAAGTCGTGAGAGCGTTAAGAGGAACCATCCGCGCCCCGTCATCGCTCTTGATGTAGAGTCGATTCAAGTCCTCTGGTGCGGTACGTCCATTGTCCTGAACTTCCAGTATCACCTGGTACTGATCCGTGGGCTTTTTGATCAGGTAGCTGTAATTTTGCGAGTAAGCGTTGTGCAGCAGTCCGAGGATACGGCTCTCTGACACACCATAGAGCTTTGCCTGATCGCGGAGGATGTCCACCTGAACGTTTGGAGTGTGGTTGTAAAGATCCGAGTTCACGAATAGAAACCCGGGGTATTCATGCATTTTCGCCATCAGCTTTCCTGCGACGCTGTAAACCAGGTCCGGATCGATGCCGGAAAGCGCGTAGGCGAACTGGCCTTGTGTGTTGGCAGTCGCGCCCGTGCTGATCTCCAGGACAGGGTTGGGCTGCAGAAATGTGATCGTTCCTGGAATGCTGGAGTTCAGCCCACCCATCAACTGTCCCGCGACAGCCTGAATAGGGGGCCGCTGCGATGGGTCCTTCAGAAACGCTATGACAAATTCCTGATTCGCGGGCAGGAACTGGCTATTCCCGCTCATGGTGAACGTTGTTTGCACGGCTGGATTGGCGTGCAGGACCTTCTCGACTTCGGTCTGGTAAGTGCGCATTTGATCCGGCGACGAACCTTCCTGCCCCACGAGCACTCCGCGGATAAACGAGCTGTCTCCGACTGGCAGAAACGACTTCGGAACGGCATAGAACAAATACCCGGTTCCCACTAGACAGGCCACCCAAGTGATGGCCGAAATCCACCGGTGCCGGAGAAAGAACCAGAGCGAACGCCCGTACCAGCCGAGGATTCGGCGTTCAACCGCGCCGGCGGTCCGCTCCATCCAGGTCTTTTTCGCCCCCGCGCCGCGCTCTTCGAGCAGTCTGGAGGTCATCAGCGGCGTTAGCGTCAACGAAACAAGTCCACTGGCAAATATCGAAACGATAATGGTGATTGAGAATTCGCGGAAAATGCGTCCGATCAGACCGCTCATGAACGCCAGTGGGATAAACACGGCAGCCAGTGAGATCGTCATTGCTAGAATCGTGAAGCTGATTTCTTTTGCGGATTCAAGAGATGCTTGCATCGCATCCCGGCCTTCTTCCATCAGCCGCACCGTGTTTTCCAGGAACACAATGGCATCATCCACCAGAAAACCAATCGCTAGGGTAAGTGCCATCAGTGACAAATTATCCAGGCTATAATCCAGGATTTTCATCACCACAAATGTCAGTAGCAACGACAGTGGCAGCGCAACCGCCGGGATAAGCGTGTCGCGGGCACGGCCGAGAAAAAGGAAAATGACCATCACCACCAGCGCGAACGCGATGTACAGCGTCTCCTCCACGTCTTTGGTGCTATCTACGATGGTCTTCGAGCGGTCGTAAATCGGCACGATGGCGACCGAGCTGGGAAGCTGAGCTTGAACGCTGGGGAGGAGGTCTCGCACGGATTTTGCAACCTCCACGGCATTCGAGCCGGCCTGGCGAAAAACGGCCAAGACAACTGTAGCGGTAGGGACGTGGTGCCCTCTGACCCAAAACCGCATGTCCACGCGCTCGTTTTGGACGCTGTCCTTCGCAACCGCCACGTCCTTCAGATAAACCGGGGCGCCATTGCTCTGCCCGACGATGAGCTGGTCGTATTGTTCGGCAGTAGTCAGTTGTCCCTGCGGCTGAAGTAGGAAGGTCCGATGCAGCCCGTCAAACTGCCCCGCACCGGTGTAGCTCGTGCCGTTCTTGATGGCGTTATTTAGGTCGTCCAGCGTGATGTTGCGAACGGCCATCGCGGACGGGTCGGCCTTGATCCTCACCGCCGACTGTGTGCCGTAGACCGCGACCTGGCTGACGCCCGGCAGAATGCTGACCCTCTCGCCAACCTGCGTGTTGGCATAGTCGTAGAGTTGCCCGGTCGTGACCGTATCACTGGTCAGCGCCACGTAAAGGATGGGCTGGTCGTTGGGATTCGTCTTGGTGAATGTGGGCGGGCTTGGCAAATCTAATGGTAGTTGTCCGGTCGCTCGGGTGATCGCAGCCTGGACATCCGTGGCCGCTGCGTCGAGGCTTTTCGAGAGGGCGAATTGCAAAACGAAACTCGTGTGTCCCTGGATGCTGTTGGAAGTCACCAGTTCCAACCCGGGCATTTGCATAAATTGCCGTTCGAGCGGCGTCGCCACGTTATTCGCCATCGTTTCCGGGGTGGCGCCCGGATAGTTCACTTGCACCTGGATCACCGGATAATCGACCGCCGGCAGGTCGCTTACCGGCAAGCCCACATAGGCGATCATGCCAAACAGAAGCACCGATACCGTCAGTACGACGGTCATCACCGGACGGCGAATGAATGGTTCAGACAGGTTCACGACCGCCCTCCCCCGCCTTTGCTTTCATCTCCAGCGGATTTGCCGGTCGGATTGATGTTGTCAGGAGTGCTTGGAACGACCTTCACTTTCGAGCCGGGAACAACCGTCAGCTGCCCGGTCAGCACCACGTTCTCGCCAGCAACCAGTCCGTTTGTCACCACCACGTTCCCGCTCTGTCTCTGCCCCAGCGTGACCACTCGCAACTCGGCGGTTTGGTCCGGTTTCACCACATAGACGAACGGACCCTGCTGGCTGATTTCGGTCGCCTCGTTCGGAATCATCACCGCACCTTTATCGGTGGCCAGAACAAGCCTGACGTTCACGAACTGTCCGGGCCAGAAATGATGATCCGCATTCGGAATCGTCGCCCGCAAGTTGACTGTCCCAGTTCCGTTTTGTACGGCGTTATCGAGAAACGTCAGCTTGCCTGTGCGCACATGGTCATCCCCGTCGGACGGCAGTCGAACGCGCGCCTGAAGGTCCCCGCGCGTCATTTGCTTCTGCACCTCCGGAAGATCGCGTTCGGTGATCGTAAAATCGGCATAGATGGGATCGAGCCGCTGGAGGAGCAGTAGCGGCGTTGTGTTTGTCTGCACGACGTTGCCGATATCGACCAGTCGGGCGCCAGCGCGGCCTTCAATCGGAGAGTGGATGTAGCAGTATTCGAGGTTGAGTTTGGCGGTCTCGAGCGCCGCCTCAGCGGCTTCTACCTGTGCTTGGTCAACGTCAACGGTGTTCTTTTTCGTGTCGTAGTCCTGTTTCGAGATGGCCTTGGTCCCCACCAACTCCTCGTCGCGCGCAAACTGAATCTTGGCGAGTTCCAGTGCGGCCCTGGCTTGCGCGAGGTTGGCCTGGGCGGAATCAAGCTGAGCCTTATACGGGCGGGGATCAATCACAAAAAGGAGCTGTCCCTTTTGCAGATTCGCGCCGTCCTCGAAGTGCCGCTCGGTGATTCGTCCCGCCACCTGCGGTGTCACCGTCACCGATTCGAACGCGCCATTCTTCCCGATCTCGTCGAGGTAAACGGGCACGTCGCGAGACACCGCGACGGAGACGGTAACCAACGTTGGGGGCCTGTCGGCCGCGGCGGTCACCCTCTTTCCGCAAGAGATGGACAAAGCGGCGGCTAGGAAAACGAAGGCCAGTATGAAATGAGACTTCCAACTCCAAGCTTTGAGAATTCTCCGACCCATGGACCTTCCTTCTTTTCGAATTTTGTAAGTCCCATCAACTTCCGCTGGTCCTAGCGCTGGCGACCCGGTTTGACGAGTTCTCGCGCTTCGTATCGCGGCGTTTTTCCATCGTTCCGCCAGTGCCAGAACACCAGCCCGTAGAACACCATCAACCCGATGAATATCGAGAGAATCAGAAACTGCATTACGATGGTGAGAATCTCCTTCATGCTGTGCTCCACGCACCGCCTTGCACAGGAGCGTCCCAATGCAAACTTGGCCTCAACTTAGCGACGCAGCCGGCGACCGACGTCGCTAACCGAATCAGAGATGCAGAGAAAGCCAAGAATCACGAGGACCGCCATCAGCGCCCAGGCAACCACGATCTGCCCCCTAAACCGGCTTTGAGAAACCGGCGAACTCACTCCGCCAACATGGATTTGTCAACGCTTCACGCAACTTTTGCCGACCGCGAGCCGCTCGGGACTTCACTGCGGAGATCGACAATCCCAACATCCGTGCCGTTTCCTTGGTCGAATGCTCCTCTACTTCGCGGAGACGTAGAACCTCTCGGAACGTTCCCGGGAGCTCGCTCATCACGGAACCGAGAATCTGTCGACGCTCTTCTTGCGAGTAACGTTGTTCAGGAGTCGGAGTCGTGTCCGCGACTTCAGCGTTCAAAGGACCATCTTCGGCGGCGCGATCAAGCTGCGACTCGCGCAATCGGTGCTTGCGGAGTTTCATCAGCGACTGATTGATCGCAATCCGCACCAGCCAGGTATAAAGGCGGGAGTCCCCGCGAAATGTGTCCATGTGCAGGAAGGCCCGCGTAAAGGAATCCTGAGAAACCTCCTCGGCATCCTCGTGGTTCTTGGTAATCCCTTGCGCCACCCGGAAAATGCGTGGCCCGTATCTTGCTAGCAGCTCCTTGAAAGCGGCCGGGTCGCGTCTCCTGGCAGCCTGAACGAGCGCGGCCTCCGATTCCTGAGAGTTCACGGCCACTGCGGTGTTCGCCTCGGATGTGCTCGCCTCATTTATAAGTACGGACATTAAGTGCCTCCTTCATGTGTGTGCCGTTCGCTCTCTGCCTTACACAGGGTTTTAAGATTCCGCACGACGTGGCTGACGTAAACCCCGCGACAAATAAATTCCACGCCGTGATTCATCATTTCGTGAAGAACACGCGTCCCGTCCCGACTGATTACCGTGACGCCGGTCAGATCGACGACCACCTTGCGTCCCTCGAGCGAATCACGGGCGCGCCCCCAGGCTGTGCTGAGCTCTGCGGCCCAAGGTTCAACGATCCTGCCCGCGAGAATGAGCTTTCGTTGAACTCCACTATCGATCGTCGTGATTTTCAGCATTGCGTCGCGGCCGCGGCCACGCCAAAGATTTGCAACGCGAATGCCAAAGACGCTGTAACTAGAAGTCGTTGAATTCAGGGGGAATCGGAAGGGCTGCGCTGCGAACTGTCGAAGGTGTCGACCAGAGTGTCGAGGCGTGACGAAGGGTTATGACACCGCTCGCGGATCGATGCCGCGCTTCTTCATGCGTGAGATCAGCGTCGTTCGTTTGATTCCCATGCGCGCTGCGGCGCCATCGGCGCCCCCCACGCGTCCCCCTGTTTCTTTCAGAATGCGCATAATTTCCTCCCGCTCATTCCATTCACGGGTTCCGGAAACGGGAATCGCCGGTGGTAGGTCGGTCTTTAGCTCTGTAAGAGGAACTTCGAGTGTCGCGCCGCGAGAGAGAATTACGGCGCGCTCGATGAAATTCTCGAGCTCGCGAATATTCCCCGGCCAATGCCATTGCGTCAATTTCTTGATGGCCGCGGCAGGGATCGATTCGATCTGCTTCTCCATGCGCTGCGCGTATTTCTGCGCGAAGTAACGGACGAGCAGAGGAATATCCTCCGGGCGCTCACGAAGCGGCGGGATGCGGATGGGAAAGACATTCAGGCGGTAGTAAAGGTCGCTGCGAAACTCGTGACTGGCGACCATTTTCTCAAGATCCCGGTTCGTTGCGGCCACCAGGCGCATATCGACCTTCATCGTTCTGCTGTTTCCCAACCGTTCGAATTCCCGTTCCTGCAATGCTCGCAGCAGCTTTGGCTGTAATTCTGGGGGGATGTCGCCAACTTCATCCAGAAAAAGCGTGCCCTTGTTCGCAAGCTCCAGTCGGCCGACTTTTTGTGAGACCGCGCCGGTGAAGGCCCCCTTTTCGTGGCCGAAGAGTTCGCTTTCAAGCAAGCCAGTGGGAATCGCAGCACAATTCAGTTTGACCAAGGTTCGATCTCTTCGCCGGCTGCGCTCATGGACGGCGCGCGCAATTAACTCCTTGCCGGTGCCTGTTTCCCCCAACAGCAGTACTGTGGAATCGCTTGGCGCCACCGTTTCCACGAGCTGCAGAACGTGGCGGAGGGCGGTGCTTTGACCCACAATGCCTTCGAAATCCATTTCACCGCGGATTTCGTCTTCGAGATAAAGCTTTTCCTGCGCGAGACGATCCTTTAATTCGGCGATTTCGCTGTAGGCCAGCGCGTTCTCAACTGCGACGGCCACCTGGCTCGCAATCTGCGTAAGGAAATCGACGTCGTCCTGGGTGAAGAGGTTTTCTTCGAGCCGACCGAGCGCCAAGACACCAAGGGCGTGGTTCCGGCTGATCAGCGGCACAGCGCAGCCAACCTTGAAGCCCTCGGCCTCGCGAAGAGCGACTTCCTTGGGTGCGAGCGACGGTAAATCCTGGAGGGCGCCCATGAGTGGTTTGCCCGTGCGGAAGGCGACACCAGGTGCCGTACCTTCGATGGGAATCAGATTCTCCTCTTTGGCAAATCCCTTGCTCTCCGGAAAGTCTTGAGCATAGACCCGCAACTGGCTGCCTTCTAAAGTAGGCAGCATCACCACAACCGCGTCGCACTTCATGACTCGTCGAACGCTTGCCGAGATCGCCCGCAGCAAGTCCCGAAGATCGAGATTCGAAACGATATGATTGGTTAGATCCAGCAGCAGCTTCAGCCGCTCATTGTTGCTCTGAAGCTCTGCTTGCGCGCGTTGGGCTTCCTCGAAATTGAGCGCCCCTTCGATCGTCAGAGCTACGTGATCTGCCACAAGCGAAAGGAAACTGACTTCCTCTTCAGGATAGGCATTGGGACGCGAGGAGCCAAATTCGATGACTCCGAACCGCCGATGCGCCGTGGTGAGAGGCAGCGTGCAGGTGGACCCAATGTTCAGCTCGCTGAGGATTCTTTTCAATCCCGGGAAGCGGCTCTCCTTGCTCCAGTCCTCGATGACCAAAAGTTGTTGATGCTTGTAGGCCCAACCGCTCGCCGTGTCGTCCGTCGAGAGTTCTGCCTCGGATATCGCGGCGCTCTCTGCCGTGGACTCGAACAACCGCCATTCCGCGGTCGAATTGCCTTCGTTGAAAATTACGAAATTTAGATAATCGAAGTGGATGACGGCGCGCAAGTCGCTCGCGAACCGGCGCTCGAAAGACTCACAGTCGCGGCATGAGGCAATCGCGGCCGTCGCGCGCAGCAGCGCCTCATATCGCTCGGATGATTTGTCCAGCGCCAGCCCCGGCGATGTGCTCATGAGCCTCTTCTGGTACCCCCACCCTGTATAAATACGGGATACATATGAGATTCCACAGGATAAGGCCGCGATTCAAGTCCCTTCGGCAATGTTCCGTGTGATTCTCTAATCGCTCACGCACTTCTTCCTGCGGCGCGGCGTTCCGGGATAGAGACAGAGGTAAGTTTCTCGCTGAGAACCCAGAGAGCTTTAGCCGCTGCCTTATCGACGGCCCAGGGGCGCACTCCGCTGAAAAGCTTGCTATCGGCAGGAACTATCGGCGCGATGTCGCAGTTTTCGCAGTAAACCCCTCCCATGCCATTCAATTGCGGGCTTACGGCGCACCAAATTGTGGTTGCCGCTCCTTGCTCGATATTCTTGAAAGGCACAGCAGAGCGATAAATACGCAATGCGGCCTGCAATTCTTCTTCCGTTGATTCTTATTAGCGTGAGTACTCACTCATTTAGTTGATGCAGCAGCTCGTTGATCGGATGCGCGAATTCATCGCCTGCTTAGCGCCGCCCAGTACATTTGAAAGCCGGTCTCTCGGTATCGGTTCGCCTTCGCTGGGTTCGAAGCCATAAGGTCTATCGTCGCTTCCACCAACGCCGCTAAGGCCTTCGAGATCAGTTCCACCGGTACATCATTCCGAAAGACGCGCGCCTCGATCGCATCGCGCAGCATGGTCTGGAACTCGACGAACGGCGCGCTGCCGGCGTCTCTGGATTCTTTGGTGAGTGCCTCTGACACGTTCAGTTGCGCCAACACTTTACGCTGTTCTGGGTTCACAATGCCCCATTTCACATAGCGGTTCCAAAGGTGTTGCAGTTTGGTTCGAACGTTCTTCTTCCTCGGGAAATCAGACATCATGGCATCCGCCAGCTCCAGCTTGATCTCCCGGTAGAGCGTGTTGATCAAATCATCCTTGCTCTTGAAATACGTGAAGAGAGTTCCCTCGGCAACGCCAGCCTGCTTTGAGATTTCGGACGTCGGGGAAGCGGCCAGACCGCGCTCCGCAAATACGCGGGTTGCGGCGTCGAGGATTGCGTTTCGTTTGTCTTCGCTTTTAGGGCGCGCCACACGAATTCCTCATTGCTGAGTACCCACTCAACTATACACCGACAAACACCTGATGGCAATAGCCAACTGGGAATCCGCGTGTGGCCAGGACCCCGTGGGAACTTGAGCATTCTGGGGGTCTGATCGGTGGCGTCAAGCTGCGGCCCGCTCTGCCTGGGTCGAGGTTGCTTGGGGCCCTGTAATTGTGTTTCTCGCTGGTTTCTACGACCTACTCATCTGCTTCTTCCTGGTCATTGGATTACCGCTGAAAGATTCCTGAAAACGCAGATCGAACCGAATACGCCACGAGGAGCCAGAGGATCGTAACGAGAATCGCCAGGGGCAAGCCGCTAGGAGCCATGAAGACGTGAATGCAAATAATATTGAAGATAATCGGACCCAGTATCGTGAGCGCCAGAGGAACGTAGCGGTTGACCAACAGAAGCACGGCAGGCACGATCTGAAGAAGGAAGATGACCACATAGTAGCGCGAAACAAAGAGTGCGCCAAAGAATTGAGCCGCGACGCCGGTAGGCCCAGGCATGTGAAGAAAGTGGAAGAACCCATTGAGTCCAAACACCAAAAAGATCAAACCGAGCAGGTAGCGCGCAATCTGTGAAGCGATTTTCACTTTGTTCTCCTTGATAGGTGTGGCACGTCGAGGACGCCGAAGAGCGCATAGAATTGGCGAGTTTTGACTTCTACAGAATCAAGAGATGCTTCCTCAAAATTCAGTCGAGGATTCCGTGGGTAGAGCTTGGTTTGGTCTCCGTAGCCGAGATTGCAGAGAACGTTGACTTTCCACCTGCCGTCGGGGAAAAACTCTGCGTTGAGTTTGTCTAGGTCGAAAGCTCGCTGAGCACAACGGGGACCATAACTACCTGCGGTCTTCCAGGGCCTTATCGAGCGGTACCTCCACGGTGATTTTACGCGCTGTCTCCATAGCATCATCATACCATTCTCAACACCAGCACTGAATATGGTATCTCCTACTCGCCAAGTTTGTGATGACCTCTTCCGGCCGCCGGGGAAAAAACTTGTATCCACATTGTGCTTTTAAACATCACATATTCTGGTAGGAGATTTCATGTCCGCGACTAGCGTCCAATTTACGGTTGCCGCACACATCATGGCTGCCCTGGGTTACTTCCACGGCGAGGAAATCTCCTCGGCGACGCTGGCCGCGGGTGTGAATGCCGACCCCACCTTCGTTCGAAAGTCGCTCTCCAAGCTCTCGAAAGCGGGCTTGGTCGTAACAAAGCGGGGCAAGAGCGGAGCGAGCGTGCTTGCGCGTCCGCCGCGACAGATCACGCTGTTGGACATATACCGTGCCAGACCGTGCCAGTGCGGCACCACCGGCGTTTGCGATTCATTCCTATCCGGTCGCCAAGAGGTATCCGGTCAGCTGCCGCCTCAAGGAATGCATGTCGGGAGTCCTTTCTCAAGCTCAGTCCAGCTTTGAAAGATCGCTCGCGAAAATAACCCTCGCCGATTTGGTTGGTCAGATCCGGGAAAAGACGCATTGACTTTTTTTGATTTAAATTGTGCAAATAATGAAGAAGAAGTAGTCGCGGACTTCAAGCAACTGCGTCATCAATCCAAGAAGCCATCTCGGTGAGATGATCGTCCTCGATGCTAACATCCTGATCCGTGCCGTCCTGGGTCGTCGGGTCCGGCACCTTCTCGATACCTACACGGCCCACGGCATCCGCTTCTATGCACCCGATGTTGCGTTCGTAGACGCGCAGAAGTATTTGCCTCCCCTGCTCGTCAAAAGAGGGAAGCCGGTTGCCGACGTGTCAGCGGCGATCGAGTATCTTCAACACATCATTGAACCAGTCGATCAGGAATTCTAGTTCCTTTTTGAAGCCGAAGCCCGGCAGCGCTTGCGAGGTCGTGACGAGGATGATTGGCCCGTGCTGGCCACGGCACTCGGATTGGCCTGTGCCGTGTGGACCGAGGATTCTGACTTTTTTGGAACAGGCATTGCCGTTTGGACAACAAATCGTGTCGAGATTTTTCTTCAGGCGCAAGCGAACGCGGTTGCATTGGAAGACGAATAACGACGGGTGTCCGCGTGAGGCAATCTACCTTCTGGATTGCTTTCAGTTGATGCCTAGGAGCGTCGGTTTCCAGGCATAATTCCCGGAATTACCAGAGGACTTTGAGATCTTTGTACAAGCTGAATTTCTCGTCGCAAGTGACCACCGGGATCTTCTCGCACACAGCCTGGGCAATGATTTGGCGGTCGAACGGGTCCGCGTGGTGTGACGGGAGATCGAAAAGATAGAACGCATGATGCGCCGTGTAGGGCAGTATACGAAGGTCCAAATCCTCAACCGCGCGGTGCGTGTCTGCGGCGGAAAGTCTTAGCTTGCCGCGGGCCGCCTTGATAGCGATTTCGGAAAGAGAAATTGCGCTCAGCTCTAGGATGTTTTCCGTATTTTGCAAAAGAGTGGCCGCGCGTTTAGTGAGTCGTTCCGGTGACTCAACAGCGAAGATCAGAACGACCGTGTCCAGAAGCAACCGCACCTAATCTCGTCCTTCGACGAAGGCTTCGACTTCGTCGTCCGACATGGGCTTCCACCATTCCGCTTCGAGGACTTGAATCTTGCCTTTGAGGGTTCCCAGCCTTCGCTTTTTGTGGCTGGGCTTTTTCGTTCGGACAATATCCACAGCAGGCACACCACGGCGGCAGATGGTCACGGTTTCGCCATCCTCGGCGGCCTTGATCAGCTCGGGAAGCCTGTTCTTGGCATCTGCTACGCTCACCTTCATCCTTTCTATGATAGCTATCTGATATAGCCATGTCAAGAACGCAGTTTCGGCGCGGGCCATTGTTCGTTAACGGCCCAGCTAAATATTAAGCCAAAGTGTGTCTGCTAGCGCCGGAGCGATGACGAGCTTAGGAGCTTTGCTGAGCTCTTCGGCGAGAGTCTGAAATGGAGAGAAGGCGCTGTCCGTTAGTGAGTATTCCGCCCTTTCGGGCAAGATCATTTTAGCTCGGATATTTGGATTACGAAGCAAGGCGTGACGGGTGTCGCGCCTTCGGCTCGAGAAGCATTTCGAGGACGCGTTGCCCGGCTCTATGAGCAAGATGCGCCACGGGTGGAAATCCTGTGGCGCGTTGGGCAATCCGCTCGGCGCTGGAAGCGATTGGCGCTCACAGTGGTGTGCACAGTAAGCGAGCGATGCGTTCAACGAGCGCGTGAATGATCCTGAAAATGGTGGTTGAAAGTCGCGAAAAACTACCGACTCAGGTGGTCGATAGTTCCTGAAAAATCACACACAAAGAATCAAGAAAGCCAAACCACGAACAGGGCAAAATCGAAAGCCAAACAGCCTCATTGATTCAATTGAGCGGTACCATGAACTCTCGCTTTCATTCCGTACAATGCCATGTCCGCTGCAGCCAAGAGGGTTTCGATTGCTTCACCGTCCGTAGGATAGACGGCCACACCTACACTCACAGACAATTTCGGAATGTTGCCATCATTTGCAAGGTTATCGCATAGACGTTGGGCAACGAATCTGGCCGATTCGGCCCCTGTTTCAGGCAACACGACTGCAAACTCATCTCCTCCAAAACGCGCTGGAGTATCCACATCCCGACAGCCCGTGGTCAAGGCCTGAGCCAGTCGGCACAGAGCTTCGGACCCCGTCACATGCCCATAGCGATCATTGATCTGCTTCAACCGGTCCAAATCAAATAGCAACAGGGCGAACTCTCGTCCCGTGCGCTTAGATCGCCTTATTTCAGTTTCCAGTACTTCTACAAGATAGCGGTAATTCGCCAGGCCAGTCAGTGGATCTCTTGCTGCCTGCCGACGCAAATGATCCTCAAGCTCGCGCTGTTTAGTTACATCCTCCACGATAATCTCGTAGCCGTCCGTCTTTCCTTCATCTGTGTTGATTCCCCGTCCACTCAGACGGACCTTCAGACTCGCGCCATCCTTCCGGCTCCAGCCAATTTCCAACGGATCGATTCGACCGTTCTCGCCCACCTCGCCTAGCAATTGCGCTCGTTGCGAAGGATCACGAAGCAAATCAGCGATGAGATTTACCGCCAAGAGTTCCTCTCTTGATCCGTAGCCTAGCATCGTTACCAACGCCTGGTTGACATCCAAAAACTGGCCTTCCATCCCGCAGCGACAAATTCCGAATGAGACGTTCCCCATCAGAGCGTGGTAATGCGCCTCCCAATGCCGTATCTTTTTTTCTACTCGACTCCGTTGCCCGTACAAAGCGTTGCTGGACTTGTGTCCGCGCATATCGCCGATCGCGGTATCGATGGCTCTCAAGAGGGCGTTGCTATCTTCGCCCTTTGTGAGAAGTGCACTCACTCCGATCTTTTCGGCCTCGTCTCTAAGAGTATCGGTTTTCTGGAAAGTCAAAATCAGAATCGCAGTTCCCGGCGCTGCTTTTCTTATTTCCTTTGCCGCACTGAGACCGTCGAGTAGGGGCATTGAAATGTCCAAAATCACCAAGTCTGGATTTAGGGCCACCGCTTTCTCGACGGCCTCTTTCCCGTCACTTGCCTCAGACACTTCAATGTCATGCCGAAACTCTAGAAGCGAGCGAATCCCCTTTCTGATCATTTCGTGGTCGTCTGCGATCAGTATTCGTGCAGCCATGTATAGAGGCCTCCCACGAAGCGTTAGAATCTCTACCCGTCTGGACGTTGCCCATCAGGAAGAACCTGTAGTGAACACAATTGGTAAATACGTGTACTCCTGTATGGGCCAGGGGAGTTCGATTGGAGGCTGCGCTATAGACGCGCCATTGTCAGGTCCCGACGAATGGGCTGGATAGCGATGAGCTGCCGGTGATTACTAGGCGCTAAGGAACATTCCCACGACAACTTTCCCGCAGTCTACTCGCATCCAATTATCCACGTTGATTCCGACCGCAAGGAGCCTTCCTATGCCTGTCCGAGTCGGCTCATCAGTGATGGTTCTGCTTTTGGCATGGACTGGTCTCAGTTGGCCCCGACCGCCTTTCAGGCAGGACAAAGGGGGCCAGCAAGGCGCCTTCCATAGCAATGTGGATCTGGCCTCCGTGTATTTCACGGTCCGCGACGAGAAGAAACGCCTGGTCAGTGACCTAGCGCAAGACAAATTCAGCGTCTCTGAAGACGGCCAGCCACAAATTATCAAGTTCTTTGCCCATCATAGTAACGTGGTCCTGAACGTGGGAGTGCTGCTAGACACAGGTACAAACATGCCCGGGATTCTCGGCGAGGAGGCACAGGCATCGAAGCTGTTCATGAATCACGTCGTGAGGCCCACGGACTTGGGGTTCATTCTGAGCTACGCCTCGCGAGTTGAAACTGTGCAGTTGCCGACTTCAGACGTTACGCTGCTGGAGAAGCAGGCGGACACCATTGGTGGCGGTTCGGCGATTGGTTTGCCAGACAATGCTTCGGCTCCAGAGCCGAGGATTGGGATGCCCGGAGGCGGAACGACCGTGGGCATCAACGGACGACCCATCAATCAGCTTCGTGAAGCCCACCTGTACGATGCGATCCGTATTTCCACGCTCCGCTACCTGGCGGACGAGGTGGGACGCAAGGCGGTGGTTATTGTGGCCCTCTCCGGCGATGCCGGGAGCGAATCTTCCATGAAAGAAACCTTGGAAGCTCTGCTCGAAAACGACGTAATCGCATACGTCCTGCAGATCTACGATGCCTCAAAGCGGGACCATTGCGACGTGCTCCATATCTATGAAAAAGACAGGAACGGAGAGGACGTGCTCAAGAAACTCGCCGAGGCCACTGGTGGGCGGATGTTGGAAGTCCGGGGGATTGGTAAGCTCGAAGAGGCGCTTGATGAGATCTCCGACGAACTGCACCATCAGTACAGCCTGGGCTACTACCCCGAAAACAAGAATTGGGACGGTAAGTACCGCAAGATCCAGATTTCCGCAGGGGAGAAAGGCTATAAGGTCTACGCTCGCAAAGGCTACTATGCCAACCTACCCAAAAGGGACGTAGCAGCAACCCACTAAAACGGTTGCCACGTCGTGTTCATGGGCACCAGTCCCTTTCCCGTGTTCACGTTCATGATGTCCACCCATGATGGGACGCTCGGCGCGCTCTTGCTCATCACAGCGTCGCTACCGTTGCTTTCAACCTTCTGCTCGCTAATTGACCGACGACGCCTCAAAGAGGGTGCCGCCGTCCCTAATCCTCCTTTGAACCGACCCTAAGTCCTGCGGCTGAAAAATTCTGGTAATGACCATCAAACTCTCGGTTAACAACAAGCTGCTTCGTCGATCAGCTCAGTAACTTGCTGGCGAGCCAGTAATCGACACTGAACTTTCCCGGACCAGAGCAGATCAGCCAGATAAAGAAGAGCACGTACAGGACTTCCGGAAGGTAGAGGAAATCGTCGAGCCAATTAAGAGGCGAAAGTCCTTTAGGCATGGTGGAAAGCGCGTTGGTCAGGGTGGCGACAATCATATCGATCAATAAAGCTACGCAGGCCAGGCTCGAAAGAAACCCCACGGTCAGCAAGGATCCGAAAACGAACTCGACACCCGACACGAAATAAGCCGTCAGGCGGGGAAACGGGACTTTGGCCTTAACGAGCGTTTCGTAAACAGGTTTCGTGCCGCCGGCGACAAACAATTTGTTGGCCCCGGAGATGGCGAAGAACAGCCCGATCGAAACGCGTACCAGCAGGATGGCATATTGTTCGAAATCACTGCTACCCAGCAGCGTAAACTGGACCAACCGTTTCCAATCCATCTGTTGTCCCTCGATCGGAGGATGTGCTGTAACGATCCTCTATGTCACACAGTTCGACTTCTCCGGTAACCCGCGTTAATCAGGACTTAGCGTCTCTGGCGTTAATCTCTGATCTCGACAATTATGCTGTAAAACCGCAAAGGGCGGTGTCGTTAGCAGATTCTCCCGCCTCGAGATTATGTGGGCATCCGTTCGACCCATTTTGCGCGAAATGCGGGAGCCACGAATGGATCCGCAAAGTATTGTGTTTCGCGCGCAACCTTGACGCCGCTGAACTCCATGATGCTCACGGCGTAGGACGGCTTGGAGTCATATGTCAGGATGAATTCGGTGACCCAGAGATCGTCGCCGCCGATGATTCGCCGGATAGAAAACCGCTTATTGCTCGGCTGACTGGCGCGCTGGCCCTGTATGTTGCTTCGACCGCGGGTTCGCTCGCCCGACTGCGGGTAGTCCAGCACCGCGTCCTCGAGATAGATGAGGTGCTCCGTTACAAAGTCGTTGGCATCGGACGCCGCCCAATGCTGATCCAGTGCCGCACGGATCTCTTGATCTCGCGCTCCAGAATCCTGCTGCTTCTGTTGTGGACCGTTCATCTTCAGCCTCCAATTTGACAAGAAGCTAGATGCTTTAGCGGAATCGAAGTGTACTACTCGTCGAGTGGCGCGATTTCCGGCGCCTTTTCAACCAGGGAGAATCCTCCATCATGCGCGAGGAAACATTCGCATCAGCGGTTGATGTGGGTTATGGCTGCGGGAATCCGAACAACAACCACGACTGATTGGCTACCCAATGCGGGTATAGCTCCGTCATCTGATCGAAGAGCTCCTGGTCAGACGTCGCGGTTTTCTGCACCCGATCGAAGTCCTGCAGGTAGCGCTTGGTGTCTTGGATCGTCGAGGGAGAGTCGGGCGCGCCAGTCTTCTTGTGACCGGCAACAACAATCGCCGGGTTCAGCGCCGCCAACCGGTCTAGCGCCGCGATCCAATTCTTTCGGCTCTCGGGGGTGGTGTCGCCGACGTACATGCGGCATTGGTTGTACACAACATCGCCAGCGACGATCAGGCCGATCGATGGAACGTGTAGAGACGTCGAATCGGGACAATCGGTTCGGCCCTGCTCGATGATGCGCAGTTCATGGCCCTCGAGAGTGAACGTGTCGTGCTCATAGGGCTCAGGTGGAACCAACTTAGTGGCCACTTGCCCAGGAAAGAGCCGGCGGGCTAATCGCTCCACCGTGGGAGAAAAAGACATCTGCATGGCGTTCACCGTCTTGGGCGTTGCTATTGCCCGAGCGCCCGGGAAACGGTCGAGCAGAATGCTCAGACCGTAGAAGTGGTCGAAATGGGCGTGCGTTATATAGATGGTCTCCAAGTTGCGGTTGTGCAGAGCAATCCAATCCGCGAGAGCCTCGGCCTCAGCCACCGTCGTCATTGCGTCTACCAGCACCGCGTCGTACTCGCCAAAGATTAAAGTCGACGTGATCGGGTCAAAGCCGAACGCTTCGCCGAAGGGTTTTGGCCGCTCGCCGACCATAGCCTTTCCCGGGGCGGTAAAAACGTTCACACCAAGCATGGTCTCTTTCAGTCCGTTTGTGCCACCCATCTGGTTCTCCCTTCGACGTCAGAGCGAGTGACTGTTCAAGGCAGAGATTGTCAGAAGTGCGCCGACGGAGCGCAGAGTTGGCGTCCGTCCGGGCCGAGCGCTAACCGTACTTGAGATCGGTGCTCTGTCCGACCTCGATAATATAACCGTCAGGATCGCGGATGTAGCAGCGAATCTCGCCGTACTTGGGTATTGGCTCCGTGATGAACTCGGCTCCTCGACTTTTCCATAATTTGTAGCACGCTTGAATATCCGCAACGCGGAAATTCATGAAGCTGTTGATGTGATTCGGGTCGGGGACGCTGAGCGTTACCGTCGGCTTATCCGGGGTCGGCCCGCCTCCAACGTTCAGAATCATCCAGATATTCGCAAGCTGAAGGTACGGGGGCGCGTTGCCGTCACCCATGGTCAGAATGCGGGCGCCGAACACTTTTTCGTAGTAGCGAGCCGATCGTTCGACGTCGGCGACGGTGAGAAAGTGCGCGATGCTGATCCCCTCTCGCGGCGGCATCTCAAAGCTCTTCTGTTCGACTTGTATGGCCGTCATGGATGGCTCCTTTCGATATAGTGCGCAGAATACGTTAAACATCCGCCCAGTGGAAATGGTGCGTGTTGCCGGGGAGGATGATCACCGCGCCGGGCGGATAGGCTTCCAACTTACTCGCGTCCAATTCATCACCCAGTCCGATATAAAACACGCCGGAAATCACGCTACCCGAATTCTACGCGCGGAGATTCCAATAGAAAACGAATGGCACGTAGCAGGCCAATACCACCGCGGCCGTGACGGCCAAGATCGTTCTATGGTGCCAAGCGAGGTAGATGCCAGAGACAGCCATTAGTGGCATGGCGGTCCCTATCCACAGAAGTGACTTGAGCGGCAGAGGCAAACCAAATATCAAATTCTCAGGTCCTATGATCAAGACAACTGCAAGCCAGCCGAGCGAGTGCAGAAGTGCCAAACCACAAAGCCAGCGCAGGGCGCCTTTGCCTCGCCATAATGCGACTCCGAAAAAAATGGTGAATAGGAAATAGAAGGCGATATTCACAAACCCGGACTCGTACCAAGCGATCTTCTCCTCCGTGTCTCCCAAAAATTTAATTCGCCCAGCGCTGTCTTCTTTGAACGAGACCGTTTCCGAGGCATCTTCCTTTTCGAACTGGAGTGGCCCAGTCTGAATCCAGCGTGCCCCTCTGAAGCGCAGTGCTCCATCGCGCTCAGCCGCAACTCGGGTCAAGTCCAAGATGATGAAAGTCTTGGAAAGCTCGTGATGGGGATAGCGCACGGTCCGATATAGGCCTGAGAAGCGAGTACAGCGTTCGTAGTCACCGGCCTTCGGTTGAAGCGGTTTGTTACTTTGCACAGTCTGTGAAGGTGTCGAACCGAACTCAGCATCTAGAAAATGAGAGTAAAACCCCCATGCCAATCCATTGCCGCTTCCGCTAACTAACACCACGAGGCCGAGACCGTGCTGAGGAAGAGCCGCCATGACGGTGTGGAAGCTGCCAGCATCGCCGCTGGCCCCGATCAATTGCTGACCGTGGTCTCGACCGGTCCAGTATCCGAGACGATGGACTAGTCCCGACGCAGCATCCTGCGGTGGTGTCATTGTTTGGAAGGATGATTTCGAAATCACGTTGGCATCCGCTTCTAAGGTCGCCAGGAGAAATGCGGCCATGTCGGCTGCGGTCGTCGTTAAACCTCCGGCTGGCGCCGCATGTTGATACCACCATTTCCCTGGAACTGTGGCAGAAGTCAGGTCCTGGGTAAGAGGCTGCATAAATGTACTGCGATTCATCCTCAGCGGTCGAAGGACGTTCGCAGATACATAATCCTCGAAACGCTCCCCAGATACGTCCTCAATCACTGCTCCGATCAACCCATACCCGTAGTTCGAATAGAATTCGACTTCGTTGGGAGCGTAGACACGCGCAGGCAAGACTTTCTTCATGAGCAACTGCATCGAAGGCTGTTCGCCATTCCTGAAGCCGTCACCTTCGAAGCGATCGTCAAGACCTGATCGATGCTCAAGCAGCTGACGAAGCGTGATCGGTTGTGGGAAAGTCGAGGGTATCTGAAAGGTTTTCAAGTATCGATTCAAGTCCGTGTCCAGCTCAACCTTTCCCTGCTCGACCAGGCGCATGACTGCGATGGCGGTGAAAGCCTTAGAAACTGATGCCGCCCTCCAAACGGATCGTTCCAAATCAACAGGACCATAAACCTTAGAGAAGGCTGGTCTCTCTTTGTCAGTGACAATGACAGCCGCGGCAGTCACTCGCTTATTTGCGACCAAAGGGCCGAAATAGTCGTCTGCCAATTTGCCAAGATCGGTGGTGCGTGTGGGTTTATCCTGTCCAGCTGCCCGACTCGGGCCGGCTGCTATTGAGAACACGACGGCACCGAAGTAAGCGGTAATCGTTCGGACAGTCTTCTGGCCGGCCATCGGGAGCTTAGACACCTCTGAGAACAATATCGTTCCCGTCTAAATGTCGATTCTGGCGTTTCAAGTCTGATAAGTCTTAGTGCACTGTGTCCAATAAATCTGTGCCATCTCAGGGGTTCACCCCAAAAATTGGGTCCGATTGGGGTCCAAGACCTGCCGAAAACCAGGGAAAACCGTGGTACAGAACGCAAAACAAAGCGCGACGGAGCATCCAAAAGCAATCCAAATCGCGGAGCACCAATGGGTTGAAAAAATATGCGGCCATTCGGTTACGAACCGAAAGCTCCATCAAGTCTCGAAGCCGGAGTGCTCTCCGCAGCCACTAACAACGATGCCCAGCCCGGGAATCCAAACGAGCTACTACGCATTACGACGGCGGACACTGCCCTTCCCGAGTTCTCTAGATGAACAGCTCCGCGCTGACATGGAAAAACTCAGCCAGCTTTTTTGCCTGCGTCTTGCTGATGGAGCGCTTCCCGTGAAATACCTCGGAAGTAATTCCTTTCGAGCCGAATATTTTCCAGAGGTCTTTTTGAGTCAGGCTGCGCGCCTCCATCAAGTGCTGGAGTGTCCGCTGCGGACTTGCTTTCCGAATTGGATAGCGCCGCTCCTCGTACTCGTCAATGAGCATGGTCAGCAATTCAGCAAGCTCCTTTTCTTCTGGCGAAGGGTTCTCACGTTCGTCGAGACGCAGCAGCTCGTTCGTGAGACGTTCGGATTCCTCATCCGTGTGGATGACATGGGGAAGTATACGGCCCAGCAGTTGTCCGTAGGTCTTCTCGTCGAGGTCTATAGTTGTCGTGCTCATTGTTTCCAGGCCCCTTCGTCGTATTCCGAGTGCGTTAGCAGGTACAACACAAAGACTCTTTGAGTAAAGTAGTTCACTCGCGCGATTAGGCGGTACTTATTGCCAGCTATGTTGCTCGCAGTTGTCCCGTGGTGGGACTAGATCTGAGGTTCATCTAAGGTCCTGCTCCCGGCCCGTGCAAATCCGCGCTCGGCAGCACTCGAAACGGTTTGTTCTTGCCCCAGCGGTAGATTGCGAAATCCTGATCCAGCGTCAGAATGTCCGCTGTCCCAAACTGGTCCGCCAAACGAATCAGGCAGGCATCCGCAAGATCAATCTTCCGGTCCTTATATTTCCGCAATACTTGCTTGACACCGGCAGTATCTCGAGAAAGCTGAAAAGGAACCTGGAAAATCCCAGCGGCAATGTTCTCGATCACCGCCTCCGGCGCGCCCGGCAAGTTCCGCAACAAATAGCAACACTCTGTAATGACGGCTTCGCAAGTGACAAGCGGCGCCTCCACTTCTCGAACCGTTCGAGCGCAAGTCTTGTGAAAACTCTCGCTGCGGTCCAGCAGCGCAACGATCACACCTGTGTCGAGCAGGACCGGCTTCATCGCCCAAACTTCCGTAGATGCTTCTTGTTCGATCCCAGGTCCCGCACACCAGATTCGAACTTACCCAGGCCAATGACTCCAGCCTTCTTGCGCCTCAAGTAGCTCGCTTCCAGAACACGCAACCCCTCGCGTACAACCCGCGAGGGAGTCCAGCCCAATTCTCGCACCAAAACAGCGAGCCTCTTCCGCGATCGGTCATCCAGCCTAGCTTGAATTGCAAATCGCACGCACCAA
>Ga0307475_10000004_pt1 | contig 156451 bp, 128 predicted proteins | sample atmos_gasesECM1C_FD_203317 | JGI IMG/M metagenome (GOLD analysis project Ga0307475, IMG submission 203317) | Hardwood forest soil microbial communities from Morgan-Monroe State Forest, Indiana, United States - atmos_gasesECM1C_515 | ecosystem: Environmental > Terrestrial > Soil > Temperate... | reverse complement strand
GTTGAGATCCATGTTCGAGCCGTTTTTCCACGGGCGGAGAGTGCTGGTTCGCCCTTTGTCATCCTTGATCGGCGGGCCTGCTTTTTCCTTCGGCTCGTTTGGGTCCACGCCGACCGCGAGAATCCCGCGGAAAGGCTTGAGGTCGAGCATGATTCCCGGCTTGAACTCCGTCTGGTTCTTCGCGAGGTCCAGCTTGTAGTAGCGCACGAACCCATCGAGAAATTCCTTGGGCAGAAGTCCGGTGGGGAAATCTTTGCCAGGTAGATTGAAATTTTGCGCGTATTCCTTGGGGATGATCTTCAGAATCCGGATTTCCAGTGTGTCGCCGGGCTCGGCGCCATTCACATAAATGGGACCGGTGATGGAGTGCGGCCCGCCGCCGTCGTTCTGTTTGCGCAGCCGCGCGATGTCGTCCATGGGAGGACCGTTTAGGGTGTGGTCTTCCGGAGTCGGCTTGATTTGGTTCAAGGCGTGGTACCAGGTCTCGACCGAAACCGTGTCGCCGGAATTGACGGTGAGTTTGGGCTTTTCGTTCACGTCGAACCAGCCCCACTGCACGGTATCGGGCGTCGCGGGCAACGAGTAGTGTTTGTGCGCGCCCGCTCGATCGGCATGGTCGACCGTGGATGCGCTTTTCTCCTGCGCTCGCGCGAGGGAGGATAACGATAGGAACAAAAGTAGCATCAAGGAAATCGGCACGATTTTTCTCATGATCGGCCTCTCCTGGAATGAATCTTAAGAGCGTACGGAGAGCCATCGGACGATTCGTTCTTCATGGCGGCGAAATTAGCACAGTTCGGCAAGCCGCGGAAGTGACAGCGATTGGGCAGTCGTAGGGGGCTGGGACCGGAGATTTGCGGACCTGTACGCAAGTTCAATTACCGGACTGAGCACAACGAATTGCCGGCATGCGAGGCGCGGGGCGAGATGCATGGTAGCTTAAAAGCGTTGCGCCCACTGCCCAGCGTTCGCGCGAATCTCGGCCCGCCGACCGCAATTCAAAGCGCACGGAAGCACTCGACATGCCTAGCTTCTTTAACAACCTGAGTATCCGCAACAAGTTGATTGTGCTCATTGGCGGCACGGTGTCGCTGCTGACGGCTAGCGTGCTGGCATTGGTGTGGGTGCAAAGCTTGAAGCAGGCCCGGTCGATCGTGCAGGAACAACTCGATAACAGCCGGCAACTATTCGACTCAGCGCAGCAAGCACGTTACCGCGCGTTTGCCTTCGAAACCGCCTCGAACGCCGCGCAGGCCAGCACGATAACGATCGTCGAACACCGGGACCGGGAGGCAGCGTGCGCGGAAGTGGCGCGGTTGATGCAACGGACGGCCAGCAAGGTGCCGCGACTTGCTTCGATCCGCCTGGCCAATGGCACGCTACTGGCGTTCGGGATTGACGGTCACCCGGCGTGCGACCCGCAGATTATGTCGTGGCGCCTTCCGGACGTTCATGAAGCGGCACCCGGCGCGCCGGAAATCACCACCTGGACGAGTCCGGAGAAACTGGTGTACCTGGTTTTTGCCGTTTCGGTGCCGGGACGCGACGCGGCACTAGGCACACTGTGCATCGGCGCTCAGGAAAATGACGACATGGCCCGCGCCGTGAAGCTTCGGGCGGGCGTGGATGTGGCGCTGTGGCAGGAAGACGACTCAAACGTTGCGCGCATAACCGGAATCAGCGACTCGAAACTGCAGAATGCATTGGTCACCGCGCTCGCGGCGCAGCCTGATCTGCGGCACCCGTTCAGCTTTCAAGCGCCGGACGGCGAGTACGAGGTGGAGGAAGTGGTGGTCTCAGAGAACGGCATGGCGGTGCACAATCCTGGAAGGGTGCACAGCGCGCTGGTGAGTTCCGTGACGCAACGGATGCAACCATTCCGAGTTCTCGAGATTTATCTGCTGAGTCTCGCGGTAGTGGCGCTGCTGCTGGGGGTTTGCGTGGGGTTCGTGGTGTCGCACCCGATCTCCGCACCGCTGGTTCATTTGGCGGACGCGGCACGCGAGATCGAGCAAGGCAAGTACGACCTGGTCGAGCAGCTTCGCTCGAACCATGCCGCTGAAGGAGGCGCCAGCGCCGACGAGATCGGAACGCTGTCGCGCGCGTTCGTGGACATGGCTGGTGGACTCAAGCAACGGACGGCGATGTCGAAATACATGTCGCGAAGCGCCGTTCAAATGCTAGAGCAGGATGGCAAAGGACCAGTCGCCGAGCGCAAGTGGCTGGCGCTGGTTTTTTCGGACGTGCGCGGGTTCACGGCGTTCTCCGACGGACGCGATCCGGCGCTGGTGATCGAACGGATGAACGACGTGCTCGGCATTGAAGCGGACGCGGTGCGGCGCTATGGCGGAGACGTGGACAAGTTCGTGGGCGACGCGATGTTTGCGTGGTTTTCCGGCGCGGATCGCTGCACGCGCGCGGTGGCCGCCGCAGCGGAGATTGTCGCGGCGCTACAGGAGAAATTCGGTGGGAAGTCCGGGACGCAAATCGGTTTTGGCATTCATGTTGGCGAAGTGGTGGTGGGCAGCATGGGGAGCCAGGATCGTCGCGACTACACGGCGATCGGGCGCAGCGTGAATCTGGCTTCGCGGCTGTGCTCGGCGGCGGAGGCGGGGCAGGTTTTGGTTTCGCAGGCGGTGGCGACTGAACTCGAGGGCGCGGTGACTTTGAATCCGCTGCCCGCAGTGACGGCGAAGGGTTTTTCGGAGCCGGTGCGCATTTTTGAGGTCGATCTTGCAAAGCAGGGAGCGTCCGTGCCGCAAGCAACCTAAGCGGCGCGCGCCGGAATTCCCGCCAAGGACTCCAACGCTGAGGTTCTGCGAAGCTGCCAAGACGTACAGGTGCTTCTTAAGGCGCGGCGGCAAACGGTGCCTGGTTAGCACGCGAGCGCCGGGACTACTATAGGGATGCCATAGACGTGCGGTGGGCAGGTAGGAGATGAGCGCGGGGTAGAACATCACCGGGAGAAGTGCTATGAGAATTGTGCGATGGGGGCTGGCCACCTTGTTGGCGCTGCCGGGAGGAATTGCGGCCGCCCAGCAGGCACAGCCGACGCAGTCCGTTGCCGAGGCTGCGAAACGCTCGCGCGAACTGAAGAAAGATTCGCCCAAAGCCACGCATCACTGGGACGACGATACAGTGCCAAAATCGCCCAATGAGGTAAGCGTCGTGGGTCAGGCGAGTGCGAGTGCGGCCCCAGGGGACGCGGCAGCAGCGGCGGCGGGAACTCCAGCCGGCGATGCCAACGCAGCGAAGGGCTCGACTGCATCGGAATTGAACGCAGCGATGGAACGTTTGAAGAATCTGACCGCGGAACTGGATCTCTTGACGCGGGAATACGACCTCGACCGGCGGACTTATTACGGCAAGACGAACTATTCCGCTGACACCGATGGGGCGGAGAAGTTGAAGGGAGAAGAAATCCAGATCGAAGCGAAGAAACGGGAAGTGGCGGACGCGCAGAAAAAAGTGGACGAGGCGCAAGCCAAGGTGGGCGAGCCTGCTCCTCCGGCTCCTCCTCCGGCCGCTCCCGCTCCTCCTGCTGTCGTATCCCCCGGTGGATCAAACTGACCTTGAACCTCTGGTTGTGAAGAGATTGGTCCCGCGAGGAGCGGGAACCAAGGTAGACCTGTTGCAGCGCTGTTCCGCTCTGGAACGACACCCCTAGTAATAGTAGATATTTTTATTGACACACAATTACCACGAGCGCACAATCCCGCCAGTTCCCAGAGCTGTCGTTCTTTTGTGACGATGTTTTGTACGGGGTTTTGTACGGGGGGAGCCGGCGGCGATTCGTTTTACTCCCTTCCCGCGGCCGGCCCACAAAATTTCGGCGAGTCGAGAGGGACGATGCAACATCTGCCCGGTGGGACGGTGCAGTGTTTGAATCCCGAGTGCGGCGCGCGCGGACACTGGCTGCGGATTCAAGGCGCATCGCAGGAGCGTTGCGCTCATTGCGGCGGGCCGCTGCACAGCGTGCCGCCGCCACTCGCGCCGCGGTTTCGGATGCGCGCGCGGGCGGCGATGAGTTATCGGCCGATGGCGCGGCTGCGGCCGCGATGAATTTCGTCTAGAGTTTTTGCGACGAGCTTTCAGGTAACGCGCGGGACTCGCGAAGGTGGGGGGCCGCTAAAAACGGTTGCGGCTCGGCCGGCGTCGATGAGAATCGCAGCTGGTTTCGTTCCCGACTCTGCAATCCCAAAATCGCGGGAATGCAGAGGGAGCGCAGCTCCCTCAGAGGACGAGGTAAGAAAGGCCTGGATTCGCGAGAGCGAGTCCGGGCCTTTTCGTTTTCATGCTTCTTTGGGTGTCCCTAGAATGTGAATCGCAGAGCGAGCTGAACGACGTCGATCGTCGCAACCGCGAAAGAGGCTGGAAGGTATCGAAGGAAGGAATGTCGGGCTTCGGAGCTACCCGCAACGCGTGCGCATCCGTGCGCCTACCCCAGCCCCGCACGGCCCGGCTGCATTCTATAAAACCGCCTGTACGGGAAGTCAAGCAAGTTTCTGTAGATACGAAGAGCGGTGATTAATAGGGCCGGAATCGTCCCGAAAAGAAATGAGCGGCCGGTGGGGGTGCCGGCCGCTCGTGGGCATGGGGTGATGGAGGTGCAGACATTCGAGGTGCCTTGCGGCAGCCCCGAACACACTGCGAGTTTGCCGTTAGCGCGTGCGCCGGTCGATAGACCACTGGGTTCAATTGGTCCCGGTACGAAGGTACTTCTTTCGCCTTTCGCTTGAACTGCACTCGAATTGGCCGGCTGAGGCGGGTCGCGATGACGCAGCCGGGTGCGGCTGCCGTTCCGCCCGTGAACTGGTTGTACCCGCCGGAGCAGGGTGGTAGGCTCTCTCGAAGAAAGGACTATGCAGCGCACGCCGGGGCGTTGAGCGGCCCGGTCACCCCGTGGGAGCCGCCGGAATAAAACTCGATCGAACCGCCAGCGTCGAATCGCAGGCGCTTGCGGCGGTGCGGACGCTCCTGGTCGAGTTGGGGGGTTCGCGCGGGCTTGAAGAGCTGACAGCTCGAGGTCCGGGAGCGCACCTGGAACGCGAACTCGGGCTGGGCAGCATCGAACGAGTGGAATTGATGCTTCGCCTAGGTGACGCTTGCGGCGTACGGCTGCCAGACCGGGTGGTCGCCGAAGCGGATACCGTGCAAGACCTGATCGACGCGATTCGGCGCGAAGAATCCGATGCGAACCGAAATGGCGCGAGCTCACGTGCAGCCGCTGTGACAGAGGCACCCGGCGGGCCTGGAATCGCCGCGCCTCGCGGGATGGTTCGCCTCGAACTCGAAGAGCAGATTCGCCGGGCGGCGACACTCACCGAAATTTTCCGCCTGCGCGGGCTGGGAGAACCGGGCCGGGCGCATATTCAACTTTACGAAGAGGACAACCGGCTCGTCACCATCACGTTTGGCGAACTGTACGAGCGCGCCTCCTGCGTTGCGCGGGAGCTGAGGAGCCGCGGCCTCGAGTCCGGCCAGACAGTCGCTATCATGCTGCCAACGTGCGCCGAGTTTTTCTCGACGTTTGCCGGGATCTTGCTTGCCGGCGGGATTCCCGTCCCGATTTATCCGCCGTTCCGCGCCGACCGAATCGCCGAATACGCGACGCGGCAATCGAACATTCTGCGCAATGCCGAGGCGCAGTTTCTGGTGACGTTTCGTCAAGCAGAGGGGTTGGCGCGCCTGCTGCAGCCGCGCGTCCCGTCACTTCGCGAGGTGCTCAACGCGCAGCGTCTGGCCACGGCGCCGGCGCCAGCCGAACCTGCCACGAACGCGTGGCGGCCCGTACAGGATTTTTCGTATCGAGCGCGCGAGGAAGACATCGCCTTCCTGCAATACACATCGGGTTCGACCGGCGATCCCAAGGGCGTCATCCTGACGCACGCCAACCTGATGGCCAATATCCGCGCCATTGTTTCCGGAGTGGATGTTCGCGCGGAGGACGTCTGCGTCAGCTGGCTTCCGCTCTATCACGACATGGGATTGATCGGCGCGTGGTTCGTGCCGCTGTTCACCGGAATTCCGCTTGTAGTGATGTCGCCGCTGGCATTCCTGAGCCGGCCGGTGCGCTGGTTGCGCGCCATCGAGCGCCACCAGGCCACGATCAGTCCGGCGCCGAATTTCGCCTACGAACTGTGCGTGAAGAAAATCGCGGACCAGGATTTGGAGGGGCTCAACCTGAGTTCCTGGCGCGCGGCCACGAACGGCGCAGAGCCCGTTTGCGCGTCGACGCTCGAACGTTTCGCCGCTCGTTTCGCTCCGTACGGCTTTCGGCGCGAGGCGCTGTCGCCCGTGTACGGGCTGGCGGAAGGAACGCTGGCCGTTGCGGTGCCGCAGATGGGCACCGGTTACAAGGTGGACCGCATCGAACGCGCCACGTTTGAGTCCGAAGGCCGCGCGATTCCCGCCACGTCGCCGTCCGAGGCAAACAACGCGGCGACGCTCGAGTTCGTTTTTGCGGGCAAGCCGCTGCCGAGCGTCGAAGTGCGGCTCGTGGATGTAGACGGTCACGATGTGGGAGAGCGGGTGGAAGGGCGATTGTGGTTCCGCGGGCCGTCCGCGACGAGCGGTTACTATCGCCATCCGCAAGCCACGCGCGAACTGATGCGCGACGGCAACTGGCTCGATTCGGGCGACCTCGCCTACCGCGCAGACGGCGATCTTTATATCACCGGGCGCGCGAAGGACATGATCATCAAAGCGGGGCGCAACATTTACCCGCACGAACTGGAAGAGATCGTGGGCCGGATTGCAGGAGTGCGGCCTGGTTGCGTCGTTGCGTTTGGCGCTCCGGACGCGCGCAACGGAACCGAGCGGCTGGTGATCGCGGCCGAATTGCGCAACATTTCCCGTAATACTGCGGACTCGAAGCGCATCGCCGGCGAAATCACGCGCGTCGTGGACGAAGCGATCGGTATGCCGCCCGATACCGTGGAGGTGTTGCCGCCGCAATCCATTCCCAAGACCTCGAGCGGAAAATTGCGGCGCAACGAAACGCAGCGGCTTTTCCTCGATGGAAAACTCGGGAAGAAGCAACCGGCGGCCTGGGTGCAGATGGCAAAGCTCGCGGCGGGCGGCGCTGCACCTCAAGGATGGTCGCTAATCAAACGCGGCTTGTGGAACAGCGTCGAAATTCTTTACGGCGCGTACGCCCTCACGGCATGCATGGCCGTGCTCCTGCCGTTGTGGGTTCTCGTTTCGCTCACGCACAATCGCGAGCGCGCGGCACGCTTCACTCACATCGGAGCGCGCAGGATACTTTTTGCGGCGGGCGTCCCGCTGCGGATCGAGGGCGCTGAAATTCTCGCAGAGTTGGCGAAGTCGGGCCCATGGATCTTCGCGCCGAATCATTCGAGCTACGTGGACATTCTCGTGACGCTGGCATGCCTCCCGGCGAACGCCCGGTTCGTCGCCAAGGCCGAGGTTCCCGATATGCCGCTTTTCGGCAAGCTCTGCCAGCGAAGCGGCCATTTCACGTTCGATCGCAACGATCCGCAAGCGCGGATCAAACAGGCCGAGGAAGTGAATCAGTCGCTCAAGCGCGGCGAGTCGGTGGTGATTTATCCCGAGGGAACTTTCACGCCGGTCGCGGGAGTTCGTCCCTTTCAGCTGGGAGCGTTCAAAGCCGCCGTAGATACGCAACGTCCGATCTGCCCGGTGTCGGTCCGCGGAGCGCGGCGGATTCTGCGGGACAAAACCGTCTTGCCTCGCCCGGGGCGTGTGGTCGTAACCTTCGGGCCCTTAATCAGCCCCGATCCTGCCGCTGCTGGCGACTGGCACGAAATCGTTCGGCTGCGAGACGAAACCCGTAACCTTATTGCTTGCAACGTCCAAGAACCACTTATTTAGTCCGCCGCGAAACCCTACACTGACGAGTTGCATCTAACTTGGCTCCAGCGAAGCAGCGCCTTCAGGCCGCCGGCTGTGCTTTGGAGGGCTGCTGGGGCAGTAAGGGGGATTGCCGCCGCTACTCGCACGACGGTGACACCTCCGGAACCCAATACTCCTTAGGAGGAGACTTGATGCTTCGTAAACTGTCGTTGTTGCTGGGGCTATTTTTCCTGATTTCGCTCTCGGCCCACGCCCAGGGCATATCGGACAAAGTCGAGCTGTTCGGCGGATATTCCTACATGCGATTCGACAGCGCACCACAGGTAAACCTGAACGGCTGGGAACTTTCCGGGCAGTATAAGTTCACCAACTGGCTTGGCGGCGTCGCAGATCTCAGCGGCGACTACGGCTCGCACGCCGGCGTCAACGCTTCAGTGCACACGTTCCTATTCGGCCCGCAGATATCGTGGCCTTCGCGAGTGTCGCCGTTCGCGCACGTTTTGATCGGCGGAGCGCATTTCAGCGCGGGCGGAGTCACGGATACATCATTTTCATCGGCCATCGGAGGCGGAATCGACACCAAGATCGCTCACGGAGTTTCCTGGAGAATCATTCAGGGAGACTACTTGCTTACCCGCTTTCTCGGCTCGACGCAAAATAACGCGCGCATCTCGACCGGGATCGTTTTCCGGTTCTAACAACGGCTTACCAACACGACCATAAAGCTGAAGTAAGGCGGTTGTGGGAGGAACCCACCGAAGCAAGCGAACGAATCTGATTCGCCTCTGCCGTAGGAATCCTCGCCGCTTGCGGCGGGGAGGATCTCAATTTCTACCACCGCAATGGTGAGGGCGGGATCGAAATCCGCCCTCGCAATTGCATTGGCCCCGCTATTCCAGAATAAAATTCACAGTGATAAACGTTTCGACTTCCATGTCCCTGCCGTCGAGTCGCGTCGGCCGGTAGCGCCATTCCCGCACGGCCGCGACGGCCGATTGCGCGAGAATCGCATTCCCGCTAAAGACTTCAATGTGTCGCACGCTGCCGTCTGTGGCGATGATCGCCCGCAGCCGTACAGTTCCGGAGAGGTGCGCGGTTTTCGCGACCTCGGGATACAGCGGCTGGACGCGGTGAATCAGCGACGCTTCCATTAAGCCTTCGCTTCGACGCAATGGTGCGCTGCTGTGCGTCAGTTCGTCGGGCGGCGGAACGATTGGCGCGGCGTTGCCGGTCGCTCCCGGAATATCCAATCCTCCATTAGGACCTCCGGGAAACCCGGGGAGGCCATCGCCGCTGCCGACTTCGATCGCTGGCGCTTCGTTGCCTGTGGATTCCTGCACGTGAGGCGGAATCACCGGCGGCTGAAGAAACCCAGTTGGAATGTTAGGGTGAGCGGCCATAGCGGGAGGCGGATTTCCATGTGGGCGCGCAGCGGGTGCGCTTGTTCCGCCGTGATACGGCGGCGCAGGAGTGAGAACGTATTGCCGCGAGAGCACGCCAGGCGTGACCAGCGGCCACAAGAGCATCGCCGCCAGCAGCACCGCCTCGAATGCAATGGAGAGAACCAGTGCTTTCCGGCGAAGGCGGCGCGTACGGCCGAGCGCCTCTCCGTCGCTTTCCATCAAGCACTGCGCGAGTGTTCCAAGGTCGTTCATAGACAGACCTCCGGCAAAGCGTCCAAACACGGTAGAACCAACCTAAGGGGGTTTGAAGTAACCGCCTGGGCCGCCGCCCCTAGCTGGGCTGGAGTGCGCGGTCTCTGCAATCATAGACACCGGCTGCACTGACGTGTTCCCGAAGCGGGGGGCTCAATCGTGCCTTAGCCGTCAACTAGCCTGTTATGCGGTATTCAAATCCTTTAGAATCAGTGGATCTTAATCTTTGGGGCGGAGTGCATCGAATTTTCGCGCCGATGCGTCTAATCGGTTGTCTTCGCCCCTTGGGGGGCTTATAGCGAAGCGAGGTAGCTATCATGAGTCGAACTTCCAGTGAAACAGTCGGCGTTCGTTACACCGGATGGGCCGCTTTGAATCGCGATCCGCTCGACGATCGCGTCGAGTATACGTGCCCGCATTGCGGGACGCGCGGATTCAAAGCCGCTCGCCGTCCGCGCGCGGAGTACCATTTCACCGACGGATTCGTGCAGGATCTACAGGGTGAGATGTCGGCCTGCCGCGGATGCCGGAAGTCACTGCGAGTGGTTCCGGTGGTGATGCTGCACGATCAGGATGAAAAGCGGCGGTTTGAAGCTGTTTTTGAAGCTGATCTCGCGGTATCGAACAACTAACTTTCGGGCACAGCTCTTCCGTGCTTGCGCCATAGATCGTGTTTGTGTGCCCAGGCACTGCCGGTTCTCCTTCGTCTCTTTCTGCAGCACTACACCGGCAAGCAAAAAGGGGAAGGAGTGTTGCTCCTTCCCCCTTCGCAAGGCCCTCAATCTTTCTTTAGTTCAACCTCCGAGTTGGTTTTACGGATTGCGGTAACGGTCGCGATCTCGCAGGCGGCATTCATCGCGCAGCCGCGCGAGTTCGCGGCGTTCGTGCTCCGCCTGCCAGCTTTGCTCCCCGTGACGCGCGATCGCCCGATCCAATTCGCGCCGCTCGTGCGCGATGCGCTCGTCACACCCGCGGTCCCAATCACTTGCGCTGGCTGCACCAGCGCCACCGAGAATCATCGAAAGGCCCAACGCGACACCGAGTAATCTAGCATTGCTGAATATTCTCAACGTTTTCAACATAGCGACCTCCCCGGCAGCCTGGAAGCCCGCTGGGTGGTTCCTCTGCATTGCTGCCTACATATGAGACGGATGTGCTTTGTGGAGGTTACAGGATCACCGCACGCTGTTGAGAACGAGGCATAGCATAGTTGCCGCCGGGCGGCTGGGGTCAGTCCGCGTCAAGCGTCAAGTGGTGCTTCTCAAGGTCCCTGCGGACGCGATTGAAAGCTTCATCCACCGTGTCGGCGAACTGCAGCAGGCCGTATTCGCGCTTGCTGATCGTTCCGGTGCTTACCATGTGGCGCCAGTTCAAGACTTTTTCCCAGTATTTTCGGCCGTAAATCAAGATCAGGTGATGCGACGAAAGCTTTCCCGTTTGCAGGAGCGTTAGCATTTCCCAAAGCTCGTCCATCGTGCCGAAGCCGCCGGGAAAAACGATCAGCGCTTTGGCCATCTGCGCGAACCACAATTTGCGCATGAAGAAATAATGAAAGCAAAAATTCAGCTCGGGCGAGATATAAGGGTTCGGACGCTGCTCGTGCGGGAGCTGGATGCTCAGGCCCACCGAGGAGCCGCCGGCTTCGTCGGCCCCGCGATTCGCCGCTTCCATGATTCCCGGCCCTCCGCCGGAACAGATCACGAAACGCTTGGGGTGCGTGCCGAGCGTCATGGACCACTTCGTGATGCGCCGCGAAAGCTCGCGGGCCTCTTCGTAATAGCGCGACATTTCGACCAGTGAGCGAGCCGCACGAAGCTTGGTACGCCATTCCGGCGTGCGCCGCCCGCGGGCGGCGCGCTCGACTTCCCTGACGTGTTCGAGCGCCTGTTCGCGCGACCGAATCCGCGCCGACCCGAACATCACGATGGTGTCCGCAACACCGCCCCGCCGCAGCCGCGTGAGCGGATCGAGGTATTCGGCCAGGATGCGCAGCGGCCTGGCGCTGAGGCTCTCCATGAACGTTGGATCGTGATAGGCAAGCTTCGCCATCCGCAGATGACCGGAGCGCTTCATGAATTCTCCCTTCAAAAGAAAAGCGAAAGAGCATTCTATTACCGTTCCGTCCCGGAGCGCGCATCGCCCTCGCGCGATGTCTCCGAAAGCGTACCTGCCGTGCGGCACTCCGAACGGCTCGTGCAACACGCTTCGAGGGCGCGGAATCAGATAAGATTGAGGTTATATGGCGCGTAGAGGCGGCGTGTTCCTGCTGATTTCCTTCCTGGCGCTCCCTCTGGCATTGCTGGCGTTCCCAGCGCCGGCTTGGAGCCAGGCCCCTCCGGGCCCGATCCATACGAAGCCTGGTGCACACCCCGAGGACCTACCCACCGCGGAACAGCGCAAGCGCGCGATCCGCGTGCGCGTAAACGAAGTCACCGCGCCGGTAACCGTGCTGAACGCTTCCGGCGAGATGGTGTTCGACCTCACGAAAGAAAATTTCCACATCTTCGACAACGGCGCCGAACAGAAGATAGAACATTTCGATTTGGGCGGCGATCCTCTTTCGATCGTGCTGGTCATCGAAACCAGTTCGCACATCGAGCCGATGTTTCCGGCGGTGCGCCACACGGGCATCATCTTCGCGGAGACAGTGATGGCCTTGACGTCCGAAGCCGCCGTCATCGGCTACGACGATAGCGTCGATCTGCTGCAAAAATTCACCACCGACTCGGATGGCATACAGAATGTCGTCAACCAGCTGCGCATGGGGACGTCGGGAACGCGGCTTTACGACGCCATGGCTCGGGGCATTTCGCTGCTCGAGCAGCGGCCCCCCATACGCAGGCGAATCATGGTGGTCGTAGGAGAGGCGCAGGATACCGGCAGCGAGAACAAGCTCGGCGAAGTTCTGCGGCAGGCGCATCTTGCAAACGTAATCATCTACTCGATCGGCCTGAGCACCACGATGGCGGATTTGCGCGCCAAGCCCAAAGAACCGGCGCCAGGAATCGGACCGCCCGGAACGTACCCCCTGCCGACTCCGCGCGGCCAGCCACAGACCCCACAGACCGAAGCGCAAATGCAGGGCAACATCGATTATCTCGCCCTTGCAATTTGGCTCATCAAGACGGGAAAGAATGCACTGGGTCAGAATTCATTGGCGATTGCGAGCAAGGCCACAGGCGGCCTGCACCTGAACACCATGCGCGACCGCACCATCGAGAAAGCTCTCGACAGCATCGGCGGCGAAATTCACGCTCAATACACGCTAGGATATCGCCCGCCCGGTGACGAGCCTTCCGGGTTTCACGACATCAAAGTTGTCGTCGATCGTCCAGGCGTCACGGTTCGCAGCCGTCCGGGCTACTATCTGCCGCCACCGGAAAGCGACTAGATCCCGTATCTTCAGTTGAGCGTTGCAGCGAGAAGCTCGGTTAACTTTTTGAAGGCGCGGTCGGCTTGCCTGTGGTTGTAGACAGGACTGTCCGGCGTAGTCCAGCTGTGATAAGCGCCTTCGTAGATTTCACTCTCGAATTTGCCTCCCCAGGACTTCAGCGCGCGCTCCAGGTTCTCGATGGCCGCCTTCGGCATGGAACGGTCTTCGATGGCGTGTCCGAAGTAGAGCCGCGCTCTCACGCCGGGCAGGACGAGGTGCGGGCTCGTGGGTGCATCCGTGAAGAGTCCGCCGCCGTGAAACGAAGCGGCCGCCGAAATCTTGTCAGGACGGGCGGCAGCGATTCCGAGCGCCATGACCCCGGAAAAGCAGTATCCCACCACGCCCATAGGCCCCGCCTTCACGGCCTTCTGCGCCGCGAGAAAATCCACGTAGGCGGCACCGTCTCGCGCGATTGCTTCCGGCGGCAGGGAATTCTTCAGCTCGCTGATGCGGTTCTTGGTTTTTTCTTCGTCCATCTTCATCGGGAAATCGAGAACGGGCGGCTTGGCGATGCGATAAAACACATTTGGCATCAATACGACGTAGCCCTCGGAGGAAAGACGCCGGCACATTTCGTGTTGCGAAGGACGGACTCCGCCGATGTCCGTGAGATGGATCACGCCGGGCCAAATTCCATTCGTTTCAGGTTGGAATAAGAATCCAGCCGCGGTTCCGTCGAACGTTCGGATTTCGATTGGCTGCTCGATCATATTGGCCTTTGGGTTGGCGCTGGCGTTGGCGCTGACGTTAACATGTTAAGCGCATTTCGCCGCTACTGTATCGGCGTATCGGGCGCTACGCTGCTTTGTTCATTCCGCGAGAAGAGGACGCTCTTAACTGCCAGCTCGGTTTGCTCCCCGTAGAGAACGTTTGAATCAGCGTCCTTAGCGAAAGGGAAATACATGTCCCAGGCCTGGCCTCCCACATGTTCCACGTGAACGAATACGGCGGGTACGCGCGTGTCGTTCTCGCCTGGGGCATTGACGTTACAGCACCAGACCACGGTCCTGCATCCTCCGTCGTCGATGGCTTTGCGAAGCGCGCGATACCAGTGTTCTCGGACATCCGCGAAGTCCGCGTCATCCGGCTGAGACTCGGGAAGCAGCATCAGAACGTCACGGTTTGAACCGAGCGTTGCACCGAACGCTTGAAAGCCCCCTTCTTCCTGGAGCTGCTTTCGCGCGTACTTCAGCACGATCTTCAGCACCAGTTGTATTTCTTCGCGAGCGTTCACTCCGTGGCCCCGGCGCGCGAGCGCTACTTTTTCTCCGGCTCCGGCGCGGCGCCGGCTTCCTCTTCCTCTAGGATAGCAGCGGCAGCGGCTACGCGGTCGTTTTCGTCCAGCCGCAGCAAGCGCACACCCTGAGTCGAACGGCCTGCCTCGCGGATTTCGGCGGAGTGAACGCGGATCACCTTGCCCTGGCCGGTGATGATCATCACGTCGGAATCTTCGCGAACCTGAAGGGCCGCGACGACGGAGCCGTTGCGGTCGGTAGTCTTGAGGTTGATCACGCCTTTGCCGCCGCGCGACGTTACGCGGTACTCGGCCAGCGGCGTGCGCTTGCCGTAACCCTTTTCGGCGACGGTAAGCATTAGCGAGGTGAGCGATTCACGGATCTGGTCGCTCTCCAGTTCGTCGAGGTCCTGCGTCGAGGTCTTGTATTCCTTCTGGATGATCCCGAAATCCACTTGCACGGCGTCCATGCTGACAACGAAATCGCCTTTCGCCAGGTCCATGCCGTTGACGCCGCCCGCCGCGCGGCCCATGGCGCGGACTTCCGTCTCGCGGAACACAATGGCCTGGCCTTCGTGGCTCGCGAGGAAAATCATTTGCTTCCCATCGGTAAGTTTTGCGCCGATCAGCTCATCGTCGTTCTCGAGGTTGATGGCGATGATGCCGGACGGGCGCGGGTTTGAGAATTCCGCAAGCTCGGTTTTCTTCACGGTTCCTTTGCGCGTGGCGAGAAAGACGTAGCGGCCGGCTTCTTCGAGGTTCCGTGCGGGAACGACGGCCGTGAGTTTCTCGCCTTCCTGGAAGCGGACCAGATTCGTGATCGCTTTCCCGCGCGTGGCCGCCGCCGCTTCGGGAATTTCGTAGACCTTCAGCCAGTAGATGCGGCCTTTCGAGGTAAACAGCAGAATGTAGCTGTGCGCCGACGCGATGAAGAGATGCTCGACGAAATCTTCATCGCGTGTTTTTGCGCCGATGCGCCCCTTGCCTCCGCGCGATTGATGGCGGTAGACATCCACCGACGTGCGCTTCATGTAGCCGGCGTGGCTGACGGTGATAGCCATCTCTTCGTCTTTGATCAGGTCTTCGAGCTTGATTTCCTCGACGCGGTCGACGATCTGCGTGCGGCGTTCGTCCCCGTAGGACTTCAGCACATCCCGCAGTTCGGCGACGATCACGGCCTTGAGTTTTTTCTCGCTGCCGAGAATTTCAATCAGCTCGGCGATGCGCTCGCGGATTTCCTTGAGTTCCTTGAGGATGTCGTCAACCGACAATTGCGTCAGGCGATGCAATTGCAATTCGAGGATGGCGTCGATTTGGATGTAACTGAGGCCCAATCCTTCGGTGGTGCCGATATTCTCGGCGCTGATTCCATATTTCTTGCGATCGAGCTTCACCCCGCGCACCGTGCCTGTTGAAACCCTCACGGACTTGTTCTCGAAAAACTCGTGCAAATTCTCGCGAGCGTTGGCGCGGCTCGATGATCCACGAATGATCCTGATGACTTCGTCGATGTAGTCGAGCGCGATGCGGTAGCCGAGCAAGATGTGCTCGCGTTCACGCGCCTTGCGCAGCTCGTATTGCGTTCGGCGGCGGACCACGTCGGCGCGGTGCTCGATGAAAAGCTGCAGCAGCTGAACCAGGCCTAGCTCGCGTGGCTGCCCGCCCACAATCGCGAGCAGAATCATGCCGAACGATTCCTGCATTTGCGTGTGCTTGAACAGGTGCGCCAGGACGATTTCCGGCTCTTCGTCGCGCTTCACTTCGATCACGATGCGCATTCCGTCGCGGTCGCTTTCATCGCGAATGTCGGCGATTCCTTCGATCTTCTTGTTCTGAATCAATTCGGCGATGTGCTCGATAAGCCGCGCCTTGTTCACCTGATAAGGCAGTTCGGTAACCACGATGTCCTGGCGGTCCTTGCCGCGCTGCTCGATCGCGGCCTTGGCGCGTACCTGGAAGCTGCCGCGGCCGTTCTTGTAGGCCTGCTCGATTCCTTCACGGCCGTAGATGTAGCCGCCAGTGGGAAAATCGGGGCCGGGAACCAGCTTCATCACTTTCTTCAGATTCGCGTCTGGCTCTTCGATCAGCAAAATCGCTGCTTCGATGGTTTCCTTCAGGTTGTGCGGCGGAATGTTCGTCGCCATGCCCACAGCGATGCCCGAGGAACCATTCACGAGCAGGTTTGGAATTCTTGTTGGCAGGACGGTCGGCTCGTGCTCGCTTTCGTCGAAGTTGGGGACGAAATCGACGGTTTCCTTCTCGATGTCCGCTAGCATTTCCTCGGCAATTTTCGATAGGCGCGCTTCGGTGTAGCGCATCGCCGCCGGAGGATCGCCGTCGACGGAGCCGAAGTTTCCCTGCCCGTCGATGAGCGGATAACGCATGTTGAAATCCTGCGCCAGGCGCACGAGCGCGTCGTACACGGGCGTGTCGCCGTGCGGATGGAATTTCCCGAGAACTTCACCGACAATCTTCGCGCACTTGCGGTAAGGCTTCGTCGAGGTCAGGCCCAGCTCGTACATGCCGTAGAGAATGCGCCGGTGGACGGGCTTCAGCCCGTCGCGCACGTCGGGCAGTGCCCGGCCGATGATTACGCTCATCGCGTAATCGAGGTACGACTTCTTCATCTCCGATTCGATATCTACCGGCGTCAGGATCGACTGATTCGTAGTTTCGTCCGCCATCTATCCCCCAGAATTAGCAGCGCGCGATTCGCTAGACTTGCTTGGGACGCGTTTCCAAAACGAAAGTCTTCACGGACTCAAATGCCGAAGCGTTGTTCGAGAAGCGCGGCGCGCCAAAATGCGCTTCGAGGCGCTGCAACAGCGTGGCGCATTCGGCTTCGCTCGCGCATTCGAAGCTCACACCTTGCTCGTTGTTCGGCGCATGGGTCGGCGTCGCGCGAAATTCCGAGCAACTCAGCCCCTGCAGCCCCGGCAAAATCTTCCACGTCAACTGATAAATCATCTTCCAACTTTGCGCTAAATATCGAGGTTCACTACGTCCAGGGCGTTGTCCTCGATGAATTTCCGGCGCTCTTCGACGTTTTCGCCCATCAGTGTGGCAAAGATCTCTTCGGCCACCACGGCGTCTTCGAGCTTCACCTGCAGAAGCGTGCGCGTCTCCGCATTCATCGTAGTGGCCCAGAGCTGCTCGGGGTTCATCTCGCCGAGGCCTTTGAAGCGCGTGATGGTGAATTCCTTCTTGGTGTCTTCCAGAATGTAATTCAGAAGCGCCAGCGAGCTCTCCTGTGTCGACTTGCTGCCGTTGCGCGCGATGGTGAAGGGCGGCCGGTCATGCTCTCCGATCGCCTGGTGCAGCGAGCGCAGACGCTTGTATTCCGGCGTGGCCGCGAGCGCCCAATTCACACGTCGCTCTCCGCCGTTTTTCAGCACCAGCTCGTGCAGGCTGTGCTCTTCGTCGAATTCGAATTTTGCCTCTACGTTCAACTTCGCTTTCTCGATCGCTTTAACAAGCTCCGTCAATTTTTTTTTGTCGGCGAAGTCCGCCTTTTTGTCGAGCGCGCTATCGGCCAGCAACTCGACGAGTTTCGGCTCACGCAAACGCCGGCCAAGCTTCGTGGCGACCTGCTCGTACTCCTGAATGTTCAGCAGGAATTGTGTAAGAGTGCCGCCCTCGATGGCCTTGCCGTCTTTCCCCTTTACCACTTGCTCTTCTGTCGCTCGCTTCATCAGTTCGCGCGCAAACTCGCGCTCGTCGCGGATGTAGCGGTCCATCTTGCCCCGCTTCACGCGATAGAGCGGCGGCTGCGCGATGTAGATGTGGCCTTTTTCGATCAGCTCGCGCATGTGCCGGAAGAAAAACGTAAGCAGGAGCGTCCGAATGTGGCTGCCATCGACGTCCGCGTCGGTCATCAGGATCACTTTGTGGTAGCGCAGCTTGGCGGCGTCGAAATCGTCTTTGCCGATGCCCGTGCCGAGCGCGGTAATGATGCAGCGAATTTCTTCGTGCCCGAGCATCTTGTCGTAGCGCGCCTTTTCGACGTTCAAGATTTTGCCCTTGAGCGGCAGGATGGCCTGATAGCGGCGGTCGCGTCCGCCCTTGGCCGAGCCGCCGGCCGATTCACCCTCGACGATAAACAGTTCGCAGCGCGCGGGATCGCGTTCCTGGCAATCGGCGAGCTTTCCGGGCAGCCCGCTCGAATCGAGCGCGGATTTTCGGCGCGTCAACTCGCGAGCCTTGCGGGCTGCTTCACGCGCTCGCGCGGCGTCGATGCACTTGCCGATTATTTTTCGCGCGATGGAGGAGTGCTTGTCGAAGTATTCGCCCAGACGTTCGTTTACCAGTTGCTCGACCAGCCCCTTGATGTCGCTGTTGAGCTTGCCCTTCGTCTGGCCCTCGAACTGCGGTTGCGGCAGTTTCACGGAAACGACGGCGATGAGTCCTTCGCGGACGTCGTCGCCATTGATCGAAACTTCGTCCTTCTGCTCCTTGAGCATCCCGCTCGAGGTCGCGTAGTAATTCAGCGTGCGCGTCAGTGCGGAGCGAAAGCCGGCCAGGTGCGAGCCGCCGTCCACGGTGTTGATCGTGTTCGCGAACGAGAAAACGTTTTCTGCGTAACTGTCGTTGTATTGCAGCGCGATTTCGATGTCCACCTGCCCGCGCTTGCCTTCCATGAAAATCGGCGAATCGTGTAGCGTCTGCTTGCCGCGGTTAAGGTGCTTCACGAATTCGGAGATGCCGCCGGTAAAGCGGAATTCAGCTTTCTTGCCGGAACTCGAGCGCTCGTCTTCGAGTGTGATTTTCAATCCCTTGTTTAGGAAGGCCAGCTCGCGCAGACGCTGCGAAAGCGTGTCGAAACTGTAATTAATCGTGGTGAAGATCGATGGGTCGGCATGGAACGTCACTTTTGTTCCGGTCTTTTTGGTCTTGCCGGAAGACTTCAGCTTGGTGGTCGGCACGCCTTTTTCGTACGACTGTTCCCAAACCTGCCCGTCGCGCCAGATTTCAAGGTCCAGCCAGTCGGAAAGCGCGTTCACAACCGACACGCCCACCCCGTGCAAGCCGCCCGAAACTTTGTAACTCTCGCTGTCGAATTTTCCACCGGCGTGCAGCACGGTCATCACAACTTCGGCCGCCGGTTTTTTCTCCGTGGCGTGCATATCGACCGGAATACCGCGGCCGTTGTCGATTACGGTGACGCTGTTGTCGTCATGGACGAGAACGTTGATCTCGTCGCAGAATCCCGCCATGGCTTCATCGACCGAGTTGTCCACAACTTCCCAGACAAGATGGTGCAAGCCCATTTCGCCCGTCGAGCCGATGTACATCGCAGGCCGTTTGCGGACCGCTTCAATCCCGCCGAGAACTTTGATGGACGTTGCGTCGTACTTGTGCCCGGCGCTCTTGGGCGCTAGAGCTTCTTTATCACCCATCGGTCGTGCATCTCCTCCGTGCTGGCAGTGCTCGAGCGATTGCTCGCTTGGCGCTCTTGCGAACGCACGTTTGCGATTTTGTTTTAGGGAAGGCGGGTCGCGCGGAAGGTGCTCGACGCTTGCCTTGCCCATTGGCCCCAGCAACTTCGCGCTGAGACTCGAAGGGTCCTTCTTCGTTCCATCCCGTCCGCTACTGGCGGACACGGCGGACGATTGATCTCCCCCGGAGGGGATTTTCCGGCGCCTCGCTGGCTTCGCTCGCACCTGGCGCAGGCGAGCTATTCGTGAAGCGAGTTCGGTCTCCAGACGCTGCGTGTTCTGAAGGAATCCGAGAGCTAATTTTACTGGAACGGCCACAATTCCACAAGCCGATTCTGGCGGGGTTGCCAGATTCTATCAATTGTGTTTTCAGTTGTTTACGGGTTGGTTGAGACGCCGTTTCGGGCTAGGTTGGAGACCGGATTCCGGCCCGAAAAAGGGATTTTGCTGGGCGCGGATTTCGCGCGAATCCAGGCAAGATCAGGGCAGTTTTTGCGCGCCCAGTTGACGCAAGAGGCTGAGTACATCGCCGAGAACCCAGCCCTCGCTCACTTTTCCATTCACCACGCGAAAAAACGCAGCGCCGGCGAACTGCATTGTTTTTCCGGGTGGGGCGCGACGCCAAAAATTTCGCCGCGATGCGTCCCTCGGTATGTGAGGCGCGCCACGACGCCGTCGTTTTCGCTGACGATTTCTTCAATCGTGTTGTGAAAGTCCGGGAACGCGCTCAGTACCTGGCGCATGTAGTCGCAAAATGCTTCGCGTCCCTTTGTTTCCCTCCCGAGTGAACCGCGAAAAACAATATCCGGAGCCAGTATTTCTTCCGTCTTCGCGAAATTCCACGAATTCCACATCTCCTGGTAATAGCGGCGAATGATTTCCTTGTTCTGTTCGAGGAGATCGTCGAGCCGAACGATCGCATCGCCGATCCGGATCGTTCCTGTGCTGAGAATCTCCGCACGCAGCCCGCAGCGATGCTGCATCGCGGCTTTCACTCCGATGCGCGTGAGTCCTTCAAGATAGGTGCACGGCTGGCAGAGGCCGGTGCCGCGGAGTTGGATTTCGCCGACGCGAAATTCGCGGCCCACAAGATGACTGAGCGCTACACCTCGCGTCACGACATTCCTGCGAAGATCGCCCGCCGCGATGGTCGTGCCAAGTTTTGTGTTCATGGCCTCGACTGCTTCGCCTTCAATCAAGGTCATATCGCGCGCCGCGCCGGGCGTAGCCGACCAGAAGCCGGTCCTCGAGAAATAGCGATCGCCATCGATGCCCTGACGAGCGACGGCCTGCGCCGAATCGAGTGCTTGCATCGGTGTCCCGGCTGCCGCCGCAATGTGAATGGAAATAACGCGGCCTTTGCTCATGCCCCTACTCCGATTTTGCGAACACACTACGGCGCAAGTTCGAATTGGGGGAGTACCAATTTGGCTGCCAGGATTGCCGCGCGGCCCCACGAAGTCCAGTCTCACGCGCAGCCGAAAAAGGGCAAGGCCACCTGAAACTTACTGTGGCCGGGATAACGCTGGTCGCCGCGCTCAGATGCGCATGGGCATTACGACGTAGCGGTAACGCGTGGAATCATCCCCCAGTGGACGAAGCTGGCCGGCAGACTGTTCATCCTTCAGCTCGAAGCTGATCGGGCCATCGGCCGCGGCAGAGAGAAAATCGAGCAGATACTGCGCGTTGAAACCGATGGCGATCGGCTCGCCCTTGAATTCCTTTTCGATAGCTTCCTTTGCTTCGCCGTATTCCGGGCTCGACGCGGAAATCTCGAGACCTTCTTTCGCCAGCATGAACTTCACGGCGTGCGAGCGCTGGTCCGCTAGCTGCGAGACGCGGCGCAGAGCGTCCTGCAACTCGTTGCGCTCGAGTACAACGGTCTTATTCGCGTCGCGCGGCAGTACCGCTTCATAATTCGGGAACTGGCCGGTGAGCTTGCGGCAAGTGAGCAGCCGCCCGCCGAACTGGAAGAACAAATGGCTTTCGTCCTGCGCGAATTCCACTTGGGCGTCATCGGCGCTTCCGGCTGCGAGCCGCTGCACCTCGGTCATTGCCTTCTTGGGGACCAGAACGCGCGTTTCCGACGTAAAACCCTCGAATTTGTGATCCGTCTCAACCATCGCGAGCCGGTGGCCATCGGTCGCAACCATAGTGATCGATCCCGGCTTCAATACCAGGAGCGCACCGTTTAGCGTATAGCGCGATTCTTCGAGCGATATTGCGAAGGTCGTCTTGGCGATTACGTTAGCCAGCAGCTTCGCAGGAATCTTCACCAGCGCGTGCGGAAACGCCGGAAGCGCCGGGAAATTGTCTTTCGACATTCCCACCAGTTTGTAATTTTTGCGGTCGCAGGTGATTTGCACCCAATGATTGTCAAGCAGTTTGAACTTGATCTCTTCTTCCGGCAGCAGGCGCACCAACTCATGGAGCTTCTTGGCCGGAATTGTCCCAGCGCCTTCCTTCTTAACTTTTGCCTCGCAGGACGTGCGGATGCTTAGCTCCAGGTCCGTGGCGGTAATCGTCAGACGGTTGCCTTTGGCCTCGCATAGAAGATTCGAAAGGATGGGGATCGTCGTCTTGCGTTCGACGACGCCTTGCGTGAACCCAAGCTCTTCGAGTAGGTCGAATTTCTTTATGCTGAATTCCATCTCGGCCATCGTTTGCGTTCCTGTTGTGGTCATGGGTGCGGTTACTTTACTGCTTTCCTTTATTTATTTGAATAAGTAAATAAAACCGTCGCCGCCGCCGCAAGTGTGGAAATTGCGGACAGGCAGATAAGTCGAATGGCGGGCGTCTCTTGTAGCATCGGCTGTCCTGTGGAAACCCGCGCGCTGCGGGTGAAATTAAGCGACCGGGGCGGAGGCTATCGACCTTTCCACAGACCATGCACAGCCCCAAAACGACGCTCAGACCGGTCCCGGCTCTTAAAGCTATCCGAAAGAGTCCAGTAGCCTGTTGATGGTCTTGTTCAATTCTTTGTCGACCTGCCGCAGGTTCTCGATCTTGTGTATCGAATGCAGAACGGTAGTGTGGTGTTTGCCGCCGAACTGCCGCCCGATCTCCGGCAGCGATGCAGCCGTTAGTTGCTTCACCAAGAACATCGCCACTTGCCGCGGGAAAGCGATGACCTTCGAGTTGCTTCGAATCTTCAAATCCTGCGCGCGCAAGCCGAAGTGCTCGCCGACGCGCTTCTGAATCTGCTCGATAGTCACCTTCTTTTCCTGCGTATCGATGATGTTCTTCAGCACCTGCTGCGCCGTCGGCAGATTAATCTCCGCGCCGGTGAGAGAGGCATAAGCCATCAGCCGGATCAGCGCGCCTTCCAATTCCCGAATGTTGGACTTGATGGCGCGCGCGATGTATTCGGCGACGTCGTCGGGCACCACCACTCGCTCGTTATCCGCCTTCTTCTGCAAGATGGCGATCTTGGTCTCCAGGTCCGGAGGCTGGATGTCCGCAATCAGGCCCCATTCGAAACGCGAGCGCAGGCGCTCTTCAATCGCCGAGATTTCCTTCGGCGGGCAATCGGACGAGATGACGATCTGCTTCTGCTGATCGTAGAGCGCGTTAAACGTGTGGAAAAATTCTTCCTGCGTCCGCTCGCGCGTGGCAATGAACTGGATGTCGTCGATCATCAACACATCCATATTGCGGAAGCGGTCACGGAAGTTCGGCATGCGCTCGAAGCGGATCGAGGCAATCACTTCGTTCGTGAACTTCTCGGCGCTGATGTACGTTAATCGCAGCGCCGGGTTGCGCCGCTTGAGCATGTGCCCGATGGCCTGCATCAGATGGGTTTTGCCGAGCCCCACCCCGCCGTAAACGTAAAGCGGGTTGTACGATTTCGAAGGCTGCTCCGCTACGGCCACCGCCGCGGCGTGCGCAAACTGATTCGAAGCGCCCACAATGAACGTATCGAACGTGTAGCGCGGATTCAGTTGGTGGTTCGCCGAATCGAAATCCAGTTTCGCCTGCGGTGGTGGTACGGCGCTTGGCGTCACCGGCTCGGGATCGACGGAAACGAATTCGAGGACTACCTCCGGCTTGCCGATTTCCGTGAGTACCGCCTGCAGAAGTTGGCCGTAAGTCTCGGTCAGCCGCTTGCAGAAAAGGCGCGTAGGCACACGCACCACCAAACGGCCTTCTTCGGCGCGCTCCTGGCGCGTGGGCCGGAACCAGGTGGCGAAGCTGTGGGGATTGACGCGGCGCTCGGTGTGCTGAAGTACCTTGTCCCAGAGATTCATCGAAAAAATCAGCCTCGCGCCAAATTTCCACCGATGTGGAAATGCTGTGGAAAACAAATCCGGTTTGGATAAGCCTTAAATGTTTCGGGTTGGAACCGATGCCGCAGTGACTCGCCCCCGATTCTGCGACGTCAGGAGAGCTAGCGTTACGCTTGCTATCGAAACGCGGGGGGGATTCTGCCTAATCGCGGCGCCATGAGCAAGAGAAAACTATGCGAACAGCTTGCACAGGCTCCACAAATAATTCACAGGTTTTCCACAAGCAAAATTTCCTGTTGCGTACGCTGAAAATTTCTTGTTGAGTTTTTCACGGATCGGCGCGCGCTGCGCTTTTCGCCTGCGCCGCGTGAGATATTTTTCCAAGCGAGCTAGGGATTCGGCGAGCTGACGAGATTTTTGTCCGGGCGCGCAAACTCAAAAATTCCCAAGGGGTCGGCGGCCAGCAGAAGGCGGTCGGCCTCCACCAGAATCGCTTTCGGCTCGATTCGCGCTCCGTCTTTCGTCACCGTTCGAAAGGTCGGCAGGCGGCTTCCGTCTTTGCTGAAATGCAGCAGCGCGTTTCCGATCGCCGCCCACACTTCCTGCGTCGCCGGATCGACGCCGATGGCGTTGATCACTGGTTTCGACGTGGGAACGTCGATGTGCCGGTCAAGCCGCAGCACGTCGTGGCGCTTCTCCGCCTCCGGATTGAATTCCGCAGTGGAAAGAGAAATTTCATACGAGGAATAGCCGTAGCGGTCGTATTTGCGAATCGTGGGATCGGGAGAATACGTGAACGCAAAATAAATGTAGCCCGCCGAATCTCCCATCAAGCGGCCGCGACTCAGAAAACGATTCGCCGCCGCGCGTCCCGCCAATTCCGCGGGATCGCCGAAACTTCGAACCACTTTTCCCTGCGCGTCGATGATATCCACCAAGCGATCGGAGCGCTGCGTCCCGACCGCAAGCTCGCCTCCGGGCAGCGCCACGATCGAAGTCGCAGCGGAAGCAGGAATCGTAGCGTCGAGCGTGCCGTCCGGCTTGAATACTTTTATGGCGTTCGCGCCGCGGTCCGCTACAAACAGCCGGCCGCTCGCATCCACATCGAGATCCTCGGCATAAACAATTTTGGCGCCCTTCGAATTGGCATTGGGGATCGGCGAGAGCCGCTTGGCGTCGGCGCCGTAAACCGAAATCACGCTCGCGGGCGCCGCCAGAATGTAGTACAGCCCCGCCAAATCGCGCTTCAGCGCGTTCACTCCCGGCCCAATTTCCGGGAACACGCGGCCGGTCGCCTGAATCTCGCGTTCGATCTGCGGCGGCCCCGTTCCGCCTGCGGTCCCTTTTCCGGCGGCCGCTGGCGCGAAATTCCCGGCGAGCGAAATCATGCTCGCGGCAGCGATGGCTACGTAAAGCAGGAGAAACCCGCCGAGCTCGATGCGCCGAAGCATAACGAAATTATAACGACTTCCTGCGCACAGATGCGCGGCCAGGCGCCCGCGTTGCTTCGGCGTAACTCCGCAAACAAACGTCCGCACGCGCCGCGCCTCTACCTGCCGCCCGACTTCCGCCGCGCTTCTTTTTTGCTCTTCCCGTTCGTTGTGCGGTACGGACCGAGCAGCGTCTCAAGATCCTCCATGATGAACGCCTTGGCTTTTCCTTCGCGGTGGACCGCCCAGTTCATCAGCGACCCGCCAATCATCCCCTGCACCGCATTCGCCAGCCGCGCCGCCGGACATCGCCGCAGTTCGCCTGCGCGCATCGCTTCTTCCAGCGACACGCGAATCTGCGCCCGAAATTGCCGCGCGTGCTCGAGCGCCAGCCGGTGAAACTCCGGATCGGCCAGATCCATTTCAAGAAACGCCAGCGCATTCGCCAGCACTTCCGGCGTGCGCGCCATCATCGCCATGCACTCGGCCACGCCCTCGAGGGCCGCCAGCGGTGACCGGTGCTGCGCGCGAATTCGCGCGAACTCCTCGCGCACTCCCGCTGCGCCAAGCCGCGCCACTTCGAGCAGCAGCCCGCGTTTCGACCCGAACCGCTGCATCAGCGTCGCCGGCGCGAGGCCCGCTTCTTTGGCAACGTCCGCCAAAGTGAGCCGTGACGGCCCCAGCTGTTCGATCACGCGGATGGCGGCGAGCACGACGTCCGAGTTGGGCTTCAAACGCGGCCGCGACATAGCCAGCACTATAAACGAATCACCGTTCACAAACAACCCTTGACAATAAATGAACAGTCATTTACATTCCTGGCGGGCCACAGATCCACTTCCCCCGGACCGGAGGTTCCCTTGCGCAAGATTACTTTCGGCGGCGCCAACAGCCTCGACAACTTCATCGCGCGCAAAGACCACGCCGTCGACTGGCTCCTGTGGTGCGACGAGGCGGCCGCCGTGATGTCCGCGTATTGGAACACGATCGACGCAATTCTCATGGGCCGCAAGACCTACGAAGTGGCGCTTCGCGGCAGCAAGGGAAAGTCACCGTACGGCGGCCTGCAGTCCTACGTCTTCTCGAAGACGCTCAAGCCCGAGTCGCATCGCGGCGTCGCCATCGTTTCCGGCGACGCCGCAGAGTTCGTCCGGCGCCTCAAACGACAGCCGGGAAAGGACATCTGCCTCATGGGCGGCGGCGAGCTGGCGAACTCGCTCTTCGAAGCCGGCTTGATCGATGAGATCGGCCTCAACATCCATCCCCTGCTGCTTGGCTCCGGCATCCCGCTGTTCCATCCCATGAGCCGCCAGCTCGACCTCGAGCTGCTCGAGAGCAACACGTTCAAGAACGGCTGCGTCTGCCTGCGGTATCGCGTGAAAACAAAATCGTAAAACGTGCAAATGAATCTGGAGGAGGACGAAGTCCATGAAGAAGAGCTCCCTGAAAAAAAGCGGCACGAAATCCAGCACCCCGAAGAAGCGCCGCAAGGTCATCGTCTATGTCGCCGTCAGCGCCGACTGGTATATCGCACGCCCCGACGGCAACATCGACTGGCTCAAACGCCCGCATCCCAAAGGCAACTACGGCATGACCGCGTTCTTCAAATCCATCGACACCATCCTCTGGGGCCGCAAGACTTTCACCGAGGCCATGGAGAAGGGAGTGAAACTTTCGATTTTCGGCGCGGGGATCAAGAACTACGTCTTCTCGCGCGAGCCGCAGAAATGGACCGCGACGCCGCTCCAGCCGGACATCGAATTCGTCACCGAGCCGGTCAAGCAGTTCGCGCAACGCTTGCGCGCGCAGCCCGGTAAAGACATCTTCATGATGGGCGGCGGCGAAATCATCGCTGCCTTCCTGGACGTCGGCGAAATCGACGAGTTCAGCATCCACGTGATCCCCGTTTTCATCGGCGAAGGGATCCCGCTCATCGCGCCGCGCCATCGCAACATCAAGCTCGCGCTGCTCTCGACAAAAACGTTTCCCGATGGAGTCGTGCACCTGAACTATCGCGTTGACGGGCGCGTTGCCGACGGGCGTGACGGCTGACGGGCGTGTCGATTGCGTCGCCGCCGGAACCAACCAGAACCCGGCGTCTGGCGTCTGAACAAAAAGCTCGCCGCTCCGCGCAGGGAACATGAACGCTCGGCCTACAGCACCCACCGCCACGGGACAAAACGCGCTGGCGGCAATTTTCTGGGCTGGCTTGCTCTGCGGCATCTTCGACATCCTCGCCGCGTTCGTCGTGTACGGCGCCTTCGGACTGAAGCCGATTCCACCGCTGCAAGGAATCGCCAGCGGCGTCCTTGGCGCGCGGGCCCGCGACGGCGGACTCGCCACGGCGTTTCTCGGACTCCTCTGCCACTTCGTGATCGCCTACGGAGCCGCGGCCGTGTACGTTGCCGCGAGCCGCGTCGTGCCCTTGCTCATCGAGCACGCCGTCCCGTGCGGCATCTTGTATGGCATCGCCGTATACTTTTTTATGCAGGATGTCGTGTTGCCGCTCTCTGCGATCGGTCGGCGGCCGTTTTCGCTGCAGTTCATGCTCATCGGCGTCGGCATACATATCTTCACCGTAGGCCTCACCATCGCGCTCGCCGTCCGCCGCCTCTCGGCGAATTGACAACCGCACCGTTCTTCACTGTCCGCCGACACTGGGGCGACATAGGCCGAAGAATTTTCATAGATTCTTGGAGATCACGTCCTCCTCGATGATGGCCGCGTCAACCAAGGTGCTTAGCGCAGGTTTAGATAACCCGAATACAGGACGATGACTCCGGACTTTCACTCTGTTGCGCCTCGACGAGACTCCGTTAGGACCTAAATTTGTGTGGTTGGCAGGCGCAGGGTGACTCAAGGAGCGTTTGGTCCAAAGGCCCTTAATCGAGTCTGAAGTTGAGGCGTGCGATGGAGCGGGCGCGGCCGGTGGACTCGTCGATGTCGAGGAGCACCGTGTTCATTTGCACGTCGTTTTCGGCGACGGCGAACTTGGCGGGGAGCGCGTCGAGGAAGCGGCGCAGGACGCCCTCCTTGTCCATGCCGATGACGCCATCGTGGGGGCCGGTCATGCCCACGTCGCTGATGTAGGCGGTGCCGCCGGGGAGGACGCGCTCGTCGGCGGTGGCGACGTGGGTGTGCGTGCCGAGGACGGCGGAAACTTTGCCGTCGAGATACCAGCCCATGGCCTGCTTTTCAGAAGTGGTTTCCGCGTGCATGTCGACGATGATCACTTTCACGTCGGCGGGAACTTTCGCGAGCTCCTGGCTGGATACCCGGAAGGGATCGTCGAGGGGAGTCATGAAGGTGCGGCCCTGCAGATTCAGGACCGCATAGCCGACGCCGTTGTTGGCCCGGCTGACGTACAGGCCGCTGCCGGGGAGCCCGCTGGGAAAATTCGCGGGGCGCAACAGGCGCGGCTCGTGGGGAATGAAGTCGATAATTTCCTTACGGTCCCAGATGTGGTTGCCGCCGGTGAGCACCTGGATGCCGCAGGCGAAGAGTTCCTCGGTGAGGCGCGGCGTGATGCCGAAGCCGGAGGCGGAGTTTTCGCCGTTGGCGATGCACAGATCGATCTGGCGCTGCGCGAGGATGTCCGCGAGGCGGTCGTGAACGATTTTGCGGCCGGGCGAGCCAACGATGTCGCCGATAAAGAGAACTTTCACAGCTTGCTTTCTATTTGAATGCGATCGCGATGAACGTCGCGTCGCGAGGAGCGATCCACTTGGCCGTGCGCTGCTCGGCCCTGAACCCCACGAATAAGTGGGTGCCCTGCGCCTGCTTCCGGCTTTCCCGGGCCGGTCGCGCCGGCTCGAGACGTGCGCAACGGCAGGACGACGCGGGCTCCCTGGGATCCAGTGTTGGTTCAAAAGGCTTTCACAGCGACACCTGCGTCGCAGACCGCTTCCGCGAATGATTGTAGCAGGAAACCTCAGCGCGATTCGGCCGCGGGACCCGAAGCGGCGGCCAACAGGTCCTTGTGGCGGTCAGGGGACGGGATTAGAATCGCTCCACGGTTTTCAAGGCAGCCCAGCATCTCAATCCGCCGGAGGGGACAGACGATGCGAAAACTCTTCAAGTTGATAATCCTCGCGAGCGTTTTCGCGGGGGTGGCATCCGCCCAATATGGCATGACCGCATCTGCGAATAACGCCCTAACCGAAAAACCCGATTTTTCTATCACGGCGTCCTACATTGAAGCGTGCAGTTGCGATATGTTCTGCCCCTGCTACTTCAATACTCACTCGACGATGCACGGCAGCCAGCATTTTTGCCGCGCGAACTTGGTCATGAAAGTCGACAAAGGTTATTACAAGTCCACGAAGCTCGACGGCGCGAAAGTGTGGGTCTCGACCGATCTCGGCAGCGACTGGAGCACCGGACGAGACTCCTGGGTGGTGATGACTTTTGATCCCGAGGACACGCCGGAACAGAAGGCGGCGCTCGGCGACATTCTCGGGCAGCTCTATCCGATGAAATGGGAAAAAGTTGCCACCGACGCGGTTGCGTTCACCTGGAATGTGGATCCCGCGAGCGGAGTGGCGCGTGCGAAAATGAGTAATGGAAAAGGGGAAGTCGTTCTGGAACGCGTGGCCGGGCAAGACCCCAAGCAGGAAGTTGTGCTTCCCAACGTGAAGTATTGGAACGCGCAATCCAATACCGGTTTCCGGATGTGGAAGTCGAAACACGAGGCCTATTCCGGCCAGGGTCACGAATTCGATTACAACGGAACGAACGGGTTTCTGATTACCATCGAGTTCTCCGGAAAAGCTAGCGCGCACACAAGCGATTAGCGGGATGGAACGCCAGGCGAGCGTTTTACCAACGGGAAGCCCAGGCCATCGCGTGAACACTCCGGGCGTGAAAAAGAAGGGAGTCCGAGGAGGCCGGCGCTAGAAGACCGGCCTCCGCTGACGGATGCGCTAGAAGTGGAAGCCGACCTCGGCGGTAACCGCGCGCGGTGTAACGTAGTGCGTGCCGCTAAACGTCGAGAGGAAGTTGTAGAGCGCAAACACATTGGTCACATTGATGGCGGTCAGACGCGCGCTCCATCTGTAGCGATCTCCGCGAAACAGGTTGTCATCACCCACGGAGACGTCGAACAAGTTGCGCGACCGGATGCGTTGCGGATTGTGGTCGTCATTTTCGGTGTTTGACGCGGGAACCTTTATGAGCGTTGACCCAAACTGCGACGCAGGGCATGGGTTCGGCAGAGCCGTGGTGGGAGTGGCGTGCACGCCGTTGCAAGTGAACCCGGCCTGGAATTCCTGATCGGCGGTCAATGCCGCGCCCGAGATGGTGTTAATGAGGTTCACGAAGTCTTGGCCACCTATAACAACCGATGAACCAAAGCAAGTTGCCGTTGCCAGGTTGAAGCAAGGCGTGGCGCCGGCCACCAGCCCGCTGTCGTAGCGCCAATTGAAGCCGAACCACGGCCAGTTTTTCCGCGGCTGATACTGAAGGTGCGTCGTCTCGTTAAACTTTTCGTCATGGTCGATGCGGAATACGCCGGTGGACGGAGGAATGATGGGCAGACCCGCAACCTGCGGCAGGAAGAAACGTGCAGCCACACTCGACATGACGACCTGCGCCGACAGCCCGCGATAATTTGGGACGCTCACGCGGATCGCGTAGCCCGGAATCTTCGAGTTGTGCCACTCAATCGGGAAGGTGAGAGGTGTGGCGCCAACGATGCCGAAATCGTAGCCGTTGTGCGTGTACTTCCAAATGTAGTCGCCACTCACGACCACGTAGCGTCCGAAGGCCTGTTGCAAGCCCGCATGGAATTCATTGCGGAAGCCCGGAGTGATCGGTTCTGAGTTGCATGCGACACCGGGCGGCGGGACCAGCGCAGCAAGGAATGGAATCGAGCATCCCGTGCTGGCGATGACCAGGTTCTCGTTGAACGGGCTTTCCAGGGTTCTCGCGTAGGAAACGCGAAGAACCGTGTTGCTCGGCTTGATGTTGTAGGCAATACCGAGCCTTGGCTCGGCTTGTTGACCGCGGCTGATGCCGTTATACAAGTCCCCGCGGATGCCCAGATTGAACGACCAGTCTTTCCAGGTGATGGTGTCCTGGACGTAGAGCGCGAGTTCCTTCACGTCCGTGTGTCCGTGGAAGTTGAAAAGATCACCTGGGGTGAACAGACCGCCTCCGCCCGTCAAATCATGGGGCGCCAGGACGGCGCAGGGCGTACCGGGCAGGGGTTGATGCGTCATCGGATCGAGACAGGAAGGAGCGATTCCCTGAATCAGCCCAGGGTCGACGATGCCGATCAGGTCATTCTCCGTGAGGAACGTCTGCTCGTAGGTGACTCCCGCTTTCACGTTATGCATCCCTTTCACATAGGACACGCTGGCGCGAACGCCGGCATTGGTGAGCGTCCGGTTCTGAGTGAAGGTCTCGCCTTGCAGGTCGGGAGAGAAATCATCAAACGGATTTGCGCTCGGGAAATAGTTGTACTGGTCGCGCCGAACGAAGGCGCCTAAGGTGAAGACCGCGTTCGAGCTGAGCAAGTGCGTCCAGTTCGGCGCAATGTTGAACGTGCCGATCTTCGAGCGCTGATCGGTCGGCCCCAGGGGGGTGTCGGTCAAGGGGTCGAGAAGTTGGACGGCGGGCCCGTCTATCGCGACGAAATGAGTTTGCTGGTCGAACGAATTGGGATTCTGAAACCAGGAACGAGAGTAACCGAAATTTACGTGCAGAGAATCCGCGGTGGAAAGCTGATAGTCCACGCGATCGAACAAGTTCTCTTCGTTCCCCTTGTCGTGCACCACACTGAACTCGGCCGGATCGAGGAAGCGGCCGCTGTTCAGGCCGTTGGCGGAAATGAAGTTTCCCCATTTCTGGCCGCCGTACTCGAAAGCGAAGTTGGCACTAGACGAGCCAAACGAGCCGTAGGAAACGTTCACGCTGCCATGGGGAGTCGTGACGCCCAGGCCCGAGCGCGTCGTGGCTACAATCACAAGGCTTGTCTTGCCGCCGTATTCGGCTGGCGGTGCGCCCTCGATGACCTCTAGCGACTGAACGGAATCGATGGGAATTTGATTCGAAAAAACTTTGCTTTGCTGGTCGGTGATGGGCTGGCCGTCGACCGAAAATGAGTTTTGCGCGTGATCTCCCAATCCGTGGAAAAGGCCGTTGGAGTCCGCAGCGACTCCCGGCGAGGCGAGTGTAACCAGCGAGCTCAACGACGAAGACTGGCTTTCCAGGGGGAGCTTGTCGAACAGACTGCGGTCCACATCGGTGTGGGCGGTGGAATCGGTCTCAAGGAGGTCTTCCCCGCCCTCGACTGTCACGGTGGTCGTAGCACCGGCCACTTTCAAAGCGATTTTCAGATTGATGGGAACGGAGGAGCGCACGTCGACATCCTCGGAGAAAGGTGCGAAACCCTTGGCGTCCACCGATAGGTGGTATGGATTGTACGGCACGTTCGGGAAGCTGAAACTGCCGGAACTGTCTGTGGACGTAGAGCGATCGTAGCCGCTGACCGGGTTGTGAATCTCGACGGTGGCGTTCACCAGCACTCCGCCGGAGGGATCGGCGACCACTCCGGAAATCGAAGCACCACCTTGCGCGCGAACAACCGCCGCAAGAACGAGCACACCGAGGCACACCACCACGACAAATAGCGATCTTAGGATTCCACGCATTAATTTTCGTGTTCCAAACATCACTGGATCTCCTTGTATGAGTCCGGCCCCGCGGGCCATGGACGATGTGGAGTAGCGAATCGAATGGAAAAAAGCTTGTTCCGCGCTACTGGTCGCGCAACAAGAGATTCAGTTGTGTGCGGATCGAGTAGAACGATTTAAGCGGAAGGCGGTGCGCGTGGAGAGGTGTGAAGCGTGATCGGATCGAGATCTGCGGATGGGGTTTCAACCAGAAGGGAAGACCGAATCGCAACGGGCCGAGTAACCTGGGCGCGAACCTGCGCCTGGACCAGCGGTTGATGGTGCGCGACGTGGCAAACCTGACAAGTCGCTGAGGAATCGGAGTCGTGATGGTGCCAAAGGCCGACGGAGGTCGCGAAAAGGAGTACGACAATCGCGACACAGCCTGCCAAATGCCTGCGGTCTCGACGGCGCAAAATGCGGCTTAGAACCACCTATCCCCCACCCGGGCTGAACCACTCCAGCTTACTTCGACGCGCTTCAGCGTTCAAGGGAAGCATGTTGGGTGGCTTCTAGGGTTACACCTGCAAGACGTCGCCATCGCGGGCGACCATTTCATAAAGCACGGGGTTGACGAAGAAACCAAGGAATAGCCGCGAGATCAGTCCCGCGACAATTACGATCGCGAAAGGCTTTTGCGTGTCGGAGCCGATGCCGGTGGAGAGCGCCGCAGGCAGCAAGCCCAGGCAGGCGACCAGCGCTGTCATCATGATGGGCCGCAACCGCAGCAGCGAAGCGGCCAACGTGGCGGTGCGAATGTCGTTATTTTCGAGCCGCAGCTTATTGATATAGGAGACGAGAATCACAGCCGTCTCGACCGAAACGCCCATCAGTGCGAGCAAGCCCAAAACCGAAGAAACGCTGAACGGCGTGTGGGTGAGTTTCAGCGCGATCAGTGCTCCCACGGGTTCGGTCATAACGACGCCGAGCGCGATGGTCACCGGGAATTTGAAGTTACCGTACAGCGCGAACAGAATCAGGAAAATCAGAAGTACCGCGAGCGGCCCGATAATTTCCATCTGGTGTTTGGCTTCGAGAAACTCGTCGTATTCGCCGCCCCAGGCGAGGCGATAGCCGGCCGGAAGTGATTTCTCGATGCCGGCGACGGCGCGTTGTCCCGCCTCAACTGCACTCTGGAGGTCGCGGCCTTCGATGCTGTACTGCACGCCGATGTAGCGGGAATTATTTTCCCGATAAATGAACGAAGCGCCGTTGCCCTCCTTGATTTCGGTGAGCGCGCTCAGGGGGATTTGTTGTCCCGCTGGTGTGCCGACCAGCAGGTTGCCGATGGATTGCGCGTTCTCGCGAAATTCTGGTTTCATGCGCACGACGAGATCGAAGAGCTTCTCGCCTTGAATTACCTGCGTGGCGGCTTGCCCGCCGACGGCCGCCTGCACGATTCCCTCGACGTCCGCCACGTTCACTCCGTAGCGCGCGATCCTGTCGCGGTCCACTTGAACGATCAGGCTCGGCTGACCCAACTCGCGCACCACGGTCAATTCCGCAAAGCCGGGCACCTGCGCGAGCCGCCGCTTGATCTCGAGAGCGCGGTCCTGAAGGACGTTTAAATCGGGCCCGTAGATTTTCACCGCGAGAGCGCTTTTGAGGCCGGTAAGCGCTTCGTCCACGGCATCTTCGGCCGGCTGCGTGTAATTGAAAATCACGCCCGGAAAGGCGGCAAGCTTCTTCTGCAAGTCTTCGATCAACTCCGGCTTGCCGCGGATCGCGCCTTTTTTCCAGGCCGGGTCATCGTAGGGTCGCAGGCCAACATAGAACTCGCAGTTGAAAAAGCCGGTAGGATCGGTGCCGTCGTCGGGGCGGCCCAGTTCCGAGCCGACATCTGTCACTGGGGGGTATTTCATGAGCAAGTCGCGGACCTGAGGCGCGAACTTGCTCGCTTCTTCATAGGAAATTGTGTAAGGCAGAGTAGCGCGGACCCACAAAGCGCCTTCGTCGAGGTGCGGCATGAACTCGCCGCCGATGAACGGAATCAGAAGCAGGGTGGCGGCGAAAATTGCGCTAGCCACTATTATGGTGATCCTGGGGTGGTCGAGGCACCAGGTCAATTGTCCGCTGTATTTCCTGCGCACCCATTCGAAAGGTTTGTTCTCGCGCTCGCGCACGCCCTTCTTAAACCAATAAGAGCAGAGCACGGGAACGAGCGTGAGCGTGAAGATCAACGCGCCGACCAGCGCGATGGACATAGTGTCCGCCATCGGGTGAAATAACTTTCCCGAAGGGCCGCTGAGCGCGTAGATCGGAATGTATCCGGCGATGATGACAGCCACGGAATAAAAGATGGGCCGGTCGACATCCTTTGCCGCCAGGAGGATTACTTTCTTCAAGTCGTATTGCTGTCCCGCGCGCAGCCCAAGTTCGCGATAAATGTTTTCGACCATCACGAGCGTGCCATCGATGACGATGCCGAAATCGATCGCGCCAATGGAAAGGAGGTTGGCAGCCACGCCCGCGGCGTGCAAAAAGATGAACGAAAAAAGGAGCGCCAGGGGAATCGTGAGCGCAACGATAATCGCGGCGCGCGCGCTGACCAGGAAGAAAATCAAGACCATCAGCACCAGCACCATTCCGCGCAGCAAGTTGTCTTCAACTGTGTCGGTCGTCAATCGCACCAGGTCACTTCGGTCGTAATAGGGGTGCACCTTGACGTCGGGCGGCAGAATATGTTCGTTCAGCTGCTTGGTTTTTTCCTCGACGCCTTTCAGCACATACTGCGTTTGCTCGCCGCGGAGCATCATGATGACGCCCTCGACGGAGTCGTCGTGCTTATTGAACCCGAATTCGCCGAGGCGCGGCGCATTGCCGATGGTGACGTCGCCCACGTCGCGCACGCGCACCGGCACGCCGTTCTGCGCTCCTACGACCACGGCGGAGATATCGGCTTCGTCGCGGATCAACCCAAGGCCGCGCACGTAATAGAACTGGCCGCCCTGCGAATAAAATCCGCCGCCGGTGTTTGCGTTATTGACGCCGAGCTGCTGGACGATCTGCGGGACCGTAATGTGATAGCCGAAAAGCCGCGCGGGATCGAGCAACACTTGATATTGCATCACCGTGCCGCCGAAGCCGGAGTCGTCCGCCACGCCGCGCACCTGCTTGTACGCGCGCTCAATCACCCAGTCCTCGTAGGTTTTCAGTTCTTGCGGCGAGCGATCCGGGCTCTCAAGGACGTAGCGATACACCAAGCCCGAGGGGCTCGATAGCGGTGCCAGCGTCGGCGTGACGCCGCCCGGGAAGGTAACTTCACTCAAGCGCTGGAAGACAATCTGCCGCGCAAAATAGTCGCCGGTGCCTTCGTCGAACGTTAAAATCACGTCGGAGAGGCCGTAGAGCGAAATCGAGCGCTGGACATTCATTTTCGGCACGCCGTTCATCTCGACTTCCGTCGGCAGCGTGACGAGTCGCTCCACTTCTTCCGCCGCGTGCCCCGGCCATTGCGTGATCACCTCCACCCTAGGCGGCGAGAGATCCGGATACGCGTCCACCGGCATATGCTGGAACGAAACAGCTCCAGCCGCCGCGATGAAAACCGTCAGCATCAGGATCAGAAACCTTTGCTTTAGGGCGTTTTGAACGATTCGGTGAATCATTGTTTGTTCGTCTGGGCTTCGTCAGGACACGATTCTAACGGTGTCATCCTTTGATCCTTTCAGATATCGATGCGGATTCCAGATAGTGCTCAGTGCTGGAACGAGTTCGCAAACTGCAGGAACAAGCTTCCGTTGCCCACAACTCGTTCGCCGGGAGAAAGTCCCTTTAAGATTTGGGTTTGACCGCCCTGACTATTGCCGATCTCCACTTGCCGACGGCCAAACTGGTTCGAGGCGGCGGCTACATAAACGAAGGGCTGATTTTCGTCGTCGCGCAGCACGGCGGCATCGGGCACGGCTATCGCGTTCTGAATCGTTCCAGCGATCACGGTTACCGTGACATACATGTCTTTTTTCAGTTTTTCGCCAGGGTTTTGCACCACGATGCGCGCCTGGAGCGTTCGCGTATTCGGGTCGAGGGCGGGTGAGACGAAGGAAATTTTCCCGTGAAACGTGTCGGGGTACGAATCGGTTTGCACGGTAACGTCGTCTCCGTTTTTGACGTATGCGAGATCCGCTTGATAAATGTTCGCGAGCACCCACACGGTGCTCATATCTGAAATCGTGAAGGCCTGCGTCGTGCCGGCCGTCAATACCTGCCCCGGCGCGACGAGCCGCTCAACCACTTCACCCGAGATCGGCGCAAGCACGGGAACTTCCGCTCCCGACGGAATCTTCGCAAGCAAGCTATCCGGATTCGTAATACCAAGAACCTTCAAGCCCTGCTCGGACGCAAACAGATCGGCTTGGGCCTGGTTTTTGTCCGATTCGGCTTGGAGCAGATCGCGCTCCGAGACGGCGTGGTGTTCGAAGAGATCTTTCGCGCGATCGTAGTTCTTGCCGGCGACGCGGTAGGCGTCTTTCGCCTTCAAATAAGCGGCAAGCAAAACGGAATAATCCGGACTGCTCACGTCGAGCAGCGGCTGGCCTTTCTTCACGCGCTCTCCCGGCACAACCAGGATTCGACGGACGGGCCCGCCAACCTGCGTGATCACCGGTGTGGTGCTGAACGCGTTATATGCCACGGCGCCGGTGAGCCGGAGAGTGCGCGTCAGCTTCGTGGGCTGAACGGTCACCACTTGCACGTGCGACATCTGCTCCTGCGGAATCGTGAAGAGCTGGGCCTGCGCCGACTTCGCTTCCTTCGAGGAGTACGACGTCATATCGCTGGCGCGCTCGCGTTGTTCCGAGCCGCAACCAACCAGCGCCACGGAGATCACGCTGGCGAGCACCGCTGCGGTTCCGGCCGCTCCGATGCGGCGCTTCAGTGCAAACTTCATGGCAAGTTCCTTACGCTTACGGCCTCGCGAAGCTGCTCGACAGCCGTCAGGTAAGCAGCGAGCGATTGGCGGTACGCGAGCTCCGTGGCGCGATAGCTGCGCTCCGCGTCGAGATAATCCAGCAGGCTCGCGGCGCCGCGTTTGTAAGCGTATTCGCTGATGTCGCGCGATTGCTTCGCCGCATCGAGATAGCCCGAGCGATAAAGCGACACCACGCGGTCGTTGTCACGCAGGCCTTCGTAAGCATCCAGCACGTCGCTCATCACCTGGTCGCTGGAAGCGCGCTCAAGTTCCTGCGCCTGCGTGATTGCATAGCGCGTGCGCGCGATTTCTCCCTGATTGCGGTTGAAGATCGGGATCTGGAAGCTGCCGAAAAAAGACGCCGCGTTCGTAGCGCTCACATGGTCGTAGTTTGCCGTCCCGGTTACGTCGACCTTGCCGATCGCTTTCTGCAGCTCGTACTGGCTCTGCGCCACGGTCACTCCCTGCTGCGCCGCACGAAAGTCCGGGCGATTCTGAAGCGCCTTTGCTTGTAAATCTTCGACCTTGACCGTGACGGGCAAATAGTCGAAATCGCCGGCCACGTCAAAATCCTCAGGCACCGATTCGTATCCGAGAAATTGCCGCAGGCCGACGAGCGCCTGCGCCCTGGCGAGTTGTGCCTGCGAGACGTCGCTGTGGAACTGCAGCAGTTGTATCTTGATCTTGAGGAAGTCGCCTTCGCTGATATCGCCCGCTTTGTAGCGCGATTCGCTGATGTCCACCGTGTTTTGAAAGCTCTTCAGGTCCTCCTGGGCAAGAGCCAGCGTCGATTCGGCAAGCTGCACGCTAACGAACTCCGACGCCACGTTGAAGGTCAGCGTGCGTTCGTTGTCCGCCACCGTCGAACGCGTCACCGCCGTCGTGTCTTTCGCGGCCTGCAAGCGGTGCTGCCGCTTTCGCCCGCGCTCGAATAAATAGCTGAGGCCGGCGTCGAACTGCGCCGTGGTGTTGATGTAGTCCGCGCTGAATTTATTCGGGTTGAAAACGGGAAGGAACTGGGCGTCGAGGGTGAGCGTCGGATTGGGGCGCAGGTTAGCCGTAATTTCCGACGCTTCGTTCTGCAGGATCATCGTGCGGGCCGCCTGCAAGTTGTGATTGTGCTGGAGCGCCAGTTGAATGGCGTCGTCGAGAGTGATCTTCACGGGCCCGCGGGTCTGCGCCCCGGCCGAGAACGAGAACGAAAAACAGGCCATTGCAACGAGAACTACGAATCGCAAAAACTGAGTGCGCATAGTTGTTCACCCTTCTCTGGACGATACAACGTGTGAATCGCAGTGCCTCGGAATCGGCACTAAAAACAGAGGGCCCGCCGCTTCGTACGGTAGACGAGACGCTGGCGCACCGAAATAGGTTGCGAGCGGTGGTTCTGCTGCATGGGCTGAGTTAGTTGGAATGCTCGAGGGCCTTTTCCACCAGCGCCACGCACTTCTCGACGCGCTTGCGCAGCGGGCCTTCGATCTTTTCCTGGCGCTGGCGGAGGGTAAACATTTCGTCGGCGATGTTCAGTGCGGCGAGCACAGCGACTTTTACGGTGTCCACCGTGCGCGTTTCCTCGGCGACGGTGCGCATCTTCGAGTCCACATAAGCAGCCAGCTCTTTCAAATACTCTTCGTTCTCGTTTGCCTGCACGCTGTAGGTCTGGTCGTAAATTTCGATTTTCATGGGAGCCGCTCCCCGCTGAGCGTAGCCATTGTCGGCCAGTTGGCATCCCCGGCGCAACGCTCTTGTCGCGCCGCTCGCGAGCGGGGAACGGCTCTTGCTATCGAAGCGCCCGTCTTAGAGGCGGATGACGGCCCCAAGTCGATCGGATTGACCTCCGCATACTTCACGGGTATCAGAAACGCGCCGTCCGCTGCGGGAGTCGAGTCGGTAGATGAGAATCCCCGGAACTTCGCCGAAGCTCCGGACGGCGAATGCGCGCATGCCTTGCTCCTTAAACTCGCGCTTTAGTGGGGTTTCTGGGCGCCGGCAACCTCTTGTTGCTCCTCTTCGGCCTTTTTCCAACCGGAACCCGGGTTGTACTCCTTCATCGCTTTCGCCAGAACAGCGGTCTTGTCGCCGAGATCCTTCTCATATACCACGCCATCCTCGTTCACGATAAACGTCATCACCCCGGACGATCTGTATTCCGCCGGATAAGCCACAAAAGCGAATCCCTCGGTCATTTTGCCGTTCACGATGTAATTCCTCGCGTCGCCTGGCGCATTTTTCCCCTGACGCGTCAGGACATGGAAGTAGTAGCCGTGGTAAGGAGTCGCGGGGCCGGCTTTGCCTTTCGTATAGCCCTCGGCAACCGCTGCCGCCACGAGCGGCCCAATGGGGCTTTGGGGTTCGCTGCCGGAAACCTTCCAATAAAGTCCGTTGTGCTGCCCCTCATCGCTGAAGATTTTCTGGGCGTACTCGTTGTGCTGCGTAGCGTAGTATTCCTTTTCAGCCGCCACCAGCTCCAGGCTAACGCGAATGGTCGATATTTCATTCCGGCCAACGCGCCGGTACAATATTTCCTGCTTGCCTGCCTCGGTGTCGTAAAACCACACACCACCTTTGTTCACCAGCGGAATGGGCACGGGCCAATTCTCCGCGCCGATGTACAGCGTGCTCTTTCCATCCGGTTCTTTCATCCAGCGGTGCATTTCCTGATATTTGCGCGCGAAATTAGCGCGGTTCTGGGCGTCCTCGATTTCGTCTCCCGAGGAGACGATTTGCTTGCCGTCCGGGCCAAGGATATCGAGCATCGTTTTTTCGTCGTTAGCCTGCACTGCCGCGGCGAGCGCTTTACAAGCGTCTTCCGCCGATGAAAACGTTTTCTGGCCCTGCTGCTGAGCCATCGAACCGGTCGCCAAGCAGCCCGTCAAAAGGATGGCGGTTGCGGCTAACTTAGGAAGATTGGACCCGTAAAGCTTGCCGAGGTATAGATTCGCTCTCCGCATATGGCTTCTCTCCATTCTAAGATTTATGAGTCATGACCAAATCTCGATCAGCGATGACCCCCGCCGTGACCTCCGCCGCCACGCGCTCCGCCACCGAAGCTGCCGCTTCCGCGTGACGAATAGGCCCTTTCCTCTCCACCGTGGTTGTAACCGCCGAAGGCGCCCGAACGCACGCCGCTCTGGCCGCGAGGTTCTGCGTATCCTCGGGCAGCCCGCGGGTCTCCGCCGAAGGGCCTGGGTGCCGCTCCGGGACGGTTGAAAGCTCCGCCACGCGCTGCGCCACCGCGGTAATAAGTGTTTCGGTTATAAAACGTGTTGCTCCGCGAGAAGTATCGTTCGTGGTTGTAAATTGCGTATCGGTGATGCCAATCGAATCCCCAGTGACCCCATCCCCAGCCAAAACCTCCGAAGAAGCCGATTCCGAAGCCGACCCCGAACGCCAGATATGGGCCGTCATACCAAATTCCTGGATACGGATACCATCCCGGCCAGGCCACTACCGGATATCCGTAAACCAGCCACGGATCGTACGCGGGGACATAAACGACTTCGGGGTTGGCCGGTTCAATTTCGATCGTCGAGCCTTCTGTCGTTATGTTTTGCTGCGGCGTGGACTTTAGGTTGCCGGCTTCTTCGGCACGCTGCCGCATTACCTGTACCGCATCCATCACATCTTGTTGTTGGTTGTAGTAGGCATCGCCCAGAGAAGAAGTCCAGGAAAGGTTCTTGTCCATATTTCCAAGCACGGACGGAAAGGCCGTGAGCGCCTTGACGCTCGGGTCCCAGGGCTGTTGGTCTACCGCGTGACCCAAAGCGTCGCCCTTCAAATCAGGATGCTGTTGCACCCACCGGTCGGCTTCCACAACCTGCTCGGGAAACGTGGAGGCCGCCAGGATCTGGGCCACAAGTGAATCGGGATACAGCGCAATCGGCGCTACTAACCGCTGTAATTCTTCGGGAGCCTGCGGCGTGTACACCGGCGCCTGCGCGTCCTGCGCCGGTGCTTGCGCGTCTTGACCGGCCGCCACTTCCCGGGGCAATGTCGCAAACACGAGAGCAAACGACAATAAGGAGACTAAAATCTGTTTGCCTGTTTGGGGGCTTGAAAATCCCGTACCACGTCTGATGATGTTCATGTTCTTGGACCTCCTCCGCACTCTTATTGCTTGAGGCCTCTCCTATATTAGGATGCGCAAGACCCACCTTTGGGCGCAGTGATGTTTTCCCGCCGCCGCCCATTTAACTGGCGCGAAGCGAGGCGCCGAGATGCTTTTCCAGTTCGGCGACGATCCGCGAAGAAAAATCGGCGAGTTCGGCGTCCGTAAGAGTGGCCTGCGCGCTCACGAATGTCACGCGGATCATCAAGGAAAATTTTCCCGCTGGAATGTGGCCGCCGCGGAATAAGTCCGCGGCTTCGATCATGGCAAGCTCCGGAATCGCCAGCGCGCGGATGATCTCGGCCACCTGTGCGAACGTGATCTGATCTTCGAGGATGAGTGAAAAATCCCGCTCGACTGCGGGAAAGCGCGGAATCGGCGAGAAACGCACTGCAGCGCGCGCCGCTTCGATGCCGGTTAGTAAGGGCTCAAGTAGGAGCTCGGCGACGTACACGTCCTGCCGCAGTTTTAGTTGGTCGGCTACGCGACGTGCGAGCTGGCCTCCCAGGCCGAGCGCCTTCGCGCCATCTGGTGCGAGCGAAATTTGCGCAGCACGGGCGCCCGAGAGCCAGGTTGGGCCGCCCGTTTGCCACGCGAATCCGCCGGCCATCTCGCCGATGCGGTCGAGGTCGCCCTTCAAATCCGCGAAGCTGAATTCGCGTGCCGCTTCGTAGATGCCCTGATCGCAAGCAAGGCCGCTGCCGCCAAGCGTAAGCACGGGCGTTTCCACCGGCTCCCCGTTCTTCAGTTCGTACAACTTGCCGATTTCAAAAAGGCGCAGATTGCGCTGGCCGTGATTTAAATTCCATTCCAGCGCGTTGATCATGCTCACCGTGCCGGTCGAGCGCATGATCGACGCATCTTCCGCGAGCGGATTACCGACTACCGCAGGAGTGCGGTCTGCCGGGCGAAAGATCGCGTCGCGCTCCTTGTTGACGAGCGGAATTTCCACAATTTCCTGATACCCGAGCGCCACGATCCGCTCGATGAGTCGATCTTGCGCTGCGGCGTGAGGCAAACGATGCGCCGGCAACTTCGCGGGCGGCAGGCGCGGCGGAAATTTGTCATAGCCGTAATGGCGCGCCACTTCTTCCACCAGATCGACACCGCGCGTCGCGTCGCGCCGCCAGGAAGGCTGACGGCAATCCCACGCGGCGACCAGCGACCCCGCGCTTCCGCGGTTTGCGTCCACGCGCACCGGACGGAATCCGAGCGAGCTCAAAATTTCTTCGATGTCCCGGTCGGGGGCGTCGGCGCCCATCACGCGCAGAAGCTCTTTCCGCGTGAATTCGATCTTGTGTGCGGACTCGCGGCGCGGATAGACGTCCACCACGCCCGCGAGAATTTCGCCCCCGGCAAGTTGCTGGATCAGCTCCGCCGCGCGGCGCGACGCGACTTCCGCCATTTCCGGATCGGCGCCGCGCTCGAATCGGTAGGAAGCCTCGGTGCGCAGCCCGAGCCCCTTCGACGTGCGGCGGACAGAAATCGAATCGAACCAGGCAGCCTCAATTAGAAGACTGCGGCTCGAAAAACCGATTTCGCTGTCCGCGCCGCCCATCACGCCGCCAATGCCCAGCGCGCGACCCCCATCGGCGATCACGCAAGCATCCTTCGGCAGAGTGCGTTCGACGCCATCAAGCGTACGCAACTTCTCGCCCGGCCGCGAGCGCCGCACCACAATTCGCTTCTCGTTTAGCTTGTCGAGATCGTACGCGTGCAGCGGCTGGCCGAGCTCGAACATCACGTAATTCGTGACATCGACAACGTTGTTGATGGAATTCTGCCCGATCGCCTCGAGGCGCTGCTTCAGCCAGCCGGGTGAAGGTTCGACTTTCACGCCGCGAAGAACCCGCGCCGTGAATCGCCCGCACAATTCCGGGCACTCGATTTCCACACCCGTCGCCCTAGAGGCTTTCTCGGCCGATTCCTTGAGCTGCGGATTGACGGCCTTCAGCGCCAGCCGATAGATCGTGGCAACTTCGCGCGCCACTCCATAGTGACCAAGGCAATCGGGACGGTTGGCGGTGATTTCGGCGTCCAGCACGGGACCCGCCGCGGAGTCTTCCAGCGAATCGATCGCCGTGCCGCACAGCGAAAGCCGTGCGCGCAAGTCCGCAGGCGTTGCCGCCAGGTCGACAAACTCCTTCAGCCAGTTGTAGAGAACTTTCATTGGCCCGCGCCCTGTCGCCGCATGCACATCCCGAGCGAGTTACGCTAACGCAAACACCGGGGGATACGCAATCGAATCTCACCGAATTGCGCTTGGAAAGCGCGTTGCCATCTGTAGCTCGCTAGCAAGGAAGACGAGATTTGATTGATGGTTTGCCGGTGACCGCAGGACCATGCCGTAGCTCGAGCCGTTACGGGAACTGGCGCAGGAAGCGCACATCGTTTTGGAACAGCAGGGGCACTTCGGTGACGCCATACTTCAGCATCGCGAAGCGGTCCACGCCCATGCCAAACGCGAAACCAGAGACTCGTTGCGCATCGTAATTCACGAAGCCATACACGGCCGGGTTCACCATGCCCGCGCCGAACAGCTCGATCCAGCCCGACTGCTTACAAACGCGGCAGCCGCTTCCGCCACAAAAAAGGCAGGTCGCGTCCACTTCCGCCGACGGCTCGGTAAACGGAAAATAACTCGGCCGCAGCCGCGTCTTGATGGTCGGCCCGAAAAATTCGCGCACGAAATACTCCACCGTGCCCTTGAAATCGCAAAATGTGATGTCGGTATCGACCGCGAGCCCTTCGATCTGATGGAACATGTAGCCGTGCGTGGCGTCGGGATTGTCGCGCCGGTACACTTTGCCCGGCACGATGATGCGCACGGGCGGCTTCTGCTTTTCCATGGTGTGAATCTGCACCGGCGAGGTGTGCGTGCGCAGCAAATGTCCGCCGCGCGCGCCTTCGATGTAAAAGGTGTCCATGTTGTCGCGCGCCGGATGATGCTCGGGAATATTGAGCGCCTCGAAGTTGTAGTAAGGCGTCTCAATTTCAGGCCCTTCGACCACGCTGAACCCGATGGAAAGAAAAATGCGCTGCAATTCTTCGAACGTCTGACGGATCAGATGCCGCGTCCCGATCGCGCGTTCGATTCCAGGGAGTGAAAGATCGATACGCTCGCGTGCTGGCACTCCCTGTTCGCCCGCCGCTTCGACTTCGCGGCGTTTTCCTTCAAGCCCCGCTTCGACGTGCGCCTTCAGTTCGTTGAGTTGCTGGCCCACTGCGCGCTTCAGCTCCGCAGGCGCGGGCTTCAGCCAGTTGTCGGTGACCAGCGAGAGCACGCCAGATTTGCGCCCGAGCCAGGCATCGCGCACGAATTTCCAACTCGCTTCGTTCGCGGCGGCAGCGATCGCGCGGTCGAACGCCTCGCGCAGTTCCGCGAAGTTCTCGGCGACCGCTTCGGCTGTCGTCGCTGAAAGCGGCTTTCGCGTCTGCTCGATGATTGTTTGTGCGCTCATGAGGTTCGTGGGGACACGGCGGCGCGCCGTGGCCACCCTTTGCGACAAAGGTCGCGATGATTGCAGCGTAGCGTGGTTCGGTCTACGCGGAAGGTTGCGCAGGCTTTGGTGCGGCGGGCGCTGACTTCAGATGCTGCTGCGCCGACGCGACCAGCGCCGTAAATCCTTCCGCGTCGCGCACGGCCATGTCCGCCAGTATCTTGCGGTCGAGGTCGATGCCGCCCACCTTCAGCCCGTGAATCAGCTGGCTGTAGGTGATCCCGTTGTTGCGCGCGGCGGCGCCGATGCGCTGGATCCACAACGTGCGGATGTCGCGCTTGCGGTTGCGCCGGTCGCGGTAGGTGTAGCGCAGCGAGCGGTTTACCGCCTCCTTCGCCGAGCGATAAAGTTTTCCCTTGGTGAGGAAAAATCCTTTCGCGTGCTTCAGTAATTTCTTGCGCTTCGCGCGCCGTTTCGTGCCTCGTTTGACTCGAGCCATCGCTCTACTCTCCTGTAAGCGCCCTTCGGCGTTTTAAATCTTAGGGGGAGACAAACGGGCCCGCCGCCGGCACAAATGCGCGCAGCAGCAGGACGGGTTTGTCTCGCGTGATTGCAATTGCGTTCCGGCTGTTCGATTAAAGCGCCGGAACTTTGCTATGGAATATCCGGCCGGCGGGCACCCGTTACGCGCCGCCTGGCGCGGAAAAAAATCCAGCCGCAGACTCCGCGGCCGCTACAGTCACCTGTTGCCGTACGGCAAAGCGAGGCGCACGTTGTGGACGTCCGCTTTGCTCACCTCCACCTTGTTCAGCAGCCGGCGCATGCGGCGCGGCTTCTTCGTGCCGAGCAAATGGCGCTTTCCAGAGCGCCAGCGCAAAATCTTGCCGGTCGCCGTAGTCTTGAAGCGCTTGGCGGCGCCGCGATGCGTCTTCAACTTCATTTTCTTGTTCTTCTTCACAATGCCCTCGTTCGAATGTCGAAATTCCAAATTCAAAATTCGTACTTCTCAAGCTTGCCCGCCGCTACCCGTAGGGCGCGCCGGAGCCGCCGCCGCTCCGCTCTTCTTGGGCGCAAGCAGTGCTAGCAGGATGTTCGCTTCCATCCTCGGCCCGAATTCCACCTGCGCGTGCTCGGTAATATCGTTCAGCAAACGCGTCATCTTGGCGCGGCCCACATCCTGGTGAGCCATTTCACGGCCGCGATGAAAAATCATGGCCTTTACTTTGTGGCCCTCGCCGAGGAAGCGGATGATCTGGTTCTTCCGTACCTGATAATCGTGCTCGGCGGTCGAAGGACGAAACTTCACTTCCTTGATGTGCGAGCTTTTCTGGTGCTTCTTCGCCTCGTGCGATTTTTTGTTTTGCTCGTAAAGGAACTTCCCGTAGTCGACGAGCTTGCACACCGGCGGCACCGCCGTCGGCGAAATCTCCACCACGTCCAGCCCGGAATCCCGCGCCGTCTTCATCGCGTCGAACAGGGTCATTACGCCCAACTGGTTCCCTGCGTCGTCGATCACGCGGACTTCCCGAGCGCGAATGCGCTCGTTTACTCGAAGGCCACTACCCGGTCCACCACGTTCTGCGATAAACCCACCTCCAGGACACGCGATTACCCTTCTCGCTGCCTGTTCGCCCGTCCTGCCTCCCAGCCTCCAATACACACCGCTGGACACAAAATCTCGCCCGGAGGGACGGGCCGCAAAGTATAGCACGCCTTCCCGCCATGTTGAACAAGGCGAATCGCGCCATCTAAAATGTAACCGAAGGATGTAACGTCGCGCCATTTAGAATGTAACCCAACGAAAAAGGGATTTTGAGGAGGTCAGGTTGGGGAACAAGGGGCGATGGGAGTATCGGCGTGCGATCTATGACCGCTACCAGCAGGCGGGACGAAGGACCAGAAAACGATCTTGAGCGAGTTTTTGCGCCCACGCTGGTTATAACCGGAAGTATCACGTGGTCATTTTTGCTGGCGCGCCAGAACCAGCAACGCGGCAAGAGCCGCCATTTTCTGATCGGCGGTCCAGGGCGGCCCGACGGAGCGGCCCATGGCGGAAATTTGGCGCGAGATCCGCGTCGCCGCTTTGCCGAACGTCTTCCGCATATCGTCGTCGAGGTCACGCCCTCGAAAGCCGGTCACGGAAACGTCGAGATCCTCACAGGCCTTTGAAAAGACTTCGCGAAAAAACTCGCCTTCGGCCGCGTGAATCATGGCGTGCGAGGAGAGAATCCTGGCAAGGGGCGGCAGCGGGCGGCCCGAGGCCAGCAGAATTGCAGAGCCTACAACGCGATATTGGCGGCCGCGCAGTTCGTCGACCACGTCCCGCACCGCCGCCAGTGCGAGGCGTTTTGAATCCGCAAAACATTTCTCAAGAAACTTCTCCGCCTTTGGCAGCTCGAAATTTTCGGCAAAATGATAGGGCTGTTTCACTCCGGCAGTTTCGGGAACAACCACGGCGACGCGGCGCCGTTCGAGTACTTGCACCGTGCCGTCGCTGCTCGCGACGGCTACGAGCGCGCCCCAACCCGAATGCATTCGGACGCCGATGGCTGCGAGCTTCATGTCTGAGCTTTGACTGCGAATTTGCTGCGCAAAACTATACGCTCCTTCGCAGCGCGTCAACCACTTGCTGCGTGACCCGCGATGGAGCGATTGCGCGTCGTGCTATTCTCGGCGGCGCGCCAGGCGCGGGGGCGGAAAGCTGGTTCCGCGCCGTCATCCATCGCGCCGTGGTTCGCTACAAAGGCGAGCAGAATTCGGAAATCCGAAATGACCGGCTCCAACAACTACTTCCTCACGTCAGCGCGCCTTGGATTCAGGCCGTGGACCGCGGACGATTTGCCGCTCGCGATGGCGCTTTGGGGCGATCCCGAAGTGACGCGATACATCGGAGGCCCATTCTCGCAGAGGGCCGTGGAGGAAAAGCTTCGCAAAGAAATCACCTGGATGAACGACGGCAACGTGCAGTACTGGCCCATATTTCTGCTTTCCGACCCCACGCACGTGGGATGCTGCGGCCTCCGTCCCTACAAGCCGGAAGAACGCATTTATGAAATGGGATTTCATCTGCGGCCCGCGTTCTGGGGAAAAGGATTCGCGGTGGAAGCAGGACGCGCCGTGGTGAACTTCGCGTTTGCAGCACGCGGTGCCGAGGGCGTGTTCGCCGGGCATCACCCCGCGAATGCGGCGTCACGGAAGGTGCTCGAGAAACTGGGTTTCCGCTTCACGCATGAGGAGCTTTACCCGCCGACCGGTCTCGAACACCGTTGTTATCTGTTGACGCGAAGCTAAGGACTAGCGAACGACTTTGAATCGATTTCGGCGCGCAGGTCGGCGATGAATTGGTCGAGAGGGCGTGGGCCGAGGTCGCCCTTGACGCGATGGCGCACCGAGACGGTGCCCGCTTCGGCTTCTTTGCCGCCAATGACGAGCATGTAGGGGATTTTTTCGAGCTGCGCGTCGCGGATTTTCGCCTGCAGCTTTTCGTTGCGGTCGTCAAGATGTGTGCGGAAGCCCGCGTCTTTCAGCTGCTTGGTCACCTTTTGGGCGTAGTCGGTTAATTTTTCGCTTAACGGCAGGACGGTGACCTGCACCGGCGCGAGCCAGGCCGGGAACGCGCCGGCGTAATGCTCGATCAGCACGCCAAAGAAGCGCTCGACCGAACCCCACAGCGCCCGATGGACCATCAGCGGCTGGTGGCGCGCGCCGTCTTCGCCGACGTATTCAAGGTTGAAGCGCCGCGGCAAATTGAAATCAAATTGCACGGTGGTGAGCTGCCAGGGGCGGCCGATGGCGTCGACCAGCTTGACGTCGATTTTCGGGCCGTAAAATGCGCCCTCGCCGGGAATGATTTTGTGCGGCACGTTCATGCGTTTCAGCGTGTTCATGAGCGCATTTTCAGCGTGCCTCCACTCTTCCGGAGTTCCGGGATAGTCTTGCGGCCGCGAAGGGTCGCCCGCCGAAAGCTCCACTTCGTAGCGGTCGAAGCCGAAGACGCGCAGAACCTCCCAGGCGAACTCGACGCAATCCTGGATTTCTTTTTCAATTTGGTCGGGCATGCAGAAAATATGCGCGTCGTCTTGCGTGAAGCCGCGCACGCGCAGCAGGCCGTGGAGAACGCCGGAGCGCTCGTAGCGATACACGGTGCCGAGTTCCGCGAGACGAACTGGCAATTCGCGATAGCTGCGCAGGCGCGATTTGTAGATCAGGATGTGGCCCGGGCAATTCATGGGCTTGAGCTGGTAGTCGTCCTTTTCGACTTCCATCGGGCCGAACATGCTCGCGCGGTAGAAATCCGTGTGGCCGCTGATTTCCCAAAGATGCAAACGCATGATGTGCGGAGTGTAGACGAGATCGTAGCCGTGACGAATCAGCTCGGTGCGAAGCCAGTCTTCCATCTGCTTGCGGATGACGCCACCTTTCGGGTGCCAAAAAATCAGGCCGGCCCCGGCTTCCTCCTGGATGCTGAAGAGGTCGAGTTCCTGGCCGAGCTTGCGATGGTCGCGGCGCTTGGCTTCTTCGAGCTTGTGCAGATATTCGTCGAGCTCTTTCTGGTCGACGAAGCAGGCGCCGTAAATCCGCTGCATTTGCGGATTGCCTTCCTGCCCTTTCCAGTAGGCGCCGGCGACGTTCATCAACTTGAAAGCTTTGATGCGCCCGGTGGAAGGAATGTGCGGGCCGCGGCAGAAGTCGATGAACGTTCCGGTGGTGTAGAAGGAAACCATCGGTTCCTGGGCTTTTTCTTCGACCAGCTCGCATTTGAATTCCTGATTACTTTTGCGATAGAGCTCGAGCGCTTCCGGCTTGGGAATCATCTTGCGCTCATTGGGAATATCTTTCGCGGCGAGCTCGCGCATCTTCGCTTCGATTTTTTCGAGGTCTTCCTGAGTGAAGGGCTCGGCGCGGACGAACTCGTAGAAAAATCCATCTTCAATAGGCGGACCGATGCCGAGCTTTACGTTTGGATACAGTTCGAGAACGGCGGCGGCAAGCAGATGCGCGGCCGAGTGCCGAAACACCTGCACCGCGTCGGGATCTTTGGCGGTAAGGATGGAGAGTTTTGCGTCCTGCTCGAGAGGGCGCGAGAGATCGATCAAATCGCCGTTTGTCCGCGCCACAAGCGCTTCCTTGGCGAGGCGCGGCGATATTTGCTGCGCGATCTGCGCGGCCGTGGTGCCTTTCGGCACTTCGCGAGTGGCGCCGTCGGGCAGCGTGATTTGAATGGTTTCCATACGCGTTCTTTTCTCGATGCGGAAACCACTAGCTTACTGGCGGCAGCAGGGGCGGTCAAGACGAGACGCGCCGGAGGAGTGCTGTTGCAACTTCCGAACTTCCGGCGACCAGGGCCTGCGCAACCAACCGTTCTGGTGGCAAGCTCGAAGGAGAAATCAACTGTTAGATTCTTTCTGGGTGAAAGCAAGCGATGTCCAGCATTCCTATTCGTGTCGCGTCCGCGGTCCCAAAATATGCGGCACTGTTTCTTCTGATGCTCGCGGTAACTTTCGTGGGACGAGGACAGGAGCTCCCTATGAGTTGCGAGTGGTGCCGGAAGGCGGACTGATCAAGCTCCAGCTCACGACCAACGAGCCCGAAACAGGCAATTTCCCCACTGCTGTCCAATGAATCGCGCAAAAGGCGCGCTCCGAAGAATCCAGCCGGCGAGTTAATCGGGGTAATCGCTGAGGACGACTTCTTCTTCGCGGATGGTCGGGAAGCCATCGCAGAACGCGAGGGCGCGTGAGACGGCTTGATAGAAGTAGAGATTTCTCTCGCTAGCGAGCAGTTCCTCTTCCGAGTCCCAAACAGTCATCACGCGCAGATTCGGGGAATCAGGTCCAGGAGTTCGCAACACCAGGAGCGCGACGAATCCGCGTTGATCGTGCATGAGAGGGATCGAAGCGGAAAGCGCCCCCAGAAATTCTTCGTGCCTACCGTGCTTGACACGATACTGCGTGACGCGTGCGTACATAACCGCCTCCTGCAATCGCGCGAAGGGGGCCAGTGAGGCGGACAGTCTAGCGCCAAATGGCTGACGAGGGAAGCTCAGGAAGAGTGCCTGAGAATGGGAAGCTTCACGCCCTCCACGGGCGAAGTGATTGATTTTGTTCTAACCGACATCGACGCCGGCTTGACGCTTAGCGAGGGCAGCAAGGTCGCGTCCCGGCTTCCTCGGTCCGGAGTTGCCTCCTTCGGGACCCTTCAATCCCGCGGGCGCTCGGAGCGGCACGTTCTACGCAGGGACGCTTTTCGCGGGCACGACCAGTGCTACGAACACAGCGGGTTTGGCAACCGTCACTCAGGCGCCCGTGGCACAAGCACGGGGACGTTCACGGGGAACATGGGCTTCTGGAACACCGCCACCAACCAGAATACGGGCGCCTTTTCAGGAAGCTACACAGCCGATACCGTCACGACCCGCATCTCCGGCACGACCGACATTCTCGGAGCCGCGTCGTTCGCTGCCTATCAGCTCAGCACGAATCAGTTCATCTTGGTGGGGACTGCCAGTGGCGACACGGCCGGGGTTCTTATGGTCTTCCATTAGATGGCTGCAGGTTTATGATGGCGCGCTCGACGGGCGTAAAATGCGCGTCGTGCGTGTGCCTTACGAAATCATCGAGCATCCCGCGGACGTAGGTTTTCTTGCTTACGGGCGCACGCTGGCGGAACTTTTCGAGAATGCAGCGCTAGCGATGTGCTCGATTGCATGTGCGCCCGACGAGATAGAGGAAACTACGCCGCGCGAAATTTTGGCGCACGGCGCGGACTTGGAATCGCTTCTATATGCATGGCTGGCCGAGATTCTCGGCATCGCGGACGCCGAACAACTCGTGTTTCGACGCGTCGCCATTTCGCTGATACAAGAGCCGCGGGGCATTACGCCGGGTGCGGCGCGGGGGGTTGCTTACGGCGAAGCATTCGACCGCGAACGGCACGCTGCCGGCACCTACATCAAGGCGGTGACGCTACATCAATTCATTGTTGAGCGAACGCCGGAGGGCTTTCGCGCGCGCGTTTTTCTGGATTTGTAGCGCGCGACGTAGAGACGTTCGCGGCCTATTTTTTCCGCGCTTGTTCCAGAGCGTCCCAGTCCGAGTCCGACATTCCGATGAAATTGTTGAATTCACCGGCGCCGCGCAGCCACAAGCCGCCGTCGATGGTGACGCACTCGCCGTTGACGTAGTCCGCCTGTTCGCTGAGCAGATAGGCGGCGAGATTCGCGAGTTCTTCGTGGCGACCAAAGCGCTTCATGGGGTGCGAATTCTTTGCGTGCTCTTCGAACTCTTTCGAGGGCATCAGCCGCGAAAAGGCGCCTTCGGTGGGGAACGGGCCGGGCGCAATCGCATTGCAGCGGATGCGGTGGCGCGCCCATTCGACGGCCAGCGAACGCGTGAGCGCCAGCACACCGGCCTTGGCGCAGGCCGACGGGACCACGAACCCCGAGCCGGCATTCGTAGCGGCGTAAGTTGTGACGATGTTCAGGATGTTGCCCGGCTGTTTTTCAGCGATCCATTTGCGTCCGAGCGCAAGCGTGCAATGAAAACTTCCCTGGAGAACGATTCCGATCACGGCGTTGAACGCATTCGGAGAAAGCTTCTCGGTGCGCGCGATAAAATTTCCGGCGGCATTGTTCACCAGCGTGTCCACGCGGCCGAATTCTTTCTCCGCCGCCGCGATCATTTTCTCTACCGCACTGAAATCGCGGACGTCCGCCGAGAAATAGGCCGCGCGCGCTCCTTTCGCGCGAATCGACTGGGTGGCTTCTTTCAGCGGCTCCTCGCGGCGGCCGGCGAGAAACAAATTGGCGCCCAGCTCGGCGAATCGCAAGGCCATCGAGCGGCCGAGGCCGGTCCCTCCGCCGGTGATCAGAATCGTCCGCCCCTTCAACAAGTCAGTCTGAAACATCGTGGACACCTCCGCGCAACCGGGAGAAGCCGAAACAGACTAGAGAAATTCGCGTCGCGGGCTATTTCGCCGCCGGTAGAAACTCCTTGGGAATCGGAGTTTCGGACGTTTCGCCTTGCCAGAAAATTGTGACGATCCACCAGCGCGCCCCGTCGTAGAACAATTGAAAACTGTTGATTCCGCGGTCGAACGGTTCCGGATCTTTGGCGTCGTGACGCGAGGCGTAGGTGCTGAAGACCTGCATGATGTTTCCGTAGCGTTCGCTCTTGCGCGAGATTTCATTTTCGGTGAATCCATTCTTCTCAAAGTAGGTGTCCGCAAATTTCACGTATTCGTCTGGAGTGACGACTCGGGCGAAAAAGCCGCCCTCTTTCTTGGGTCCCGATGGAACCAAGCGTCCGCCGGGAAGGAAAAGCGAGCGAAAGCGCTCCCAATCGCGCTTTTGTCCGGCTGGTCCAGAGATAACGTTATAAACCGCAGCCAGAATCGCATCGGGTGAGGCCACGTCGGCGGGCTTCGCGGCTGGCGGGGTTTCCGGGGCGGCCGGCGTTTCGGATTTTTGAGCGGCGGGGGCTTGTGACTGAGGTTTGGTTTGTTCCTGCGCGCGCACCGGCGCGACCGCGAAAGCCAAAAGCAACACAACGAGAACCGCGTAACTCGCTCTGAGCATACGAATCCTCCGACGGCGCGCCGCACTGCGATTCCTTGCCCCAGGCCGCTGGCGCGGAGCTTAAACCGCCGCGGAGCGCGTTGCCACAGGAAAATGGGGTGCCCGCATGCACAAGCATCGCTGCCCGAAATCGTTAGAAATCGACGTGGAAGCGCAGGCCTGGGACGGTCACGGGACCGCGGTCTTTGTTATAACCGGGGTTGTTGATGTGTTGAAGATCGAAGGAGGCGAAAAATCCGCGCCAGAGATGCGCGGTGTAGAAACCCTCCAAGATTTTTTCGTGGCCGTAGGTAAGATTGCCGTCCCCAAGCAGGAACCCGAGTCCGCCGAGAGCAAGATACTGCTGATGCGCGGCCACGATTCCGTTCAAAACGAAGGCGGCGCCAGCGCGGTCGTTGCGGCGATGCCAAGCGCCGCCCTTGGTGAAGCCGCCGAGTTCGAGCGTTCGGTCATCTTCTGTGTATGCGAACGACTCATTGCGGCCATCACTCCAGCCCAAGCGGCTGAAAACGCCCACCTGAGATGTGATTTCCTGCTCGAAATTCAAATCGAAGCCGTATTTATGACGTCCCTGGCGGCGCGTGGCGATAATATCCGGTGTCGAAGTCCCATGATCGAGGAAGCCGGCGATCGCCTGGCGGTAATTTCCCATATTGGCGTGATTGAGATACGCGAGCAGCCGCACCGCGCCTCCCCGATGCGCAATCAAATTGCCGCGAGCTTCAAGCTCAAGGTTTTCCGCCCGCGCCCGCGCGATATCGGCGTCTAGGTTGATTCCATTCGCCACTTTCGGCATCAGCGTCTCGCCGAAGCGCGCCGTAAACCAGTGGTCGTCGTATTCAAGAATCGCGCCATCGGTGTAGCCGCGCGTGTTGGCTGCGTAGTCGTACGCGCCGTTGTTGTCGACCGTCCAGTTGAGAAATTGCAGGTGGCTGTCGGAGCCCCAAGTGTTCCGATCAAAGAAATCGACGATATCGAACTTGCCGATGCGGAACTCGATCCGCCGCACCGGTAGAGACCTGGCGAGATGAAGCTCATCGCGGTCCCCCTCGACGCGCTCCTGAGTGAGCGGGAAGATCTGCCGGAACATAAGTCGTGCAAGATAGGGCGCCTGTGAAAGTGGGATACCTTGAACGGTCCGCACAGAATCGAGGTTGGTGTAGCCAGCGAGGCCGAAAGCGCTCCCGATGCCGCCGCCTGTTGCATACTCCACGTCGGCGAACACTTCGGTCGTCTGCGAGAGCTCGTAGCCAGTATAGAGCGTCAGAATATGCGTGGTGGCGCTTTGCGCCCCTGGGGTAAGGCTGTTTGGTCCGGTGTATTTCGCCGGGAACGCCGGATGCCCCTGGAAAACGATGTTCGCTTGCCCCGAGATCCAATAGCGGCTGGTCTCCGAGTGCGGGAACAGCGTCACAGCGGCGTCGTCTTCGGCGGCAGAGGAATCATCCGCGGCGATTGCGGTGGATTCCGGCGACGATTTATCGAGTCGATCGGGCGCGGGAGCTTGCGCGCACAGGAAACGCGGAGCGGCAGCGCATACCATGAGAAGGCAAACCAACTGTACCGCGAGTTGGGCTGGTTGAGCGACTCGGCGGCACTTAGTGCCATGAAATCGCGGATTCGCGTGACTTCGCATCCACGCCACAAGGGTAAGGCACGCCGCGGCCCAAAGCCAAACGAAAAGGCGCTCCAGAGTGTCCGAATCTAGCGAGGCGCCCTTCCGAGCGCGCTACCTTAGTTTTGAACCGGGTGGCGCCCCCCGGAGGCCTACAGCCAGGCGAGAGTGGTCTATGGCACCGGGGGCACCGGGCATCCCGATTGCCCGGCGGCGACATCTTTAGTAGTCTGTCCCATTGCTTCGGGTGGTTCGAGCGAACCTACAGGGTCAGAGGTGGTCATTTGCAGGAAAAGTCGCGGCTGGCTCTTTGGATTCTACTGCTGACGGCAGTTGCGTTGCCATGTTGCCAGCAGGTCATCAATAACCCCACGCCCGTCCTTAAATCGATTTCGCCGACATCCATAGCGGCGGGTTCGCCAGCTTTTTTTTTAACGCTGACTGGCAATAATTTCGCGGGAACCAGCTCGCAAGTGGAGGTCAGCATAAACGGCGGAACGCCCCAACTGCGTATAACGCAGTTCAATAACACCAGTCAACTGACAGCCGAAATTTTTGCCGGTGACATCCAGAGTCCCGGAACAATCCTGGTGAGGGTGATAACGGCGCCACCTGGCGGCGGCACGAGCCTGCCCCAAACGTTTACGGTCATCCCATCGGGCAGCCCCACGCCAACAGTTAACTCGATTTCTCCATCAGGTGTATTCGTGAACAGCGTTGCGTCTTCGCTTTCGGTGATCGTTACAGGAACCAATTTCGTTGCGCAGTCCGTGGTGACTGTGAACGGGAACAACTGCACGCCTTCCAGCGCCGGCAACTCCGGCGGAGGCTGCACGACGCTTCCCGTGTCGGGCTCGACTTCAATAACCGCGTCGATTCCGAGCACTTTTTTCGTGAGCACCGGCGCATTGAATATCGGTGTGCTTAATCCGCCTCCCGGAGGCGGAGCTTCCAATACGGTGCCGCTCAACATCACGAATCCGTTCCCGAGTATTACAGCCGTCGCTCCAGCCAGCGTTGTCGCTGGTTCAGGTTCCGGCACAGTATTGACAGTGACCGGGACCGGCCTGGTGCCCGCCTCCGTGATATTGATCAACGGAGGGCAGCGGACCACAACCAGGGCGAGCGGCACACAGTTAACGACGGCGCTCACGGCGGGAGATCTGGCGGCCGCCGGAGTAAATCAGGTCCAGGTATTGAATCCCGCACCCGGTGGCGGCACTTCGAACATATTGACGTTCGCGATTAACCCCACGCCTACGGCGGGACTCCCCGAACTGGTCGACGTGGCTACCAACGGAGCCGAGGGAGATACCGGAATCTGCGGCGCCTGCCCGCCGGGCGGCTTGCCCGATCTTACGACCGCTGGACCTTCCACAAGCTCCACCGGCACATTCGTCGCCTACGCCTCCACATCCAGCGATTTGATCACCCAGGATGGAAATTCGTCGAGTGACGTGTTTGTGCGAAACACCTGCCTGGTCGCTAGCGGAACTTCATCGAGTTGCACGCCCGGAAATTCGCTGGCCAGCGTTTCAGCCACGGGAGGGGCGGCGAACGGCCCAAGCTATGAACCGAGCCTGGACACCGCCGGCACGGATATTGCCTTCACTTCCAACGCCACGAATCTGGTCAACACAGTCGCATTCACCGGCACTGACAGCCAGGTTTTCTGGAATGTAGTCTGCACGTCGGCGACTTCCGCGTGCAGCACGGCGCCGTCGACCCTGCTGGTTTCGATTTCTGCGGATGGTACGCAGCCCGGCGATGGCGCAAGCTTCCATCCAGCCATCAGCCCGGATGGGCGTTATGTCGCGTTCGTTTCGTTTGCAACCAATTTAGTCTCGAATCTGACTTTCAATGGCGCGACGCCTCAAATCTTCCTTCGCGACACTTGCAACGGGCAAACGATTTCCACTACGACCACGCCGGGCTGCAACCCGCAAACGTTCCTGATCTCGACGCTGAACGGAGTAACGCCCGCCAATGCCGCAAGTTCGAATCCCTCGGTTTCGAATGGGGGGTTGTTCGTTTCTTTTACCTCGTCGGCGAACAACCTCGGCGCCCCAGCGGCAAATGTTTCGCAAGTCTACGAGCGTTCGACTTGCGTAAACTCTACCGCGTGCACGCCGGCAACGACGCTCATCTCCACGCCCGATGGAGCCAGCGTTTCGAACGGCCCCAGCGGCGAATCGTCGATTGCCTTTGACGGGCGCTTCGTTGCCTTTGCTTCCACGGCAACGAACCTGGTGTCCGGCGACGGACCCACCCAGCAGATTTACGTGCGTGACACTTGCAACGGCCAACCGCCCAGCTGCGCTACTTCGACTACGCTGGTTTCCACCGCCAACGGAACCACTCCCGCCAACGCTTTGAGCGAGCATCCCAGTATCAGCAGGGGGACCTCCGCGCAGGGCGAGGGGCAATTCATCGCCTTCGCATCGTTCGCTTCGAATTTCTCCGCGAACGCCGCTAACGGCCGGGAGAATGTTTTCGTGCGCAATACCTGCACGAACGCGACAACCACCGGCACGAGCACCTGCGCTCCGTCCATCGCCCTCTCGAGCATCGCAGCCGGAGCTTCGCCCGCGCCCGCCAACGGCAACAGCGTTGCGCCGTCGATCAGCGCCGACGGCCACGTGGTCAGCTTCATTTCTTCGGCGAACAACCTGGTAGCACGAGACAATAACGGCATCCCCGACATTTTTCTGGGCACTACAACATTTTAGTTTTTTTGGGATTCTGCTGAATTCCTGCGCCGTGGTGCGCCGGAAACCAGCCGGAAATGGGCATGAAGACAGCGTCGGGGTGCCTGATGGACCGTTTTCGCTTCAGCCCATCCTGCCGGCGGGGGTCAGGTGGGGTACGCCAGCAGGTGGGCTTGGACGGGTTGGGTAGCATGCCCCGGCTCCTTAAGGAACCGTCGTCCCCGCATCGCAGCTCCCAACCCGCACCGACATAGTGGCGATTCGATGTGTTTCATACCTATGGCTCAAAAGGATTAAATTTTCAGTACGCGGGTATTAGTACCACCTCCTTCCGGGACAGGTTCCTGCGCACAAGGTATGCCAGGCTCACCTTTCGTCTCGATCCCCGTCTGACACGGTGCCCTCCCTTGACAATCTACAGGAGGGATGCGATCCTCCTTTAGATTGTCTAGGGAACTTGCGCGGTTGACGCCTGAGGGAATCCAACCGCGAAAGGCAGCCGCTGAAATGAACGAAAATTCGGAAGTCCTGCAGGGCACGCTCGATCTTCTGATTCTAAAAACGCTGGCGCTCGAACCCATGCACGGCTGGGGCATCGCGCAGCGAATCCAGCAAATCTCGCGCGAGGTGCTGCAGATCCAGCAAGGCTCGCTCTATCCGGCGTTGTACCGCCTCGAGCGTCAGCGATGGATCTCCGCGGAATGGGGCGCGTCGGAAAACAATCGCCGCGCGAAGTATTACTCGCTCACAAAGACCGGCCGCCAGCAACTCGAAAAGGAACTGGCGAACTGGGAGCGGTTGTCGTCGGCCGTCGCCCTCATTCTTCAGCGCGCGTGAGCCGGGACCCGAACGATGAAATTCTGGCGGCGATGGTTCTCGCGAAAAAGTTGGGAAGGCGACATGAACGAGGAATTGCGGTTCCACGCGGAACAACAGACCGCCGCCAATATAGCCGCCGGAATGTCCCCGCAAGAAGCGAAGCGCCAGGCCGCACTGCAATTCGGCGCCGTCGAAGGCGTGAAGGAAGATTGCCGCGAACAGCGCCGCGGCTTCTGGCTCGAGACGCTCTGGGCTGATTTCGGTTACGCGCTCCGCACCCTGCGCAAGAATCCCGGCTTTGCCGCGATCGCGATTCTCACGCTCGCTCTTGGCATCGGCGCCAACACCGCCATCTTCAGCGTCGTGTACGCCGTGCTGTTCCGGCCGCTTCCCTACGCGAATTCGCAACAACTAGTGGTCGTGTTTTCGGCCAAGCCCGAGGAAGGAGTCGCGATGACGGGCGTCTCCTACCCGAATTTCGAAGAATGGCGCGAGCAAAATCACGTTTTCAGCGAGCTGGCTGGAAATCAAGAGCACGATCTCACGTTGACCGGGCATGGAGAGCCTTTCGTTGTACGCACCGGTGTTGTCACTCCGGAAGTCTTCGCGCTTCTGGCCGAAGCGCCACTTGCGGGACGCACTTTAGTTCCCGACGACGGCAAGCGAGGCGCCGCCCCAGTCGTAATTCTCAGTGAAAATCTGTGGCGCAGCCGTTTCGGAACGGACCCGCACATCGTCGGGAGTTCCATCAGTCTTGACAAGCGTTCGTTCACCGTCGTTGGAATCATGCGGGCCGGCTTCTGTTCTCCAATTGGCGACAGGGGTCAGGAGGTCTGGGTTCCGTTGGTTGACGACCCGCTCTTCGGCGGCTGGATGACGCGGCGTGGCGGCCACTGGATGCGCGTCATCGGAAGGCTGAAACCCGGTGTTTCGGTGGCGCAAGCTCAGGCCGACATGGACGTGATGGCCGGCAGGCTTGCCAAGGAGGACCCGGCGGACAATGCCGGCTGGATAATTCGCGTTGCGCCGCTTCAGTCCGCGATCGTCGCAGATGTGAAACCTGCACTCCTCATCCTACTTGGAGCCGTTGCCCTTGTGCTTCTGATCGCCTGTGCCAACATTGCGAACTTGTTGCTGGCCCGCGCCACTTCGCGCGCCAGAGAAATGTCGGTTCGCATCGCGCTAGGCGCCGGGCGTAGCCGCATTATCCGCCAGCTGCTCACCGAAAGCGCCGCGCTCGGGTTGCTTGGCGGCCTTGCAGGTATATTGTTGGCTTACTGGGGAGTCCAAGGCTTGGGCTCGCTGTTGCCGCAGGGATTGCCTCAAACGCAAGCAATTCGCGTCGACGGCTGGATGCTGACTTTTGCGCTGTTGCTTTCCATGGCCGCGAGCTTCCTGTTCGGCCTCGCGCCTGCGCTTTTCGCAGCCGGCTCGGATTTGCAAACGAGTCTCAGGGAAGGCGCCGGGCGTGCGGGTGGAAGCGGCGCTCGTCAGCGTGCTCGAAGCTTCTTGGCGGCGGCGGAGATTGCTCTGGCAATGGTGCTGTTGATCGGAGCGGGTCTACTGGTCCGGAGCTTCGTCACTCTCACTTCCGTGAAACCCGGATTCGATTCCCGGCACCTTCTGAAGGCGGAAGTTTCATTGCCTCAGTTCGAATATTCCACTCCGCAGCAATGGACCAACTTCTCGAACGAATTGCTGGCGCGAATTCAGGCCGAGCCTGGCATGAGCGATTCGGCGATCGCCGTTCCGCTGCCGCTGACGAACGGTTACGTTAACTTGGGCTTCGAGATCGAAGGAATCGTTGCGCCGCCCTCGGCAAAACCTCGCACGGCGGATTATGTCTCCATAAGTCCTGAATATCTCCGGGTGATGGGCATTCCGCTCTTGCAGGGTCGCAACTTCAAGCAACAGGACTCTCTTACTTCTCCACGCGTTGCGATCATCAGCGCGGAGATGGCGCGCATGTATTTCCCCAATCAAGATCCCATCGGCAAGCGGCTGATTTTTGGATTCCCGCCCGATAGTGACATGCCGCGCGAGATCGTCGGCATCGTCGGCGATGTGCGCGATGTCTCGCTCAGTCAAATGCCCGGCGCCATGATGTACGTGCCGTTCCAACAGGCTCCGTTTTGGGGCGGTGTTGTGGTCACCCGGACAAACTTGAGCCTCTCGGCGGCCGTCGCGTCGATCCGGCGCGACGTAAACGCCATCGACAAGGATCTGCCGGTCACGGATGCCGCGTCCATGTCTGAAACCATCGAAGGCACGGTCGCGCAACCCAGATTTCAGACGTTCTTGCTCGGCATCTTCGGCTCGCTGGCGCTGATTTTGGCCGCCGTAGGCATCTACGGAGTGATTTCTTACTCGGTTGTCCAGCGAACTCACGAGATTGGCATCCGGATGTCACTGGGCGCGCAGCGCAAGGATGTGCTGCAACTCGTGCTCGGTGAAGGACTGAAGCTCGCACTCGTAGGAGCCGCAACCGGCCTTGCGGCGGCGCTCGGGCTGACGCGTTTGATGGCCAATCTGCTTTACGGTGTAAGCGCGACCGATCCATTCACCTTCGCGGCCGTAGCAGTTGTTCTGATGTTTGTCGCGTTGATCGCTTGCTACATTCCGGCGCGCCGTGCGATGCGCGTCGATCCCCTTGTAGCCTTGCGTTGCGAATGACGCGCTGGAGGTCGAGCCATGAAACTGCGGCGATGGTTCTCGCGAAAGAATTGGGAAGGCGACATGAGCGAAGAATTGCGCGACCACATCGAGCGCCAGACCGTCGCAAACATCGCCGCCGGTATGGCTCCCGGGGAAGCGCGGCGCCACGCGAAGGCGCAATTCGGCGCCGTCGAAGGCGTAAAGGAAGATTGCCGCGAACAGCGCCGCAGCTTCCTGCTTGAATCTTTCTGGGCCGACGTGCGCTTCGGATTCCGCATGCTGAGCAAGAAACCCGGATCGAGCGCCATGGCGATTCTCACGCTGGCGCTCGCCATCGGCGCAAGCACCGCTGTGTTCAGCGTCGTAAACGCGGTTCTGTTGAAACCCCTTCCGTATCCGCATTCCGAACGTATCGTCTTCCCCTGGCGGACGGTGCCGCCCGGATTCAATCTCGGTTACGACGAAATTCCCTGGGGCCGCTTCGAGTTTCTCTTCTATGCGCACGAGTCGAGCACCTTTCAGTCCATGGGCGCCTTCCTGGCTGACTCGTTCAACTTGACTGGTACCGGCGAGCCGGCGCGCATCGATGGTCTCCGCGCTTCCGCTGGATTTTTTCCTTCGCTCGGAGTTCCCCCATCCCTCGGACGCACCTTCACGCCGGAAGAAGACCACCTCGGCCGCAATCAAGAAGTGGTTTTGAGTCACAAGTTGTGGCGTGAAAGATTTGCCGCGGACCCCGGCGTTCTGGGGCGGGTTCTCGAGTTAAACGGACAACCCTACACCGTGATCGGCGTGATGCCGGAGGGCTTCGCCTTTCCGCGCGCCGCTGAAATGCCCGGTGGTTTCACGTTCGCCAAGGAAGTTGAACTCTGGGTGCCGTTGGCTCTCGTTCCGGGACCGGTGATACCCGCGGAATCGTCAGAGCTTGCGGTTGTTGGCCGTATGCAGCCGGGTATCACGCGGGAACAGTGCCAGGCTGAAATGAATCTTCTCGGGAAGCGCCTCGAGCAGCAGTTTCCGAACTCGTCCGGGTGGTTCCATGCGCGGATAACGCCGATGTCGCGGCAAGTGGCCGGCGATACCGGCCGGCCGCTGCTGCTTCTGCTCGGGGCGGTGGGCGTGGTTCTGCTGATCGCATGTTCGAACGTCGCAAGTCTTCTTCTCGCGCGGTCGCTCCGGCGCCGGCGGGAATTTACTTTGCGGGCCGCGCTTGGCGCCGCGCAAGGCCGGCTGGTACGCCAACTTCTCACGGAGAGCGTGCTCCTCGCCTCGGTCGGCGGACTCGTAGGGCTGCTCTTGGCCAACGCAGGAATTTATTTCGTGAAAATATTCGGCCCGCCCGATATTCCCCGCCTTCATGAGGTAGGTCTCGATCTCAGAGTGCTGGCGTTCACCGTCAGCGTATCTTTGCTTACAGGAATTCTCTTTGGATTAGCGCCCGCATTCGGCCCCGTCCGTGGAAGCCTGGTTGAGTCGCTCAAAGAGGGCGGCCAAAGGACGGGCGAAGGTCCTGCGGGATCGCAGACTCGCGGCGCTTTCCTGGTGACACAAGTAGCGCTGGCTTTGGTTCTGGTGGTTGCCACGGGCCTGGTCACTCAAACGCTCTTCCGCCTGCTTAAAGTGGACCCTGGTTTCCGTGCCGAGCATGTTCTCACTTTCGAATTGTCGCTGCCCGCTTCGAAATACCCTGACGTTGACCACATTGTCGCTCTCTACCACGGTGCGCTTCAGCGTCTGCAAGTTTTGCCGGGAGTGGAGTCCGCCGGAATCGTCGAGATCGTGCCCATGAGCGGGGCCACCGAAAGCACCGCGCTCCGCATTCCCGGCCGTCCCGCCGCCGCTGACGAAAAGCCTCCTTACTCGAACTATACCATCGCGTCACCGGGCTACTTTGCCGCGGTTGGAACGCCTCTGCTTCGTGGCCGCGATTTTCTTGAAACCGACACGTCCACTTCGGAGCCGGTCACCATTATCAACAGCTCCATGGCCAAGAAATACTGGCCGAATGAGGATCCTCTCGGCAAGCAAGTTGGCCCGAAGAGTTTGAAGTATCCGGCCGCCACGATTGTGGGCATTGTCGCGGACACCAAACGCCTCTCGCTCCGCGAACAGCCTCCGCCCGAGATGTACGTCCTCTACACGCAGAAGGTATGGCCCTCGATGCTCACCATGGATGTTGTTCTGCGCACGAACGTCGATCCTGCCTCGCTGGCCTCCAGCGCGCGAGAAGCGATCCGTTCGCTCGATGCCGGCCTGCCGCTTGCAAAAGTTCAAACGCTCAGGTCGGTGGTTGACGATTCCATGACGCAGCAGCGCTTTTCCGCGCTCTTGCTGGGAAGTTTTGGCGTGCTCGCTCTCCTGCTCGCTTCGATCGGGATGTACGGCGTGATTTCCTACTCCGTTGCCCAGCGTACGCAGGAAATCGGCATTCGCATGGTGCTCGGCGCCCAGCGCCGCAGCGTGTTTCAGATGATTCTCGGGCAAGGCGCGCGCCTGGGGGGACTGGGAATCGCCATCGGCCTTGTCGCCGCGCTCGCAGTCACACGCTTGCTGGCCGGCTTCCTCTATGGCGTCCGCGCAACGGATCCCTTGACGTTTGCCGGCGTGTCGCTGCTCCTGCTCGCCGTCACGCTGCTCGCCTGTTATATCCCGGCGCGGCGCGCGATGCGCGTCGAACCGATGAACGCGATTCGCTACGAGTGAGCAGCGCCCAAGGAACTGAAGGAACCCGGGACCGTAGTTTATTTGGAAGTCTTGACGAACGAGGTAAGGGAGGCGCGGCACCATGACCAATTCTCGGAAGCGCTGGGAAGAAGGTCTAAGGGAAGAGTTGCGCGACCACATCGAGCGGCAGACCGCCGCCAACATCGCCGCCGGCATGACTCCTGAAGAAGCGCGCCGCCAAGCCGCGCTCCAATTCGGCGGTGTCGAGTCCGTCAAGGAAGAGTGCCGCGACGAGCGCCCCGGCCACGGGTTCGAAGCGCTCTGGACCGACGTGCGTTACGGCCTTCGCATGCTGCGCAAGAATCCCGGTTTCACCGCTGTTGCAATTCTCACCCTGGCCCTGGGCATCGGAGGCAACACCGCCGTCTTCAGCGTGATGAACGCTGTTCTGCTTCGCAATCTCCCCTTGCCTCACCCCGAGCAATTAGTTTATTTGCGTTTGCCCAACTGGCAGCCCGCCGGCGCGGGCAGCACCGGCAGCAGCGACACTTCCTTTTCCGCACCCGTCTTCGAGCAGCTCCGCAGCGAGCGCAGCGCCTTTTCGGATCTGATGGCCTATGTACCGTTGAGTTTCGACAAGGTCGCCGTACGCATCGGCGAAAATCCGGAAGAAGCCGAAGCCGACATGGTGAGCGGTAATTTCTTTTCTGGACTAGGCGTTGCGTTCGCTCGCGGCCGTGGTTTTACGCTCGACGACGAAAAAAATCATGCGCCCCTCGCTGTGCTGAGTTACTCCTACTGGACGGGCCGCTTCTCGCGCAATCCCTCCATCCTGGGCCAAACCATCTACGTCAAGGGATTGCCGTTCACCGTGATTGGCGTTACGGCCGCTGGTTTTTACGGCGTCGAATCTGGCGCTTCCAGCGATTTCTGGATTCCGTTGCAGGATCGCCCAGAACTTACCGCTTGGGGCGTGCCGGCTTCCATCAATACGCTCTACGGCTCGCCGAAGTGGTGGTGCCTCAGACTAATTGGCCGCCTCGCGCCCGGCGTGACCGAGCAACAAGCGCTCTCGGTCCTCAAGCCGGTCTTTGCACGCGCCGCTTACATCGGCCTCGGTACGCCCGATCCAAAAGACCCCGCCCCCACACTTGCTTTTACTGACTGCAAAGGAATCCAGGGATTGCGCCACGAGTACGCCCAACCGATAGCCATCCTGATGGCGATGGTGGGTTTGGTTCTCGCGATTGCGTGCGGCAATGTGGCGATGCTGCTCGTGGCGCGAAACTCCGCACGGCAGCGAGAGTTCTCCCTGCGCATGGCCCTTGGAGCGGGCCGTGTTCGTCTTCTTCGGCAGTTGCTCACCGAAAGTCTTCTCCTGGTGACGGCTGGAGGCGCGCTCGGCTGGCTGTTCGCCATCACGGCCAGCAGCGCTCTGGCTGCCTGGTCGCAAATAGAAGTTCCCTTTTCGCCGGACGCAAATGTGCTCTTCTTCGCTCTGGCGATTTCACTGGGCTGCGCTCTAGTTTTCGGCCTTGCGCCCTTGCGCAGCGCCGTGGCTGTCCCGGTAGGACTGGCGATGAAAACGTCGGGCGCTACCGCCTATCGCAGCAAGAGCAGTTCGCGCGCAAGTAGATTCGTGGTCGCCGCTCAGATGGCATTGTGCTTGGTCTTGCTCGTTGGTACCGGCCTTCTGGTGCGGAGCCTCCGCAACTACGAAACCCTGCCTCTCGGCCTACGCACCGACGGACTCCTCGTGTTCGGCACCAGTCCCGTCGCGGCGCACACGCAGTCGGAAAAGGCCCGCTTTTACCAGACGCTGCTAGAGCGCTTGCGTGTCGTACCCGGCGTCGAGTCGGCCACGCTGATGGAAGACCGCCTCGGTTCCGGCTGGAGCGATAACAATGTTTATGCGGTCGATGGCGTATTGCCGGATGGCAAGTTCTCCGACACCGGAGTGCGCTCGAACAACGTGGGTCCAGATTACTTCCATGTGCTCGGGATTCCGATCCTTCTGGGCCGCGACATTCTTGACTCCGACAGCGCAACCTCGCCGAAGGTCCTTGTCGTCAACGAAACATTTGTGAAGCGCTTTCTGTCGAATCGCGATCCGCTCGGCCACCTGGTTGGGGGCGATAAGCTCTGGTTCACGATCGTCGGCGTAGCCGGAAACAGCAAGTACACTGGCGTCGACGAAAAACCGGTTCCCATGGCCTACTTTCCGTACGCCCAGTTGCCGTACCTCTCCGATTTGCAGGTCGAATTGCACACCACCGGCAATCCCGAAGCGCTGATTCCCAGCGTGCGCACTGTTTTGCACGACCTCGATCCCAATTCGCCGATGCAGAAGCCGATGACGCAGCGCGCCCAGTTCGACGAATCCTTCTCGCAGCCTCGCCTGTTCGCACGCCTTTCGATGTTCTTCGGCGTTTTAGCTGCGCTCCTGGTCGCCACCGGGCTTTACGGAACGCTGGCCTACCGCGTAAGCCGCCGCGCGTCCGAGATCGGCGTGCGCATGGCTCTCGGTGCCCAGCGCCGACAGGTGTTGTGGATGATTCTCAGCGAAAGTTTGCTCGTCAGCTTCGTCGGCATTTTAATCGGCGTGCCGCTGGCGATTGGCGGAGCGCAACTCATGCGCTCGATGCTCTTCGGCCTCGGCCCCGGCGACAAACTATCGTTCGTGGGAGCTTTACTCGCGATCACTCTGGTCGCTCTGGCGGCCAGCCTGATTCCCGCGCGCCGCGCCGCGTCGGTCGATCCCTTGGTCGCGCTGCGGTATGAATGATCGCGCGGCGTTAGGAATGAGATTTCGTCTCCGGTTTCGATTGCGCTGCCATGCAGAACTGGCACTGAACCACGAGGCGTAGCAAGTTTCCGCGATCGAATTGTCAGAACGCTCTGATCCTGAACGCCCGCGGGCCTGAAGGATCTCAGCGATAAAATTCTAAGCAACGCGTTACTGGAACACGACGAATCCGAATCGGAGTGCTGACAAATGAACTTCTGGCAGCGTTGGTTTTCGCGAAAGCACCACGACGAAAATATGAATGAAGAATTGCGCTTCCACATCGAGCAGCAAACCGCTGCGAACATCGCCGCCGGCATGGCTCCCGAAGAAGCGCGCCGCCAGGGGGTGCTGCAATTCGGCGGCGTCGAAGCCGTGAAAGAAGACTGCCGCGAACAGCGCCGGGGCTTCTGGCTGGAGACGCTGTGGACTGAGGCGCGCCATGGTTTCCGAGTGCTGCTCAAGAACTGGAGACTCACCTCTCTGGCGGCGTTCTCTCTGGCGATGGCGATGGCAATCAGCGTGGTTGGCCTCAGCGTGTTCCATACCACCTTGTTGCGCCCACCCGCGGCTGCGTCTCCTGACCGGCTTGTTACGATCTACACACGCTCTCCCGCGAGCCAGTACGAAAACGTTTCCTACCCGGATTACCAATATTACAAAAACAACAATCAGGTGTTTTCCGACGTCGCCGCGTTTCCCTATTCCGTCTCGAAATTCCTGGTGAGCTCTAACAATCGAGACGAGTTGGCAACGATAAATGCCGTCTCCGACAATTATTTTGCCGTTATGGGGATTCGGCCCGCCCTGGGCCAGACGTTTGAGCCCGGCGACGACGACAAAAAATTACCCGCGGCCGTGCTGAGTTACTCCTGCTGGAAACGCTGGGGCGGAGACCCTGGAATCGTCGGCAAGACGATAACTTTGAGACGGCACTCACTCACCATCGTGGGCGTTGCTCCAAAGAGCTTTTCGGGAACAGTATTTGGATTTGGAACCGATGTATTTATCGCCCTGGGAACTGCCGCGGACATCTTCCAGCAACCCGGATCGCTCGCAGATCGCGGTGACCGCGGGCTCCTCCTTGTTGCGCGATTGAAGCCAGGCGTGACCCAACGACAAGCGCGAGCCGAACTCCGAACATTGTCCGGGCAACTGGCCGCAGCGTATCCACAATCAGATAAGGACCGCGACACAGTATTGACCGGCATCAGCGTGCTCCCACCCGATTCAATTTCTACAGCAGCATTGATATCGGGCGTGCTGGTTGCCATCGTTCTATTGGTATTACTGATTGCGTGCGCAAACGTTGCCAATCTGCTGTTGGGTTTGGCCACCGGAAGGCGGCAGGAAATCCTGATCCGCGTTGCATTGGGGGCGACACGTGGAAGGCTGATTCGGCAGCTTCTTACGGAGAGCGCGACTCTTTGTGCCGTGAGTGGAATCGCCGGAATTCTGATTGCAGCTGTCCCGCTCGCCAAGCTCTCCGATTTCAACGCGAACCTCCCGGTGATGGGCGCATTCCGGTTCGCGGCCGATTTCCGCTTGGACTGGCCAGTGCTGGCAATGACGCTCGTTTTGATCGCCATCGCGAGCATTGCAGTCGGATTGGCGCCGGCGCTTTACTTTTCAAATCCGAACCTTGCCGGAGCGTTAAGCGGTGAGATCGTCGTGGGCGGGAGGCGCAAAGGCGTCCTAAGGAACATGTTTGTGGTAATCCAAGTGGCCGTCTGCACGTTGGTGATGGTAGGAGTCGGTTTGTGCCTGCGCAGTTTGAACAATCTGCGAAAGGTGAATCCGGGCTTCACGGCGCGAAATCTGGCCACGGTGATGATCGACTTGCAAGAAAGCGGCTACTCGGAAACGCAAGGGCGCAAATTCTACGAAGACCTCCGCCAAGCTGCATCGCAACTCTACGGCATCGAATCGTTCTGTCTTGCTCCCGCACTGCCACTGGGCGACAACGCTTGGGATCAGGACAACGTGCGTTTCGAGACCGCCAGCAACGGGAGTGAGCAACACGCCAAAATCGCCTACACCATAGTGGACGCGAATTATTTTGAAACGCTGGGTATTCCGCTCCTCGCTGGGCGGAATTTCAAATCTTCAGACTCCGAGAAGAGCTCGGAGGTAGTCGTCGTCAACCACAAGATGGCGGAAACCTATTGGCCCTTCGAGAACCCAGTGGGCAAGCGGATACGGATTGAGAACGGCGGCCGCGTGGTCACTGTCGTGGGCGTCGTCGGCGACGGCAAGTACAGCGTCCTGGACGAGCCAACGCGGCCGTACATGTACTACAACCTCGATCAACACTATCAAAGTGGGATCGCCCTGATCATCCGCACCCAGGGCGATCCCCGTCAATGGCTGGGGCCGCTCTCACAATTGGTACGGAAACTGGGTGCTCACAGCGTGCTGCCGCCTGTGGCTCTCGAGGAATGGATGAAATTCACTCTTTACGTGCCGATCCTCACGTTAGGCGTCGTGAGTGGATTAGGTGTACTAGCTTTATTGCTGGCCTCGGTTGGCCTCTACGGCACAATTTTTTATTCCGTAAGCGAGCGGAAGAAGGAAGTTGGCATCCGCGTGGCCCTGGGCGCACGGCCATCGCACCTGCTGAGTTTGTTCCTGTGGCAAACCGCCATTGTTTCTGGTCTGGGTGTGCTGATTGGAGTTCTACTGGGTATCGCCGCCACCATGGTCTTCGATTCGCAGTTTTACGGAATTCGTCCCGTCGAGCTACGAGTGCTAATGCCTGTGGCGCTAGGCATGGTGCTCATCTCGATAGCCATCGCTTATGCGGCGGCCCGGCCGTGGATTAATGCCAGCCCTATGGATGCGGTCCGTCACGCATGATCGAAGGAATCCGCGATGAATATCTGGCGGCGCTGGTTCTCACGAAAGCATCACGATGAAAACATGAACGAAGAGTTGCGCTTTCACATCGAGCAGCAAACCGCCGCGAACATTACCTCCGGCATGACTCCCGAAGAAGCGCGGCGCCAGGCCGTGCTGCAATTTGGCGGCGTCGAAGCCGTGAAAGAAGGCTGCCGCGAACAACGCCGCGGCTTTTGGCTCGAATCGCTCTGGGCCGACGTGCGCTACGGCCTGCGCGCCCTACGCAGAAATCCCGGCTTCGCCGCCGTCGCCATCCTCACCCTCGCGCTCGGCATCGGCGCTAACACCGCGATCTTCAGCGTCGTCGAAGGCGTCGTCTTAGCTCCTTTGCCGTACCGTGAGCCAGACCGCCTGGTTATGGTGTTGGAAAGCAACCTGCGCTTCCCGGAAGACGCCATCTCGTACCCTAACTTCCAGGATTGGCAGCGCAATGCCCGCTCGTTCCAGCAAATGTCGGCGATCATGATCGAGCAGGGCTTCGATCTGACGGGCCCAGGGACGCCTGAGCACCTTGAGGGCAGCAGAATTTCCTCGGGATTGTTCAGCACTCTGGGTGTGAACCTGATCCTCGGCCGTGAATTCTCTCCGCAGGAAGATCGGCCCGGGGGAGCGCCGGTGGCCATTATCAGCAGTGGTGTGTGGAAAAATCGCTTCGCCGGCAGCCCGCAGGTGCTTGGCCAGTCCGTTACCCTCGACGGAGTCGTTTGCACCATCGTCGGAGTCGCGCCGCCGGAGGCCCGTCTTGTATCCGAGCGGGGCGACGTCTATGCGCCGCTTGCACAGGGTGATCCAATCGTCCTCAACGCTCGCGGAAGCCATGCCGGTATGCTCTCGATCGCTCGCCTAAAATCCGGCGTCACCATAGCTCAGGCGCAGTCCGAGATGAGCGCAATCCAGGAACATCTGGATCAGCTCTACCCCAATGCGGATGCAGGCCTGGGAGCGACTGTGCTGCCGCTCAAGCAGCAAATCGTTGGGGACGTAAGCGGAACGCTGCTCCTCCTGTTGAGCGCCGTGGGTTTGGTTTTGATGATCGCCTGCGCCAACGTCGCCAACCTCTTGTTGGCGCGCTCGGCGGCGCGCTCGCGCGAGTTTGCCGTTCGCTCGGCCCTCGGGGCGGGCCGCATGCGGATCGGGCAGCAGTTGGTTACCGAAAGCGTCCTGCTCTCGCTTGCGGGCGGCGTGCTGGGGCTGGCGCTTGCAAAATGGGGCGTCAACCTTGCGCTGGCGGCGGTGCCGCGAAGCCTGCCGCGTACCGAGAACATCGGTGTGAACGCTTCGGTCCTCTTGTTCGCGTTTGGCGCTTCGATCGCGGTTGGGATTCTGTTTGGTCTCGCACCTTCTCTCAAGAGTTCGAAGGTCGATTTGCAAGCCTCGCTGAAAGAGGGAGGCCGCGGTTCCACAAGCGGCAATCATCGCGCTCAAAACGCTCTCGTGGTTGTCCAAATGGCTTTGACGCTGGTGTTGCTGGTGAGCGCCGGTCTGCTGTTCCGCACGATACGCCACCTTTCGCAGACCGATCCCGGCTTCGATACCCAGCATGTGATTGCTTTCAAGGTAGGCCTTTCGCCTTCGGCTACCAAAACAGGCGCGACCTTGCGAGCCTCCTACCTCCAGTTACTTGACCGCATTCGAACGATTCCCGGCGTCCAGGCGGCGGACTTCACCATGCTCGTTCCTCTAAGCGAGGATGACAACGACACGCCTGTTTGGATTGGCTCCGAAAAGCCCGCGTCGGTTCAGAATGCGCCGCGGATGCTGGTATTCCCCACAGGGCCGGAATATCTGCGCACCATGAGCATACCGTTGCTTCGCGGCCGCTTTTTCACCCGCGAAGACACCACCAAGTCCCGGTGCGTCGCAGTGATTGATACTGTTTTTGCTCAGACTTATCTTTCCGGGAAAGATCCGCTGGGCCAGACCATGACTTTTGGATGGGACGCCAATCCTTGGGGTCCGTGTGCGATTGTCGGCGTGGTCGGCCACGTGAAGCACTGGGGATTGGGCAGCCCCGGTACGAACACCGAAGCCCAGAGCTACTATCCGCTTTACCAGTCCGCTGACAAGCTGTGGCCCTTGGTGTATTCCAACGTGAGAATCGTCGTTCGCACGCCGCTTGATGCCGCGACTGTTGTGCCGGCGATTAAAGCGGCAGTCTACGGAGGAAACAGCGACCAAACCGTCTACGACGTCCGAACGATGCAGGGAGTTGCCTCGGAGTCGATGTCATCGCAACGATTTCCTATGATCCTTTTAGGAGTATTTGCGGGCCTGGCGTTGCTCCTCGCTTCGGTTGGAATCTACGGCGTGATTTCATACTCTGTGGCGCAGCGCGGGCACGAAATTGGCATCCGCATGGCCCTCGGCGCGGAGAAGCGGGATGTTCTGCGGATGGTAATCGGACAGGGGCTTCGGCTGGCTCTTGCCGGCCTGGCCGTCGGAGCAGCGGCAACATTAATTCTCACTCGGCTGCTCTCGAGCTTCTCGCACCTACTCTACGGAGTTGGCGCGGGCGATCCATTAACGTTTACCGTCGTCTCGCTCCTGTTGACCAGCGTGGCCGCTCTGGCGTGCTATATACCAGCCCGACGCGCCATGCGCATCGACCCAATCGTCGCGCTGCGCTACGAATAGGTCATGGCTCTTTCGAGCCACAAGCGAACCATGAAAATACAGGAGGTGCCAATCATGGATGGCTGGCGCTGGTTCTCACGAAAGCATCACGATGAAAACATGAACGAAGAGTTGCGCTTTCACATCGAGCGGCAAACCGCCGCGAACGTCGCCGCCGGCATGACTCCCGAAGAAGCGCGGCGCCAGGCCGTGCTGCAATTTGGCGGCGTCGAAGCCGTGAAAGAAGGCTGCCGCGAACAACGCCGCGGCTTTTGGCTCGAATCGCTCTGGGCCGACGTGCGCTACGGCCTGCGCGCCCTACGCAGAAATCCCGGCTTCGCCGCCGTCGCCATCCTCACGCTGGCCCTCGGCATCGGGGCGACCACGACAATTTTCAGCGTTGTATACGGCGTGTTGTTGCGGCCGCTGCCGTACCACGATTCCAACCGGATACTGGCGGTCTTCGAGATCACCCCGAAAGGCAGACCGTCGCGCCTTGCGGACCCGAATTTCGACGACTTTCGCGATCAAAATCGCAGCTTTCAGGCGATTGCGAAATACGATGACTACGTGGTGTCCGTTTCCGGCGCTTCGCAGCCATCGCGCACAATGGTTGCACACGTATCGCCCGACTTTCTCAAAGTTTTCGGTATCCAGCCCATTCTCGGGCGAGATTTCACCGCTGGCGACGCGAAGAAAGGGGCCGGCCCCACCGTTCTTGTCAGCTATGGTTACTGGAGGCAGCATCTCGGATCGCCGCGGGATCTCTCGCAGCCACACCTGAAGATTGATGGCGCGGTCTTCTCCGTTATCGGCGTGCTCCCGGCCGGATTCGGTTTCCCGGCAGACGTGGATCTGTGGCTGCCGGCAGATTTGGACGGCGAGGGCCGGAGCAGGACGTCGCATAACTACTCCGCAGTCGCGCGCCTCCGCGATAGTGTGACCGTCGAACAAGCGAATCGAGACATCAGTGCGATCGCCCGGCGCATTCACGATACATCGAGTGAACAAGACGATTATCTCCTCAAAGATGGAATGGTCGTCCCGCTGCAGGATTCGATTACGGGCAAGGCTCGCTCACCGCTGCTGATCCTGCTCTGTGCCGTGGGATTTCTACTGCTCGTGGCCTGTGCGAACGTCGCGAATTTGTTGCTGGCACAAGCGTCGACGAGAGAGCGCGAGCGCGCCATTCGCAGCGCGCTCGGTGCGGCGCGCGGACGCTTGATTCGTCAATTCCTTACCGAAGCGCTCCTGCTTGCGCTGGCCGGCGGCGCCCTTGGCGCACTGGGAGCGTTCTGGGGCGTGGCGGGATTAGTCGCTCTGGCCCCGGAAAATCTGCCGCGGCTGGACAGCGTCTCGATCAGCATTCCCGTACTTGTGTTTGCGTTCGCTCTCTCCACCGCAATCGCTGCGGGCCTCGGAGCGTTCACCGCGGCGCGCGCCACTTCCGGGGATCTGCACAACGGCCTTGTGGAAGGAGGCCGGGGACAAGCGGGCTCGCAGGGCAGCCAGCGCGTTGGCCGGGCCATCGTGGTGGCGCAGATCGCGATCACCATGGTTCTCGTGGTCGGCGCGGGATTGCTCGGACGCAGCTTGATGAAAGTGCTCGAAGTGAATCCGGGGTTCCGCGTGGACAAAATCGTCGCCATGGACGTCTCGCTTCCGTGGGCCGACGATTCCAAAACAAAAGGGGTGGAAGATCCCGCAGCAAAGGCGGGTCAGGCGATTTTCTTCTCTCACCTGATTGGCCGGCTCAAACAGATTCCCGGCGTACGCCAGGTTGGCGCAACGAGCGTCCTGCCGATGGAGGGCGGCCTTCCCGACGGAATGTTTCTATTGATGACACAAAATGAGGCCCCCAAGACACTGGATGAGCTTGTTGCCATGTTCCCGAGAGAAAAAGAGCGCCTTGGTATTGCGGATTTCTGCGTTGCCAGCGACGGATACTTCCAGACTCTCGCTATTCCGCTTCTTCGAGGCCGAATCTTTGACGAGCGCGACGGTGCCAATTCTCCGCACGTTGCGGTGATCAGCGAATCACTTGCGCGCGAGCGCTGGCCAAATCAGGATCCCATTGGCCAAACGATTGAGTTTGGAAACATGGATGGCGACATGCGCTTGCTGACCGTCGTCGGCATCGTGGGCGACACTCGCGAATATGGGCTCGATGCGCCGCCGCGTCCGACCGTTTACGTGAATTTGTTCCAGCGGCCGCGTCCGGCGATCACCTTGACAATGCTGAGTGATGCCGACACGCGCTCCGTGTCTTCGGCAGCTCGAGGAATCCTCCGGGACCTCGACCCGGAGATTCCGGCGCAGTTCCGGACGTTTTCGCAAGTCTATTCCGCTTCGCTGGGCTCGCGAAGATTCAACGTCATTCTCATCGCATTCTTTGGGATCACCGCGCTGCTGCTGGCAACTTCCGGGGTGTTTGGCGTGATGGCTTACTCGGTCAGCCGCCGCACACGCGAAATTGGCGTGCGTGTCGCTCTTGGTGCGAGCTCCGGCAACGTTCTGAGGATGATATTAGGCCAGGGATTGCGCACGATCTTCATTGGCGTGGCGATTGGGATTACCGCGTCGCTGGCTTTGACGCGTACCGTCGAGTCGCTGCTCTTTGGCGTCACTGCCACCGATCCGTTGACTTTCGGCGGTGTGACGCTGCTCCTCGTTGGGGCAGCGCTGTCGGCATGTTTCATTCCCGCGTGGCGTGCGATGCGCGTCGATCCCATCGTAGCGCTTCGATACGAATGATCGCGCAGCGCCACGAATGAGACTTCATCATCGGTTTCGTTTGCGCTGTCATCCTGAAGGCCCGTCGCGGGCCTGAAGAGCTTGCCCAGAGCCGGGCGAAGGGATCTCGGCGAACGATTCAGGCATCACGTCACTTGGAACCGGGCGAGTCCGAGACGGAGGGTTGACGAATGAATTTTTGGCAGCGCTGGTTTTCACGAAAGCATCGCGACGATAGCATGAACGAGGAGTTGCGCTTTCACATCGAGCAGCAAGCCGCCGCAAACATCGCCGCCGGCATGACTCTCGAAGAAGCGCGCCGCCAAGCCGTCCTGCAATTCGGCGGCGTCGATGGTGTCAAAGAAGAGGCTCACGATGCTTGCTGGGAAAGTCACCTGGACAATCTCTTCCGCGACTTTCGCTATGCCCTGCGCAGCCTTCGCAAAGACCGCCGCTTTGCCCTCATCGCCATTTTCGCTTTGGCTCTGGGCATTGGTGCTTCTACAGTCGTCTTCAGCGTCGTTTATAACGTGTTCTTCCAGGCCCTTCCCTATAAAAACTTCAGCAGATCCGTTGTTTTTGAAATGCGCAATTTGGCAGGGGCTGGGGGATGGAAGGTTCGCCGATACTTCTCACCCGAAGAAGTTCGCGCCTTCCGCGAGCAGAATCATGGGTTTGAGGACATCATTGCCTACCGTCGCATGCGTCCAACGTACGACGATGGCAAATCCGTTAGCTTTTTCTCTTTCGGCGCGGTAGTAACAACCAACACGTTTGACTACTTAGGTGTTCCGGCGCTGCTTGGCCGCACGATAATGGCGGAAGATGGTAACCATGGCGCTCCGCCTGTGTTCGTAATGAACTACCGCCTGTGGCAGCGAGAGTTTGGCGGCGACCCCAAAATCCTTGGAACGACTTTCGTCCTGAATGGCCAGCCAACAACCCTCGTCGGAATCATGCCCTTGCGGTTCAACGCTTTTGACGCGAACTTCTGGTTGCCCGTCACCCCGGACGAGTTTCGATCCGGCAGATTCGAGTTCCATCTGGTGGGCCGCCTCAAGCCCGGTGTCAGCATCCGGACCGCCGGAGAGGATCTCGATGCCATCGCACACCGCCTGCATAAGCCAAAGCCAGGTGGAATATTCCCGGAAGATAAGTTTGCGATCGTGCCGGAGACTTTGCTCGACAGTCTTATCGGAGACTTCGCGAAAACACTCTATGTATTGCTGGGCGCTGTCCTGCTGCTGCTCTTGATCGCCTGCAGCAACGTGGCGAACCTCTTGCTGGCTCGGGGAACCGTCCGTCAGCGGGAAATCGCCATGCGCGCCACGCTGGGTGCGACTCGCGGTCGCCTCATCCAGCAACTGCTGGTGGAAAGTTTCGCGCTTGCGGCGGTGGCCTCCATCGCCGGCTGCGTTTTGGCATACTTCGGTTTGAAGGTAATTGTCGCGCTTATTCCCGCCGGCACCATCCCCGAGGAAAGTGTGATTCGCATGAATGCCCCGGTCCTTCTTCTGGCCCTGGGCATGACCATCCTGACGACCATCTTCTGCGGCCTTGCCCCCGCGCTCCACGCCGCGCGAGGCTACCTCCAGCCACGGCTCGCGAGCAGCAGCACAGGGAGCGGGGGAACCTTTCGGCCCAGCAGTGTTCGCGCCGTTCTTGTGGTCAGCCAAGTTGCGCTGTCAATCGTTCTTCTGATTGGAGCTGGCCTTCTGATGCGCAGTTTCCTCGTTCTCACACGCGTGGACCTTGGATTCAATCCCAAGAACGTTCTCTACTTTGTCCTCAATCTGCCGCCGACGTACAACACGGATCTAGCCGGCTCGTTGCAAGGGAAAAACGCGCTGACGCGTCAACTGCTCGACCGGTTGCAAGGTCTCCCTGGCGTGACCTCCGTTGCTGAGTTCGATCAACCGCCGCCTCTCAAGTACGAGTCAAGCGACACAATTATCCCCGGAAAGCCTCACACGGAACGTTGGGAGACCAGATTTGAAATGTGTAGCGAAGGCTACTTCCGCACGCTCGGGCTGCCGTTAATTCGCGGCAGGTTCTTTTCCAAAGACGATGTGAACGCGGCGCGAGACGTAATGGTCGTAAACGAAGCCTTTTCCCGCCAGTACTTTCCCAACGAGGATCCCCTCGGCCGCAAGGTCAAATTAGATGTTTTCGACCTCCCGTATTTTGCCGCGGCCGCGCCGCACGACACTTATTTCGAAATCATTGGGATCGCCCGCGATTACAAGACACGCGGCTATGACAATCCGTCCTGGCAGTCTTTCCCGCAAGCGTTTGTCCCTTACAGCGTTGCGGGATTTAACTGGCGCGCCTTCATGGCCAGAACCTCCGTCGATCCTAGCTCGCTGTTGAAGAAAATGGGCCAGGAAGTTCGGACTCTCGATCCAGGCGTGCAGATCTCTACGTCCGGCACTCTGGAAGCTTCATTGCAGGAGTTCTATCGCGGACCCCAATTTCAACTCGTAACGCTGGCCACTTTTGCTGTCATCGGCCTAGCCCTGGTAGTTATCGGCATTTTCAGCGTGATGGCCTATGCAGTCTCATTGCAAACTCATGACATCGGCGTTCGCATGGCCCTGGGCGCTCAGCAGAAAGATATCTTGCGTCTTGTGCTCCAAAACGGTTTCCGTTTGGTCGCGGCAGGCATTCTCATTGGGCTGTTCGCGAGCCACGCCCTTACCCGTTTCCTAGCCAGCGAAATCTCGGGTGTTTCCGCCACTGATCCCTGGACCTTCATCGTGGTAGGGGTCATCGTCGTGCCCGTTGGCCTAGCAGCCTGCTTATTTCCGGCGCGCCGCGCTGCGACGGTCGACCCTATGGTTGCGCTGCGCTACGAGTGAGATTTGATAGCCGGTTTCGATGGCGCTGTCATTCTGAAGGCCGCCGCGGCCTGAAAGATCTCAGCGATAAATTCTAGCGACGCCTTACTTGTGATCCGCTCCGTCTTTCTTTAGGTGGCTTTCCTCGGTTTTTTGACGACCTGCAGCCGGACTTCGGTTTGCCTTCCGGTTTTCACTTCGATGTTGTGTTTCCACTCGCTCCACGCACCGTTTGAATAGGCGCGCACGTCGTAGTAGCCGTGGCGCAGTTCGGCGAAGAAGAAGCGGCCTTCGGCGTTAGTCAGCGTGACGTCGGGATGCGAAGCGCCGGCGTCCTCTAAGGTGACTCGAGAGCCGGCGACGGGCTTGCCGTTCGCGCCAACAACGGTTCCGGCGAGGGTGCCCATCCCGTATTCGTCGCCTGATTCATAGGTTGATTCAAGTTTTGATTCATAGCTCGACTTATGGGCGGCAGAACCCGCGAATGCTAACAGCGTGGGCAACAACAACAACAACATCACGAATGCGCGCAGAAACGCGCAATTTCTCGCCGGCGTTCCGCGGCTCAGACTATTCGGCTTCAACGTCATTTTGATTCCGCCTCGAGCCGCAAGGTGATGGTCGTGGTTTTATTCGAGCGAATCAGAATGCGCTTCGCCCACTCGGAAAAAGCGCCGTTCGAATAGGCGCGCAGGTCGTACTGCCCGGTCGCCCAGCGAGTGAATTCGAAGTGGCCGTTCGCGTCGGTGTGAGTCGCGTGCGGCTTCAGTCCATCGGAAGTTTGGATCGTCACGCTCGCGTCGTTTACGGGCTTTCCCTGAGCGTCGAGGACGACTCCCGCGAGCGTACCGACAGGAACGCGGCCGCCCGCAGCGGCGGCGAACGCAAGCGACACGGCAAGCAGAACGACGAAAATAGATCGTTTCATCGCAGTCTCCCGGCTGGGTATGGAGACGATTTTAACGCCCGGAGCTGCGGCCGGCGGCCGGCCGGGGCGGCGATGTTCTCGAATCGTATCCTGTTCGGAAGGACAGGCAGAGTTCGAAGCGGCTCGGCTGTAATTTTCGGTGTCATTCTGCGGGCCATTTTTGCGTTATTTCTTTGTGTCGGGTGGTGACGAACCTCAGTATTTGTAGTGTTTTGCCGCGGCGGCGTGCGCGGGCTGATCCTGGCGGCCGGTGTCGGGGTTGAGGCCGCGTTCGAGCGCCATGAAATAGGTGAGAAGCTGCAGCGGCACGAGATGAACGAAAGCAGCCAGCCAACCGACGCATTCAGGTACCACAAAAATCTGTTCGGCAGCGATATCGCTTTTCGCGGAAGGGACGACGACTGCCGCGCGCGGTGTTTTCAGCTCGCCAGCGGCGTGGAGAATCGCGTGGCCGCGGTGGTCACCGGGATTGCCCGTCAGCAAGCCGATGATCGCCGCGCGCAAATCGATTTCGGAAAAAGGCCCGTGCAGAATTTCTTCGGTCTCAAAACCTTCGGCGGCGATGTAGCAGCTTTCCTTTATTTTGAGCGCGGCTTCGCGCGCCGTGGCCCAGCCTGCTCCGGAACCAAACAGGTCGATGCGCGCGAGAGGCGCAATCATTTTCGCGAATTCGCGAACTTGCGGCTCGAGCGCCAGCGCCTGGCGCATCAGGTTCGGAACTTGAGCAAGCGCGTCGAAGGATTTTGCTTCGGCGAGCAGCTTCCGGCGTTCCGCGACGCGCAGAATTAGAATCGCGATCGCCGCGAGAGCCGTGGTGTAGCTCTTGGTGTAGGCGAACGACGCCTCCTGATCGCACGTTTCGAGATGAAAATCCGCGCCGCGGATTGCTTCGCCGCTCATCTCGCCGGTGATAGCAACCGTCAAAGCGCCGGCGGCGCGCGCCATGCGCAAGGCTTCGATCGACCACGTCGTGGTGCCGGTGTGCGTGATTACCATGACCGCGTCGTCGCGGCCAAGCGCGACCGGGTAGTGAACCATCTCGAACGGCTGCTCGAAGTGAACGCGGATGCGGCCCGCGGAGCGGTCGCGCATCCAGAATTCAGCGAGCTGCGCGGCATGGAGCGAAGTGCCGATGCCGACGAAAGTGATGCGCTCTTTCGCCGCCACCGCGTCAGCGGCGCGTTCGATGGCCGCGCGACGCGCCAACACTTTCTCGATCAGCGAAGCTTGGGCGTGAATCGCGTCATAGAGGTAGTACGGATGGGCTTTGCGAGGCTCGGGCATTTGCTTTTTCTCCCCGCCCAGTGTATCCGAAGGCTTCGCATGCGCATCTGAACAAATCGATTTTTGAGACAATCAAATTTTCGCGGGAGCTTCGATGCCTCGATACATCTCGCAACACACGCTGGCGTGCTTGACGCGGCAGGGAGCGGAAGCGCTCACCGAGCGTCTTCACAGCGCGACGCAAGTGAAAGCGCGGCGCGTGCTCGTGAACATGCAGGAAGGGAAAATGCTGGTCGAGTTCGAGGCTGCGGGCCGAGAGGAGCTTGAGAAATGGCTCGCGGCGGAGAAATTTCATTTCGATTGGCTGCTGCGCGTGGAGCTCGAGTCTGCCGAGGGGAAATTGCGCCCGGTGAGTTGAACTGATTTGTGGCGGGGAGCGTATTTCGGGGCAGGAGGCTACTCGAACATTTGGGGCAAGACGCACGAAGCAATATACGGCATTGCGCGGACCATTGTTCCCTAGATCCTGGGCCTAAGCGCTTGGCCGGAGCGTTCGAGCTGACGTAGAGGCGAAATTCGCCGGCCGTCTAGTAGAATCAGGCGCGGAAGAACCCGATTCTGCGAGGTGACCGATGACGTGCAAGCCGGAAGTGCTGAAAAACGTCCCGCTGTTTTCGCTGCTGGATGACGACGAGCGATGCGTGCTGGCCGCTCAGGTGGAATTGAAAACGTTCGCGGCGCGGCAGCGCATTTACAAAGCGGGCGAGGCAGGAGGAAGGGCGTACGTGATGGTGTCGGGGAAGGCGCGAATCACCACGGTGGATGAGGACCAGCAGGAAGTTGTGGTGGACGAACCGACTCATGGGGAGTTTTTCGGGTTCGCGTCGATGCTAGAAGGAACGCCGCACCAAACCACGGCGATTGCACAGGAGGAGACGGTTTGCGTCGAGGTGGAACGCAACGACATTGCGGTGCTGCTGGAGCGCAAACCGCATGCGGGAATGGATATGCTGAGCGTGCTGGGCCGGCAGTTTCACGCCTCGCAGCGACTGATTCAGGTGCGGGCGAATCGCAACCCGAACGAAGTGATCGAGAAGGACATGACGTTCGGCGAAAGGATTGCGGACATCGTAGCCGGATTCGGAGGCTCGTGGACGTTCATCATAATGTTCGGCGCGGCGATCGTGATCTATTCGGCGATCAACGTAGCACTGGGCCGGTCGGCGTGGGATCCCTATCCGTTCATACTGCTGAACCTGATCCTCTCGATGCTGGCGGCCATTCAGGCGCCGGTGATCATGATGAGCCAGAACCGGCAGGATACCAAGGACCGGCTGCGCGGCGAGCTGGACTACGATGTGAATCGCCGGGCGGAATCGGAAATACAGGGGCTGGCGCGAAAGCTGAATTTATTGGTGGATAAGGTGGATGACGTCGAAGAGATGCTCCGCCACAAGCTGCCGGGGAGCGCGAGTTAGGATTGCGGCATACTCTTGCAACGGGGCGGGTTCGGGTGTAGCCTTTTGTTTATGTTGACGTGCGAAAAGACGTTCGCGCAGGGCCGCTGCTGCATCTGTTGTTGCTGCGGCTGTTTTATGCGCGCGTCTTCTGGCACCGGGAGGCTGGGTATCTAGCAAGCGAAACTAGCCCAAAGTTCCCAAACCCACCGCCAGAAGCAAACGGCGGGTGGGTTTTTTGCTTTTAGGGGACCACGGAATTCGAGCGATTTCTCTTAAGGAGGAAGCAACATGGCGGACTACAAGCATCCAGAAGTTTTGGTTTCGACGGACTGGGTGGCGCAGCATTTGAAGGATCCCGCGGTACGGCTGGTGGAAGTAGATGTGGACACGACCGCGTACGACCAGGGACATATCGCCGGGGCGGTGGGATGGAACTGGCAGACGCAGCTTCAGGACAACATCCGGCGCGACTTGATCGATAAGACGGCGCTGGAGGAGCTGCTGGGGCGGTCGGGGATCTCGAACGATACGACCATAATTTTGTATGGCGACAACAACAACTGGTTCGCGGCGTACGCTTTCTGGCAGTTGAAGTATTACGGGCATAAAGATGTGCGGCTGATGAACGGGGGGCGGAAGAAATGGATCGAAGAAAAGCGTCCGTTGACGACCGAGCCGGCGCTGCTGGTGACCGGAACCTCGTATCGCGCCACCGGCCCCGATGAATCGATTCGCGCGCGCAAAGAGGACATCTACGCGACGCTTGAGAAACGCGGCGGGCGCCACCTGGTGGACGTGCGGTCGGTGGACGAATTTACCGGGAAGATCATCGCGCCTCCAGGGATGACGGAGACGGCGCAGCGCGCGGGGCATATTCCCGGCGCGGCGAATATTCCGTGGGCGCAGGCGGCGAACGAAGATGGCACGTTTAAGAGCGCCGACGCGTTGAAGCAACTCTACGAAGGGAAAGGCGTGACCGGCGCGAACGACGTGATTGCCTACTGCCGCATCGGGGAGCGGAGTTCGCATACCTGGTTCGTGCTGAAGTACTTGCTCGGGTACAACAATGTGAAGAATTACGACGGGTCGTGGACCGAGTGGGGCAATTTGGTTGGCGCGCCGATTGAGAAGGAAGTGGCGGCGGCGGCGCGGTGAGGCTTGCCTGGGTGGCAGCTGAAAGCTCCTAACCTAAACTAAGTAGCGGACGGTACCGCGGCGGGTGCGAGTCCTGCCTGCGCCGCCGCTACGGAATCATGTTCGGCGGAATCCCGAAGTGCCGGGCTTCGTCCTCTAGCGCCGCGATTTTGTCGGCGATGTCGTCACGCTGCTTGCGCGCATCCGCCAACTGGGTCCGCCAGTCGCCTGCCCGGACACCCGCGGGACGGGTCGAGGTTTTGGCATCACCTGTGGGCGCGCCGTCAATTGCTGCCTGGAGTCTTGCGATCTGTTCGCCCAGCGGCGGCAACTTAGCCTGAAGCTTCGCAATCTGGTCGTGGTACCACTGGGCGTCGCCACGCGCCCTGAGCCCGGAGGCGATCTTCGGGTGTGGATTGGTGTTGGCGTTGCGTGCCGGCTGCGACGTTGAGGTTCCGGGCTGGGCATGCGCTCCGCCTAATTCCTCGTTCGTCCAGACCTTTTTTGCAGGGGCTGGTTCGGGCGGTCGAGGTGTTGAAGCCTGCGGGGAAGGCGTGGAATTTTGTGTGGCCTGCTGCGCAGGAGGTGGCGCCGCAGTTGCCGGCGAAGGATTGTTCTCGGCGCGCGTTCGGATCGCGCCCAGAACGATAAGAATCACTGGCCCGAGAATGTGAAGATCTCGCCGATTCACGGAGCGCCCCTTGGGCCGCGGCGAGCCAACCGAATGCCGCCGACCCAGAAAAATTACGGATCGCCGTTGAACAATCTACCGCTCGCGAGTTCGTTCTGCACCAATTCCAAAGCTTGTTTGGGAGGGCCGAGCCGGCGATACCGGCTAGCTTCAACGTAGCGGTGTTCCTCGAAGGTGAACAGGAATTTCCGCCCCGAAAAGTCGTATTGGTAACGTACCGGCAGCCAAATGCCGGGCGCCACTTCGGACTGTTCGAGCGAGAAGACGCCGCCGCGATATAGTTTGCCGAACAGGCCCCCGCCGACGGAAATATCGCGAACCACATGCGCTTCGCCACGCGCGAGTTGATTGGTGTCACGATCGACCCAGATTTTCACGGTGACGCGCGTGAGCGCATCCTGAAGCAGCGAGTGCGGATGGAAGTTCGGGCTGGGGTCAAGTTCAAAGACGTCGCACAGGCGGGCGTTGCGCGTTTCCTGGCCCAGCCACTTTGTGACGAAGGCGTCACGGCCGGCGTCGACCAGCTCCGCGCGATCGCGCTTCTTCTTTTGCCATTTCGCATTGGCGGATTTGTACTTCCAATCGTCCTGGCGAAGCGCCAGCTCGAGCGATTCCTTCCAGGCGAGCAATTGACGATGATATTCAAAAGGGTCCGCGGGAGCGCCATCTGACCTCAGAGGAAGCTTGAAGGTGCCGAAGCCGTTGGGAACCACTCGAAACATTTTTTCCGAGAGCACGCGTGGATTCATCCCGCTGGTGCGATCGAATTCATGCTCGATGCGCTCGTATTGCTCAAGCGCTTCATCGTCTTGATGCTGATTCTGGACGAGCTTCGCGGACCGCTCACGAATTTCGGCGTCGGATGGGGCCTGGCCGGTTGGCGGCGCTCCATTTTGGTAAGTTACCGACGCGCTCGGTCGGGTTGCTGCGGCTGCGTTCCAGGCAGACCGGACGGTCAACGCGGCGGCCAGCAATGCGACAAGCACGGGAATGGCGAAGCGATTGAAACGCATGCGATGTTTCCCCTGGTGGGTTTCTCCGTGCCGGGCAGCGGTTGCAAGTCTATTGTAACTGGTTTTGAAAGAGTTAGGCGCGGGCGGTGAAGCTTTGCGCGCGGCCGTAGACCCTCTCGGGCCGGAAATTTGTGAACATTTTCGCCTGTTCCACCGTCTATTATGGAGACTGTGAAACCTAACCCCCATTTGATGTCCGAGTTCCGGCAAACCAGTGTCGCTCTCAGAGAGACGCTGTGGATTGCCCTCGATACGCTGCGCGCGCACAAGTTGCGGACGTTTCTGACGCTGCTGGGCGTGATCCTGGCGGTGGCCACGCTGGTCGCCGTGATGTCGGTGTTGAACGGCCTGAACGTTTACGTGGCGGACAAAATCGCCAACCTCGGGGCGAATGCCTTCGTGATCGACCGCATTGGAATCGTCACAAATTTTCTGGAGTGGAACAACGCGCGCAAGCGGCCGCCGCTCGGGATCGCGGATTTTGAAGCCCTGCGCGACGACATGAAGCTTGCCGAGCAGGTGGCGGGCGAGCAAGACACGACGGCGGACGTGCGATCGGGCAATATCCTGAGCGAAGACGTCGCGATCATCGGGGCATCGCCGGCATTTGCCGGGATTCGCGACATCGACGTCATGAACGGACGTTTGCTGACGCAGGCTGATGAAGAGCACCGCTCGAGCGCGTGCGTGGTAGGAAAAGATGTGGCTGACAAGTTTTTCTCCGCGGAGGATCCGGTTGGCAAGGAAATTCGTGCCGGGCAGTCGCAATACCTGATTGTGGGTGTGGCCAAACCGAAAGGCACCGTGTTCGGACAGTCGCAGGATAATTTCGTGATGATTCCGCTGGGCACATATCGCAAACAATGGCTCGCGCCGCAGGATTCCGTGTCGATGTTCGTGCAGGCGCGCAGCCCTGAATTCATGTCCGCAGCGGAAGACGAAGCGCGTGTGATCCTGCGCTCGCGCCGCCACGTGGCCTACCAGACGGACGACAACTTCGCCATCATCGAGCCGAAATCGATCACCGGACTGTGGAACCGGATTACCGGAAACGCATTCGGAATCGCGGTCTGGGTATCATCGGTATTTCTGGTGGTTGGCGGAATCGTGATTATGAACATCATGCTGGCGAGCGTCACCGAGAGGACGCGGGAAATCGGGTTGCGCAAGTCGTTGGGCGCGCGGCGCCGCCACATCGTGCTTCAATTCCTGACGGAATCCTCTCTGCTGGCCGCTTCGGGCGGAGCCGTAGGGGTGGCCATCGCGGTTGCCCTTGCACAGCTGGTCCGTGCGGTTACGCCGATTCCGGTCGCGACTCCCGTGTTTGCGATTGCCATAGCCCTGTTGCTTTCGACCGCCGTCGGTCTGTTTTTTGGCATTTATCCAGCTGTGCGAGCGGCTCGCCTGGATCCCATCGAAGCGCTGCGAGCGGAGAACTAGCAAACATGATCAAGCAGGACTACCGCGAAAATCTCGGCCTGGCGTTCGACACGATCCGCACGCACAAGCTTCGCAGCTTTCTAGCCATACTCGGTGTGTTGATCGGAGTCGCTCTGATTATTTTAGTCGTCGGGCTGATTCAGGGATTCCGCGGAACCATTCAAGATGAAATCATGGCCGAAGGCGCGGACACAGCATTCATCTCGCGCTTCGAGCAGGGACCTCACGTGGGGCGCCGTCCGAAGGAAGAACGACAGCGGAAACCTCTGACGCTGCAAGACGGCCTGGCAATTTTGCAGCTCAGTCCCGCCGTCAAACAGCTTGCCATCTCCGTCTTTCAATGGGAGCTGGCACACAATGCGCGCTATCAGAACAATGAAGTTCAGGGCGCGGAGTTCCGCGGAACATTTCCTGCCTACCTTGAAGTCTATTCCAATGCCACGATGAAGGCGGGCCGCTTCTTCACCGATATCGAAAACGAACACCGCGATAATGTGGTGGTACTCGGGGAAAATACCGCGCAGGCTCTTTTTACGAATATCGACGACGCGCTTGGGAAGGAAGTGATTGTCGACGGCTCCAAGTTCCTGGTAGTTGGCGTGCTTCAGAAACAGAACGGCGGTTTCGGCGCGAACGACGAAGACCGCCGCGTGATCATTCCGTTCTACACGTTCTTCAAGCTCTATCCGGGCAGCTACGAGATCGCAATGCGCATGCTGGCGTACCCGGGAAAGCTTTATCCGGCGATGGACCAGATCCGTGAAACGCTGCGCCGCCGGCGCAACGTTCCATATGATAAGCCGGATGATTTCTCGATTCAAAGCAATGTGGAAGCCGTGAAGCAGTTCGACGACATTATTTACGGCGTCGTGCTGGCGATCGTGGTGCTTAGTTCGATCGGACTGTTAATCGGCGGCATGGGCGTGATGAACATCATGCTCGTCTCGGTGACGGAGCGGACGCGCGAGATCGGCGTACGCAAGGCGATTGGAGCGCGACGTAGGGACATTACCTGGCAGTTTTTGTTTGAAGCGATGACGCTGACGGGCGCGGGCGGACTCATCGGGATTCTTGTGGGAAGCGGGCTTGTGTCGCTGGTGCCGGTGGTCACAAAGATGAAAGCGGTCGTGCCGATGTGGGCTGTAATCGTCGGTTTCTCGGTGTCGGTGAGCATTGGCCTGATCTTCGGCGTGTGGCCGGCGACCAAAGCCGCGCGATTGAACCCCGTGGAAGCCTTGCGATACGAGTGAGGCGTGCGGGACTGGGGAACAATCGAACTCCGGCTATTTCTCGTTTGAAAGCTTCGGAGGGACTTCGACCCTCACCGTGCTATGGGGGCCGAGCCGCGACTTCCCATCCGGGCCGATGGCGTAAGGAACTCCGGAAGGGTCGACGGGGATGCCAGGGATCATGCCGGCTTCGCGCAAATCCTTCGTTGAGGCCGGATCACGTCCGAAGCGGCTGCGATACTTTTCGGAGAGCGCGTCGATAGCGCGTTCGTCCTTCACTGCCTGCAATCCTTCGATATGATCTTGTGCCGTCTTGCGCACCTGCGGGTCCTTCGAGGATTTGAAATACTGCGCCCAAATCATGATCGACGTATCGAGATCCCCGCCTTTCTGGGCGATGCGGGCGGCCATGATCTTCATCATGCCCGGAGCCTTGGGATTCTTAGACGCCTCGAGATAGGCTTCCGAGGCGTTGGCGTAGTCCTTCAGGTGCCAGTAATAAAGAAAACCAAGGTCCGCAGCGAGGTGCCAATCGTCAGGATTTGCCGCCATGCCGCGCTTGACCAACTCCGTTGCCAGATCCGGCCTTCCCGCTCCGACGGGAGGAGGCTCGGACAGAAAAATCGCGCCGAAGCGATAGGCGACGATCAAGTGCGGATCGAGAGTGGTGGTAATGTCAAGCAGCCCGGGCAACAAACGGAAGTCGCGAGAAAGATCCTGAAGCTTGCCGCCGTAATATTGCACGGCGCGGGTCCAATAAATGTCGGCGAGGAGCGAGTCGTAGCCGAGACTCATCTTCTTGAGCATGGGGCCGGAACTGAGCACCAGCTTTTCTGGTTGTCGGGCGATCGAGCGCGTTTCGGCGTCGATACGCACCTGCAACATCGCGATTGCCGCGAAAAGAACCGGCACAGCGGCAGCCAGGCCCCAAGCCCGGCGAACTGGAGGCGCGGCGGTCATTTCAAATCGCGGCCTGAAAATACAGCGGACGCTGCGATCAGAATCACAACGACGTAAAGCGCGGCATAGAGGGTGTTCTGCCAGATCAAGGAAAATGGGATTGCCTCTCCGTGGGAAGCCGCCGAGATGATGTTGAAATTGTGAAAATTCGGCAGGAGGTAATAGATCACTCGCGTCATCACTTGCATCGCGGGATTTTTCGTGACCTGGCCGAAGTCGCGAATGTCGGTCGCAAAGATGCCCACCACATAGATGCCAACCGTATAGAGAGTCGAAAGAACGGGCGTCGAGAAGCACGAGAAAAACAGCGCGAGCGCCGTAACCAGCGCCAGTTGCAGCAAAATGAAATAGACCGCAAAAAGAATGGACGCATCTCCGCGTTCGAAGTGACGACTGACGTAAAAAAGAGCGCCCGCGAGGCCCAGAGTCATCAGCGAGGTATTCACCAGCAGCGTCAGCAGCAGCCCCCCATACCTTCCAACGAGAAATTCCCAGCGCCGAATGGGCTTCGCGAGCAGACTGTAAAGAGTGCGCTTCTCGATTTCCTTGGACACCAGGCTCACGCCGATGAAGATCGCCATGATCAAGCCAAAAATCGAAATCGCCGAGAGGCCGAGGTTGACGATCACCAACCGCTCGATCCCGATGGAAATTTGACCGACCAGGATCGCCGCGCCGATCATTACCAGCGCGAAAAAAATCAGGTTGTATAGGATACGGTCGCGAACAGCCTCGCGAAACGTGTTGACTGCGACGACGCCGGAAACGGCGCGCGGAAAGGATCTTTCCATCGAAGCGACCGTTGTACTCATCGGGCGCTTACCTCCTCCGGATGGCCAACCGGGTTTCCACGATCCACGAGGCCGAAGAAATAGTCTTCCAGCTTCGGGCGTATCGGCGTGACGGAGAGAATTCGGGCCTCGCACCTCCGCAACTGCTCGAGTGAATCGTAAAGCTGAGGCTCTGGCACCTCGACTCGGAATCGACTGCCAATGTGAGTGGTGCGTCCGGCAAAACTGAGCGGCAAGGCCTCAGGGTGGATCGTTTCGAAGAGAATCTCCATGCCCTGAATCTCCATCGAAACGACTTCTCCCGGCGCGCCGACGCCCCGCAATTTTCCGTCGACGAGCACCGCGACACGATCGCAGAGCATTTCCGCATCGGAGAGAATGTGAGTGGAGAAAAACACGGTGCGGCCCAGGTTCTTCAGCTCGTGAATGATATCCCGCACTTCGCGGCGGCCCACTGGATCGAGTCCGGACATCGGCTCGTCGAGAAAGATAACTCTCGGATCGTGCAGTATGGCTTGCGCGATTCCGGCGCGCTGCAGCATTCCTTTGGAGAATTTTCGAAGCTGCGTGTCGGCGGCCGAGGCCAGCCCGACGAGCTGAAGAAAGCGGGTGACCCGTTCGCGCCGTTCGCTTGCGCTATAGCCGAAAAATCGCGCGTAGTAGTCCAGCAGTTCGCGCCCTGTCAGGTAATCGTAGAAATAGGGCTGTTCCGGCAGAAATCCGATTTCGCGATGCATTCGGACATCGTCGATCGATCGTCCGCGAATGCGCGCCGTTCCGGCGGTGGGGAAAATCAATCCCGTCAGCAGCTTGATGGTGGTTGTTTTCCCGGCGCCGTTCGGTCCGAGGAATCCAAAAACTTCTCCTTCTTCAACTTGCAGAGTGAGATGGTCGAGGGACCGGCGCATGCGTTTGCGCCAGAATCCGCTGGCGTAATCTTTAGTAAGTCCTTGAATCTCGACTGCCGCTGAGTTCATGTTCGCTCTGTCCCATCTTTATTTTAGTTTTTTCGGGCGAGCAGTGCTCGACGTATCGTCCTTGGGTGTCGTTCGGATAACCCTGCGGGGGAAAAACAGCAATGGTAGGTTGGCGCACGCACCACTACGGATAGACGCTTTGGACAACAGGAGCCGAAGATTTTGTGGTGGCAATGTTAATTTTTCTTGACAAGTTTTCCTCAACCTCCGATACTTCGCACCCAGGCTCGGAGGAAAAAGGATCGGTCATCGTCTCCACTTGAGTGGCCGGCCAGTGCAACGAGCGGACCGGGTTTAACCGAAACCTTAAGAGGGGATTCAGCCACTTCCCACCGCGAGTTTTTTCGCGGCTTAGCTGGGCTTTTCCCATTTTTGGCGCGGAGCCTTGCACCTTCTGATTGGACGCGAATGAGATGGTCCGTTATGCATCGAGTCGCGTGTAACTGTTCGGCACATCAAGCAGCTTTCCGGGCCCCCGCGTTGGGAGTAGAATAGAGCTACCTCCCCACAAGGCCGCCCGGCAAACATTTTCGACGGCACGACTGCCGGCGCGGAGGCAGAGAATGGCAGAAACGAGGATGTCGTTGTCTCGAAGCACCGAAATGGAACCAGGAACACAGCGAGCGACCGGCTTGGATTTTCAGCGCCGATTCACGGATGGCAAAGTGTCACCTTACGACGCCGTCGAGTGGGATCGCCGCACCGCATTGATCGGCAATGACAAAGGCCAGGTCATATTCCGTCAGGAAAACGTCGAAGTACCGAAGACGTGGTCGCAGACCGCTACAAACATCGTAGCCTCAAAATATTTTCACGGGAAACCCAACACACCCGAGCGCGAAACCTCGGTGCGGCAATTGATTGGCCGCGTGGTGGACACGATTGTCCGTTGGGGGGAAGAGGGCGGTTATTTCGCGACACTAGATTCGAAGGCAGCCTTTGGCGACGAGCTGGCCCACCTCCTCGTCGAGCAGAAAATGGCGTTCAATTCACCGGTGTGGTTTAACGTCGGCGTCCAGGCAAAGCCACAGTGCTCTGCGTGCTTCATCAACTCCGTCCAGGACAACATGGATTCGATCATGAACCTGGCGAAGACCGAGGGCATGCTCTTCAAATGGGGCTCCGGCACGGGCACGAATTTCTCGTCCTTGCGCGGCAGCCACGAATCTCTATCGGGAGGCGGCATCGCTTCGGGGCCAGTCAGCTTCATGAAGGGGTTCGACGCTTTCGCGGGGGTGATCAAGAGCGGCGGCAAAACGCGCCGCGCCGCGAAGATGGTGATTCTCAACGTCGACCATCCCGACATCGTCGAGTTCATCGAGTGCAAGATGAAGGAAGAGGAAAAGGCGCACGTGCTAATCGAGCAGGGTTATGACCCGGCGATCGACGGCGAAGCATATTCCTCCGTGTTTTTCCAGAACGCGAACCACTCCGTGCGCGTGACCGACGATTTCATGCGCGCCGTAGAGGAGGATCGCGACTGGTGGACCCGCAACGTCAACGACGGCAAGCCCGTGGAGAAAATCCGCGCGCGTGACCTGTTGAACATGATGGCCGAATCCGCCTGGCAATGCGGCGATCCGGGCATGCAGTACGACACCACGATCAACCGCTGGCACACCTGCAAAGCAACCGACCGCATCAACGCCTCGAACCCCTGTTCGGAGTACATGTTCCTCGACGATACGGCGTGTAATCTCGCGTCGCTGAATTTGCTGAAGTTCCTCGGCTCGAGCGGGCAGTTCGACACCGAAGGCTTCTGCCACGCCGTGGACGTGACGATTACGGCGCAGGAAATCCTGGTCGACAATGCCAGTTACCCAACAGAGAAAATCGCGCGCAACTCGCACGACTACCGCCCGCTGGGCATCGGCTATGCGAATCTGGGCGCGCTTCTGATGTCTCTGGCGCTGCCGTACGACTCCGAGGGCGGCCGCGACTTCTGCGGGGCCATCACCGCGCTGATGACCGGCGAATCCTACGCGCAATCTTCCCGCATCGCCGAGCGCATGGGCCCCTTCGGAGGTTACATGCGCAACCGCGACGCCATGCTCGAAGTGAACCGCATGCACCGCGATTCCCTTCGCCCGATCAAAGAAGAGAACGTCCAGCCCTCTCTTCTTCGGGCCGCGAAGGAATCGTGGGACACCGCGCTTGAGTCCGGCGAAAAGTTCGGCTTCAAGAACTCGCAGGTTTCCGTGCTCGCTCCCACCGGCACAATCGGCTTCATGATGGACTGCGACACCACCGGCATCGAGCCCGACCTAGCGCTCGTAAAACAGAAGCGGCTCGTGGGCGGCGGCGTCATCAAAATCGTGAACAACACGGTTCCGGCAGCGCTGATGCGGCTCGGCTATTCGCCCGAGAACGTGGCGCAGATCGTCGACTACATTGATGCAAACGCCAAAATCGAAGGTGCGCCCGGGCTTAAACCCGAGCACCTTCCGGTTTTCGATTGCTCGCTGGCCCCCATGGGCGGCGGCCGATCGATCGCCTGGCGCGGTCACTTGTACATGATGGCCGCGGCGCAGCCGTTCCTGTCCGGCGCAATCAGCAAGACGATCAACATGCCCGAGGAATCCACGGTCGAGGATATCGCGCAGGCCTATATGGAATCCTGGAAGCTGGGTATCAAGGCCGTAGCCATTTACCGCGACAATTCGAAGCGCTCGCAGCCGCTCTCGGCAGCCGGAAAGAAAGAAGACCAGAAGCCCGCGGTGGCCGCTGGCGTGGAAGCGGCGTCCACGAAAGTGGAAGCGCCCGCCCTGCAGCAGGAACTCTTCGACCGGGCGCGGCGCCACAAGCTGCCTTCCGAGCGCAACTCCATTACGCACAAGTTCTCGATCGGCGGACACGAAGGCTACATCACCGTCGGCAAGTATGAGGACGGCGCGCCCGGCGAAATGTTCATCCGCATGGCCAAGGAAGGCTCCACGCTCTCCGGCATCATGGACGCCTTCGCGCTATCCGTCTCGGTAGCGCTTCAGTATGGGGTGCCGCTGCGCGAGCTTGTCGACAAATTCGTGAATTCGCGCTTCGAGCCTTCGGGATATACGGGTAATCCCAGGATCCGCTACGCGAAGTCGATCGTGGACTACATCGGACGATGGCTGGGCGCGAAGTTCATCTCCTCCGATTATCTCGACAGCGATGGCGCGCCGGGCGAAGTGGACACGATGCCGGTGTCGCTGCCGGAGGCTGGGATTAAATCTGCGACTTCCGCTGCGACGGCTAGAACCGCGGACCCGGAAGTTTCTACGCGCTCACGCGCTGCGTTCGACGGGGCGCCGTCGTGCTCCGAGTGCGGCATGCTGATGACGCCGAACGGGAGCTGCTACAAGTGCGCCAACTGCGGCAGCACCTCCGGCTGCAGCTGAAACGGCGCATCACTTAGCCGCCCTTTTGTTTGGGAGGAATTTGTAAGCAGTGCCTCTGTGGTTTGTGCGGTCTTGTCTTCCGTGCCCGTCGCGGAGCGACGCAGCGAGCGCTAGGCCGAGAATCCTAACAGCACAACCGCAATCCCCAACGCAAGCCACAGCGAACTCTTGCTGCGAGGTTGTATGCTGCGCTTGCGCCAATTGATCCCGCCCGTGACGATGCACACAGCTGACGGCCGCAACGTGCGCGCGTGGGATTTCAAGCAGAAGAAAAATCTAGTGGTGGCATTTCTGGATGCTGGCTGCGCGCCATGCGGTGATTTTCTGCGCCGCTTCGCGGTCCGGGCAGCCGATCTACGCGCGAGCGAGGCACTGGTGCTGGCCGTTTTTCTCGAGCCGCCGGCGCGCGAATTTTCAGATTTTTCGACCGCGGAAATTATTGCCGGCTCGGACATGCCGGCCCGAGCGGTTCGCGCGTATCTCGGCGATGACGCGCTTTCCTCGCGCGGGCTCGAACGCCGCGGCGTTTTCGTCGCCGACCGTTACGGTGAGCTCTTCGCCCGGTGGACTCTGCTGGCGCACGAGTTCCCGGCGATAGACGAAATCCTCGCTTCGCTGGAGCACGCGGGTATTGCCTGTGGCGACTGTGGCGCGCCGGCCTGGCCCGTCGACCTCTAGATAGATAGGGCGAACAAAAAAAGAGGGGGCCCAACCGGGCCCCCAATTTGCTCTACCCCCAGAATTCCGGTTTCGGCGCGGCGAAACCGGCCCACCCCGGGATGAAGAGACAGCCGGCGCTTTAGAGTGCACGCGCAATGCCAGCCTGCGTGCTCTCGCCGCGGCAACTCAGACAATTGAAGTTATGAGACTTAGCCAGTGCCAGCTACCTCGGGCAGGTGTCAGTATTCGCCGCGCATCCGTATTATGAAAGCCCGCTACGCCCTTTGGTATGTCGAAGGAGATCAGACGGAGGGAGCCTGCGCCGACTCCGCGCGCCGCCAGCGTTTCTAGGCCCAGCGCGCGGGGAAGAAGAGGATCGCTGCCCACAGCAGAGGGCATGGGCCGGCTTCGAGGAGCCAGAGCGCAAACTCCATGCTGCCGTCGATGACGCTTCGAAATCCGTCGACTGCGGAAATTTTTGCGAAGGGCAGTCAGATGCGGAATGACGAAGAGGGGCGGGGAATTCTAAGTTGTTCGGCAGCTTGCTAAGCGCCGATCGATGCTCGAAGCGCCGAGGCCAGCGAGTCGGTCCAGCGCTCGACGTCTTCGTCGCGCTCCGCCTCGACCATCACGCGTGCGAGAGGCTCGGTTCCGGAATAACGCAACACGACGCGCCCCGAACTGCCCAGCGCCTGTTCGGCTTGGGCAAGCAAATGCGAAACCTCCGGCAAGGCGTTGAGCGGCGGCTTCTGTCGCACACGCACATTGACGATCTTCTGCGGAAAGACTTTGAGATCCGCGACGAGCTCATCGAGCGGGCCCAGAATTGAAACAATGGACGCCATTTTCACGGCGGTGAGCATTCCATCGCCGGTCGTCGCGTCGTCGAGAAACAGGATGTGCCCCGACTGCTCACCCCCGAGGTTCGCGCCGATGCGTTGCATCTGTTCGAGAACGTATCGGTCGCCCACGGTCGTGCGCGCAAGTTTGAGCCCCGACTTCGCAAGTGCGTGCTCGAGCCCCAAGTTTGCCATTGTTGTTCCGACGATCACTTCGCCTTTCAACTTGCCCGCCGATTTCAGATATCGTCCGGCAACGAGCAGCACGCCGTCGCCATCCACGAGTTTTCCCGACCCAGTGGCAAAAATCGCGCGATCGGCGTCGCCATCAAAGGAAACTCCCAGCGCCGCGCGTGTACCCACAACGAGTTTTCGCATTTGCTCGGGATGCAGCGAACCGCAGCCGGCGTTGATGTTCCGCCCATTCGGAGCGTCGTGAATCGCCGTCACTTCGGCGCCCAACGACCGGAAAAGCTGGGGCGCCAGGTCACTTGCCGCTCCGTTCCCGCAGTCGAGCACGATTTTCAAGCCCGCCAAGTTTGCCTCGGAGGGAACGGCAGTGCGCAATCCCGCCAGATAATCGTCGTGCATTTTCTTTTCCGCGTCGACCATCGCCGCGCCGCTTCGCGCCACAGGTCCGCTCGACGCAAATACGTGCTCCTCGAGCTCGCCCTCCACCGCGTCCGGAAACTTCATGCCCGAAGCGGAGATCAGTTTCACGCCGTTGTCGTGATAGGGATTGTGGGACGCGGAAATCACCACGCCCGCCGCAAATTCCTCGTGGTCCACCAGCCACGCCACTCCCGGCGTGGTCAACACGCCCGCCGAGACAGGCTGCGCGCCCGCAGAGGCCAGCCCATTGGCGATCACTCCGGCGATGTGCGGGCCCGATTCACGCGTATCGCGGCCGATTAGCACGCGAGGCCGCGCCATCAGCGTACATAAATATTCGCCCAGCGCCGAGCCCACGCGCCCCAGCGTCGCGTCGTCAAGCGGGTACTCACCTGGGACGCCGCGGATGCCGTCGGTGCCAAATAGTTGATTCGCCATTTCGTCGTGAGACCGCGTTCCCCACAGAGAGAGAGAGGTTACAGACCATCTTACCATTGCATTACGCACCAGCCCCGCGAGACTGAGGGCCTGCCATCCAAAACGCAACATTGCGATGTAGCTCTTGCCGCGTAACCCTTGCGATGTAGCCTCGCGGCGGAATTCTGGCGATGTAACGCCTGTGAAGTAAGCCCCGCTCGTCGTTCTCAAGCTCTCTATACTCGCCGCGGCGGCTGCTGTGCTATCGTACTGACTCACCCATGCCGGTCGAAGAAACGAAAGAAACACGGATCGTCACGGCAAGCTCCGTGAGCGCTCGCATCATCGCGGCGGGAATCGTGATCGCCTTCTGTTACTGGGCGTCCGAGGTTCTCGTCACGCTGCTTTGCGCCGTTCTGCTCGCATACTTTCTAGATCCCCTGGTCACCTGGATGGAACGCCTGCACATCCCCAGGGCGCTTGGATCTCTGCTCATCGTTCTGTTCACGATTGCTGCGGTGGTCGTTCTGGCCTGGTCGCTCGTCGAGCGAGTCGATCAGTTCGGCGCGGATTGGCCGAAATATCGTGCGCCGCTGCGTGCAGCCGCGAACGCTGTTCAGAAAAAAATGGAATCGTTCGAGGCGCACGTTTCCGAAATCGAACCGGTGGATCGTGCCGGTCAACGCATCGTTGAAGTCGCCGAATCGCACCCGGTGCGCTCGGCGCTCGTCTCACGCTTGGGTTCGCTGGCGGGGGTTTTGCTCGGCCTGACGTTTGTTCCATTCCTTGTTTTCTTCATGCTGGCCGCCAAGCGCCAGGTCTGGCACGCTACGATGCAATTATTCCCGGCCACTGAGCGCACGGGAGTAAAACAAGCGCTTACGGACGTGACCATGGTGCTGCGCAGTTATGTTGTCGGCACGGCGCTGGTGGGGCTGGTCCTCGTCTGCTGCAGTTGGCTCCTGTTCTGGGGCATGGGTCTCGATTTTCCTTTCCTTACAGCCCTGGTCTCCGGCCTCCTCAATTTGATTCCCTATCTCGGCGTGGTGCTTTCGTGGATTCCGCCGCTGCTGACCGGTCTGAAGCAGTATCATACCGTCGGACCTTTTCTGGCCATCTTCGCGGCGCTTGGATTTTTCCATCTCGTCGCGGCCAACTTCCTGATTCCGGCGCTGGTCGGCTGGCGCGTTCGCCTCAACGCGCTCGCGCTCACCCTTTCTTTATTGTTCTGGGGATGGCTCTGGGGACCAATGGGACTGATTCTTGCCGTCCCCATCACCGCGGTTCTCAAGGTAGTCTGCGATCACGTCGAAAGCCTGCAACCGGTCGGACGTTGGCTAAGCGCGTAACGACCGGCGCTTACCACGCGGCGTCGTGTACGCTTTTCACGAATTCCCGCAGAGTTTCCGCGTCCGTGTTCTCCTGAAACAATCGAATGGCGGCGATTCCTGACGCACCGCCGCGCAGACATTCCATCGCGTTTCCCTGATCCAGGCCCCCGATCGCAATCACGGGTATCCGTATCTCGCGGCAGACCTCCCTAAGCTGCGCAATTCCCCGCGGCGCTCCAAAGGCCCGCTTCGACGGTGTGTCGAACACCGGCCCGAAGAACGCATAATTTGCTCCCGCGGCTTCGGCTTGGCGCGCCTCGTCCAGGCTGTGACAGGACGCCCCAATCAAAAGCTCCGCCGGCGCATTCCCGGCGCGGCACCATTGGACGACTTCGCTCACTGCCACTGACTCGCGCCCCAGATGTACTCCCGCCGCGCCCGCGGCCAGTGCTGCATCGAGCCGGTCATTCACGATCACTTTCACTCTCGATTCCCCGATGGAAACCGCTTGTGTCACCAACGCAAGTAATTCCTTCGCGCTTAAATCCTTTTCGCGAACCTGCACCCAATCTGCTTCGGCAGCCGCGGCCAGGCGAATCTTCTCCACAGTGCTGCTGACGGCTCCGCGGAAGGCGTCACTCGGGCCGAGGGTTTTCCGGTCAGTTACATAACAAACGATCGGCTTGTTAGCTGCGCGCGGCAACGGCGGATATCCGAATGCGGAAAGCCTCGAGAGCGAGAAGGACGTTCATCAAGCCCAGTCCTGAAACCGCGCCGCGCACGAACGGGTTGTTTGCAAACAGGCCCAGCGCCGGGTACTGGTACAGAAAATAATTGGACTCCCATACCTGGGGAGGCCACCATGGCAGAAGGATCAGCGCGAACCCCAGTTCAAGCCAGAGCAGCAATAAAAGCACGCGCAGCAGGCGGCTCATCATCGGATTAGAATTATGGGAGATTCCCGGCAGGGTAGCAATACTCGGCACCCTTTCGCTGCTTCAGCCGTTCATTTGGAATTGAATCCTTGAAAGAGGCGCGCCACGTAGAAAGCGATCAGGCCTTCTGGAGCGTCGAAATACGGTCGGCTACGTCGCGGTAGTCGATATTCATCGCATACACTTGCCGAAAACTGTCTAGCGCCGATTTTGACTCGCCGGCCATTTCGAGCGATACGCCCAGGTCGTACCGCAGCGCAAGAACGGCGTCCTGATCGAGTCCCGGCACGTCGAGCGCCCGCTGATACCACAGGGCCGCGATTTTCGGCTCGCCCTTGTCCAAGAACGAAAGCGCCAGCATCGTCGCGCAGTTCATCGCGTAGCGGAAAGGCTTTCCCTTCTGGACAGCTTTCGCGACTCGCTGAAATTCGCCGATGGCTTCGTCAATCAGCGCCATCTCGCGATAGGCAATGCCGAGATTGTAGTGCGTTTCAAGGTCTTCATCCTCGTCGCTGAGTTCCCCGAGCTCTGAGCGGAATTCCTGGAACACTTCGGCGAGCTCGTTCAGTGTCTCGGCGTTCGGCGCCGGCACCTGAGCAGCGGTGCCGCTGGCACCGTTGCCGGAAGCCATCGGTGTCACCGGTGCCGCTGCAACCGGCTGCTCGGCGTGCTCGCGCACGTCTTCTTCGGAACGGGCCAGCAGTGGTTCGGGAGCAGGCGCTTCCAACTCGTCGACTTCCGACACCAGCTCATCGATGAAATCTTCCGTGGTGGCTGCGCCCGCTTGGCGGCCCGCCGGTACGCTGGGCGTGAGTTCCAGCTCAAATTCTCGGCTGTCATCCGCCACGGTTTCCGCTGCGGGAGCTTCCACCGTCGGCTCTTCGATGATTTCGATTGACGGTTCCGCCGTCTTCAGAACCTCGGATTCCGGCTCGGCTGCCGCGACGGGCTCATCGAACGGCGTAGCTTCCAGCGGCGCCGCCTCCGCCACTGGTTCAGCCACCGATGCGTCTTCTTCGGCAATTTCTGCTTCCACCGGCGGTTTCGCCTCCGCGACAGGTTCCGCGACTTCTTGTGAAATCGCTTCCCACTCGTCGGAAAGGTCTACTTCCTCGCTTGCCCGAACCGGCACAGGCTCGGCAGGTCCCTGCACTTGCTCGGGCTCAGGTTCTGGCCGTGATTCCGGTTCTGCTTCGGGCTCCAGCTTTGCAAGCGGAACCTCAAATTCAACGGGCGCGGCCGTCGCTGCGGCGAACGCTGGCACCTGTGCCTGAGCCGTTTCGGCAGGCGCCGTTTCAACCACCGCCGATTCAATGGAGGCTCGTGGCGCGGGCGTTTCAACCACCGCCGAGGGGGCGGCAGGAGGTGCCTGCGGCAGATCGCGCTCCGAGAGTCCTGCCGCTTTCTGGAATCTCTGTCGCAACTCGAGAAACCGGTCCGCGTTGACCGTGTCGTCTCTCTCGCGGTGGATCTGTTCGAGCAGCGACGCGAGTTCCGCCGTGCGCCGTTCGTTGCCCGCGCCCAGATGAAAATCGAGCAGACGTTCCAGCGTCGGCGTATGCCGCGGCGCGCGTTCCAGAACGTTCTCCAGAAGATGCGTCGCTTTCTGCGTTAGCCCGTAACTCGAAAACAGGTCCACATCGGTAAGCGCCTGAGCGATGTATCGCTGCGTCTCCTCGTCCAGGACTTCTTCGAGGATGGCCCCCGCAGGTGCAGCCTGGTCGGCCGCATGTTCTTTTAATTGCACGGCTGGCTGCGCGGTGGCTTCCGGCATCGCTGCCTCAGGCTCCGGCGACGGAGCTTGTGACGCGGGAGCGGGCCTTTCCGGAGCGCCGCTCCGCTCCCGCAACTGGTTCAGCCGTTCGACCAGGCGTTCGTCATTCTTGTTCCGGTCGATCATCTCCTGCAACAGCTGTTCCGCTCGCGGATAATCTCCTTGGGCGGCATAAGCATCGGAAAGTTGGCTGAGCGCGTCCGACAGGTGGAACGAATCGCTGGTGTGGCGGCAGAAATCCACGGCCATTTCGAGCGGATCGATTCGGCCCGGAAGGCGTTCGGTCGCGCGCGCCAGCGAATGCAGGAACTTGTCCTGCTCGCTTGCCTCGATCATCGGATCGCGGAGTTCTCCGAGTAGCCCAAGCGCCTCATCAGCCTCTCCGCTCTCGATCAACGCTTCCATCACTCGATAGAGCATGGCGAAATGTGCGTGCCCGCGCGCTAGTTGCTTCCGCCCGCGCTCGGCGGCGCTCTTGGCCTGGCCTGATTTCAACTCCAGGTCCACCAGCAGGTTCGTCACCTCTCCGCCGGCGGTAGCTTCGGGGTGGCTTGCAAGAATCGCGATGGCCTGCGCGCCCTTCGCCGCCGCTCCAAGCACCTTCGCTTTTAGCAGCAGCGCGGCGCCGTTCCCGTTATCAACTTCGAGCGCCCGGTCGATCAGCTTCTGCGCTTCGTCGAGTTCGTTGTGGTCGAACAACCTCTGCGCGTACGCCAAATACGTCTGCGCCGCCTCTTTCTTCTGCCCCATCACGTTGTAGAGCTCGGCCAAGCGCATTTGCACGCGCAGGTTTTCCGGCTCAACTTCCAGCAAACGGTGCAACACCTCCACCGCTTTCGGCGCCTGATTGCCTTTCAGATGGGCTTCAGCGATTTGCAGGAACAGCGGCCGTGCCTCGCTCAGCACTCCTTGCTGCACGTACAGGTCGGCGAGCCGCTCGAGTGGTTGCAGTTCATTCGGCGCCAGCTTCGCGATCTTCTTATATATGGCGATTGCCTTGCTATTGAAGCCGTCGTTCAGGTAGACCTGTGCGAGCCGCTCGAAATACTCGATGGCTGGCTTCATTTCTCCCTGGCGCGCGTACAGATCGCCCACGGTCATCAGCGTGGCTTGATCTTTTGGGTCCTGGCGGAGAATCTGCTGGTATTCGGCGATGGCCTGAGGGACCTTCCCCTGGTTGAGATATTTCAGCGCGTTTTCCAGCGCTTTGCTTTTGTTGAACGCCATGGGTGATTTCGCCGGTCCCAACGCATGCGCCCGAAGGGGCATGCTCATGCGACACTCGGGCTCAGCAGAAGGTTAGCACGCGCGAAAATCACGGGTCTATGAAGCGCCTCGAGGTTGGTGCCGAAGGGGATAACAGGCCAGATTTGCGCTCTCCACTCCGGTCCATGGGCACCGCTCGCTTTACATCTCTACTTCGCTCACCTGCAGGATCGGCTGTATCGTCGTGTAGTTCGGAACATCTCTCATAATCGCTTCGGCATGCGGAGCCCACGCGGCTCGAAAAGCCTCCGCTGAATCGAACAGCAGGTGTCCCATCGCAATGTACGTTGGCGGAGCGCCGGCCACAGCGCCTCCTACTCCGTGTTCCACTGCCAAGCCCTTGCATGCCGCACCAAGCGTTCGCCGCACCATGGGCATGTGCTTCCCCACGTAATAAACGATGTCGAATTTCTTTCCTAGGGTGTAAGGATAAAACACGCTCACTTTCACCATCGCGATTTCCTCCCGGGGTCGTCCAGCCTAACCCCCGATGATATTCAACAAGCCATCCAGCGGCAGCGGCGTCTGCGTCGCCCCGGCCGCCCAGCACCCGGCCGCGCGCACTGGAGCATACGAAAACCGGTGCAACGGCGACGGCCCGTGCCGTCGCAACGCGTCCAAATGGTCCTGCGTGGCGTAGCCCTTGTTCTGCGCGAGGCCATACTGCGGATAAAGCTGGTCGTACTCCTCCATCCTCCGGTCGCGTTCCACCTTCGCCAGAATCGAAGCCGCCGCAATCGACACCGATCGCGCGTCTCCGTGAATCAATGCTCTTTGTTCAATGGGCAAATCAATTTCCATGGCGTCGAGCAAGAGGTAATCGGGAAGCGGAAAAAGCTGCGACACCGCCGCGACCATCGCCTGGCGGCTCGCTTGATAAATATTCCACGCGTCGATGCGGCTGGCGGCAATTTCAGCGGTCGCCCAGGCCAGCGCGTGTTCCCGAATCCGGTCGGCTAATTCGGCTCGACGCTCGTGCCTGAGCTTCTTCGAATCGTCGAGGCCCACGATTCGCCGCCGCGGATTCAGCACCACCGCGCCCGCCAGCACCGGGCCAAACAACGACCCTCGCCCCACTTCGTCCAGTCCAGCGACGCGCTGCCATCCGTGCTGCCGAGCTTCCCGTTCGTATCGTGCCGAACACAGACGTCCCATCGGCCGGGATTTTAACACACGCCTCGCGCGCCGCTGCGCGCTGCCTGTGGATTCTATTTCCAGCATCTTTTCAGCGGCCCAGATTTGCCCGTCGACCGAGCCAGTTCGTGCGCGCTTTTTCGGCGAAATCTAACCCAACCTTCGTCCACCTGCTCCAAATTCCGTGCGCTTAGGCCTTCGCGCGGGTCAACGACAGACACACCAATTTCTGCGGGAAATGTAACCAGGGGAAATGCGGATCTGTCGAATTGAAACTGGAGAATCGTCCGCCCGGGTGCGGTGAAATAGAAAAATTCCTACTCGCCGGAACCCGTCGCGGCAACCGTCTGGAATTTCTCGACGCGCTTGATGCGCGCGGCCTTGCCCTTGCGGGCGCGCAGATAATTTAGTTTCGCGCGGCGCACGCGGCCCTGCCGCACCAATTCGATCGAGCTGATCATCGGCGAGTGCACCGGAAAAATTCGCTCCACACCGATTCCGAAGCTTACGCGCCGCACCGTGAAAGACTCGCCCAAAAACTCGCCGCGCCGGCTCATCACCACGCCTTCAAACGCCTGCAGGCGCTCTTTTTCCTTCTCGCCGTCGCCTTCCTTCAGCCGCACGTTGACGCGGATCGTGTCACCGGGACGAAACGCGGGATGATCCTTGCGAAGTTGGGACTCCTGCACCTTGGCGATGATCGGTTTCATGACTCTTTTTCCCGGCAGACCCGCTCAGGTGGGGCCAGCTCACAACGCACAATCGTCAATTATACCCAAATCCCCTCGTTTTCAGAAACGCTTTTGTGACTGCTTTCGTTCTTCGAGCCCTTCCTTATTGCCTGGAATCGCACATCGCCCGAACCGCGGGTCTTGTCCTTCGCTTCGCCTCCCGCCTGACCGCGTGATAACCTGCCCGCGCGCCTGCGCGCACAGCTTGAATGCAGTGCTTTTCGTCCGGCGACGCCGGCAGGCGCTGCGTCGCCCGTCCGCACTTGGCGCAAGTAGAAGGACACCGATGGCGGCCCAGATTCCCGGCTCTCTAACCAACGGCACGCGAAACGGGCGCGCTTCGACGTGGGGCGCTGCCGGCCGCGTCGCCATAAACGTTTTTTTGGTCTTTCACATTCTGGCGATCGCTTGCTGGTGCCTGCCGGCAAGCAACCCTTTGATCCTGACCGCCAGGGAATTCGTGCGGCCCTATTTCGTGTGGTCCGGACTCTTTCAATCCTGGGACATGTTTTCGCCGACTCCCAAGGCCGTCAACACCTACCTCGAAGCGATGATCATTCGCAAAGACGGCTCGACCGAATTCTGGGGCTTCCCAAGGATGGAGCTGCTCAGTTATGCGGAACGCTACTACCGGGAGCGCTACCGCAAGTACGAGGAAAACCTTCTCGACAGCCGGTACTCGGCGCTGTGGCCGGACGCGGCGCGTCAGGTCGCGCGTCTTCACGCGAACCCAGCCGATCCGCCGCAGACGGTCATGCTGCTGGTGCGCTGGTCCAACATCGTGCAACGCGCCGACGGCTCGTTTGAACGCTCGCCCTGGGACGCGCATGTTTTCTTCACCTACGCCGTGAAGCCGGAGGACTTGCAGTGAAGGGGAAGTCTCTGCTCGAAGCGTGGAACGCATTCTTCTTTGCGGAACAATCGCCCACGCCTATTGCATTGTTCCGCATCGTGTACGGCGTGCTGGTTACGGCGACCCTTCTGTTGCTGCGGCCCGACTGGCTTGCCTGGTTTGGCGCCCACGCGTGGGTGAGTCTGCCGACGATGCATGAGCTCGAGCCGGGTCCGCGTCTCAACTTGTTCGTCTGGGTTCCGCAAAACGACGCATGGATCTCGGCGTTGTTTTGGATGTTTCTCGCGTCGGCGCTACTGCTGACCGTCGGCTTCCTCACGCGCCTCAACAGCGTGTTGCTATTTCTCTGCCTCAACTCGATCCAGCAAAGAAATCTGTATATCACCCATGGCGGCGACACGTTCTTGCGCGTCGCCGGTTTCTTTTTGATCTTCGCCCCCGCAGGCGCGGCTTTTTCCGTCGATCGGCTCATCCGCATCTGGCGCGGCAAGGAAGGCGCCGCGATAGGTCCACGCAGCCCGTGGGCGCAGCGCATGATTCAATTTGAATTGTCGCTCCTGTATTTCGTCACCTTTTGCTGGAAGGTGCAGGGAGTCCCGTGGATACAGGGCACCGCGCTCTACTACGTTTTCCATCTGGACGAGCTTCAACGTTTTCCTCTCCCGTCGTGGCTGGTCAATCCAGCGATGCTCAAGTTGGGCACCTGGTTCACTCTCGTCTTGGAATTTTCGCTAGGCGTGCTGATTTGGGTGAGGGAGCTTCGCTACCCGCTGCTAGCGCTTGGTGTGCTGTTTCATCTGTTTCTGGAGTACGCCACAAACGTGCCGCTGTTCCAGTGGGACGTTCTATCGGCATACATCCTGTTCGTCGATCCGGCCGATATAGACCGCGCTACGAACTGGCTGCGCGCCCGCTTCGTTGCTGCGCTGTGACGCACGATTCGTGAACCTCGCAAAATTCGATATTCGAACCGGCGCGCACATAGATTTTGCGGGGGTTAGTGTGGATTGGGAGTAATCCCCAGCGCGAACCCGCGGCGGGCGAACGGAACCGAATCGCTTATCGACGACTCCTCCTTCTACCATTTCTTTTTCTTTCTCTCTTATGCTTTTTCGCGGCGGGATGCGAGTCATTCGCGGGGCATTGCTCTGCGGCGCAGTGGATTCCGCGCGCCCCAAACAGCTTCGCACCGAAACGGAGAAATGAATCTGATCCCTGGGCCAAAAAAAGGACAGCTGGCTTTGAGGCTCGTCCAGCTCGCTCGAGATGACAGCGCGGAGATGGGCATGGCCCAGCGGTTGCATGCGGGGCGCAAGAATCGTGCCTGCCATGCCCCTCTCTGGAAACAGCGCGAAGCGGGTCCGAATCGCCTTACTCTTCGCGCAGGAGTATCACGGGATCGAGCGACAGGGCGCGTTGCGCCGGAATCCAGGTAGCGAGCAGACCGAACAGCGCCATAGCCAGGACAACACCAGCCAATACCAGCGGATCGCGCGGCGTTGCCTGATACACGATGGTAGCCAGCACGCGGCTGGCTAGAATGCCGAGCAGCAATCCTGCCGCAGAACCAAAGGCCAGCAATTGGAATGCGCGTCCCAATGCCGCCTGCAACACTTCCTTGGGTTGTGCACCGAGAGCCATGCGAATTCCCAGTTCCCGCCGGCGCTTGCTGACCGAATACGCCGCCAATCCGAAGATGCCGGTGATCGACAGCATCGCGCCCATTGCGCCCAGCACACCCAGCGAGAGCGTCGCCATACGCGAAGCGAACAAAGCGCTCTCGAGTTCCTGATTCCACGTGCGGATGGTAACAGGCAGCCCTCGATCCAGATCGGTTACTTTGTTCTTGATGGCTGAAACCAGTTGCTGCGGGTCGTTACTAGCGCTCCAGCTATTTGAGCGTGACCCGTTTTGGCTCAACCCGTTCGAAGGGCCGTTCGAGGGGCCATTCGAACGCACGACCAGGCACATCTGAATCGAAGGCGATTGCAGGATGGGGAAAAACATGGCTGGCTGCGGATCTTCCGAGAGGCTCCCATATTTCCCGTCTTCGACGATGCCTACGACTCGTATTCGGGAGCCATCCTTCACCTTGAAATATCCGCCCAACGCGCTGGTTGCCGAGCCAAAGATCTTGCTCGCGAACTGCCGATTGATTACCGCGACGCGTGGCGCGCTCTTGTCGTCATGCCAGGTGAAAGTCCTGCCCGCCAACAAGGTGGTCCCGGCCGCATCGAAGTATCCCGGAGATATGTTGTACACCACAGCTTCGGCAGCGACATTCGCCGGCCTCATATCGGTGGTTTTGTCGGTAAAGACGTTGGCGCCGTTCGCGCCGTAATACAACGGCAGGCGATCGACCGATCCCACAGACTTTACGCCGGGAATGGTCTGCAAAGCGTCGATCATGCGCTTTTGCATGGCGGGGGTTTGGTCGACGCTGTAACCGGCCATGTTCAGGGCTGTCTCGACGAGCATGGCGTTCTGCGGCTCAAAACCAAAACTGCTATGCAACGAGCGCATCAGTCCGCGCACGGCGACCAGCGAAGAAGTGACTAATACCGCGCAGATCGCAATTTGCGCTACGAGCAACAGATCCCGGACAGTGATCCGCCGCCCCATCGCGGCGGTCGATCCCGACTTGATGACTGGATAGGGATCGGTGCGAAGCACCTGCCTTACCGGGACCGCGCCAAACAGGAAACCACTCGCCAGACTCAACAGCAAAGCTACTCCATAAACATTTGCGTCCGGGTTCACCGGGATCTGGAGGGGGGCTGTGGGAAGCGGCTGCCATACGCTCAACGCGTGCAACAACACAACGCTGCCCCATAGACCGGCAGCGCCTCCGATCAGGGAGATCAGCAGGGCTTCCGTAAAAAGTTGCCGCAGAATGCGAAGACGGGTCGAGCCAAGCGCGAGCCGCAGTGCCACTTCCCGGGAACGGTCGGCGGCGCGCGCGGCAAACAGGCTGCCCAGGTTGGCACAGGCGGCCAGAAGAATTAATCCCGCCAGCAGCATCAGTCCCGTTAGGAAAGCGCGGAGCGGACCACCGAACCAGTCGCCGGTAAGACCCGGGCGCGTCAAGGAAAAAGTCATTTGGCCATCGTCCTTCGGGTAGGTCTTTTCCAGGTAGGAGCCAATCGAGTTGAGATCGGCGACAGCCTGCGACGGAGTGACTCCCGCTTTGAGATGCCCTAGTATCATCAAAATGCCGCGGTTCCCGCGGTCATTCAGCACATTTAGGCCCTCGACCTGTTCCTGGTTCACGATCGGCACCCAGAAATCGGGAAAGACAAACGACAAAGTCCCCCGGAACTCTGGCGGCGCTACGCCCAGGATGGTGAAAGGAAGCTTGTTCAGTTGAACCGTGCGGCCCACCACGCCGCGATCCTCCTGAAAATGGCTGTGCCAATAAGCGTAGGTGAGCACGATATAGGGGGCGCTGTTCGGGCCGCGCTCATCGGAACCGTGGAAGAAACGGCCAAGATACGGCTGAATGCCTAAGGCGTCGAAGTAGTTCCCGGTCACTTCGAGGAGCCAAGCGCCGGATGGATTGTTTCCCGTATCCAGGCCTACGGAAACGACGTTATAGGCTGCCAGATCGTCAAAGCTGCGGTTGCGTTCGCGCAGATCGAGATAGTCGGGATACGAGTGATTTATGGCCTTATCGCTCCCGCGCTCGATCGCGTAGAGACTTTGTGCCTGAGGCACATTCAGCGGGCGCAGGATCAGCGCATTCAACACACCAAAAACCACGGCGTTTGCGCCAATGGCCACGGCCAAGGTGACCACGGCAACGGCGGTAAAGGCGGGAGACTTGCGCAACATGCGGAACGCGAAGCGCAAATCCTTATAGAGCGATTCGATGAACGTTCCACCGGCCGCTTCGTGGCATTCCTCTTTGAACCGCGCTTGTCCGCCGAACTCCAGGCGCGCGCGGCGCTCGGCTTCGGCACGGAGAAGACCGGAGCGCTCGAGATCGTCGGCACGATGCTGAATATGGGAGCGAAGCTCGTCCTCCATCTCGGCGCTCAGCTGTGAACGGTGGAATATAGCGGCGATGCGAAAACGAAGCGAGTCGAGGAGTTTCATGCTTCCTCCGGTTGCGAAGCGAGTGCCGCGCCGATGGCGGTCGCCAGGCGATTCCAGTTCTCGGTCTCTTCGCGCAGACGTTTGCGGCCCGCGGCGGTAAGTTCGTAAAACTTGGCGCGACGATTGTTCTCAGATGTGCCCCAGCTCGCCTTGAGCAGTCCCTGACGCACCAGGCGAAACAGTCCGGGATAAAGCGCGCCCTGTTCGATCAGCAGCGCATGGCCGGAGATCTGTCCAATGCGCAGAAGCACGCCGTAGCCATGCAGCGGGCCGAGCGAGACCGCCCGCAGGATGAGGAGATCGAGAGTGCCAGGAAGAATCTGAACTGGATCGGTCACCCGCCCTCCTAAGATGATTAGGAGACTAGCGCTATCACTCCTAAGCTGTCAAGGAGAAAAGCAAGCCCGGTGTCGGGCGGAGAGCTAGGCGTTCTCGGGCCAGTCGGTCGAGAAGGCCGGATCGTTGCGCGCTTCGCGCGCTGTTTGACCCCTTTTTGTGCGTCACTTACAATTGAAGCGAGAAAGAAGAATCGAAGCAGGTCCCTCGTCCCGCGAAACCATCCGGGACGCAAGGAAACATGTTTGAAACGCTGACCGAGAAGCTGCAGCGCGCGTTCAAGAATTTGCGCGGGCAGGGCAAGCTGACCGAGGAGCACCTGGACGCCGCGCTCGCGGAAATTCGCGAGTCGCTTCTGGACGCGGACGTCAACCTCGGCGTCGCCGACGAATTCATCGCGCACGTACGCGCGAAGGCGGTCGGCTCAGAAGTGCTGCTACAACTTTCGCCCGACCAGCAAGTGGTAAAAATCGTGCGCGACGAGCTGGGCGACCTGCTCGGGCGCGAGGCGAAGCCGCAATTCGGTTCGCGGCCGCCGGCCGTGTGGCTGATCGTCGGGCTGCAAGGCTCGGGCAAAACAACATCCGCTGGAAAAATGGGCAAGTGGCTCGCGGAGCACGGACACCGGCCGATGGTGGTGTCGACGGACGTCTACCGTCCGGCAGCGCGCGAGCAACTGGCGCAGGTGGCGAAAGCTACCGGCACGCCGCTCTGGCCTGGCACGGGCACCGACAAGCCGGTTGAAATCGTGCGCGGCGCGCTGAAGGAAGCGAAGATGTCGGCAAGCGACGTGATCCTGGTAGACACCGCCGGCCGTCTGCACATTGATGATGAGCTGATGAACGAGCTCTCCATGCTGAAGCGCGAGCTGAACCCGGCGGAGATTCTGTTTGTGGCCGACGCGATGGTGGGACAAGACGCAGTGCGCTCGGCGGGGGAATTTCACAAGCGGCTGGGCGTGACGGGCATCGTGCTGACGAAGATGGACGGCGACGCGCGCGGCGGCGCGGCGCTTTCGATTCGCAAGGTGACCGGCGCGCCGGTGAAGTTCGTCGGCGTGGGCGAAAAATACGACGCGCTCGAGCCGTTTATTCCCGAACGGATCGTAGGGCGCATCCTGGGCATGGGCGACGTGATGGGCCTGATCGAGCGCGCCGAGAAAACCATTGACGAGAAAAAAGCGCGCGACATGGAACGCAAGCTGCGCGAAAATGATTTCACACTCGAAGATTTCCGCGACCAACTGAAACAGATCCGCAAAATGGGCTCGCTCGAACAAATAATGGGCATGCTGCCGAAGGTGGGGCCGTTCGCGAACCTGCCGAAGAATACGGAGGTGGACGAGGGACGGCTGAAGTCCGTCGAGGCGATTATCAATTCGATGACCGCGAAAGAGCGCGCGGATCACAACAGGATCGACGGCAAGCGGCGGAAACGCATCGCGCGCGGTAGCGGGACGTCCGTGCAAGAAGTGAACCAGGTATTGAAGCAGTACGCTGACATGCGCAAGATGATGAAGCAGTACGGCAACCTCGCCAAAGCTGGCCGCCTGCGCGGCATGGGCAAGCTCGCAGGCTTGAAATGACGACGAGTGAAATGGCCTCGGCTACGACACTCGAGCGGAAGAGCAACCTTGAAATTGCGCGGGACTATTTACGCGCGATCGAGAAGGGCGCGACGGGTGATGCGCTGGCGCGATTTTTTGCGCCGGACGTGAAGCACGAGGAATTCCCGAACCGGCTTTCGCCGCGCGGATCGCGCAACGATCTGGCGGCCATGCTGATGGGCGCTGAGCGCGGGCAAAAGGCAGTTTCGTCACAGCACTACGAAATCCAGCGCGAGATGGAATCCGGAAACCGCGTCGCGCTGGAAGTGATTTGGACCGGCACGCTGGCCGTTCCCATGGCCACTTTGGCCGCCGGGGCCGAGATGCGCGCGCATTTTGCGGTGTTTCTCGATTTCCGCGATGGCAAGATCGCCGCCGAACGCAATTACGATTGCTTTGATCCGTGGTGACACCATGCCGATTGTCTTTGACAACACGATCAACGACATTCGCGCAATCGCCGCGGGCGGCAACGACCGCAAGGAAAAGGCGCGGCGTCTGGCCGAACGGATTCAGAAGCTGGGCGAGTATCGCTGGGTGGGAATTTACGACGTGGGCGCAGAATTCGTTTCGATACTTGGCTGGAGCGGGCCGAGCGCGCCGGAATTTCCGTTGTTTCCAGTGAGCAAAGGTCTGACCGGCGCGGCCATCGAGCAGAAGCGGGCCGTGGTGGTGGGGGACGTTCGAAACGATCCGCGGTACCTCACCGCGTTTGGCAGCACGCTTTCGGAGATGATTGTGCCGGTGCTTTCGGCGGACGGGCGGGTCATCGGAACGGTCGATGTCGAGAGCGAGAAGGCAGACGCGTTTTCGGCGCGCGACCAGCAAATGATCGAGCGGTGCGCCGACGCCGCGAAGTTGCTGTGGATGCTTGCATGAGGATGCGCTCAGGTAAATTTTGCGGGCCGCTCGGACCAGGCTACGTCCCAGTAGCGCCCGAACTTACGGCCGACTTCGGGAAATATCCCCACGGCGTTGAATCCGAATCGTTCATGCAACGCGGCGCTCACCGGATTCGGAAGCGTGTAGCCGGCGACAAACCGATGAACGTCCTCGTCTTTCAGTGCCTCGAATAGCGCGCCGTAGAGCTGCGAGCCGACTCCCTTGCCGATGGCTTCTGGAGCGCAGTAGATGGTCGTTTCTACGGTGGTGTCGTAGGCGGCCTTGGGACGCCAGCGCATGGTGCCTGCATAGCCCAGGACGCGGCCGCTCTCCTCGGCGACCAACAACCGGTGGCGCCCGGTCGGCCGGAACTGGTGGAACCAGGTTTCTCGCCGTTCTACGGTGTAGGGCTCAATATCGAACGTGACGGGTGTGTGGAGGACGTAGTGATTGTAGATTTGGGTCAAACGGGGCAGGTCGCCGGGGACGGCGGGACGAATCGAAATGTCGCCCATGTGCTGTTATCCGGGCACATGATAGCGTCAATTCGCGACAAATTGCGATAGGTGAAAGAGGGCGGCTTGGCTATACTGAATGTATTACGCAAGGAGGAAATGGCAAGTGTTAATGATTCGGTTGAGCCGGATTGGCAAGAAGAAGCACCCGTTTTACCGCGTCGTGGTGACGGAAAAGACCCGGCCGGCGAACGGTCGGTTTGTGGAAATTGTGGGAACTTACGATCCGCTGAAAAAGCCCGCGGCCATCACGCTGAACGACGAACGCGTGAAATACTGGCTCAGCAAGGGTGCCCAGCCCAGCGACACCGTGCGCAGTTTTCTTCGTAACCGGAAACCAGCCTGATACGTCTCAACTCCCAGCCAGTGTTTTAGTGCGCTCGTACACGTTCGAATGATTTTGCTGCGCGCAACTTGCTGCGGAGGACGGAGATGAAGGAACTGGTGGAAGACATTGCGAAGGCTCTTGTGGATCATCCAGAACAGGTACTGGTCAACGCGGTGGAAGGCGAACAGGTAACGGTGCTGGAACTTCGCGTGCACCCGGAAGACCTCGGCAAAGTGATCGGGAGGCAGGGACGCACGGCGAAGTCGATTCGGACGCTGCTGGGGGCGGCCGGAATGAAATTGAAGAAACGGTACACGCTGGAAATTCTCGAATAATGAACGCGAGTAGTGACTGACGAAGAATCCACGCGGGTTACGGTGGCGCGCGTCCTGCGCCCGCACGGACGACGCGGAGAAGTGGCTTGCGAAATCCTCACGGACTTTCCTGAACGGCTCAAAAGATTAAAATCGGTGGAATTATGGAACGCGCGCCAAGGCGAGAGTGCGGACGCGCGGCGCAAAGTGGCGGTCCGCCACTGCTGGCTTTCGCAAAGCCGCGGCGGCCAGGCGATCTTCTATTTCGAAGGAGCGGATTCCATTTCCGATGCGGAGAAACTTCGCGGGCTGGAAGTGCAAATTCCGTTTCGTGCGCGAATGCAGCTGCCTGTGGGCAGCTACTACGTGACGGATTTGATTGGCTGCGAAGTGCGCGAACGCGATGGCGGAGCGGAGATCGGGCGCGTGAACGACGTGCAGTTCGCTGGGGACGCCGTGCCGGGAACTCCGATTCTGGCGGTGGACTCTCCGGGCGGCGAAATTCTGATTCCGATGGCGCAGGAAATTTGCGTGGCGATCGATGTGGCGGCGCGGCGAATCGAAGTGGTGCTTCCCGAAGGACTCCTCGAATTAAACAAGTAACGCGTCTCAACACGGCGGCACTGAATCAGAAAAGGCAGGTCCCTCGCCGACTGTCCGCGCAAACCGCTGCCGGGTTCGGGATGAACCGCTTGGCGCGAGGATGCGGTAGGATGAGCAGCGGTGCGATTCGACATCATTTCGATTTTTCCTGAGTTTTTTACCGGGCCGCTCGATTACGGGATCGTGCGGCGGGCGCGCGAGGCGAAGCTTGTCGAGACGAAGGTGCACGATTTGCGCGCGTTCACTCACGACCGTCATAAGACGGTAGATGACCGTCCGTTCGGAGGCGGCGAGGGAATGGTGATGAAACCCGAGCCGCTGTTTGAGGCCGTGGAATCGCTGGTGGGCGTGAGCGGAACCGGCGCTGACCGCTTGCGCGCAGGAACTGCGATTGTGCTGCTTTCGGCGGCGGGAAGGCTTTTTCGGCAAGAAGCGGCGCGGCGATTTGCGGGGCTCGAAAGAATGGTGCTGATTTGCGGGCGCTACGAGGGAGTGGACGAGCGGGTCGCCGAGCATCTTGCGACCGATGAGATTTCCATCGGCGATTTCGTGCTTTCTGGTGGCGAGCTTGCGGCGGCCATGGTCCTCGACGCGGTGACGCGGCTGATTCCCGGCGCGCTCGGGAACGAGGATTCGGCCGTGAACGAGTCTTTCAGCGAGGTCGAAGCGGACAGCGAGCGGGCACGGCATGGTTCGACTACGCTCACCCGAAGTGCCGTGTTCCTCGGGACCAATGCGCAATCCAACCGTGCTGGGCCCCGAGGAGCGGCGTCGGATCACGTGCCGGCCAGCAGCCAGGAATCGCGGGTCGTGAATTACGGAATCCTGGATTATCCGCACTACACCCGGCCGCCCTCGTTTCGCGGCTGGGAAGTGCCGGAAACGCTAATGAGCGGAAACCACGAAGAGATTCGTCGCTGGCGGCGCAACAAGGCGATTGAAAAGACGCTGCGCAACCGGCCGGAACTGCTGGATGGTGCGAAGCTCGAACGATGAGGACCAGAGGTACATGGGGGGCTTCGAGCAAATCGCAGACAAGTAGAATGTCGCACCGAAGCCGGTCAGAACGACTTCGCGGCGGCGGAAAACTCTGAATCGCAGCGCGACACGCGCCCGCGGCTGCCTTGACCGCACTGCGCGGGTCGAATAGACTAGTTGTTTCGCTCTTATGCGCTACGCCTTGTAGAGGGTGTGGCGATAGCACGGAACCGCGTTCGGATGGGCCTGAGGGAATCGCGCAAGCAGGCCGGTACTTTCGGGCGGACTGGCCGCGCGCAGCGACAGCGAGATCTTGAGGAGAGCCACCGTTGCCGAAACGTACGTTTCAACCCCATGTGCGCCGCCGACATAAGAAGCACGGCTTCCGCGCACGCATGAAGAGCCCGGGTGGACGGAAAGTCCTTGCGGAACGCCGCAAGAAAGGGCGCCACAGTCTCACGCGCGTCTAGCCTGCCGTTGGGATTTCCCCGAGCGTGCCGGTTGGTGCGCCGCGTAGAGTACGACGCGGTGTATCGCGACGGACGCCGAAGGACGGGCCGGGAATTCGCAGTTTTTCTACGACCCAATGGCCTCGATGTGAGCCGGTTCGGCTGGAGCATCAAGAAGGGTCTGGGCGGCGCGGTGCGGCGCAACCGTATACGGCGGCGCATCCGCGAAATCGTAAGATTGCATCGATGGGAGATTGCCCCGGGATGGGACATTGTGATTCATCCGCGCAGCTCGGTCGCCACGGGGAAATTTTCCGCGGCGACGGACGATCTGCTGAAGCTGCTCCCGCGCGCGAATCCGGCGGGATAATCGCCCCAGCGAAGACGCGTGCGGCGTGGTGGTTGCTCCTATTCGTACGCTGCTATAAGATTTTTCTTTCCCCTTTCTTCGGCGGCGCTTGCAAGTTCTATCCCTCCTGCTCGAATTACGCTTACGAAGCGATTGCGCGGCACGGCGCGCGGCGTGGAATGGTCCTGGCGCTGAAGCGGCTGGGGCGGTGCCGTCCGTTCACCGAGGGAGGATTTGATCCGGTGCCGGACGAGGAAGAATCCGCGCGCTTCGTTGGACGGAGCGTGGACCTGCGGCGCACTCAGGATAAAAAGTGAAAGAAATGTCCGATCAGATGCGCGGAGTGGTTTTCGTGCTGGCCGCGCTGGCGATTTTATTTGCGTGGCAGCACTTTTATAAGCCTCCCGTTCCTCCCCCGCAGCCGAAAGGCGCTCCCACGGCGCAGACAACAGGTTCGGCAACTTCACCAAAGCCACCCAGCGCGATTTCCTCCGGCGCGGCGCAGGCGGGCAAGAAAGGCGCGGCGCCTGTTGTGGCGAGGAATCCTACGGTTGAGCAAGCGAGCGAAGAGAAGACGGTGATTGTGGAAAGCGGGCTCTACCGCGTGGAATTCTCGAATCGCGGCGGAGTGGTGAAAAGCTGGCTGCTGAAGAAATATTTTGACGACGCGAAGCCACCGCGCCCACTCGATCTTGTCAACGCGGATGCGGCGCAGCAGCTCGGATGGCCCTTCTCGCTTCTATTGGCGGACGCACAGCAGACCGAACAGGCAAATTCGGCGCTCTACAAAGTGACCGTGGACCAAGGGGAATTGGGAGCGGAGCGCGATGGGGCAGCGCGCGGCGGAAACGAATTTACGGCGCCGGCGACCGTCACCTTCCATTGGAGCGATGGACATCTGGACATCGCGAAAAAACTGCGCTTCGGCACGAATTACGAAGTGTCCGTAAACGCTCAGGCAACGCTCGACGGCAAGCAGCTGCCGGTGGCCATCGCGTGGCGCGGAGGATTTGGAGACAAGGCGGTTTACAAGGCGTCGATACAGGTAAATGTTTTTTACAAGCAGAACGACAAGCTGGATTTGCTGCAGGGCAAGAAGTTGGGAGTGTCGGGGAATCAAAGCCAGCCTTCTTTGCAAGCCGGGCCGCTGCAATACGCGGGCATCGAGGACCAATTTTTTACCGCCGCATTCCTGGCCGACGGGACGAACCTTTCGCTGTGGCATTGGACGCAGGACCACGGCATTGTCGAGGACGGCAAGCCTGCCACCGAACCAATCGCGGAAATGGCGGCGGGGACCCTGTCGGGCGAACCGCTTGAAATGCGCGTGTTCGTGGGCCCGAAAGATCTGGCGATCCTGAACGCGGCAAAGCCGCCGCTGGAAGACCTGGTGCAATTCGGGTGGACGGGAATCGTCGCGAAGCCGCTGCTGCTGGTGCTGCAGTGGCTGCACAAGTACATACCGAATTACGGCTGGGCGATCGTAGCGCTGACGCTGCTGATCAATGTCGCGATGTTTCCGCTGAAGATGAAGAGCTGGCGCTCGATGCAGAAGATGCAGAAGGTGGGGCCGGAAATTCGCTCGATTCAGGATCGCTATAAGAAATATTCGATGACCGATCCGCGCAAGCGGAAGATGAACGAAGAAGTGATGGCGATTTACCAGCGCGAGGGCATCAACCCAATGGGAAGCTGCCTGCCAATGGTGTTTCAGATGCCGATTTGGTGGGCTCTGTGGCGGGTGCTGAATGGCGCGATCGAGCTGCGCCACGCGCCGTGGGTGGGATGGATTCACGATCTTTCCGCCATGGATCCTTACTACATTCTGCCGATCGCCATGACCATTACGATGTACCTGATGACCAAGATGACGCCGCAGACGACCACGGATCCGGCGCAGCAGAAAATGCTGGCGCTGATGCCGCTGATGATGGGGTTTATTTTCTTCCGGCTGTCTAGCGGGTTGAACTTATATATGTTTACCAGCAACCTGGTCGGCGTGGCGCAGCAGGTCTATTTGAATCGCACCGTTCCGCTTCCCGCCAAGGGAAAGCTGAAGAAGAAAAACGAATGAGCGAAGCACATACATCGGGCGGAAAAGGGCCTGTCGATAAGGGCTCCGGGGCGAAGCGATTTGCAATGAAGGAGAATCCGCGTCCGGAGGTGCATCTCGATCGCGAACGCGCGGTGGCGGAGCTGAAACGCTTTCTCGATCTTTGCGTGCGAGAACTGCATCTGGCCATCGAGTATGAAATCACTTCTTCAGCGTCGGCCGCGCCGGGAGAAGCGGAAGTGTTGGTGGCGTTTCGCGGAGAAGACGAGAGCCTGTTGCTCGAACGCAACGCGGACCTGCTGCTCGCGCTGGAGCATTTAGCGCATCGCTGGCTGAAGCTCGATCCACGGCTTCACGACCGCGTGCGTTTTGATTGCGGCGATTACCGAGCATCGCGTCTCGAGGAGCTGAAGCTTTCGGCGCGCGTGGCGGCGCAGCGCGTCCGTGAGACGTCGCAGCCATTTCGTTTCAATCCGATGTCGTCGCGCGAACGACGCATCATTCATCTGGAGCTGAACGGCGCGGCCGGCGTGCGCACCGTCAGCGAAGGCGCCGGCGACCGCCGACAGCTTGTGATTTATCCCGTCACCCTGAAGAATAGTCCGCGCTGAAGCGATCAGATTTCGAGGACGTAACCTTGCTTGCCTACGTTGAAGCACTGCGTTCGGCCGATGCGGTCGCTTCTGCCTGCAGCTTCGTGGATGTGGCCGCAGAATAGATAGAGAGGTTGAACGCGCTCAACCCACTGGCGCAATGTCGGACTGCCGGCATGCTTTCCGGCGGCGAATTCGTCGAGATTGGTGCCGAGCGGCGGGAAGTGGACGACGAGGTAGAGCGGCCTGTTTTCCTCGAATGCGGCGAGAGCTTTTGCGATTTCGTCTTCTGCGTATTCGCCGGGCGTGTTGAACGGCGTGACATTGCTGTAGCCAAGGCCGGCCCAGCGCGTCGGGCCGTGCGAAGATTCAACCGAGCGCAGTTGACGATGAAAATCGACAAAACCAAATTGCGTGCACAAGGCGCGCGTGTCGTCGTGGGTTTCATGGTTTCCCGGCAGGACCCAGAGTCGTTGACCGAGCGGCTTGAGGATCTTGCCGCAGCCGTCGAGCCCTCCTCGAAATGTCGATAGATCACCGGCGGCGATGTAAATGTCAGCGGGTCGCGCGAGAATTTTTTCAAGCGCGCTTAAATCGCCGTGAATGTCGCTAAAGATCAGGATTTTCATGGCGAGGCCGCCTTGTGCGGGCGCAAAATCTTCTGCATTCGGCGCAGCAAATTTCCATTTGATCGCCAGCCTTCTTCGATTACGTCTCCATCGTCGTCGAAAACCACGCGATAAGTAAATGGCTGGGGTTCCCGGCGGCTGATGAAGCGTTGGTCGAAAAAATCGACGACGTGATGGCCGTCTTCCATGGATGTGCGAATAACCGGGAAGCGCGCGAACGACCAGTAGAGGCGGACCTCAGGAAGCTGCACGGCAAGCGCGGTAAAAGAATCGGGAGGGGAATCAGGGCGGAAATAAAACGCCGGAGAGCCCCTCTGCCGCAGATCGAAGCGCGAAGAGTAGACGCCGCCGGGCGCGCGAATCGCGCCGCCCCAGTCCAGCAATGACGGCGGCAGCGGGATGGCCGCAATGCGTTCAACGGAAATGCGATTCGCGGAAGCGTACTGCTCGACGCGCGCAAGCGCGGCATGGTGCGCCACGCCGCAGGCAACGATGTAGGCGACCATCGCATAGATGCCCGTCCGGCACCAAACCACGCGATTCGTACGCCATCCCCAATTGCCGACAGCAGGCAGAAAAAACAGCGCTGCGATGAGAAAGCTCACCACGGCCGCGACCCACGCGTGGAACGGAAAGCCCGCCGAGCGCGCCAGCAGCCACACGCCGGCCGTTGCCAGCGTGAACGCAACCCACGACAGCCCTGCGCGGCCGAGGGCCTTGTCTCGATCGCGACAAATCCAAGCGCCGATTTGCGGCAGCAGCGCGATGGACGTAAAAACGAAGTCAATAATGAAGAGGAAATCCCACGCGACACGGTTCTCGGAAAGGGGATCCCACATGCGCGTGCCGAACGATGTCATGCCGTCGAGTGCGATGTGGCTGGCGATTGCAACGCCGTAGATCAGGCTCAGAATTCCCCAGGACGGCGTTTCGATTCCGCGGCGCCGCGCGATCCAATGCGTCAGCCACGCGAAGATTACGGCGAAGAATGGCAAAGCGACCCAGGAATGCGTGATGCCACGATGAAATTTCACCACGGCCAGCGGATCCTGTGAAAAAGCTTCCGTAACTACGTCCCCATCGGGGAAAACCGCTCCCAGCGTGGCGGCGAAGGTTGCTACGCGGCCGTGTTTCTCCGAAAAGTAGCCCTTAGCGATGAGCGAGCCAACAATTCCGTGAGTTACGGTGTCCATGAAGAATTCAAGAACGAGAAAGTGTACACGATATGGGAAACGCTAGACGATTTCGATGAGCGGGGAACGTTTGGTGATGACTTCTCCGATTGCGCGCGCCGGGATTTTACGGCGCTCGAGGGCTGCCAACGCGGCTTTCGCCGCTTCGGGCGCGAGCGAAACGAGCAAGCCGCCCGACGTTTGCGGATCGAAGAACAGGGCGCGAAATTCATCGGCAACTCCGGCTGCGAACCCTACGCAGCTCTCGATGAATTCGCGGTTGTTCTGGAGGCCGCCGGAAAAGAATCCGCCGCGCGCTGCTTCGACGGCGCCCGGGAGGTAGGCAACACGCGCGTGGTCCAGACGCATGGAAACACCGCTGCCGATCGCCATTTCACGGGTGTGCCCTAAGAGGGCAAAGCCGGTGACATCGGTGACGGCATGGACGGGACGGCTGCGGGTAGAGTCGCCGTTCTGCGCGCTGTTTGGCGGGTCGTCGATTTCGTGCAGTGCATCGGCGGCTTCGCGATTGAGCTCGGTCATCGATGCCGTCGCAGCGGCCACCCAGGCCTCTTCCGCGTGGCCTTGTTTCAGCGCGGTGGAGATGATCCCTGTACCGATCGGTTTGGTAAACAGCAGGATGTCGCCCGGGCGCGCGCCGACGTTTTTCCAAACGCGCCGCGGATCGATCAGTCCGGTGACGGCGTAGCCGAACTTCAATTCGTCGTCGCGGATCGAATGTCCGCCAACAACCGTGCAACTTGCTTCCGTCATTTTGGCGAGGCCGCCGCGGAGGATCTGCTCGAGGACTTCTGGAGGGCTGGCAGCGGGAAACGCGACAATCGTGAGCGCTGAGATTGGGCGGCCGCCCATGGCGTAGACATCGCTGAGAGAATTTGCGGCGGCAACTTGGCCGAACTGCGAGGGGTCGTCGACGATGGGAGTGAAGAAATCGACCGTCTGCACCAGCGCGAGTTGGTCGGTGAGCCGATAGACGGCCGCATCGTCGCTGGTTTCAAAGCCGACCAGGACGTTCGGATCGTGCTGCTGCGGGAGACGCTTTAGAACGCGGTCCAGGATGCTCGGGCTCAATTTCGCGGCGCAACCAGCGGCCTTCGCGGTGGCAGTCAATTTGATGGTTTCTGGCAATGCGTTCTCCCCTGTTCGAACGAACGATTATATCGCGCTGGGACGCACGCCGACCAAAGATCAACAACGCCGAGCAAATTCCACGGGGACAATGCTCACCCGGCCGATGGCGGCGAGACCGTGGGGCGGAATGCTCCTCGCCAAGGAAGTACTATTACCCCTTTTGCATCGTCTCGCCGACAATCTTGGTGCGGATAGGCTGGGCGCTCCTACAATTGTAAGACGTTTTAGCGGGCGAAGGTTGGCGTCAGCGCGTGCCGGCTTCGGAGTTCGTGGCGTTGCGTCGACTGACGAAAAACAGATCGGAACACTGTCAATGCTCATACCAGTAGCACATGAAGATTTGCGAGGGCGACGCTGGCCGTGGGTGACGATCGGCATCATCGTCCTCAACTTCATGGTGTTTTTCGCCACCTACGGGCGCCTCGATAAGGACATGGCCCAGGCTGGCGAAGTGCAGCTTCACATTCTGTTGCTGGCCTCACATTATCCCGACGCACCGGTAACTGGAGACGCGGCGCGGATGGTTCAGACATTCAAGAGGCAGCACGCGAAGGCGTATCGGACGCTCGCGGAGCCGCGCCAACGTCCATTTGACGCCTGGGACGCGGAGATGCTTCAGGGGAAATGGACCGATACCGATGTCCAGGCGCAAATCGCAGAGCTCGGCGGGAAGTTCGATCAGCTCCACAGCGACTCCCTGGCGTGGAACTACGCCTTTCACTCGTATCATCCAACGCCGCAAAGCTTCATCACCGCCCAGTTCCTGCACGGCGGGTGGCTGCACATTGTTTTCAACATGTGGTTCTTGTGGCTGGCAGGAACGATTCTCGAAGACGCGTGGGGCCGCGTGGTGTACCCGGCTTTTTATCTGGTGTCGGGCGTATTTTCCCTGCTTGTGCAGGGGGCCGTGTTTCCCGATAGCATGGTGCCCTGCGTAGGCGCATCGGGCGCTATCGCAGGATTGATGGGCGGATTCCTGGCGCGCTTCCCGAAAACGAAGATCAAGCTGCTGTGGATCTGGGGATTTGGATTGATCCGCGCGTACAAATTGGTGCCAGCCTATATCATTCTTCCACTTTGGCTGGTGATTCAGGTTTTTTGGGGCGCGCTCAGCGCTTCCTACGGTGTGGATTCCGGCGTGGCCTACTGGGCGCACATTGGCGGCTTCGCATTCGGAATGATAGGCGCGGTGGTGCTGCGCTCGACCGGCCTCGAACACGCGGCCGATCAAGCAATCGAGGCGAAAGTTTCCTTGAACGTGGATCCAAGGATCGTTCGCGCTTCCGAAGCCATCGGCAGCGACCAGCCGGATGCGGCCATTCCGGAACTGCGATCCTTGGTGGCCGAAAACCCGGATTCCATCGACGGGCACGAGCTGCTATTGCGCGCGTACGAAAAGAAACAGGACATCGATGGCGAAAAGCAAGCGCTCGCTACGCTGTGCCGACTGAACGTGGCGTCCGGCGATCTGCAAATGGCGTGGAATCACTACGAACAGTTTTCAAACCTGGGCGGAGAAAAGATGTCGCGCGGCGTGTGGATGGAATTGTGCCGCTGGCTCGAGTCCGAGAGCAAATGGGACCGGGCCTCGTCGGAATACAAGCGCGTGGCGGAAATGAATCCGACGGAGCGCGTAGCCGTACAGGCACTGATGGCGGCGGCGCGCATTAATATCGAGAGGCTTAACCGACCGAGCGAAGCGGAACGCCTTTACCAATCCGCAGCGGCATCGCCGGTACCGCACGAGGACCAGAACGTGATGATCGAAGATGGATTGAAGAAGTGTGCGGCCGCGATTCCAGCCTTTGGGAAATATAGCGCCTAGGCTCGACGGGTGTCAGACGTGGGCGGCAGAGCGAATCGGGATGGTCACCGGTTTTGCGGGTTGCGCCGCTGAAAGCATGTGGCACTTGCCGTCAAAGACGGCGCCCGGTTCGATGATTAGACAGGGCGTGTGAATCTCTCCGGTTACGATGGCCTTCGGCTGAATCTGCACTTTACCTCTGGCCTTGATAATTCCGTCGAACCGCCCCGCGATGATTACGTAATTCCCCGAAATTTCACCTTCCACCGTGGCATTGTCGCCGAGCACCAGTATCTCGTCGGAAACCAGCACACCTTTGAAGACCGAATTGATTCTAAACGTGCCAGTCGACTCGAGTCTTCCGTCGACTTTCACTCCTTTCTCTAAAAAGCCGGTCCAATCACCGGACTCGGCGTGTTTGCGGTCAAACCATCCCCAGGGCACTGAACCTCTCCTGTGCACGTCGTTCTAAAATGCAGCTCGACGCGTGAGAATCATTTTCGCATCAGTTGGTCGTATAGGCGAGTCAAATCACGATCGTCATAGTATTCAAAAGCTAACTGACCTGATTTGGCACCATGTCTGGGATGTAGCAACACTCGAGTTCCGTATTCGCGTTGGAGATCTTCGATGGCGGCCTTGGTGTTCGGATCGGTTTGCAATGGGGTGATCACGCGGCGTTGAGTCACCCCTCGTGCTGCGAGGCGCTCGACTTGGCGTACCGTCAGGCCCCCGCGAGCGGCGCGGCGCGCTAATTCAAGGCGGGAGTCCGAGTTTTCAATGGCAAGCAGCGCGCGGCCGTGACCGGCGCTGAGGCGTCCTTCTTCGAGCAGCTCCTGGATTGAGGCTTCGAGCTTTAGCAGGCGGACCGCGTTCGCAATCGTAGCGCGATCCTTTCCCGTGCGCTCTGCCACCTGTTCCTGCGTAAGATTGAATTCATCCGTTAAGCGCTGAAAAGCGTGCGCCTGCTCGATGGGATTAAGGTCCTCGCGCTGTAAGTTTTCTACCAGCGTCATCTCGAGCGCCATCTCTTCCGGCACGTTCCGCACGATCACAGGAACGCGTCCAAGGCCGGCTCGTTGGGCGGCACGCCAGCGACGCTCGCCAGCGATCAGTTGATAGCGGCCCCCGAACCGCCGCGCGACGAGTGGTTGAACGATGCCGCTCGAGCGGATCGACTGCGCCAGTTCCTCAAGAGCATCTTCGCGGAAGCGAGTCCTCGGCTGATAAGGGCTCGGGTCGATTAGATCGATATCGACCTGAAAGAACCCTTCGCTAGGTGCCGGTGCCGCCGCTGTCGCCGCCGGAGTTATTGCCGCTGGCGACGTGTGAGTTGGAGCTTGGGGAACTTGTAGTGCCGCCGGCACCTGCTGCGGCGCTGGCGGCGGAGTCAGTGGTTCTGGCTCCCGAATCAATGCGCTGAGACCCCTGCCCAATGCGTTTCTGGGCATTAGCGATAACCTCCTTAGCGAGCTGGATATAGCTCTCCGCTCCTCTACTATTTATGTCGTAGAACATGACTGGTTTACCGTGGCTAGGTGCTTCGGCAAGGCGAACGTTCCTTGGAATTACGGACTCGAATACTTGCGACCCGAAGAAACTGCGGAGATCAGCTGCGACTTGTTTGGATAGGGTCGTTCGGTCGTCATACATTGTCAGCAAGATCCCTTCAATTGCAAGGGCAGGATTGATCGTCCGGCGGAGACGCATCAGCGTATCCAGAAGCTCAGACACGCCTTCAAGGGCCAGGTATTCACACTGAATCGGGACTAGGACTGAGTCGCTTGCGGCCAAAGCATTGAGCGTAAGGAGATCAAGGGCCGGCGGGCAGTCGATCAAAATGAAACTATAGCGATCTAGGAGCCCTTGGAGTATGGCTTTCAGGCGGTATTCGCGATTCTCAACCCCGACCAGCTCGATGGAAGCACCAACAAGGTTTTTGTCGGATGGAATGAGATCTAGGCCTTCCACTTGAGTCCTAAGGATAATCCGATCGAGGGGCTCGGACAGAATTAACGATTGATAGAGGGTCCTTCGTGCGGGATCCTTCGGAAACCCGAGTGCGCTGGTTGTGTTTGCCTGGGGATCGCAGTCGATTAAGAGGGTTCGCTGCTCAGCCACGGCCATCGAGGCGCCAAGATTAACGGTCGTAGTGGTCTTGCCTACGCCGCCCTTTTGGTTGGCGACGGCGATGATTCGAGCCAAAGTAGAGTGCCCCCCAGATAAAACGCGAATGTATCAGAGATCTGTTACGTTGCAAGATGTTTCACGTGGAACAATCCAAATAAATGTTCCACGTGGAACAATTTTTAATTTCTAACTATCTCTTGACCCAACGAGCAGAAATCTTCGCTTGGAGCCAGGAATATGAATCGGCTCGCGCCATTTCCAAGCCAATTGCTTCGAAATATTGGCACAGTCGCTCTCTCCAAGCCAGAGAACTATACGGCCATCCTGTCGGAGCGTGCTCTTCGCCCACCTGAGGAGGCCTGTATGCGTTCCCAGGGCTCTGGCCACTACAAAATCGAATTGGTCCTCACCTCTTCGAAAGTCCTCCATGCGCGATCGAGCAACAGTCGTGTGGTCCAGTTTCAAATCTCTGGCCACCTCAGACAGGAACGCAGCCTTCTTGCCATTGGATTCGATCAAAGTGACTTGCAACGCCGGGACAGCGATCCGCAACGCCAACCCGGGAAATCCGGCTCCAGAACCGACGTCGGCGAGCCGACCATCGCGAATCGGAACAACAGCGGCGGCGAAAAAGCTCTCGCCAAAATGAAACCGAACGATCTCTTCCTGGTCCGTGACCGTAGTCAGCGAAATGTGATTGTTCCATCGAAGAAGAAGTGAAATATAGCTCTGAATCGATGCGCAGACGTCGCGCGAGGCGGAAATCCCATACGGCGCTAGGGATGCGCGGACCTCCTCGATGCTTAATGCCATATCTGTAGTACCACGTACATAATTGTAAAGTTACAATACTCGGTCATTCTCAATTGCCTTCATGTGACTTTGTAGCCGCCCTTAGGCGGCCCGGAGCGAGAAGGCCAACTGTAATGTCGGCCACGAAGTGGGCCACCATAGAGGGCACGAGAGTTCCGGTCCAAGCGCGAATTCCCGAGAACAAGACTCCGATGACGAAAGTGGATGCCAGTCCCTTGCGGCCTTGGTAGAGATGCGCGAGCGAGAAAAGCGCCGCCGAGCCCGCGATTCCCGTTGCGGCGTTCCCGCCGAACCAGCTCCCGAACACTCCTTGCACGAAGCCGCGGTAGATCAACTCTTCGCAGATAGCAACGGTAGCGACCAGCGAGAAGAAGACGAGGCGCTCGATCTGGTCCTGCGGAAAGAGCTTCAACGCCAGTTGTGGCAGGATGCCCTCGATTTCCGACGCGCCGGGCGTTAGTCGCCGTAAACTGAAGATTTGGCTCGCAAACACCAGGGCGGCCAAAACAACCGATACAGCGGCCGTGACTGCGGGATGCGAAACCGCGAGGCCGAGTTGCGCTCCGCGAATTCCGCCAGCCGCCGTGCGCCACAGTATGACGCTGGCTGAGATCCACTGAAAGGCGATCGTGGACGCGTAGAGCGTCAGACGGTCCATTTTTGTGGTTTGTGGCGCTTCGATCAATTGGCGGATGCGACGGCGGCCGAGCCACGGAACGGCAGCTCCGAGAAAAATTAAAATGAGGACGAAATCCCAATGCATCGCGTGCCTGCCGTTCGGCATGTGCCGTCGCCAGCACGGCCGGAGTGACCAGCATTCGATAAAAGCACTTTTGCGGAATTAGGGCAAGGTGAACACTTGTTGACGTAGCTCGGGCTCCGCCGTATCGTTCTTCGTTCGCATCGCGGAGCGAAATGAAGATTCTTGTGATTGGAAGCGGCGGGCGCGAGCACGCTCTGACCTGGAAGCTGAGGCAGTGCAGCGGCGTCGAAAAGGTGTGGTGCGCCCCGGGCAATGGCGGGATCGCGAACGATGCCGAGTGTGTTTCGCTCGAGGTGAAGGATGTGAAGGCCGCTGCGGATCTGGCAGCGCGACTTGACGCGGACGTTACGATCGTCGGACCGGAGTTGCCCCTGGTGCTCGGTATCGCTGACGAATTCACCAGGCGCGGGCTCGTTCTGCTGGGTCCATCGAAGAGGGCTGCGCAGCTGGAAGGAAGCAAGGTCTTCGCGAAGCAATTCATGGAGCGCCACGCCATACCCACGGCGCCGGCGTACGGAATCTTCGACTCGGAAATCGATGCGGAGATGGCGCTTAGGTCGGTTGAATGGCCGCTGGTAATCAAAGCTGACGGGTTGTGCGCCGGAAAGGGTGTGCTAGTTACGTCCTCGGCTGACGAGGCCTCGGCATTCCTGACGCGCCTGATGAACTCGGGCGAGTTCGGGGACGCGGGCAGCCAGGTGCTTCTGGAGGAAGGACTGGCTGGCGAGGAGCTCTCCTACATCATCCTAACCGACGGAAAAGACTTCATTTCCATGGCGCCGACCCGCGATCATAAGCGCGCGTTTGATGGCGATAAAGGTCCGAATACCGGAGGCATGGGCGCCTATTCGACGGACGATTTGTTAGGGGCCGAGCTTGAAAAGCAAATTAACGAAATTGTCGTCCGGCCGACCTTGGCAGGACTGAAAAAGGAAGGCATCGAGTATCGAGGATTTCTGTATTTTGGGCTAATGTTAACTGCCGACGGCCCGAGAGTTCTAGAATTCAACTGTCGGCTCGGGGATCCGGAAGCGCAGGCCATCATGCTTCGCGCCGATTTCAATCTTGCGCAGGTCTGTCGGCAGGCTGCCCAAGGAAAACTCGCTTCAAGTGCCGCAAAATGGAGCCCCGCGGCAAGCGTTTGCGTGGTGATGGCCTCCGAGGGTTATCCCGGCGCTCCAGCAATCGGGTTTCCCGTTAATGGCCTCGATGAGTTCGGGCAGCGACCCGGCGGCATAGTGTTCCATTCGGGCACACGCGTCGATAAGGGTGTGTACTACACAAGTGGCGGTAGAGTTCTCGGTGTTGGAACTCGAGGTGCGAACATCGACGAGGCCGCACGCACGTGCTACGACATTCTTAGTACCATAGATTTTAGGGGCTCGCATTTTCGCGGAGATGTCGGTAGGTCGAACTCGGCGCGACGAGCCGCGGCAGGAGAGAGCCAGGATGGCTGAGGTCGCCCACGTATTTGTTTGCCAGGTTCATCGGTTTCCGATGAAAGAGCTGGAGAAGGCGGAGTTGGTCGAAGATGTCGGTGTGCGCGGCTGCATTCACGGACGTAAGGGCAGCAAGCGCCAAGTACTTCTGATGGACGCGGAGACGTTGTCGCGATTGGGCCTTGCGCCGGGAGTGGTAAAGGAAAATATCACCACCCAGGGAATCGACTTCCAGAAGCTGAGCAGGGCGCAACGCCTGCGGATCGGCCAGAGTCTACTTGAAACTATAGAGCCCTGCGATCCATGCGAGCGTATGGATGAAATTCGCATGGGGCTTCGGCAAGAGCTGCGCGGCCAGCGCGGTTGGCTTTGCCGGGTTATCGAAAGCGGAAGAGTTGAGCGAGGGGATCGGATCGAGGTACTCGCGCCGGCTGCCAGCGACCCAGGCGTGGCCTAGGAGGAAGTGTGGGAAGAGGTAGTCAGCAGACGCCGGTGGTAGGGATCGTCATGGGCTCGGACACGGATTTTCCGGTGATGAGCGAGGCGGGAAAGACGCTGAGCAAATTCGGCATCCGCTACGAAATGGAAGTGCTTTCGGCGCACCGCACGCCCGCGCGGGCTCAGGAATACGCGACTTCGGCCCTCCGCCGCGGTCTCAAGATTGTGATCGCAGCAGCAGGCGCAGCGGCGCACCTGGCGGGTGTGATGGCGGCGAACACCACGCTGCCGGTCATTGGCGTCCCCATGGCTACAAGTTCGCTGCACGGGCTCGACGCTCTTCTTTCGACCGTACAAATGCCGGGGGGAATTCCGGTTGCGACCATGGCAATCGACAAAGCCGGCGCCGTAAACGCTGCGATTCTTGCGGCGCAAATCCTCGCGCTGTCCGATGCGGCAATTGCCCACAAACTGGTGTCACACAAAGAAGAGCTGGCGAAAGCCGTGGCCGAGAAGAATGCCCGCCTGAAGCAGCAGATGGCCGAACGGAAATAGTTTCTTACGGCGAACGCAACGCTTGAAGGCTTATTGCGGGGAATGCGGGGCGAGAAGCGAAGGCGCGCCCGGCTCGCGCTCGGCCTGCTGACCGGGTTTCTTTGGCTCAGGTGGCGGAGGCAGGAGCCACTCGAAGCCGGTTTCCTCGGCAATCATCGCCATCGTCTCACGATCTTTCGGCGACGCAATGGCCGTAAATGCGGCTCTCAGGAACTGGACCGCATCGGCGGCAAGCACCTTGCCGCTCTCTCCCGCAAGAAATCGATCGGCCACCTCTCTCATTTTGGCGTCGGACGCGCAAATTTTCTCAAGCCGCGGATCCTTGGCGCGCAACAAGTCAATGAGCGAGGCTGAATTATCCTCAGGCGGGTATCGGAATTCGACGAGCGTGCGTGGCTGGCCTTTTTCCGGAGGCCAGAATTGCAGATAACGCGGGCGCGGAACCCGGGTGTCCCAATAGTCGCCATGCACGGGCAGTTGTTCGAGCGTATAAGTGATCTGCCAGACTTCCGGGCCGTAAGCCGGGAGATAATCGGCAACAATCAATTGCGCGATGGCTTCGTTTGGCGGCAAATGAAGGTTCGCATGCATTTGCTTGGCGACTTCGTTCAGGCGGTCGCGTAGACCCTGGCCGATCGATTGGATATCGGTGGCCTCGCCGCCTGCCTGCGCCTGGTGCAAGTGCGGGGTATCGAAAACGGTCTGGCTTCGAAGGTGGGGCAGCTCTTTGTCGAGGCGGGCAAGCTCCAGCTGCGAAGAGGGCGAAAACCAATCTACGGTACCGAGAATTACTCCCACTCGGCGGGTGCCAAGAAGAACGGGAACCGGCAGCCGAGTCTGCGCTTCGATGGGGTTCTCAATCGTACCGATCAGAATGGCGTTTTTCACGACGGCGATCAGCACCCGGCCCGCGGCGAGATTCGCGACGATTTCTTCCTGCGGTGTATCGGAGGTGGCTTGAGCGGCGACACGAGCGGCGTTAGTTGTAAGTCCTGCGATCAGGCAGCCGAAAATAAGGAAGACGCGAAGGATATATGCTGAGAATGCGGGGAATAAATTGGGGTTGTACGAAGGCATCAGCGGTCAATTCCCAGTGGTCGAGGCGGCTTTCTTGCGCGCGATGGACTGAACGGCGGTGATGGCAATGACGTTTGCGATGTCGCTGGCCGAGCAGCCCCGCGACAGGTCGTTGGCGGGCCGTGCGAGGCCTTGCAGCAGCGGACCAAGCGCCGTGGCGCCTGCCAGCCGTTCGACCAGCTTGTAGGCAATGTTTCCGGAATCGAGGTCGGGGAAAATCAGGACGTTGGCCCGGCCCGCTACCGGCGAACCGGGCGCCTTACTCGCGCCGATTTCGGCGATAAGAGCCGAATCCGCTTGAAGCTCTCCATCAATCGCCAACTCCGGGCGGCGCGCTTTCGCAATGCGCAATGCTTCGCGGACCTTGTCGACGCGCGCGTGAGCCGCCGAGCCTTTCGTCGAAAAGGAAAGAAGCGCCACGCGCGGCTCGACTTCTAGAAATGCGCGCGCATTTTCCGCCGTGGCAAGCGCGATTTCGGCGAGCTCCTGCGCCGAAGGCTCGAGCACGATGCCACAGTCGGCGAAAAGCATCGCGCCATTTTCGCCGAACGCCGTTCCGTTGCGCGAAGGCACAACCATGAGGAAGAAGCTGGAGACGAGCCGCGCATCGACCGCCAGACCGATCGAATGCAGCGCCGCACGAACGGTGTCGGGAGTCGGGTTCGCCGCGCCGCCAGCGGTGCCGTCCGCTTCGCCCGCCGCGACGCGTAACGCCGCGAAATAAAGCGGCTTTCGTGCGATCTGGTGCGCCTCTGCAAGCGTGGTGCCGCGCGCGCGCCGCCGTTCGAAATAAATCTGCGCGTACGCATCCACGCGCGAGCCGGAAGCTGGATCGACTATCTCGATTCCGTCCAGTTTGATTCCCAGGCGCGTGGCCGATTTGCCGATGGCATCGGCCCGGCCGAGCAAAGTGGGCGCCGCAAATCGCTCCGCTGCAGCGTGCCAGGCCGCTTCGATCACCCGGTCGTCCTCTCCCTCCGGCAGAACAATTCTCTGCCGATGCGTCCGGGCCTGCGCTTTCAGACGTTCGAGTAGGTGCATGGCAGCCCCAAGTTACCATAGATTCTTGCAGCCCCGGCAAATCAGCAACCACAGGTGCGGGGGGTATGATTGGGTCCATGGTGAATCCGGCATGAGTTTGGACGATTTACAAGACGGTCCTCTACCGGCAAGAGGATGGCTGCTCGGTCGCTGAAATTCCTTCGATTCCCGGTTGTTGGGAGTTTCCGTCGAAGAGTTTCGGCGAATCTGTTAAATCAAGTAGAATATGTAGGAACTTCGAGAAAGTTTGGACCATAGAGCGATGGGAATCGCGCGCATTTTCAAAGGAGGGGCTCTGAGATCCCCGCGCAAGGTTCGTCACCACGGCAGGCTGCTGTCGGAAATTCTGGCGGCGCATCAGAAAATGGTGCGCGGCGATGAAGGAGGCGCGCGCGCCGATCTGGCGGGCGCGGATCTTTCTCGCGCCGATTTGTACAAGGCGAACCTCGCATTCGTGAATTTTCAGGGCGCGAACCTGGCCGGCGCGAATCTCCGCGAATCAAAGCTCGCCTCCGCCGACCTGAGCAAGGCAAACCTAAAGAAAGCAGACCTGCGAAAAGCGGATTTGACGGAGGCGAACTTGAGCGGCGCGGACCTGACCGAAGCGCACCTCGGAGGCACTGAACTTTTTCGCGCGGACCTGCGTTTTGCAAAATTGCGTGGCGCCGATCTGGGCGCCGCCAACCTCCGCAACGCCCAAGTGGGCGGCGCGGATTTTCAGGGCGCCCACATGCGCACCACGATTTTGCGCGAGACGAATCTCGAGGGCGTGGATCTCTCCGGCCTGGATTTGTCGACGGCGCTGATGCCCCCGGGTTACAAGCGGCCAACGGCTGCAAAAGATCCCCCGGCCAGCTCGTAGAGAGTTTATGTCGAACGCGCCGTGGATTTTGGTGGAAGATTTCAAGCAAAGCCGGGGCTGGGTCGGCCCGGAACAGCGCGAGGCGCGAGCGCGCGCTTACTGCGATCTTCTCGAACGAGGGCAAATTCTTCTTTTCCGCGAGTTTCCGTTCTCCTTTCCTGCCGAAGACCGCGAATTCCTGCTGGCACAAGAGTGGGCGGAGTTGCGCCTGCATAAAAACGTTTCGTATCGCCCAACAGAAGACCGCCTGCACGGAGTTTCCGGCGACGCGGCCACGATCGAACGCATTCAGTTCATTCTGCGTAACTACAGCGCGCAGCTTATCGATTTTCTACAGAAATTTCTCTCGCCCTATGCCGGCAAATGGATTGTCGATTTTGCGAGCTTTCGTCCCATCGAGGAGGAACGGCGCTCGCTTCCGCTGCACAAGCGCAACGATCTGCTGCACGTAGACGCGTTTCCGAGCCGCCCCACGCGCGGCGGACGCATCCTGCGCGTATTCTCAAATTTGAATTTAACGAAGCCGCGGGTGTGGAACACCACCGAAAGTTTTGAAGCGCTGGCCAAGCAATATGCTGAAGACGCCGGGCTGCGCCAGATCGCGGAAGACAACTCGTATGTAAGCCGCACGGTGCAAACCTGGGCTGAAAAATTGGGCTTCAGTAAATCCGGCCGCACCGCCTACGACGTCTTTATGCTGCGGTTTCACGACTACTTGAAGGAAAACCGCGCGTTTCAGCAGAATTGTCCGAAGATCCGCATGGAGTTTCCACCCCTGGCAACCTGGATCGTGTTCACCGATGGAGTGGCGCACGCCGCCATGTCCGGCCAGTACGCCATCGAGCAGACGCTTCTGATTCCGCCTGGCGCCCTGGTGACCCTCGAAGAAGCTCCCTATCGCATTCTCGAGAAACTGGTTAGCCTACCACTGGTTTCCTGACCGCCTCGTTTGTCGGCGTGTCGAGGCTAGACTAGCTGCCTGTTTTCTCACCGAGCAGCGCTTCAATCTCACGCTTGAAGCCATCTCGATCGACCACGCCGTCGTGTCTTGCGGCAATTCGGCCGGACTTGTCGATGAGGAACGTCAGCGGAAGCCCTTGGCTGCCGCCGAACAGGTCGCAGGTTTGCGTGCTGCCGACTACCACGCGGTAATTCACATTTTTCTCTTTCACGTAGGGCTTAACCGATTTCCAGCCGTCGTCATCCAGCGCAACGCCCAGCACTACAAAATCATGATCGCCGTAAGCCTTCTGAAATTCGATGAACCAGGGAATCTCGGTTTTGCAGCCGTGGCACCAAGTGGCCCAAAAGTTCAGAACAACCACTTTGCCCTTGAAGTCTGAAAGCTTCACAGGATTGCCGGACGCTTCATGCAACGTGAAATCCGGCGCCATCTTGCGCTCTGCCTCGGGCTTCACGTCCGTCCGTACAGCCATGGCACTCGACGTCGTCGTCAAGCTTTCCCAGACTGCGACCGAGCAATCCAGGCAACGTTGCGCGAGCGCTCGAGGCGCGGGCAGTGCAACAAGGGCAAGACACACCGCCGCAACCGACGCTATCGTCACCGCTGCGGCCCAGCTCCAACTTCGCATGTGGTTGCTTCCGCGCCGTTCACGAAGCCGCGCCAGGCCCCGCACCACATTCGGCTGCCATTCGTTGTCCGGAGTCAGGATCGCCAGATGCTCGTCCACCCAATGATTCATGTTCGCTTCGCTATTCTTCGCCATAACGTTTTATGTACTCCTTTCGGAACGCCTGCTGTGCGCGGCTCAGAAGTGTTCCCACGGATGCCGGATTCAGATTGAGCGCGGACGCCACTTCTTCGTAGCTGAGTCCATCGCTGCGCAGGAGCAACAATTCCGCCTGGCGTGGCTCGATGGCGCCTAGCACCAGACGGACTCTTTCCTGCTCTTCGGTCGCGGTGTGGATCTCCTCAGGTGTCAGCGATCCCCGAACGAACCCGATTAGGCTTTCATACCGCGCACGCCGCGCTTGCCGCCGCAGTTCATCAAGACCCGCGCGCACGGCCACCCGGTATAGCCAGCCTTCCGCGTTCTCACCCTGCGCTCGCGCGTTCCGCCACAACTTCAGAAACACTTCTACCGCGAGTTCTTCCGCGCGCGCCTGATCTCCGACCACCCTCGCAATCACGCGGGCAATGCGCCGGTACTGAGCGCGAAAGATCGCTTCGAGATCGAATCCGGTCTCACGCGCCGCTATCTCTGCCACCACGTCACTGGGTGCGCTCACAACACAAGAACGCCGCCCGACCCGATTTTGTGACAGTTCACTACCTAGGATGGCCTCGCTGCCGGCGCCGCGAACCCTGTTGTCGAAACTGGGCTGATTCATGGTTGGAGTTTTCGCGGCGAATCGCGCGGCAAAAAAGAAAATGACCTGTGGGGAGCTCGAACTCTCGCGCTGGGCGCTGAAGCGCTAGCGCCGGAGAATCTGCTTCTATTTGCCGGCGGCAAATTCAGCGGCATCGCCGTAACCGACGCCCGGGCCACGAGGAGGCATCGCGCGGCGGCGAGTTTCAATGCCCAGGCGCTTGATTTTTTGGTTGAGCGTCGAGAGAGGAATTTGAAAACGCTCGGCGGCTTCGGTCTGGTTCCAGTTCGTGCGCTCGAGCATGTCGCAGATGATGCGCCGCTCCACCTCCTCGAGAATCTCGAAGAGCGAAGGAGCCGGCGCGTTTGCGCGGGCTCCAATCTCGCCGGGCATGGGCGGAAGGAATTCGGCAAGCTGCAGCCGCACACCCTTCACGATTTCGCGCGTGCGCACGCTTTCCGGCAACAGGTCGGTATCCAGGGATTCCTGCGTCGAAAGCACCACGGCGCGCTCCACCACGTTTTCGAGTTCGCGCACGTTGCCCGACCAGTCGTAATCCATCAACAGCTTCATGGCTCCGTTCGTGAACGCGCGCGGAGGCTTGCCGTTTTCCTGGCAGAACTGTTCGAGAAAGCGATCGATCAGCAGCGGAATATCTTCCTTGCGCTCGCGCAGCGGAGGCAATTTCAGCGAGATCACGTTCAAGCGGTGAAACAAATCCTCGCGAAACCGGCCTTCGCGCACGAGCTTCGTCAGATCTTCGTTCGAAGCGGCGAGGATGCGGACATCCACCTTGATGGTGTCCGTGCCGCCCAGGCGCATGAACTCACGCTCCTGAATCACGCGCAGCAGCTTGGCCTGTGTTTCCGGGCTGATCGTGGAGATTTCGTCGAAGAAAATCGTGCCCTGGTCGGCAACTTCAAAAAGGCCTTTCTTCGAGGCTACGGCGCTGGTAAATGCACCCTTCACATGCCCGAAAAGCTGCGATTCGAGCAGGTCGACGGGGATCGAGCCGGTGTTCACGGGAATAAACGCCTTATCCGCCCGTGTGGAAGCCGAGTGGATGGCTTTGGCGATCAGTTCTTTTCCGGTTCCACTCTCGCCGCTGATCAAAACTGTGGACCGCGATGGCGCGACCTGCGTCACCAAATCGAACACCGCCAGCATTTTCTCGCTCTTGCCCACGATGCTCGGGAAGTTGTAGCGCTGCTTCAACGCGCGCTTCAGCTGGACGTTCTCTTCGCGCAGCCGGTGCCCTTCAATGGCCAGCGACACCTGCGCCACCAGTTCGTCGTTTGACCACGGCTTGGTGATGTAATCCTGCGCGCCGCCTTTGAAAGCCGCTCGCGCCATTTCGATCGAACCGTAGGCCGTAATCAGAATAATGGAAAGTGACGGATCGCGCCGGCGGATCTCCCGGAGCAATTCGAGGCCGTTGCGGTCCGGCAGGCTGACGTCGAGAAGCATCAGATCGAACGGCCTGTCTTCGAGCTTCTGAAGCCCTGCTTCGCCGGTCGCGGCGCTCGATACCTCGAATCCTTCCGAGGTCAGAAGGGCTTCGAGTCCTTCGCGGATTTCGTCTTCATCGTCTACAACTAATATTGTTCCTCTAGGCATGGACGGCTTTCCTGGCTACGGGGAATTCGAGCCGGAACGATGTTCCCTTGCCCGGCGTCGAGCGGACGTCAACTTTGCCCGCGTGTTCCTTTATGATGCCGTAGCTCACCGAAAGACCCAGCCCGGTGCCCCGCCCGGTGGCTTTCGTGGTAAAAAATGGATCGAATATGCGATGGAGATTTTCTGCCGGGATTCCAGACCCCGTGTCGGTGACTTCCACTTCCACCGAGCCGTTCTGCGCGCCCGTGCGCACTTCCAGCATTCCGCCGGTCGGCATGGCGTCGCGCGCGTTCATAAACAAGTTTAGAAACACTTGCTGCAGCCGGGTCATCGAGCCGAGAACCGGCGGCAATTCGTCCTTGTAATTCTTGATGACGTTCACTTTCGCCGTCTTGAACGGATGTTGCACCAGCGTCAGCGTTTCCTCCAGCACGGAATTCAGATCTACTTCGACGAACTCCGCCGCGCCGGTGCGCGAGAAATTGAGCAGATTGTTGACGATTTCGCTGGCACGGAACGTTTGCTTCACGATCCGCTCAATGGTTCTCTGCCGCGGGTCGTCCGCCGGAATTTGTTTTGCCAGCATTTGGATGTAGTTCGAAATCACGGCCAGCGGCGTGTTCACTTCATGCGCCACTCCCGCGGCCAGCAGCCCGAGTGAAGTGAGTTTCTCCGTCTGGACCATCTGCTCTTCCAGGCGAATTCGCTGCGTGATGTCGTCCAGCAGAATCAACCGTCCGAGCCGCGTGCCGTTTTTCCCCACCAGCGGCGCGATCGAAGCATTGATTACCAGCCGGCGCCCACCCTGCGTGTTCAGGTGAAATTTGTAAATTCCAGAGACGTGCTCGGACGTGGCCCTCGAAGAAATCTCCGCCACCAGATCAGCGGGCAGCACCTCGGCGAGATTCCGGTGCAGCGCGTTGCTTCGCGGAACTTCGAGCAAATCCTCCAGCTGCGGATTCCAGGACTCGATGCAATCTTCGAGGTCCACGGTGAGCACGCCGATCTTTAGCGACTCCACAATGTTCTCGCTGAAATCCTTCAGCCGCTCGATTTGCATGGCCTTTTGCTCGAGCGATTGATACAGCCGCGCGTTTTCGATGGCGATGGCCACGTATCCGGCAATGGTAAACAATAATTCGAGGTCGTCGCTCGAAAGGAAATCGCCGTCGACCGTCTTACCGAGGCCCAGGATCGCGACGGTTCGCTCGCGGAAGCGGCAGGCGATGAAATAATTCAAATCGAGTTCTTCGAGCGTGCGCCGGACCGAATCTGTTTCCTCGACCGCAGCCCGCGCCGATTCGAAGAACAGGCAGCCTCGCGCCAGTGCCGGCCTTTCCGGGTTGAGGAAACTCAAATCAGGCTGCGCCTCGAGTCGCAAGCCCATCGAGCGTGAAAGCGTAAATCTCTGGGGCTTGGCGGGATCTTCGAGGAACACGGCGAGTCGGTCGACCAAAAGCGTCTGAGAAATTCGATCCAACGCCGAGCCCAGCAGCGGTTCGAGCCGCACTTCGTTCGTCAGCGCGCGGCCGAATTCGATCAGCGTGCGCCGGAAGTCGAGGCGGTCGCGATAGAAAAAGCGGTCCAGCCGCGCTTGCACCCATTCGCGCAGAGGCTGGAAAAGGAAGGCCGCCACCACGATGGCCAGCACGCTGCCGCCGGGCCCGGTGGACAATCCCGGCCTGTGAACGAGTTCTCCAATCAGCGCCACCGCCGCGAAATACACGGCGACCACGCCCGCGGTGGCGAACGTATACGCGAGACCCCGTTTGAATATGATGTCCACGTCCATCAACCGGTAGCGGATGATGGCGTATCCGAAGCAGAGAGGAATCAGCGAGAGCGAACACGCCGAGACGTTCATCCAGGGCAGCGGCACGCGTCCGGCGACGTAGGGCACCACATAGAGGGCCAGGAAAGGGAGCGCTCCCGCGATCGTTCCGCCGGTCACCCACTTCAATTGTTGCCGCAGCACTCCGCTCGGTGCGCGCCGGTAGCTCATGAAAAAGATGCCGGCCGCTGCCAGAAAATATATCGCCAGATTGCCCTGCTCGAGCCGGTCAAGAAAATAGCGCGTACTGATCGCCGGCAGAAAATCCAGCGCTCCCGTGGCCATGCTGATGTGCAGCAAAAGGAGCGCGGCCGGAATCGAGTACACCGCCGCCAGCTTGGGCGTCATGCGTCCGCGGCGCTCCGGAAACACCAGCGCGAAATGGACCAGCAGCGCCGGTTGCAGCAGCGTCGCTGCCACGTTCGACCAGTAAATGATCCAGTCGAATGAATTCAGTTTACCGGTGTAGTGAAAGCTGTAGAGGATGAACGAGACGAGGCAAAAAATGTAGAAATGAACGGCGCGCGGCGCCGTCCACCGGCGCACGAAAATGAAAAGTCCGATGAACAAATACAGAAGCGCCGTTACACGAAGGTAGTTCTCAACTGATACGGGCGTTTCCTGCGGCGCGGTGACCACCGGCGTCTCAAACGTCCGCCCGTTCCGCTGAATCGCGTAACGAACTTCGGCCCAGGGGCCCACCCGGTACAGCACGCGGGTCACATCGGTGGCGCGATGAATAGCGATTCCTCGCACCGACCGCACCACGTCACCCTGCTTGATCCCGGCCTTTGCGCCCGGCGATTCCGCCACCACGTGCCAGGCCACCACGCCCTGCGGTGCGTCCATCCAGGTGATTCCGTCGTCAGGAGGAATGAACCGCGAGCGCTGCTGAAAATTCAGGACCGCGAATATAACGGCCGCGCAGGTGAGGAGCGCCAAAACCACTGCCCCGAGCCGCATTCGCAGGCTGTCGTTCATCAAAATACACCCGTAGCTACAACACCATTATGCCAGCACGTCTGCTTCCAGCGACAAACAGTTAACTGTATATGCAAATCATTTGTTTTGTTGGTCTTGTATGAAGCTACGGAGGAAAATAGAACTGCGCTTCCGATTATGGGAGGCATCTTTCCAATTACAGTATATGCCAGTTACTCTAAAACTGAAGGTTCAGCCCGCCACGAAAATAGCGGTAAGACGGCACCAGCACTACCCGCCCATCGCCAGTCGCCAGCGGCACGTACCCCTGGGCCAGCAAGTTCCCAACGTCCGCTACCGCTTCCATATGCCCAGAGAAAATCCCCGGCAAAGGTTGCCGGATTTCCATGCTGAGGAACGGGTCGACATGATACATGCCCTCGCCAAAGGCATCCTGTCGGGAGACCACCGATCCGCTGATCCACTTATAGCTCGCGATGAACTTTGTCCGGAAGTGCGGGATGGTGGTTGACGCTCGCGCCGCCAGGCTCTGCCGATATCGCGTGATCAGTTGATCGCGAATACTGGCATCCGCGGACAGGGTCTCCATCGGGGCAAGCGCTCCCGCATAGTCGTATACGAACGTCGTATCGACGCCGCCGCCGATCCTCTGCCGATAGGCGACACGCAGGCCCGAGGAGCTCGATGCGCCTGCGTCATAGGCGAAAACGTCGGAAAAGAAATCCTGCAGATAGTCCGGGCCGGACACCCCGCCGAGTCCGAACACGGCGGAGTGGTTCGAGCGGTCGTGGAAAATTGCCGCAGTCAAGCTCGCGCTCGGTCCCCAAAAATGTTCAACGGCAAATTCCTCGTGCACATCGCCATCAAGCACCGGACGGCCGTTGCGAACTAGCAGCGTCGGAAACCCATCCAAATCATTGAGAGCCGCAAGCATTTCATTCTGCGAAGCGGAACCGTCTTGCCACGGCCGCGAAGCTACCGTCAGCGACGCGACCCAACCGGGCGCCAGCTTGACGGCCATCTCGGCGCGAGGCCTCAAAGAGGAAGTCGTCCCAGCGAATCCGGCGACCAGGTACTCGGCGCCGTAGCGAATGTTCACGCGCTCGCCAAGCGCCAGTTGACTGTCGTGCGAGAGTTGCAGCCCGCGGAAAATAGGTCCGTTCGGTCCAAGGTGCGATTCGCGGACCACTACGCTGGTGACCGGCCCCTCGCCCAACCGGCCGGATGGAATCCACTCGGTCACGAAGCCGCCGGCCGGCGAAGCGCTTTCATAGCTGAACTGTCCGGCCATAACCAGTTTCGAATGCTCGCCGATGGTCAGGTCGTACGCGAACGCCGTGCCCGGCGAATCGGCAAAATTAGAAACCGATCCTGGATGATCCGAGCCCGACGTCAACTCCATGCGCCGGTGCGCGACGTGTTGTGGTGCCACGTCCCACTGTTGTCCCGGAGGCTGATCGAAAACGATATCCCCGTCCTGCCACCGCAGAACCGGCCGCGTCGCTGCCGAGCTTCGGAGCACCCAGCTCCATTCGTCCGCCGGCAACTCTTGATTGGGCTGGCGGCGCAGCTTGTCGAAGGTGGAGAAGACCGAGCCAAGCATCACTTCCAGCAAGGTCGTATGCTGGTTGCTCACCTGTACGTGCTGTTCCATCGCCGGCAGGAAGCCCGCCAGGGTTACTTTCACCGAATACATTCCGGGAGCCAGAGTCTCGGTGGAAAAACGGCCTCGATCGTTGGTGAGAAGTTCTGCTGGCGCTTCTCCGAATATTCTCTCGGATGAAACCAGAACCGTAGCGCCCATCTGCGGCGTCCCGCCAGGGTCGACGACCACGCCGGAAATTTTCCCCGAATTCGTAGTGGCTTTAACCGGCAGCGCGCTCAAGCCTACGAACAGCGAAAGCATCAGGGCCCGAATCGATCGGAGACTCACGACGCTTCACCTCCCCTGCGTAGCCGCCACAGCAACGGGAGCCGCGGCCTTCACAGTAAATTCCGACGATTTCGTGATCGATTGCTTCGCGAGATTGTCGGTCACCTGCACCTCGAGGTTGTACTTTCCCGGCGCCAGCGAACCCAGCGTCAACACATTCTCGAGCGTCAACTCTTCGCCGTGTTCCGGAAGTTTTGAAGTCGGAAAATCGAACTTGAGAACCGGGTCGGCGGTTTTTTCCTTCATCACGCGGAACTCGACCGACGTGTCCGCTTTGTGCGTCTTGTCGTCCACCTTCAAGTTGTAAACCTGGAGAAAAACTCCCATGCCCTCGTTGGCCGCAAAAACTCCATCCAGCTTGGGCCGTACTTTCACATCGCCGATCACGAACTGTCCCAGCCCGATGTCCTTGATTGAAACGCGCTGAATCTGATCCGCGAGAATGAGCGTGCTGGAAGAAAGCTCATCGTCCTGGAACCGGGGCACAGCCAGCCGCGTATTCACCACGCCCACATTCCCGCTGTTCACATCTTTGATCACGATGTCCAGGCGGTAGAGTCCCGGACTCATCGGCACAGCCTTCTGATAGATGCGCGAAGTGCCCATGGTCTGTTGCAGCAACGACACAGGTGTGTCGTCGCGCAGCGTTTCTTCAAAGGTCTGCACGATGCGCCCGCTTAGGCTCGTGATTCGCGCGAAAAGATTCACCGTCGCCGAATCCACTCCGTCTTTTTGCTGGAACGTCAATTGCCGCCTGGGGATTTGCACCGTGATCGGAACCAGCACGGTGTCCGATGTAATGCGCAGGAACGCGAAGCGGTAGTCGAACTTTACCTGGTCGCGCAACACGCGCGAAGTCACAACCGCTTCCAAATCCTTGAATTTCACCGGCGGTGCCTGCTGGATCTTGGAATACAGTTCCAGGCGCTCGAATTCCCCCATCCCTGCTGGACGCATTCCCAGGGGCCGCGCAAGATGTGATCCGTCGGTATTGTTGAAGCGATCCGTCTTGCTCGCCAGGCCCATGGATTCCATTTGCGTCAGGCCGGCGCCGGGCACATATAGCAGCGCGTCTTTCTCACTAGGGTCGCTGGTCAGGTGATACTCACCGCTCATCGTGGGGTCGACGAACTCAATTTCCACGTTCTCCCCAATCCCCTCTAAGTACCGGTAGCGCCAATCCTCGAACGGATACGTCGAAGTCGAGCCGCCGCCTTCTTCTGGCGGACGGTCGTAGCTCCCCCCGGTCGGGTGGGTTTGGATTTCATCCGGAGGGCCCCAAATGATGTAAATCCTGCCGCGGTCTGTCTTCCATCCCGGGATGCCGGAGGCGTAGTGCTCGTTGGCGTAGGCGATGCGCCGGTAGTGCTCTTCCTTAAATGTGTTTTCCGGCGAATCCCGATCGGGATTGCGGCGCTGCCAAAAGGCCTCGATGAATTGCTCGCGCTCCTCGTTCGTCTGCAAGTGGACAAACGCGCTGCGCTCCTCGTTCGAGATGATATAAACAACGTCTTCGTCCAGCCACTTCTTGTACTGAGGATTGAGTTCCTTAAAGAGTTCTTTGTCTCTTTTTTGCTTTAGCTTGGCGGCTTGCTTGGCGGTCAGCTCTTTCTCTGGCTTCTGGTTGTCAGACTGTCCCTGCTGCGTTTGCGGTTGCTGCTTTAGGGCGGGAATCGCCACCACCGGATACACCACCGCCCCAGCTAGCGCGGCGGATAAAAACACTTTCACCCAACGGCCCATGCTCAGCCCCTCATTTACCCAATTTGTTAGAAAGTCTAACCTGTCCATCCGTACAGGTCAACGGACTTTCCCTTCTGGCTGCCCCTTACAGGGCTTGGAATCGACTGAGGCCGAATGGGTTGCCCGGCACGGTATCGACATCCCCCGTAAGTTCGAGCAAATTCGACCCTTCGTCCCAAGCCGCTTGTACCAGGGTGCTCCCCCGACCCCTACTCTGATTTATTTTCCTTCTGAGCCGATTCGATTTAGAATGTTGTGCTCAACATTCAATCGCGGCTCGTGGTGGGTCGTGAGCGTAAGGAGCCGGTGGCTGCCACTGGCTTTAACCGGCAGCCTCCGGCGCAGGGCCTGTCCCTCTCTGATACAGCGCGTCTAACATACAGCGTATCAAAGAACCAGTGGGACACAGTTCTGGGACGCAGTGCGTCAAAGCTTGGAAACATTCAGCACGCCCGGAACGTAGTGAATGTTGAGGGGAAAATGCCGCGGGGATACCGACGCCGGAATACCCTCGGCCCCCCGTAATCGTAATTCATGAGGTTGTGTGATGAAGACGTGGCAGAAGGTATCGATTGGTGTGGCGGTCGTCGTCGTTCTGGTGACCATCGTGTGGGTCAGCGTCTACCAGATAAATAAAGGCGTCATCACCGTCCAAAGCGGGCGTGTGGTGCGCCAGGACTTGACCTCGGTGGTGACGGCCTCGGGTGAAATTCGGCCGAAGAACTATACCAATGTGCTCGGCGAGGGCTTTGGCAAGATCACCGAAATCGTAGTCAAGGAAGGCGATCACGTGAAGAAGGGCGACGTCCTGCTTCACCTAGAAAATATCCAGCCTGGTGCCGATGTTCAGGCGCAGCTCGCCAGCATCGACGGCGCCGAAGCCGGCATGAGAGTCTCTGCCGCTGCCTACGAATCGGCGGTCGCCACCCTGGCGCAGCGCCAGTCCGACCTCGAAAAGGCAAAATTCGACTGGGCTCGCAGCCAGCAGCTCTATAGGGAAGCGCTCATCTCCAAGCAGCAATATGACTCCGACCATGCCGCTTTCGACGGCGCTTCCGCGGCGCTAAATTCGGCCAAAGCTCAGGTGGAACAGACGCGCGCCGGCCGCGAACAGGCTAAGTTCAATTTGGACCAAACGCGCGCCGTGCTCACGCACACCAAAGATATCCTGCGAAAAACGACTTACACCGCGCCGATCAACGGCATCGTCAGCTATATCGCTGTGCGCGTCGGCGAAAACGTGGTCCCCGGCATCCAGGGCACGGCCGGCAGTTTTCTAATGACGATCTCGGACATGAGCGTCGCCACCAACGAAGTGAAGGTCGACGAGACGGACATTACCAACGTGCGCGAGGGCCAGTCAGCTGATGTCACTATCGACGCGCTTCCAGGCAAAACGTTCAAGGGCTACGTCACCGAGGTGGGTGAGCTTGCCATTCTGCGTTCTTCCGGCCAGGCCGCAACCACGCAAACCACCGCCAATACGCAGGAAGCGCGAGATTTCAAGGTCGTGGTCACACTGGACGCTCCGCCGGATTACCTGCGGCCCGGACTTTCGGCCACCGCAAAAATCCAAACCGCGCAGAAGAAAGACGTCCTGACCATCCCCATTCAGGCTATCGCCGTGCGCACCGAAAAGGACATCGAAGAAGCCAAGGCCGGCAAGAGCGGCAACGTTACTCTCGCCGCTGCGAAGCCCGCGAAGAGCTCGCAAAAAGCCGACATTCAGGGCGTTTTCGTGATTCGCAACAAGAAAGCCGAATTTGTCCCCGTGAAAACGGGCATCACCGGCGTCACCGACATCGAGATCACCAGTGGCCTCAAGGAAGGCGATGAAATCGTCACCGGCAGCTATAAGGCTTTGCGCACGCTCCGGCCGAACGCCACCATCAAAGTAGACAACACGGTGCCGAAGCGCGAAGAGACATCCAGCTAGCGCCGTCCGGCGTGCGGAATTAAAAGGGAGCTCGAAAGCCATGGCCGTGGGAGGTGCGACCGCCGCGCTGAGTTACCGCGAAGATCTGGTCGCGTCCGGCGTGGTCATCAAAACCGAAGATCTTTGGAAAACCTACGAGATGGGCTCCGAGCAGCTGCATGCGCTGCGCGGCGTCAGCCTGGAGATCATGAAGGGCGAGTACGTTGCCATCATGGGGCCCTCCGGCTCGGGAAAATCCACGCTGATGAATTTGATCGGCTGCCTCGACACGCCCTCAAGCGGCAGCTACTGGCTCGCGGGACGCCTCGTCAGCCAGCTCGACGACGACGAACTCGCCTACATCCGCAATAAAGAAATCGGCTTCGTTTTTCAGACTTTCAATCTTCTGCCCCGCGCCACCGCGCTGCACAACGTGGAGTTGCCGCTGATTTACAACGGCACCGCGGCGGGAGAGCGGCTGGATCGCGCCAAGAAATCTCTGGCGCAGGTCGATCTGGCTGACCGCATGATGCACAAGCCCAACGAACTTTCCGGCGGCCAACGCCAACGGGTGGCCATCGCGCGGGCTCTGGTAAACTCTCCTTCGATCCTGCTCGCCGACGAGCCTACCGGCAACCTCGATTCGCAGACCGGCGAAGAAATCATGGGCCTGTTCGCGCGCCTCCATCAAGGCGGCAACACCATCATTCTCGTCACGCACGAGCCTGACATCGCCGCGCACGCACACCGCGTTATCCGCCTGCGCGACGGCAAGATCGAAAAAGACGAACGCACCCGCTAGTTGGATTTCCCAGCAGGTTGTTGCTGAAGCGAAAATGCGGCGAAAGTACGTGCATCTGACGCTGCCGGGCGAGAAGGTGATCGCAAGAATCTTTCTGTCGCACGTAAAGGTGATCAAGGCGGAAAGCGGGTACTTACCGACGCGCAGCAGAATTCGGTGATTTATTTGTGCCGGAGGCTGCGTCACGGCGACCTATTGAAGTTCATTCGAGAAATCACGATGGTGGAGCGGGAAGAAATCGGGTGAGTTTGCAGAGTCCGGATTGCATCGATACACACAAAACTGATACCCTTACACATCGGTAGGAGTTCAACGCATGCGCACCAACATCGAGATCGACAACCGCTTGATGCGTCAGGCCATGCGCACGACCCGCTCGAGGACCAAGCGCGCCACGGTCGAAGCGGGTCTGCGCCTGCTGATCCAGACTCGAGCGCAAGTATCGATTCGCCGCCTGCGCGGCAAAGTCCGCTGGGACGGCGACCTTTCGAAATCGCGCCTCGCACGAGTCCGAAAGTAGCCGCCGATGTTGATCGTCGACACTACAGTCTGGATCGACTATTTCCGCGGCGCCCAAAATCAACAGACCAAGTACTTCGACGGCGAGCTGAGCCGCCAACGCTTCGGCCTAACGGATCTGAATCTCTGCGAGATTCTACAAGGTCTTCCGGACGAGAAATCCGCCGCGCGAGTCTTGCGTGAACTCCGCAAGTTCGAGATATTTGAAACCGGCGGCGAAGCGCTTGCCGTTGACGCGGCCAGAAACTTCCGACGCCTGTGCAGGCGGGGGCACACGATTCGCAAAACGATCGACTGCCTGATTGCCACGTTTTGCATTCGCCACGGCCACTCGCTCCTGCACCGCGATCGAGACTTCGACCCTTTCGAAAGATTTCTGGGATTAAACGTACTCCATCCAGCGCACGTTTCCGGCTAGATGTCAGCATCAGCCATCGGCGCGCACTGCTGGCGCCATGATGGCCTCCTTTTTTGTTTGAAATTGTCCGGGGCTGGAATTGCTGCCCGGATTTTACTTCTTTCGCGTGTAGGTTGTCTCTTGAAAAGCGGCTTCCTTGCCGTCCGGCCCCGCGCTCCAAAGCGTCACCACGAATTGATCGTCGCTCATCTGGCGAACTCGTGCGTGCAGCGGGGCATCATTGCCGCCGGGCGTTCCCGACGTGCTGGTGTATTCGATGGTCTTCCCGCTATCGCTGCTCGTGCCGGTCAGCATCAGAATTGCCGTGGACATGGTGTAGGTCCAGACGGCTTCGTATTGCTTGGTGACGTTGTTGTAGCCCCAGAGGCGCAGACCCAAAACCGGGCGGCCGAAAACCGTGTCGTTATTTTCTTCCTGAATGAAACGTCCATCGAGGACTACCGAAATCCTTGAAGAGCCCGTGCCAGCCGGCGCGTCCGCGCCCGGTTGTCCTAGGAACTTCACCGCGCGGGTGTATTCACCCGCGCGTTTCGCGAGAAACGCTTGTTCCGGGCCGGGTTTCGACGGCGACGGCTTGTCGGCCGACGCGGCTTCCTGCTTTTGGTCCGAGTGCGCCTGCGCGTACGAAGGAGCCGCGAAGAGCAACAGTGCCGCGAACAGTAACGTCGCCGCTGCCGTCATTAGAATCAGCTGCAAGCGTGCTCTCATGCGCATCGCAAATCTCCTTGTGCTCGCGCCTTAGTTTTGCGTCGAGGGTTTCTCCTTCGCGGAGCCTCCATCCTGTTCTTTTAGCATCTGGGCGATTTCGGTCTGCACGCGTTCCATCATCTTTGTCATCATTTTCTGCGTGACGCCCGACGCTGCTTGTATGGCTTCCGAAGTCATGGCCGGCATTTCTTTCAAAATCTTCTGGCCCGTTGGCCCGGAATAAAATGCGATGAGCGCGTCGACGTCGCCTTGGGTGAGGTGCTTCTGGTAAACAGGCTTCATCACATCCAACAGCTCGTCGATCGGTAAATCCTTCAGCATGTCGTCGATCATCTTGTCCGTACGCGCTTCGAAATCAGCCGGCAGGTTTGGTTGCTTCTCCAACATCTGGTGGACCATTTGGTGTGTCGACTTCGCCATGGAATCCATCATGGTCTTCATCATATCCCGCAGGTGCATGGTGTCCATGTACCGATCAATGTCTTTTTTCGAAGCGGGGGCGTCCGCGGCGCTTTGCTGAGCGAAGCTGGGGAACGCGAATAGCAAACACGCGGCGAAAACGAGGATGGAACGTTTCATGAGTTACCTCCAAGTGTTAGCCCGAGGGTACCGCACCTTATCGGTTTATCCTAAGCGCATCTTGCGAGTGCGGTTTGCTCGTGTGCGTTTGGCGTGATACGTTTCCGGCGCGTCGTCGTCGAAGCAGATGGTCACAATCCGAAGGGGGATCCCGCTTTGAATCCGTTTAACCGCCGCTTTTGGAATCCTAAGCAACTGCTTCTCTTCGCTCTGTTGTTGCTGCTTGTTACCGTGTGCGCGGCGCAAACGCGTGCGCCGGTAGTCGAAGTTCCGAACGCGCCGAATTCCGCGGCGCAGCAGGCGAAGCCTTACGTGGTGCTGGTTTCGCTCGACGGTTTCCGTTACGACTACCCGAAAAAATATGAAGCGCCGAACCTCGTCGCGCTCGGCCGCCGCGGGGCCAGCGCGCCGGGTGGAATGATTCCGGCTTATCCTTCGTCCACGTTTCCCAATCACCTGGCCATCGTCACCGGCCTTTATCCCGAGCATCATGGCATCGTCAACAATTCCTTCTACGATCCGGCGCTGAAGGAGCGCTACGGGTACAGGGACCAGAAGACGAATTTGGACGGCCGCTGGTATAGCGGCACGCCCCTGTGGTCGCTGGCCGAAAAGCAGGGCATGCGCGCCGCTTGTTATTTTTGGCCCGGTTCGGAAGCAGAAATCGCGGGAGCGCGCCCGTCCTATTACGTGCACTTCGATCCCGCGATCCCGGTCGATGCGCGCATCGACCAAATCATTTTCTGGCTGCAGCTTCCCGCGGCGCAGCGCCCTCACTTTCTTACCCTCTATATCGAGGATGTTGACGGCGCGGGACATCAATTCGGTCCCGAGGCCCCCGAAGTGGCCGCCACCGTGAAGCACGTGGACGCGGAAGTCGGCACGCTTGTGCAAAAGCTCGAGGCGCTGCATTTGCCCATCGATTTGATTGTCATCGCGGATCACGGCATGGAGCGCGAAATCGGGCCGTGGGTGAGCCTGAATACGTGGGCCGATCTTTCGCAGGCGGAAGTTGCAGGCTCGCTGATTTATCCGAAGACAGAAGCGGACGCCGAGAAAATTTACAAATCGTTGAACGGCGCGAGCGACAAATTCAAAGTTTATCGCCGCGCGAACGTTCCCGCCGCGCTGCACTACGACTCGAATCCGCGGACGGGCGATCCTGTCGTCATCGCCACGGGCCCTTATCCGATTCGCGCTCTCGCTCCGCCGCCCGACAAAGACAGACCTTTCGCCGTGGGCGCGCACGGCTTCGATCCCGCCATCATGCCCACCATGAAAGCGATTTACTTCGCTGCTGGTCCCGACATTCGCGCCGGCGTCGAGCTGCCGCCGTTTGAAAACGTGGACGTGTATCCGCTGATCGCCAAAATCCTAGGGTTGGAGATTGGCGCGATCGACGGCAAACTCAGCGCTGTCGAATCCGCGATTAAGCCTGCGCCGAAAAAATGAGTGGTTCGCGCAGTGCTCTTCGCCGCACATCCGCGCGCATAGCGCTGTCGATTGGCTTGCCGCAACCGTCGTTGTTTCTCGTCCCGTCGAGATTTCACCGTTCCCGATTTCCAAGGGGTTGAGGAACAGTTTCGCTTACCGTATAGTCCGGCGGAATTTGAAACATAGCCGGATCCGGTTCTCGTCTTTCGAGATTTGTCAGCGCGGTGGAGGACGTGGTTTCCGACTTGGAGTTCGTGGTTGATTGCAGCACCAGCGCCGCTAGCTCCTCGGAACACCAGCGCTCCTGTGCGCTCTGGCCGGATAGCTGGCCGTCAGCGGGTGCGCCCAAGGGATTCATGGTGATGCGTACACCCTGCGCATCCAATCCCTCGATTGTTCGGTGCCCGAGGTCTTCCACTTGCAAATGGGTGTGATTGCTTTGCAACAATAACCTGCTGCAAACCGGCTTCTTCGCGCTAGAGGATGATGGAGCGCTGGGTCGCGCATGGCGGATTTGCGCGGTCTTGTTCAGCGTGTCGATTTGCGTGAGCGTCTGGCTCACCGGATCGCAAATCGTGATGATGTGCTGCTCTTCTTCGCTGCCCGCTTCGGCGCCTGTGAGCAGACGGCGTTTACCGGTGGAGCGGTCAATTCGCACGCGGCCTTGATTGTCGCGCGCCAACAGCTCCGGTGAGTGCGGACCGTTAACGTCTGCGAGTGCGGGATTGACTGAAGACGTCGTCACGTATTCGGCTTGAAATGCGTTTCCCGGGATTATCCCGATGTTCGAGAACATCACGGTGTTCACGCCGCATTGTGCTCTGGCGGAACCCGCGAAAATCAGCGCCGAAAAACATGCAGTCAAAACCAAGATCGAACGGACCACGCAGGTAAAATAACGGATAGAAGAAGACATGACGCCCCCCTGTGAACTAATGAACCCAAGTTGTGCTTGCTGGTTGTATCGCCAGCAGCAGATCCTAACGCGAGAAGAAATTGCGCGCGAGGAACAGGATGTTGGCGGGACGCTCGGCGAGGCGACGCATGAACCAGGGAAACCAAAACGAGCCGTAAGAAATCAGGACGGCCGAGCGATAGCCTTCCTTCGCGAGGCGCAATTGCTCGGCGCGCTGAATGCCGTAGAGCATCTGGAACTCGAGTTGGGCGTTCGGGATTCCCTGCGCGGTGGCCCAGGTGGTGAGACGGCGAATCAAGGCGCGGTCGTGAGTGGCGATGGCGGCGCGCACGCCTCCGCGGCGAGCTTCGGGACTCAACAAGCGCTGCGACAGGTGAAAGTAATTTTCATCAACGTCATTTTTCTTGGGGAAGGCGATTTCGGCAGGCTCGTTGTAAGCGCCTTTGACGAGACGAATCGAAGCGCCCAGCGAGACGAGCGCGTCGAGATCCTTTTCGGTGCGATACAGATACGCCTGAAGGCAGACGCCGACGTTGCGATGAGACTTGCGGGCGCGGCGATAGAGCTCGAGAGTGGCGTCGACGTAGGGACTCTGCTCCATGTCGATCCATAGAGTTTTTCCGGAGGGCGTGCCGGCGGCCAGTTTTGCGACGTTGGCGAAGCAAAAGTCGCGGTCGAGATCGAGGCCGAGCTGCGTGAGCTTGACGGAGATTTCGGCGGGAAGAGCCGCGGAGCGGACGCGCTCGATGAGATCCAGATAGTGCTGCGCGACAGCTTCGGCTTCAGCGCGGTCGGCGATATTTTCGCCGAGATGCGTGAGAACGGAGGCGATGCCGTTTTCGGCGAGGCGGCGGGAAGCGGCGAGCGCGTCGGCGGCGTCTTCACCGGGCATGAAGCGGGCGACGGTGCGGCGCATGAAGGCGTAACGCGGGGCGCGTTCACGCAGCCGCTGGTTTTGCGAGATCTGGAGAAGCAAACGCCGCAACATTTTTAGGTCATTCCCATTCGGGTCGTTGGGCCCATTCGGCTCATTGGGTTCAGCGCCCTGCTTCGTTCGATGAGCTTAGCGCTTTGATGAAACGATAATAGAAATCGACGCCGATATTAAATTCGGCGACGCGGATGCGTTCGTCGCGACCGTGCGAGCGATCGTCGTCCACGTCCATAAACACGGGCGGCACGCCGTAAGTGGGAAGTCCGGCGGCGCGAGTGATCGCTCCGTCGCTGGCGCCCGCGTCCATCACCGGTACGATGGGAATTCCCGGCCACATTTCATGGGCCACTTTTTCGAGCGGAGCCATCACCTCCGGGCGCAGCGGTGAAGGCGGGTTCGGCTTCGATCCGGCGCCGAGTGAGACGATCTGCGTAATGGAGACCTTGGGGTCGGCGATGACGCCGGCGAGCGCGGCCTGAATTTCATCCGCCGAAAGGCCGGGAAGGATGCGGCAATTCACGTTGGCGTGCGCGTAGCCGGGAAGCGCGTTCAAGGCGTGGCCGCCGTCGATTCGCGTGGCCACGCAGGTGGTGCGGAAACGCGCGTTGTAAAAAGGCATGGCCGAAAGCCGCGCCAGCGCCTGGGGCTCAGGCGGATTCTGCAGAATGCCCTTCATGTCCGCGGCGAGTTGCCCGCCGACAATGGAGGCCTCGCGCGCGAAGTAGGCGCGCGTAACTTCGTTCAGCTCGAAGGGAAATTGATAGTGTTCGAGGCGCGTGAGTCCGGCGGAAAGCGCGTAGATGGGATTGTCGGGCGTCGGCAGCGAGCTGTGGCCTCCCGGGCTTGTGGCTTTGAGATCGTAATCCTGATAAAGCTTTTCGCTGGCTTGAATGCCGACCAGCAGCCTCTTGCCCTTGTCTAACTCGAAATCACCGGCATCGGGATTGATGACGAATTCAGCGTCGATCAGATCGCGATGATTCTTCAGCAGCCAAGCGACACCGTTGGAGGCGCCGCCTTCTTCGTCGGCGGTGAGCGCGACAATGAGATCGCGGTCCGGCCGGTAGCCTTCCTGCTTCAGGCGGATGAACGTGGTGACGAGAGCGGCGTCGCCATCCTTGATGTCGCCGCTACCGCGGCCGTAGAAGTAGCCGTCCTTTTCGATGAGCTGGAAGGGGTCCATGGTCCAGTCTTCGCGGCGCGCTTCGACCACGTCGAGATGGCAGATGAACAGGATTGGGTTGTGCGCGCCGGTGCCGTGCAGGCGAGCGACGAGATTGCCTTTGCGATCGTTGGGACCGCCGAGAAAAATGTCCGCCGCCGGGAAACCGGCGTCGCGGAGGCGCTTGGCCATGGCGTTTGCGGCGACGGTGGTGCTGCCGACTGAATCGGTGGTATTGATTTCGATGAGCTGCTTGAAAATGTCGCGCGAGAGCTGCCTGGTTGCGTCGTCGATTTGTGCGTGGACGGGGGAAGCGGAGAAGAAGAAGAAAAGAAGTAGGATTGCACCGAACGGGACGGTCATCAACTTCATTGATGTCTCCCCAGGAGAAACCGATGGAGACTATCAGACTCAGGCGCCGGTTGCTACCTGGTACGCCGCGTCGCTCGGTATGGAACGCAATGGATGCGTCGGCGAGAGGAAGACGGGCGCGCCACCCTAAAACGGAGGCGGCGAGGTATCCGGAGACATCGGGCGCGAGAGGCAAAAAGTAGCGAAATGATAGAGAGCTAGCTTTGTCGCGTCCGTCATGGGACCAACATCGAAAATCCTGCTGAAGGCAGCATGGAGCTCGCGGAGCTTGTCTCGCGGCAAAGTATCGAGCCGCAGGCCGAACTCGTTCTTGGCTTCGCCAATTGCGTCTGACACGTCCGGCGTCGGTTGTTCGGGGTGAACACCTACGCGGTGGGACCGGTAGAAGCCATATCGAAATTGCTTCTCATAGAGCGCGGCGTACGCGAGGTATTGATCGCCGGCGGGCGGATCGCTAGCCGCGAGCGCCAAAGTCATGAAGTTGTTGACCGCCGCTTCGAACTCGCGAAATTTTGCAAGTTCAGCAGGATTGGGCCCGCGTCGAGTCTTTGCCAGGGCCCTGGCCAGCGCGTCGGTACGCGCATCGAAGCATTTAACGTACGCATCGATGGAACGAAGCAATCCGAATCCTGCATTTTCGGCATTCGTTCCAGTGTTCTTGCCGTAGTATTCGATCCATTCGTTCGATGACATCTTCAGAATTTGAGTGCAGGAGAGGCCGAGGCGGTCCGGATTCGGAGATTGAGGCTTCGGCGCTTGCGGCGAAGCGATGGTGCGCGAGGAAAACAGCAGCGACGCGGCGATTGCGGCGAGCAATTTCACGTTCAATTTCATGTCAACGATACTAACGCTGCGCAAGCAAAATGAAAACGCGCGATCCGCGCATATCTCACGCTTGCGGGGGAATCCGGAGCGACAAGAGCTACTTCTTGAGATGGCTGGCGCGGGATTGTGAGCCGAGAAGCGCGCGCTCGAGAAGAACCTCAAGGAGCCTGGCGAGGCGTTTGGCGCGGACTTCCGGCGATTTTGCCTTGGAAAGATAGAGAAGAAACTGCCGGCGGGTCCCGGCGCCCATCTGCTGAAATACTTTTCGTTCGCGAGGACGGCGCTTGAGTGCCTGCTGCAACTCGAGTGGAACGGGAAGAGCACGCGACTCGAGGTCGAGGCGGAGTTCAACTCCCGCTACTTCACCGACGTCCGCACGAGCGGCCTTGCGGAGCGTAGCGTTGAATTGGAGACGATAGCGGCCGCCGCCCGCGGGCACGAGCGTGGTGCGCGTACCGCGTCCGTTCACGATGGCGAGAACGGGGATGTATTTCGACTTTGTTTTCACGCGCACCTGACGGGTGCGACCCGCGTACGCTTTTAGGAGCGCGCGGCCGACGTCTTCCGGCACGTCTACATAGCGGAGCATCCAGATTTTATAGATGGTGGCGAGGAAGCGGCGGGTTTGCGCTGCGGCGGCCATGAGTTCAGCGAACTTGCGGCGCCGAGAAGCGCGCTTCGGCGGAATCGATTTCGTGCTCGAGTTTCCGCATCACTTCATCGTTGATTTCATTTTCGTTGCGCATGTGCAGCAGCGTGGCACGTTGCAAGGCGCGAACGTGGCGCGACAATTCGCGGACGCGGTCGTAATGCTCGGGGCCGTACCCGGTGTCGTCGGACACGTTGCCGTAGATCAGATTCAAGCGGTGCCGCTCGAAACGGCTGAGCTCGTCATACAACGCTCGGAACTCGGGCCGATCGTCGTCGCGGGCGTGATCGAGATAGGAAATCGCCGCTTGCACCATGGCCCGACGCGCCTTCTCTTCCTCCGGATTTATGCCGGCCGCTCCGGAGAGGCCGAGGCGGCGAATAATCGCCGGCAAGGTCAGGCCTTGAAGGACGAGAGTTACGAAAATCACGGAGAACGTCAGGAAGATGATCAGGTTGCGCTGCGGGAAGGGCGCGCCGTTTTGCATGGTGATGGGCAACGAAATGGCGGCGGCGAGAGCGATTACGCCGCGCATTCCGGCCCAGCCCACGACGAAGATCGAGCGCGGGTTCGGGAGAGGTTCGGGCTGATGAAGCAAGAGCCTGCGGATCCGATTCGAAGCCCAGGCGCCCGGGTATATCCAGAGAAAACGCAGCAGGATAACGACCACGCTGAACAACAGGCCGAGGTACAGCAGGTGGCCGATAGCCATCGTCCGAATGCCTTCAAGAACCCACGGCAATTGCAGGCCGATGACGATAAAAACGAAGCCGTTCAAGATAAAGGTGAGAGTGTCCCACACCGGGCCTGCTTTGAGCCGCGCACCCATCGAGAAATAAAGCGAGCTTTTGTGGCCCAAGTAAAGTCCACAAGCGACGGTGGCGAGAACGCCGGAAGAATGCCCGGCCTCCGCTGCGAGGTATGCGAAATACGGAGTGAGCAAACTTATTGTGATTTCGATGGGCGCGTCTTCGATCTTCGACAGGAACAAGTGAATCAGCTTTGCGATCACCAAACCGATCGCAAGGCTCGCAAAAATCAGATAGAGCAGGCGGCCCACTCCCTCGAAAACTCCGGGAGTGCGGCCAGAGACGAGAAGCGCAGTTGCAAATTCGAGCGCGAGCAGGCCGCTCACATCGTTGACCAGGCTCTCTCCTTCGAGAACGTCCACGATTCGCCGCGGAAGGCTGAGACGCTGAGCGATGGCGGTAATCGCGATGGCGTCGGTGGTGGAGACCACGGCGCCGAGGACGAGGCCCATGCGCCAGTCAAACCCCGGCAGAATCCAGCGCGACGCCGCGGCTACGCCAAAGACGGTGAAGCCCACCAGGCCGAATGCCAGCATGGCGATGCTGACGAGGTTGTAGCGGAAATCGCGCCACGAAGTGACAGACGCAGAGTAGAAAAGCAGCGGCGGCAGTACCACGAGAAAAATCACGTCGGGATTGAGTTCGATGCGGGGCGCGCGTGGAAGAAAGCTGAGAACGAGCCCGCCGATTACCAGAACAATCGGGTAGGGAACTTTGAAGCGCTTGGCGAGCGCCGCCAGTCCCGCGACAAAAAACAACAGCAGGAGAAAGATCAGCTCGATGTTGTGAATGCCGGAAGCTTGCATGGGGGCGCCAGACTCAAAGATATCGCAGATGCGCGCATTTGAGCATCTGCTTTGGCGCGGCAAAGAAGATGTATTTCACGAAATGGGTTGACGCGATACGGCGCGCGTCGACTTACCGCGGAACTAGTCGAAGTACGATTCGGTCTGGTCGGTCCAGTCAAACTTGCCCTGGTTGCCATTGGTGGCCGCAGTATCGATTTCGTTTCCGTGAGCGTCCTTGTAACGGAATACTTTCGTTTTAGTCTTGGTGGCTCGCGGAATATTGAACGTCGTGTTGTTCTCGACGACTACAGGCGTCTTGCCGTCGCGCCCGATGATGTAGTCAGTTTCAAAGCCGCCGGCGCTGCCGATCTGGACGCGCGCCGAAGTGTCTCCGATTTCCTGAGTGATTTTGGCCGTCTCGAAGATCCCGCTGAAATGATGGCCCTCAAGAATTTTGGCGCCGATGGCTTTCAGAGCGGCGGACTGCTCGGGCGTGGCGCTTTCGTCGATGTAAGCGACGCGGTCGCTCTGCGCGTGAGCGACGGCGAGGTGAAGGCCGTCGAGCTTAACGGCGCCGTAGTGCCCCTTTTCAATTTCGAGCGAGTAGACGCTCCAGCAGTAATGGTGGGGCGAAGGCGCTTCTCCGAAATTGCAGGTGCACGGAACAGAACAGGTGCACGCTTCGGTTAGCGTGCCTGCAATTTCCCAGTGCTGTGCGGGGTCATTGGCAGAAGCGTTCGGCGAGTCGACTCGCACTGCCGTTGTTCCAACCAGAACAATCAGGACCGCCGCAATTCGCATCACCCGAGGCGTTGCCATCGTTGTCCCCCTTGCAGATTCCCCTATAACTATTTTAACTCGCGCGCAACACGCCAGGAAACAGGGTGCGTGCGCGGATCTGGCTGCAAGTTATCCAAATTGGATTGGCCTGCAGGGATTCCTCGGAGCCAGTTTCGCCGATTCAAGAGCGGCCAGTGAAGCGAGGTGTTTTGAAATAAGCAATCACGAAAAGAAGGCCGAAAAGCAGATCGATGCCACCGAAAACCAGATCGTTCGGGTGCATGCGTCCCTGCTGAACCAGAATAGCCACCGCGATGCCATAACTGAACTTTTCAAAAATGGAAGGCAACATGAGCAGGCGATAACGCGAAGGGTCGCGCGAGATTACAAGAAACGCAAACTGCCAAGCCAAACCCGCGCCCACGAACCCGTAGAAAAACGCCGGATGCGTGATGGGCGGAGGGTCCATTGTTCCAATCCGGTCAAAAATAAAATAAAGCGGCGTGAGAACGAGTACGCCCCAAATTCCCGCAACGAGGAATACAATTTTCGCGAATCGCACGGCGCGCGCCTCCTGGACAAAATTACAAATTTCAACGGTCCCCGAGGAGCGACAGCGTTCGTGCGGGTTTCCGAGACGCTGAGGCTCTCCAAAGTCGCTCGGCGTTCGTCAAACAATATACCGTTCATGCGGGGAAAAGACCGTTCACCAGTTTTCGCATCCTTATCTCACAAGAAATGCTTCTCCACTGTGAACCGCTCGCCCTCTCACTTCGTACAATTCCCTTACCCTTTTCCCGGTCTCAGGCTTGCTCTGACTCAACAGCGGATGCAAGGTACAGAAAATATCGTTCGCGGATGTCTAAAAAATAAGAAAGGCCGGTCTCGCGATGTGCGAAACCGGCCTTTGAATTTAATTCTGGCGGCGACCTACGTTCCCGCGCAGTTACCCGCGCAGTATCATCGGCTCAGCAAGGCTTAACTTCCGTGTTCGGGATGGGAACGGGTGTGACCCTTGCGATAAGACCACCAGAAACTTGAAGTCGAAACTCGCAATCGAGTTTCGATGAGCAACTGAAGGAAGTTGGGTACCGCAAATCCGCATTGAGAATAATGCAATGTGGAAAGGCTAGCTTGACAGACCCTACGCGATCCCTGAGCAGCAGTGAACGAAGGATTAGGAACCCTTCGTCACTACCTTTCTCAGGATGCCCATCCTTGCCGGACGGGCAAACGCGTTGGGAAAGTTTTATGGTCAAGCCGAACGGCCGATTAGTACGGGTTAGCTACACGCATTACTGCGCTTCCACCTCCCGCCTATCAAAGTCGTAGTCTTCGACTGGCCTTCTTACCCCCCCGCAGGAGGGTTGGGAAACCTTATCTCGAGGCGAGCTTCTCGCTTAGATGCTTT